>JACXTT010011181.1_pt1 | contig 12029 bp, 10 predicted proteins | sample 9270951 | NCBI WGS metagenome assembly JACXTT01 (sample SAMN15532306, study PRJNA645909) | rock metagenome | isolation source: weathered quartz diorite | place: Puerto Rico | collected 2017-06-21 | reverse complement strand
TACAACAACCGCGTCCAGGAGTTCGATATCACCGGCGCATAAACGGCAAGGCCAAAAAACTTGGGAGGGAGTGATCGGAAAGTGTTCAGGCCAATGAAGTTTGTTATGTCACGGGGTGGGGTGCTGTTCCTGCTGGCGGCCGTGATGGTCGCGGCGACGGCTCAGTACATCGGCACCACCCCAAGTCCACGGCAGGTGTCCTGCGTATCGGGTGGGAGCGTGAACCGGCTCAAGTTCCCCACACAGCCCATCGCCACATTCGGCTCGTTGCAGGCAGGCCAGTCCGCGAATTTCTCAGTGCTTGCGCTGAATGGCAACATCTGCGTTTCTGGCGCCACGGTCTCGCTCAGCGTCACCGGCGGCCCGGGCACTGTGTTCATCCCAGCCGGCCAGTGCGGGGGCAAGACTACGCTTGGCTCGAGCTCCGTCCACTGCACCACTGATGCCAACGGCACCGTGCAGATGACCTTCACCACTCCGAGCATCCTGCCCGCGACCGGGTCGGTCGAGGTGAACGCTTCGGCCGGAAGCGGCTCCGCACATGACTGGTACGTGTACGAGTACATCCTCGTCTTCAACCCGTCGCCGATCGCGCCGTCCGGCACCCTCTCGGCTGCACAAACCGTGCCCATCACCCTGACGGTGACCGCGCCTCTTGGCACGCCGATCAACGGCCAGCAGGTTTACCTGTCATTCACCTCGACGGCTTCCTCGGCTGGCAACGCGTGGGTCGGCGCGACTCAGCTGACGAGCAGCCCGCAGCTTTTCGCAAGCGACTCCAGCGGTCTGATCTCACTGACGTACAACGCACCGGCCTCGCTTTCCACCAGCGGCGTCGACACGATCGCTGCCACATCCAGCCTTGGCTCGTCGGCGCCGGACAGCACTTTCACCTCCTATGCGTTCCAGTCCGGCTACCCGACGGTTTCCATTGGTGACGTCTCTCAGGTCGAGGGCGACGCCCACCCAGACATCTTTGCCGAGTTCAACATCACGCTCAGCGCGCCGCAGCCCAACCCAGTCACCGTCGTTTACAACACCATCTGCGGCACGGGCGACAAGACCTGCAAGGAGGACTACCTTCAGGCACTGCCCGGCGGGACTGTCCGCAGCGTCACGATTCCGGCAGGATCAGTCAGGGGCCAGGCCAACATCAGGGTCTACTCGTACTCAGCCAACGAGAGCTACGACGAGACCTTCTTCGTTCAGCTGGCGCTCCCCAACGGTGCGATCCTCGGTCGCTCGCTCGGCAGGGCCACGATCATCGGCGACGACGAAACGACACTCAACGAAATCCTCTACGTCGGCGACACGACGGTCGTACGCAGCATCAGCGGCAACCAGTTCGCGGAGTTCACAGTCACGCTCTCATCCCCGTCGGGGAGCACCGTGAGCTTCGACTACGCCACCGCCGATGGCACAGCCGTCATGGGCACCGACTACTTCGCGGAGTCCGGCACCGCGACGGTCAGCCCGGGCCTCACGAGCGTGCACATACAGGTTCCCATCCTTCCCAGCACCACGCCTGGAAGTCCGTATTTCACGGTCACGATTCTCAATCCCGTCGGGGCGACAATCGAGCGGGCCACAGGAACCGGAACGATTCTCTGAGCCAAGACTCCAGGAGGGAGACATGAGCGGAATAGCGATCAGCCGGCAAGGCCGGACCGCGCGCATCGCCATCGCGGCGCTGCTCGCCACGGGTCTGTTCTGGACAGGACTGGTGATCGTCCGCAACGCCGCCGGCATCGCCAACGCCGCCTCATGTCTCCCAGCCCCCCAAACCATCACGCGCGTGCAGATGCCCCCGGCTTCGATCGCACCGTTCGGCTCGCTCCAGGCGGGTCAGTCGGCCACGTTCACAGCTCTGGCGCTCTCAGGTAGGAACTGCGTGTCCGGCGCGACTTTGAAGATCAACATGAGCGGGAAGTCCTTGGTGTCGGTCTCACCCGCGCAGTGCGGTGGTGCGACACAGCTTTCGGGCACGTCGATCAACTGCATCACAGACTCCAACGGACTCGTGACGATGACGTTCACCGCCTCCAATCCGCTGCCCTCTTCGGGTTCAGTTGAGGTGAACGCGACCGGAGGCAGCGTCACCGGCCATGTCTTCTACCTGTACGAGTACGTCTACCACTTCAGCGCATCGCCGATTGCGGCCAGTGGCAGCCTCGCTGCCAGCGCTTCGGTGCCGGTGACGCTGCAGGTCGCCGGACCCGATGGCACACCGACCGTTGGGCTCAAAGTCATGCTCTCGTTGACGTCAACCGCCTCGCCCGCTGGGACTGCGTTCGTCGGCGCCACCCAGCTCGCCTCCAGCGCCCAGTCCTTCACCACGGATTCGGCCGGCCAGATCCAGATCACCTACAACGCGGCGTCGTCGTTGCCGTCCTCAGGCATAGACACCGTGGTCGCAGGCAGCAGCAGCGGCTCCACCCCGGTGGTGAGCAACAGCACGTCCTACGCCTATGCGGCCGGTTATCCGACAGTTTCGGTCGGTGACGATGCGCAGGTCGACGGCGACCAGCACCCTGACATCAACGCTCTGTTCGACCTTTCTCTCAGCGCTCCGCAGGCCTCGCCCGTGACCGTGCAGTACATCACGGTCTGTGGCCTCGGTGACAAAGGATGCAAGGAAGACTACCTGCAGACGCTCCAGCCGACGCCCAAGACGGTGACGATTCCGGCGGGTCAGGTGATGGCTGTGATCAGCGTCCACATCTACTCGTACCCCGCGCCGGAGCCGTACCCCGAGACGTTCTTCATCCAGCTCCTCAACCCGTCGGGTGCAATCCTCGGCCACAGCCTCGGCAACGGCACGATCATCCAGGACAACGAGGCGGACCTCGCGCAGCGCATCTATGTCGGTGACACCGGCGTGGTCAGAAGCACCTCGGGCAACCAACTCGCGCAATTCACCGTCACGCTGGCGGCACCACAGTCTGGCGCCGTGACGTTCATGTACACGACGAACGACGGCACCGCGATCGCTGGCACGGACTACACGACGACGGCAGGCACCGGCACGATCATCGCGGGCAACACCAGCGTATACATCCAGGTGCCGATCCTTCCCGGTGCCAGTCCCGGCACACCGCTCACATACACGGTCACGCTCAGCAACATCATGGGCGGCGCGACATTGACGCGAGCCACAGGGAGTGGAGCGATCTCTTAACCGAGTACGGAACCGCACATCCGTTCGTGTAAATCGGGAGGCAGTGTGCCAGCTTTCTGGCAGTGTCCCGTTAGGATGCCGCGTGGGGTGCGTGACTAGTTGAAGAAGCGCGACTGGCTACCACCAGCGGCAGCTCTGCTGATCGGCGTGTCGGTCATCGCCCTGGCGGTCGCCGATTACGCGGTCAGTCCAGCCTCTCATAAAGGTATTGAGATCGGCCCGATCTTCATCCCGATCGGTTCTAGCAACCAGCCATCGGCCAACAACCCCGGTGGCGCGAGCCACTCCCCGCGGCCCGGCGGTGGCGGCGGAAATCCAGGACCCGGCCAGACCCCGGCCGGTGGCGGGCTGCCACCGGTGTCTGGGGAGAAGTTGCCGAGCCTGGGGCTTTTGATGCGCGGGCCGACGCCTCCGCCGGCGAGCCTGCAGTCGGTCGTGCACGACTACATCATCGAGGCGCACTGGGACACGTTCCAACCAGCCCCTGGAGGTGCGATATCGGCCGGCGCGATCTACACCGCGGTGGCCAAGGTGCACGCGTTCAACGCGGCCAACCCAGGCAACCCGCAGTCGCTGCGCCTGCGGATAGAGGCAGGTATTCATGCGCCTGCATGGGTCAAGGCGATGGACGGCGGCCCAGTCGCCGTCTCGAGCCCTGGGGGTGCGAAAGGGACGATCCCGAGGTACTGGTATCCCGACGTGCAGGCCGCGTATGCGTCCTTCGTTGCCAAGCTCGCGGCGATCGTGGACCCCATCCCAGAGATCCGCGAGGTCACCGTCGGCCTGACCATGCTCTTCTTCGGTGAGGTCTTCATCCGCTTCCCGAACCAGAACGCCAAAGCGCTGCAGGCCGCGGGATTCACGCAAACCGCGGACCTCAACGCGATGCGCGCGATGCTCAGGGCGCACAGCGTCTTCAGGCACACCCTGACCATGCTGGATGTGAACGCCTACCAGCAGCTGAGTGGAGGCGGCAGCCTCACGATCACCAAGCAGATGATGGATTACGCGCTGACAGTGGTCCACGGCGTCGAGTTCACGAATGCTTCGCTGACCGACTCCGGGAACGGCACGCTCTACTCGCTCATGCAGTCGTACGGTCCCCGCGGAGCGGGCCTGGCGGCGATCTCGTTTCAGACGATGCCCACGGTGGGCAGCATCTCGACCGTCCTCGGGCGGGCGGTGAGCTACGGCGCCACGTCGGTCGAGCTGCCCGGCGGGGTGTCAGCGAGCCAGGTCGCGTCGTACGACACTCTGCTCAAGCAGAACTCGCGGCCAGGCCCGTGGCCCTGGCATTAACCTGTTGACCCTCGTAGTCTCGAATTAACACCGGCTCAACCGTTGGCGCAGGCCCGGCCCGAACACTTTCCGGCGAGCCAGCTCTGCAGTTCGGGTGTCAACTGCAGCTGCGAGTCGGTCCGCGCCAGGACAAGCGTCGTTCCTTTCGCGCAAACCACCGCGTAGCCCGCCGCCAGCGCGCCGCGCACGATGTTGCGCAGGCGCTCCTCTTCGCCGGCATAGAAGTTGGTGTAGGTCGACGGGTCGACCACGATGTAGTCCGCATCGCTCCGCAGGCTGATCACGTAGATCTCGGACCGGTGGGACAGGTGGGGGACCAGGCGATTCGACGCCGCGACGCTGGCGTCTGAGGGAATTGTGTCGAGGCAGCCCTGGATCTGCGCGGCGCGGCCGTCGGGCAGGTATGTGCCGATCTCGGCCAGCGGATTCACCGCGGCGGTCATGACCAGGCTCGCGGCCAGCGCGATCGCAGGCAGGGCGCTCGTGCCGATCAACTGCAAGCGGCCCTTCAAGACGCGCCGCGCCCGCACGCATGTGTCGACGGCCGCGAAGGCGAGGATCGGCGCCGAAAGCATCGAGTACTGGAAGTGGAAGGACCAGAAGTTCGGCGAGGTCGACCAGAAGCGCTCGAGGAATGAAGGCAGTGCAACGAGCGCGAGCGGCGAAACGAGAGGGAGGAGGCCAAGCGCCAGGAACGACCCCGCCCACACGCGCGCCTTGGACGCGGGGGTGAAAAGCAGCTTGACCGCGTCCACGGGATGCGTGACGACATAGGCCACCGCGCTCAACGGACCGCTGCCGAGCGCCACGTATGTCCAGTGCCGATACGCCACCCCGCCGCCGAGCGCCGGGATGATGTAGCCGATCAGCAGCACCGCCCACACGGCGTTGCCCACCACCAGCAGGGCGCCGGTGACCCAGCGGCGCTGGAACGCGAGAATGTACAGCCCCAGCGCGATCAGGGTCAGAGTCACGTCCTCGCGTGTGAGCATCGCGACCAGCACCGCGGGGACCAGCAGCCAGTTGCGGCGCGTCATCGTGGCGTAAAGCGCCAGCGAGATCGCAGGCACCGCGAAGGCGATGTGATGGAAGTCGTACACGACGCCGGCCAGTACGCCCCAGAACACCAGGTAAGCCGCCTGAAAGGCGAGGCCGGGCCATGGCCCGAGCTCCTGGCGAGCCCACAGATAGATCGGTATCCCTGCGAGCGCCAGCAGGACGGCCTGCGCCACCAGCAGGACGCCTGCGGAGTCCCAGGCCCACATGAAGGGGGCCAGCACCATGAGGATCGGATGGAAGTGGTCGCCGAGCAGGTTGGGGATGCCGAGCACTGTGTTGTAAATGAACTCGAAGCGGCTGTAGCCCCACACGGTCTGGTCCTGGATGGCCAGGTCGAACGCGTTGCTGGCGAAGTGGTTGTGGCGGTAAAGCGAGATCCCGGCATACGAGGCACCGGCGACGACTGTGAGCGCGAGGGATGCCAGCCCCGCGGAGGTGGTCCGGAGCTTCTCTCCGCCTTCAGTAGAATGTCCGCTGCTTGTCAACTTCCGATGGCCTGCTCTCGGGCGTGACGTTGATCATGCCCGCCCACAACGAGAGCGACAACCTCAAATGGTTCCTGCCTCATTGCCATGAGGTGCTGCCGCACATCGCGGCGAGCCACAACGTGATCGTCGTCGACGACGGCTCGACCGACGACACCGGCGATGTTGCGCGCGAGATGGGAAAGAAGCTGGGCATGGAGGTCAAGGTCATCCGCCACGAGCACAAGTCGGGCGTGGGCCTGGCGCTGGGCGACGGCCTGCGCGCGGCGGACCTAGAGTACGCGGCCATCGTCGACGCCGACGGCCAGCTCGACCCGGCGGACCTGACGATGCTGGTGCCGCTGCTGAAGGATGCGGACCTTGTCGGCGGCTGGCGCCTCAACCGCGAGGACCCCGCGTTCCGCTCGTGGATGAGCACCATGTTCAACAGGGTCGTCCTCTTCACGTTCAACCTGCCCCTGAAGGACGTCGACTGCGCCCTCAAGATCATGCGCACAGACATCCTCAAGAAGTTCGACCTGAGAGCGCACAGCGCGGTGATGAACGCCGAGCTCTACTGGCAGGTGCGCCGGCACGGTGGCAAGTTTGCCCAGATCGGCGTCCCGCATCACGCTCGCGTGATGGGCGTGCGTTCAGGCGGACGCCTGATCCCCATCATGCGGGCGATGAAGGAAGTCTTTCTGATCCGGCTGTCAGTCGCGCGACGTAGCTGATCCAGCGGCGACCGCCACCTTCAAGCGGCGCTGCTGTGGAGCCTTGATCCCTTTGCCACCGACGCGCCAGTCGACGCGAGGCATGAAGAGCTCGGGCCGGATCCGCTTCTTGTAGCGCTCCACCAGCCCGATGACCCGGTCGATGAGAGAGTCCTCGAGCCTGTGTGCTACCAGGCCGAGGTCGACCAGCCGCTGGTGCTTGGCGTTGTAGTAGTGGGCCTCGAGCTCGGTTCGCGGATTGGGCAGGTGCTCGATGCTGGTCTCGAGGCCGTGGGCGGCCCGAGCAGCCTTCACGCGCTCGGCGAGCTCACTCACGCTGAACTGCTCGGTGAACTGGTTGAAGACGCGGAACTCACCGCGATCCGGCGCGTTCTCGCACGCCAGCTGGATGCAGCGCACCGTGTCGCGGATGTCGAGGAAGCCGCGAGTCTGCCCGCCCTGGCCGTAAACAGTCAGCGGGTAGCCGATCGCCGCCTGGGAGCAGAACCGATTCAACACGGTGCCCCAGATGTCGTCGTAGTCGAAGCGGGTGCGCAGCTCGCCGTGCATGTCTGTCTCGGGCGTGCCCGAGCCGTAGACAACGCCCTGGTTCAGGTCGGTGGCTCGGATGCCCCAGACGCGACATGTGAACATGATGTTGTGGCTGTCGTGGACCTTCGACAGGTGATAGAAGGAGCCAGGCTGCTTGGGGAACGGGAGCCGGTCCTTCCGGCCGTTGTGCTCGATGTCGATGAAGCCCTCTTCGATGTCGATGTTGGGCGTCCCGTACTCGCCCATCGTCCCGAGCTTCACCAGGTGGCAGTCCGGCGCTGATTCGCGGAGCGCAAACAACAGGTTGAGCGTGCCCACCACGTTGTTGACCTGCGTTTCGACGGCGTGGGGGCCGCTGATCATCGAATACGGCGCGGACCGCTGCTCGGCGAAGTGGACGACCGCATCCGGCCGGTACCGGGTGATCAGCTCGGTGGTGTCCGGGAGGGAGGTGAGGTCGAGCTTCTCCCACTTGATGTCTTTCCCGCTGACGAGCTTCCATCGCTCGACTCGCCGCTTCATGCTCGCGATCGGCACCAGGCTCTCTGTGCCGCACAGCACGTCCCACCGCCGCCGGATCAGGTTGTCGGCGGCGACCACGTCATGCCCTATGGCCGAAAGGTGAAGTGCCGTCGGCCAGCCCAGGTAGCCGTCAGCGCCCAGAACGATGATTCTCATTACGTCTCCCTTCCTTTAATGATCACATCCCCGGGCATAAGCGCGCCGGGCTCGCCTTTTCCAACCGATCAAGCTCACTCGCTCTCGAACTCCGGCCCGGTGTTCCGGCCGTTCCCCACCATCGCATAAGCCGCCAGGCCGGCCAGGGCCTGCGGCAGGGTGGTCACGGCCCGCAGCAGGACCGCAACCGTGGCGGCGAGTGTAACGGTCACGCCGTATCCGGCGAAGAGGGTGACCAGGATCGCGTCAGCCGACCCCAGGCCGAACGGCAGCGTCGACAGTATGCCCGCCACCTGCGAAGTGGCGAAGGCGGCGACCGCCTGCGTGATGGGCACCACGTGGTCCAGCGAAGCGATCACGAGCCAGATCTGGAACCCGCTGATGACGAAGATGGCGATGCTGAGGGCCGAGGTCCATGCCAGCAGCAGGGGCGCCCGCATGAGGGTCCTGAAGTACTCCATCATCCCCTGCGCCCCATCCGCGAATCGCCCGAAGAACTTGCCTCGAGTCACCTTGCCGAGCGCCCACTTCTCGAGGCCAGGCGGAAACAGCTCGAACAGGACGGGCGCGAAGGTCGCGAGCGTAAGGCCGATGGCGACCGCCACCCAACCGACCAGACCGTGCCTGGGCAGCGTGATCAACAGGACCGAGACCGCGACCAGCAGCCACAGGCTGTAAAGGCGCTCGAACATCACGACTGCAGCGCCGACCCGGAGCGGAACACCGTCGCTACGCCGCCAAAGGTAGGCACGGACGAAGTCGCCGCTGGCCGCGGGCGTGAGGCTGCTCGAGGTCTGGCCGACCAACTGGATCGGCAGCATGTTGCGCATCGACACTCGATACTCGAGGTGCGCGACGATCACCTGCGCGCGGTAGGCACGGAGGATCACCACCGGCACGTTCAACACCAATGACGCCAGCAGCGGGAATGCCTCGACCTCTCCCAGTGAGTCCCAGACACGACTGGGGTGGCTGATCGCGATGACCGCCGCCGCCAGCACGAGGCTGAGCGCCGCCGCTGCAACACGTCCCGGCGTGAAGGCACGGGCCTTACGTTCAGGGGCGGAGTTGGTTGCTATGTGCTGCGCCTGTCCCTGTATGGGCGAAGGATACTAAAGAGCAGCTAAATAGATCTGGAGCAGGTCCGATTCAGGGATCCTGCCGGCCAGCTCGTGGGCCGCGACGCGAAGCTCCGGCTCGCCGATTCCGTATTCGGCGATTCGCTGTGGCAGGCCCAACGACGCGATCATGCGCTCGACGTCGCCGGGCGCGTCATCTCCGCTCCCCGTGGCACCAGCGATCGCTCGCATCCGGTCGGGCTTGTTGCGCGCCGTATAGCGCATCACGTGCGGCATGAGCAGGCAGGAGGTCACCCCGTGCGGGATGCGGTGGCGCGCGCCGATCTGTTTACCCATCGTGTGACTCAGCCCCGCCGCCGACTGAGTGGGCAGCGTGAATGAGAACCAGGCCGCCAGCTGGTTCTCACTGCGAACGTCGAGGTCCGTGGGTTTGGCCTTCGCCTCGGGTAGGGACTTGAAGAGCCGGCGGATCGCCTCGAGTGCCATGACGTCGTTGAAGGGATGATCGCCGTCGGCGAGAAAACCCTCGACAGCATGGTCGAGCGCGCGGATCCCGGTCGAGAGCCACAGCTCCATCGGTGTCCCCAGCGTGAGCTCCGGGTCGTAGATGACCGAATCGGGCAGGAGTCGCGAGTCGCGTATGCCGGCCTTGGTGCCGCCGGCGTCGGTGAAGCCCGCACCGCTCGCCAGCTCCGCCACCGAAAGCGTTGTGGGGATCGCGACATGAGGCAACTTGCCGCGCAGCGTCTGGCGCTTTTCTCCGAGCCGGACCGACAGCATCTTGGCCGCGTCGATCGGGCTGCCCCCACCGAAGCTCACGACACCGTCGGCGTCTGACTGGTCAGCCTGGTGGATCGCCGCCTCGACTTCGCCGATCGGCGCGTGCTGGCCGACGACGGCTGTCACGGGAGCACGACTCGCGATCGGAAGTCGTGATGCGGTATCGGCGAGAGATCTCGTCGTGACCACCGCCGGCCATTTCGAGCCAAGCCGGTTCAGCTCCGACGTCAGCTGAGCCAGCGACCCGCGGCCCCAGTGGATCACCGGTGGGTTCGCGTACTCGAATGCCGGCATCGTGGACACTGTAGGCAATGGCCGGGCCTCACGACGGACAGCCAGTGCTCCAGGCGGGCGAACCGCTCGCGTCAGCTCGCGCGGCCATGCTGCTGGTGCACGGTCGCGGGGCGAGCGCGGGCGACATCATGACCATCGCCGGCGAACTACAGCACCCCGGTTTCGCCTACATCGCCCCTGAGGCTGCGGACCACGCGTGGTACCCGAAACCGTTCACTGCGCCGATCGAGTCGAACGAACCATACCTGTGGTCGGCGCTGTCGTTGCTCGAGACGTTGATGGCTCGGATCGGTGAGCACGTACCGCCGGAGCGCACGATCCTGCTGGGCTTCTCTCAAGGCGCATGCCTGACGCTCGAGTTCGCCGCCCGACATGCCCGCCGCTACGGAGGCGTGATCGCTCTCAGTGGCGGCCTGATCGGACCCGATGACACGACGCGCGACTACGGAGGCGCCTTCGAGGGCACACCTGTCTTTCTCGGATGCAGCGACGTCGACCCGCACATCAAGAAAGAGCGCGTGCTGGAGGCAGGCGAGGTGCTCAAGCGAATGGGCGCGGGAGTCACCGTGCGCCTGTACCCCGGGATGGGCCACACAGTCAACCCCGACGAGATCCACTCCGCGGCTCAGATCGTGGAAGTGGTCGCGCACGAAGCGCCATGAACGACGCCCGGCAGCGCTTGCTCGACGCATGGCATGGTGAGGTCCAGGCGCGCGCGACCTACGAGATCCTGGCCAACCGTGTGAAGGACCCGCAGCGCGCGAGGATCATCCGCTCGATCGCAGAAGCGGAAGGCAATCACCGCGAGCGCGTCGAGCAGCGACTGCGTGAGCTGGACATCACGCCACCGCATTCCGACAGCGCGCGGCTGTCGTGGTTGCAACGCCTGCAGGCGCAGCTGGCGCCAATCCCGGTCGTGATGTCGCGCATGGAGGCGGCAGAGCAAAACGAGATCGATGACCGCTACGCGCGCAGCACGGGCGACCCGAAGACGGATGAGGTCCTGTCCTCGATCCGAGTCGAAGAACAGAGTCACTCGCGCTCGCTCGACGAGCTGCAGGCGGCGCATCTGACCGACACCAGGCGGCCGTCCAACGTGCAGTCGCGGCTGGATCGCATCCTCCACCGTGAGACGTGGCACCGCTCCGGCGCCGGCTGGATCTCAGGCGCGATCTACGGCGCGAACGATGGGCTGGCTGCGGTGTTCGGCATCGTGGCAGGCGTCTCGGGCGCCACCGGCGGGTCGGCGTTCGTGCTCACGGCCGGACTGTCAGGCGCTGTCGCGTCGGGGCTCTCCATGGCGACCGGTGCATTTCTGGCCTCGCGGTCCGAGGCGGAGGTGGCGGCGGCCAACCTGGCGCGCGAGCGGCAGGAGGTGCTGGAGCATCCGGAAGAGGAGAAGGAGGAGCTGTCGCTGTTCTATCAGCTGAAGGGTTTCGACGCCGAGACCGCGACGATGCTCGCAGAGCGACTGTCAAAGAATCCCGAGGCGATGCTCATGGCGCAGGCGGCCGAGGAGCTGGGCGGGGCCGAGGCCGGGGGTGATCCGTTCCAGTCCGCCGCGGCCGCCGGCATCAGCACCTTTGCCGGCGCCATGGTGCCGGTCATTCCTTTCTTCTTTCTGCGGGGGACTGCGGCCGTGATCGTCGCCTTCATCGTTTCGCTGGTCGCCCACTTCCTGGTGGGCGCGTCGAAATCGCTGTTCACGCTACGCAAGTGGTGGTCGGCAGGGCTGGAGATGACACTCGCGGGCGTAGTCGTCGGCGGCGTCACCTACGGCCTGGGACTCCTGATCGGGGTGGCCGGCCACTAGTGGACTGTAACGGCCGTTTCGGGGAGCAGATGGCGGCTGAGACCGGCGACGCCAAGGCGCGGGTGGCGAGAGGAGGATGGCATCGATAGATGCCTGACGACGATCGCCGGGGCCCGCAAC
>JACXTT010011180.1_pt1 | contig 12030 bp, 9 predicted proteins | sample 9270951 | NCBI WGS metagenome assembly JACXTT01 (sample SAMN15532306, study PRJNA645909) | rock metagenome | isolation source: weathered quartz diorite | place: Puerto Rico | collected 2017-06-21 | reverse complement strand
GCCCCGCTCGCCACCGTCGACATCGGCGTCGACCTGCCGGCAAGCTCGGCGCAGATGCAGCCGCGTCCCGACAAGCCGATCTTCGTCACCGTCAAACCCGACCTGAGCGTTGCGGTCGGCGACAACATCACGCCGCGCGATGGTCTTGCCGGCGCGCTCGATGTCGCCACCAACAACCACAAGGACGAGCGCATCTTCCTGCGCGCGGACAAGGCCGTCAGCTATGGCGACCTGATGGAGGTCATGAACGCGCTGCGCGACTCAGGCTACCTGAAGATCGCGCTCGTCGGCCTGGATATGCCGTCCGCAAAGCCATGAGTGTGCTGGCGCTTCATCACCACCCGGATGAGTGGGAGACGAGACGCTATACGCTCGCCGGCCTCATCATCGTGCTGTTGCACGTTGCGGCGGTTGTCGGTCTCCTGTTCTGGCATCAGCGCCCGACCGCAGAAGGTGTCAGCATTCCTGCGATCATGGTCGACCTCGCGCCGGCGCCTGCCGCTCAGCAGATCCAGACGCAGGACATCGCGCCCGGCCCCGACATGCAGGAGGCCGAAGCACCGCCGCCCGAGCCGCTGAAGCGAGAGATGGTCGAAGAGCAGTTGCCGCCGACCACGCCGCAGCCCGAGCCGGTTGTCGCGGCCCCTCCAAAAGTCGAACCGAAGCCCGAGCCCGAACCGGTCAAACCCAAACCGGTGCAGGAGCAGGTGAAGAAGCAGCCGACCAAGAAGCCACCGGCGCCGCGCACCACCGCCGCGCCGAAGGCTGACCGGATCGCCCCTGATTCACCGGCACCATCGTCCGGTGCGAGCGCCGCAGCAGCAGCCGCATCGTATCGCTCGATCCTGGCGTCGCACCTGCAGCGCTTCAAGCAGTATCCGAGCGGATCACGCGCCAGCCGCGAACAGGGCACCAGCTCGCTGAACTTCACGGTCACCCGCAACGGCCGCGTCACCTCAAGCCGGCTTGTCCGCTCGTCCGGCCACGCCGCCCTCGATCAGGAAACGCTGGCGCTGATTCAGCGCGCTCAGCCGCTGCCGGCCTTCCCGCCGGAGATGCGCGAAGCATCGATCAATTTCACGGTGCCGTTCAGCTTCACGATCCGCTGAGCTTACCGGTTGGTCCGTTCGAACTGCCGCAGCAGGCGATTGCCGCGCTCGGCGGCGGCATCCATTGCGGCCTGTGCGGACTTCTTGCCGGCGAAGGCCTGCTCCATCTCGTCATCGATCACATCGCGGATCAGCACGAACGAGCCGAGACGCAGCCCCTTCGAATTCTCGGTCGGCATCTTCAGCACCATCTGCTCGACCGCAATCGCCGAACCCGGGTTGCGATCATAGAAGCCGTGATTGCGGCTCAGCTCGTAGGCCGCCTTGGTGATCGGCAGATAGCCGGTTGCCTGATGCCAGGCAGCCTGCACCTCAGCCCGGGACAGATAGCTGAAGAACTTGGCAACGCCTTTGTATTCCTCGGCCGGCCGGTCACGCAGAACCCACAGCGTTGCGCCGCCAATGATGGTGTTGCGCGGCGCCCCCTTCACATCGGACCAGTAAGGCACCGCGCCAAATCCGACGTCGAACTTGGCATTCTTCAGGATATCCGCGCGCGTGGCCGACGAGCCGATGAAGATGCCGCACTGGCCGCTCTGGAAGCGCGGCTCGGCGGTCGTCGCCCGCCCCCCGTAATCGAACACCTTGGTCTTCTGCCATTCGGCGAGCTGGGCAATGTGGCGGACGACCAGCGGATTGTTGATCACGAGCGCCGTATCCAGCCCGCCGAAGCCGTTGGCGTTGGTGGCGATCGGAATGTCGTGCAGCGCCGAGAAATTCTCGATGTTGATCCAGGACGGCCAATGGGTGGTGAAGCCGCACGGCACCCCTGACGCCCGCAGCCGCTGAGCGGCCATGCCAAGCTCGGACCACGTCTTCGGCGCCTCGTCCGGATTGAGGCCGGCTTTCCGGAATTGGTCCTTGTTGTAGTAGAGGATCGGCGTCGACGCATTGAACGGAAACGACAGCATGTTGCCGGCAAGGTCGGTGTAATAGCCAGTCACCGCCGGCAGATAGGTCGACGGCAGGAACGGCTCGGACTGCTCGCGCATCAGGCTGAAGGCGGGATAGATCGCGCCCTTCGCCGCCATCATGGTCGCAGTCGCGATCTCGTTGACCTGGACGATGGCGGGCTGCGAACGCGAGCGGAAGGCAAAGATCGCCGCGTTCACCGTCTCCGCGTAGTTGCCCTTGTAGACCGGAACGACCCGGTATTCGGTCTGCGAGAGGTTGAAATCGGCGGCAAGCTTCTCGACCTGCCGGCCCAGCTCGCCGGACATCGCATGCCACCAGACGATATCCTGCGCCGCGCGTGACGGCTGCAAAGTCGCGAGCAACAGCGCCACACTCGCGACGATGCGCAAGGCGCCGTCAAAAAGCGCACTTCGTCCCGGCCGCAATTGGCCGCCCCATGACCGTCGCAACATCTTCATTCCATCCCCTCAAATGCAAGTATTTGAAATCGCAATTCAATTCAAGTTCCAGCAGCCATGTTTCCGGGCCCTGCCCGGGATTTAAGCAATCGACCAGCCGCCTGGACCGCCAGGCGGTATTCATGCGGTAACATCTGCGGATAGCCATGTGCTCGACCATTGGTTAGAGTTGCAGCGCCGCAGCGATCCGGGCGCGTTTGCCAGGTCTGTGCTTCAAGGCCGGGCGCTATCCCGCGCCGCAAGGCATCGGACCACCAGGCCGCGGCATCGTCACAGCGAGGGTGATCTTTGCCGCCATCCAGACCGATAGCCGCGATGTTGCGCGCCGCTCTTGCCTTCAGCCTGTTGCTTGTGACGCTCGGCACCGCGCAGACGCGCGAATTCCGTGCCGCCGACAACCAGGTCGAGGACTATCCGACCGTCCAGGCACTGCAGTTCATGGCTCAGCTGATCGCAGAGCGAACCAACGGCCGCCATACCGTACGCGTCTTCCACTCCCGTCAGCTCGGCGAAGAACGCGATACGATCGAGGCGACCAAGGTCGGCGCCATCGACATCAACCGCACCAACATTATTCCGCTTGGCCCTTACGCGCCGACCGTCAACGTGCTGGCGATGCCGTTCCTGTTTCGCTCGGTGGAGCACCTGCACAAGGTGCTCGACAGCGACGTCGGCAAGGGAATTCTCGACTCGCTGCAGCCGCATGGCTTCGTCGGCCTGACCTTCTACGACTCCGGCGCCCGCTCGATGTACAACAACGTGCGGCCGATCCGCTCGCTTGCCGACCTCAAGGGCTTGAAGATTCGCGTCCAGCAGTCGCAGCTGATGGTCGACATGGTGAAAGCGCTCGGCGCCGAGCCGATCGAGCTGTCCTATGGCCAGGTGCTCACCGGTCTGACCACCAAACTGATCGATGGCGCGGAGAACAACTGGCCGTCCTACGTGACGACCGGCCACTATCGCCACGCCGGCTACTACTCGCTGACCGAGCACCTGATGGCACCGGAGGTTCTGGTGATGTCGCAAAAGGCCTGGGACAGTCTCAACGACGAGGACCGCAGGATCTTCCGCGACGCTGCGCGCGAGTCGAACCTGTTCATGCGCGCCCGCTGGCGATCGCTCGAAGAGGACTCGCGCCGTCAGGCGGAGGCCGCCGGAATCATGGTCGTCGACGGCATCGATCGCAAGCCGTTCGAGGCGGCGATGATCCCGGTCTATACGAAAGCCATCAGCGATCCATCAATGGCCAAGATGATCGAACGTATTCGACAGATCCAATGACCAACCCAAGACCGCAAGCCCAGTGAGCCTGTACTGATTTGACGACAGCCGACCAGGACAACCCGACACCCCAAGACTCCGGCATGAATGTCGCGAGCCGGTCCGGGCTGGTCAATTTGGTGCGCGCGATTCCGATCCGCTGGCGCATTCTGTCGATCGCTGCGTTGAACTCGGCCGTGGTGCTGATCCTCGCGGCCATGATCTGGTCCGGCTCGAAGGGGCTGGACAGAGCCTGGGATGAGGTCCGCCAGGTTCGCGAGTCCGACAAGATCCTCGCGGTGATGGAGAGCGAAACCAGCCGCCTGCAGAACCTGATCCATCGCTACATCAACCAGCCGAGTCCCGAGTTGTTCGCCGAGATCCTGCTTTTGCGCGAAGCGGTGCTCGGCACATTGACGACGCGGGCGGCGACCGATCCGATGCTGTCCGGCTCGGTGAAGGAGCTGGAGCGGGTGATCGAGAAGTTCCTCGATGGCTTCGGCGAAGTGCGTGCGATTCAGGCCACCATCGCCAAGACCTACGAGGAGCAGGTCCTGACCCCGGCGCGCGAGATGGCAGGCCTCTACGCGATCATCGACGGCGCGACCGGGCGGCGCGACGCGCTGATCGTGCCCTCGCTCGGCAAGTCGCGCGAAGCGTTCACGGCGATGCTGGTGGCGGCGAACGCCTATTATCTGTCGCTCACCTCGGAATCGGCGGAGGAAGCCAAGCGCTCCACCGACACCATCGAGAAGACCATTCCGGTGATGCTCGACCTCGCCGAGAATGACCTGCAGCGGATGGCACTGCAGCGGCTTGGGCAGCGTGCCAAGGCGCTCCGCGAAGGCTTGAGCGAACTGTCCGAACACTTCTCCACCCGCACCAACCTCCTGCACACGGTGATCGACGCTAACCAGGCGGCAACGATCGCGGCCATCGACGGCTTGTCGGTGAAGATGCGGCAGCGCGAGCAGGCGGCGCAGACCATGTTCGATCGCATCCTGCGCAGCATCTCCACTCGGGTCGGCACGGTGTCGCTGATCTTCATCGCCGTCATCATCGTCGCCAGCGTCATCATCGCGCTGAGCATCCGCCTGCCCCTGCAGCAGATCATGACGGCGATGCGCGCAATCACCTCGGGCAATCTCGACCGCCGCGTGATCGGCACCAAGGCGACCGACGAGATCGGCGCCATGGCGCGCCCGGTCGACGTGTTCCGCAAGAACGCGATCGCCAACCAGACCGCAGAAAACGACCTACGCGCCTCCAAGGAAAAAGCCGAGAATGCCCTCGCCGAACTGCGCGCGACCCAGCAGAACCTGATCGACGCCGAGCGACTCGCAGCCCTCGGCGGCCTCGTGGCAGGCGTCGCGCACGAGGTCAACAATCCGGTCGGCATCAGTCTGACGGTCGCCTCAAGCATGGAACGGCGTGCCGCCGCCTTCGAGGCCGACCTGCAGGCTCGCACACCGCTGCGCCGCTCGCAGCTCGAAGAGTTCGTGCAGACGTCCAAGGACGCGTCCCAGCAGCTGGTTTCGAACCTGCAGCGCGCCGCCGAACTGATCCAGTCGTTCAAGCAGGTCGCCGTCGACCGTTCGCACGCCGAGCGGCGGGAATTCGATCTGCATGAGGCGACCGAACAGATCGTCGCCAGCCTGCGGCCGGTGCTGAAGAAGGCGCCGCTCACGCTGCAGATGAACGTGCCGGAAGGCCTGACCGTCAACAGCTACCCGGGCTCCTATGGCCAGGTGCTCACCAATCTATTCCTGAACGCCGTCAATCACGCCTTCGCCGATGGCCGCCCCGGCACCATCAAGTTTGACGCCAAGGCGCGCGGCACCGACGACATCGAGATCATCTTCGCCGACGATGGCGCCGGCATGACCCCGGAAGTGCAACGGCAGGCCTTCAATCCGTTCTTCACCACCCGCCGCAGCGAAGGCGGCACCGGACTTGGCCTGCACATCGTCTACAACCTCGTCACCCAGCAGCTGGGCGGGCGCATGATGCTCGATTCCAGGCCGGGACAAGGCACGACATTCCGCATTATTATCCCGCGAGCGGCCCGTAGCGCCGCCGTGGGGCCCACCGCAATTTCAAATCCCGGAACTGAGCAATGGCCGATCAGGACGATGTCCTCCAGCTAATCGAAGACGATGCCCGGCCGGTTGTTGCCGCCAGCACACGCAAATGGAAAATCGCCGTCATCGACGACGACGCGGCGGTGCATGAGGGCACGCGCTTTGCGCTGAGCGACTACGTGCTGAACGGCCAGACGCTGGAAATCCTCTCGGCCTACTCCGGCGCCGAGGGCGAGAAGCTGATGCGCGAGAACCCCGATATCGCCGCAGTTCTGCTCGACGTCATCATGGAGACGGATGCGGCCGGCCTGCAACTCGTCGAATTCATCCGCAACGAATTGAAGAACGAAACCGTCCGCATCATCCTGCGCACGGGTCAGCCCGGCCAGGCGCCGGAGCGGCGCATCATCGTCGACTACGACATCAACGACTACAAAGCGAAGACCGAGCTCACCGCTGACAAGCTGTTCACCTCGTTGACGGCGGCCCTTCGCAGCTACCAGCAGCTTGAGCGCATGGTGCAGACCCGGCGCGGCCTCGAGATCATCATCGATGCCGCCTCCACTCTTTATGACTTCAAGTCGATGCAGCGGCTGGCCGAAGGCGTGCTGACCCAGATCGCCTCGCTGCTCAATGTCGATTGCGCGGGCATCCTCGTGCTGCGCGACAGCAAGGACATCCAGGACGAGTTCTCGGTATTGGCCGGCTCAGGCTGCTACCGTCGCCATATCGCAGCCCATGGCAGCACGCAGCCGCTCGACCCGGATGTGAAACAGCTCGTCAAGACGGCGTTCGAGCGCCGCAAGCACGAATTCCTCGAGAACCGTTCGGTGCTGTACGTGCAGACCGGCTCCGGTCGCGAGGTGGTGGTGCTGCTGGAAGCTGCCAAGGACCTCTCCGACACCGATCAGGCGCTGGTGGAAATCTTCTCCTCGCGCCTGTCGGTCGCCTTCGACAACGTCATTCTCTACGAGCAGCTGCAGCAAGCGAATGCACAGCTCGAGGATCGGGTCGCCCAGCGCACCCGCGCATTGATGTCCGCCAATCGACGCCTATCGGCACAATGGCTGCGGCTGCAGCGTGCCAACGCGTTCAAGAACGAGGTGCTCGGCACGGTCGCGCACGACCTGAAGAACCCGCTCGGCGTCATCCTCGGCCGCACCGAAATGCTGAAGGAGATGATCGGCGGAGCGATGGCATCGAAGGAAAGCAGCGTCTCTCAGGTCGACCACATCCGCGACGCCACCAAGCGACTGACCACCATGGTCGACCACTTGATCGCCGACGCGATGGCCGACGCGTTCGACATTACGATCCGCCGCGAGCCGGTGGATATCGCCGCGCTCGTCACCGAGATCGTCGAGGCGAACCGGCCGTCCGCCTCCAACAAGCAGCAGATCATCGATGTCTCAGCGCCGTCGGAGCGCATCACCATGTGCGACAGCGACAGGATGCGTGAGGCGATCGACAACCTTCTCAGCAATGCGATTAAATACAGCCCGATCGGCGGCAAGATCGCAGTAACCGTGAATTATGAGGCCGACACCGCGCACATTCACGTCAACGATCAGGGCGCCGGCCTCTCGCCGGAAGACCTCGGCCGCCTGTTCGGCCGCTTCCAGCGGCTGTCCGCCAAGCCGACCGGCGGAGAAAGCTCCACTGGACTCGGGCTTTCGATCGTGAAACGGATTGTGGATATGCACGGCGGCAAGGTCACCGCAAAAAGCGCTGGCCCCGGCGAAGGCTCCACCTTCACCATCCTGTTGCCGATGGCGACTACGGACTGACGACCGACGAGAAGACGCGCAACGCATGAGCCAGAGCCAGCACATCATTGTCGTCGATGACGAGGCGCCCGCCCGCGAGATGGTCGGCGACTATTTGAAGATGCACGGCTTTGCAGTGACGCTCTGCGACGGCGGCAAGAGCCTGCGTCAGCAGATCGAGAGCGGCATGCCGGATCTCGTGGTGCTCGACCTCAACATGCCGGAAGAGGACGGGCTGTCGATCGTTCGCGATCTGAAGAGCCGCAGCAACGTTCCGGTGATCATGCTCACCGCGACTGCCAGTCCGATCGACCGTGTCGTCGGCCTCGAGCTTGGCGCCGACGATTATCTGGCGAAGCCGTGCGAGCTGCGCGAGTTGATGGCCCGCATTCGTTCGGTGCTGCGACGGAGCGGCCCGGCGAAAGCATCCGCGCTCGTGCAGGATGCTGTGGCCAACAAGGCAGCGCCGATCCGCTTCGGCACCAAATGGTTCGATGACGAGGCGCAGATCCTGCGCGACGATGACGGCAACGAGCATCCGCTGACGGCGTCCGAGTACGGGCTTCTGAAAGTGTTCGCCGCCAACCCGAAGCGCGTGCTGTCGCGCGAGCGGCTGCTGGAGCTTGCGAATGCGCGCGACGCCGAAGCGTTCGATCGCGCGATCGACCTGCGCATCATGCGCATTCGCCGCAAGATCGAACCCGATCCGAGCCGGCCGACCGTGATCCGCACCATCCGCGGCGGCGGATATGTGTTCTCTCCGGCCGGAGACAAGGCCTGATTTCGCGCCCCTTTCCGGGCTCGATCCAGGCACATTCTTTGAAATCGTTGGTCTTTTTTCTCGAATGTTTCGTCGCCCGGGCTGCGACGAAACAATTCCCGCCCGCCACGAAACCATTTTCCACTTTTCACGCAGAAATCCTGAAACCGTGACTGCCTATCAATCTCCCAACGACGCGCCGGACAGGCGCCCGGCAGGGAGTACCGATTATGCAGTCCACCTTCGCAATCAGCACCGGTTCCGCCGCGCGGGGCATCATCGCCGCGCAGGCCACGTCCGATGAGATGCTGCTGGAGGGCATTGCCTCCGGCGAGCGGACGGCGATGCATGTGCTGTACGCCCGGCACAATGTTCGGGTGTTCCGCTTCATTCTGAGGATCGTCGGTGACGCCTCGGTGGCCGAAGACCTTGTCAGCCAGGTGTTCCTCGATGTGTGGCGCACCGCCGGCCAGTTCGAGGGCCGTTCGCAGGTGTCCACCTGGATGCTGGCGATTGCCCGCTTCAAGGCGCTGACCGCCCTTCGCAACCGCCGCCACGAAGATATCGACCAGGAAGAGGTTCTGCAGATCGCCGACGGCGGTGACACACCGGAAACCTCGATGGACCGCAGCCAGACCAGCGCGACCCTGCGCAAGGCGATCGCCAAGCTGTCGCCGGCTCATCGGGAAATCATCGATCTCGTCTACTACCATGAGAAGTCCGTGGAAGAGGTCGGCCAGATTATCGGTATCCCGCAGGCCACCGTGAAGACCCGCATGTTCTATGCCCGCAAGCACCTCGCTGAGTTGCTCAAGGAAGTTGGCTTCGAGCGCAAGGCGGCCTGATCAGCGACGACAACGGACCGACGAAACCATTTCCCCGGTCCGACGAAACACATGAAACAGACGACGACATCGGGACGAAAGAGACCGTCCGTATAGTCAAACCATCGAAACAACGACGCACTCAAGGGACGAACCGATGCTGAAGCCAAGCCTCCGCCTCTTCATCCTCCCCCTCGGTGCGGTTTGCACGATTGCCGCGCTGGCCAGCCAGAATGCCCCTCAGGCCGCTCAGCGCGACGTCGCCTCTCGCTCGCAGCAGGAGGTCGTCTCCTGCAGCACCAAGCCCAACGCCGACATCTGCATCATCAGCGAGACCGTCGCGCGCTAACCCAGTCTCGGATCGAAGTCTCCCCCAACTCCGATCCAGCTTCACGACCTCAAGCTGATAGCCTCAAGCTCAAGACCTCAGGTTCTGCTCCAAAGTTCTACCCCCCAAGCTTCCCCAAGATTCTGACTCAAATCCCCCAATGGCCCGGACGGATGCCCACCGTCCGGGCCTTCGCTTTTTTGCGGGCGACATGTTCGTAGAAACAAAGGCGCGCAAACTGTCCGCAAGCGTGCCGGCAAAAATCCGATCGGCCGTTCGGATTTAAGAGAACATTTAGCCTCCTTGGACACAGTTGATTCAGCAAAGGGCGCTGGGGCAGAACCGTTTCCTGCACATTGGAGCGGTATCATCGTAGGGAAGAATTTCCTGCGCGGCGATCCTCTGCGGGATCGATGGAGACCTCCTTGAAAATTCGAACGAGTTACTTGTTGCAGGCGGGCCTGACTGTTGCATTCCTGACGGCGCTGATCGTTGCCTATGTCGGCCTGGAGCGCGCCGAAGGCGAGCTCAGCAAGGCGCACACCAACCGCTATGCCTCCTATCTGCTCGCCGACGAGTTGCGGCAAAGCTCGGACGACCTGACGCGGCTGGCGCGCACCTACACGGTCACCGGCGATGAACGCTACGAAAAGCAGTACAACGACATCGTCGACATCCGCGCCGGCAAGAAGCCGCGCCCGCTCGACTACAACCGTATCTACTGGGATTTTGTCGCAGCGACCGGCGAGAAGCCGCGCGGCGACGGCGAAACCATCGCCCTGCTCGACCTGATGAGCCGGACCGGGTTCACCAAGCAGGAGCTCGCCAAACTGTCGGAAGCAGCGGCAAAGTCCGACGGCCTCGTCAAGCTCGAAGTCGAAGCGATGAATGCGGTGAAGGGCCTGTTCGCCGATACGTCCGGCAACTTCACCGTCAAGAAGGCACCGGACCTCGCGCTCGCCCGCGAGCTGACCCACTCGGCGAAGTACCACACGCTGAAGGCTGGCATCGTCAAGCCGATCGACGACTTCTATCTCCTGCTCGACGAGCGTACCGGCGGCGCCGTGGCCGACGCCCAGCAGACCAAGAACCTCTACAGCTGGATCATGGTCGCGCTGATCGCGATGGTGCTCTCCATGCTGGTGCTGTCGGCCTGGATCGTGCTGTCGAAGATCCTGTCGCCGATCATCGATCTCTCGGCCGTGATGCGGCGTCTCGCCGCTGACGACAAGACAGTCGCGATCCCGTCCGTCGAGCGCACGGACGAGGTTGGCGACATGGCGAAGTCCGTGCAGGTGTTCAAGGACAACATGACCGAGGCGGATCGTCTGCGCAGCTCGCAGGAATCGACGCGGCAAATGCAACTCGAGCGTGCGCGCAAGATGGAAGCGGCCGTCGGCAGCTTCGACGCAGTGATCCGCGAAGTCTCCGGCGTGATCGGCAGCGCCGCATCCGAATTGCAAACCACGGCAGAATCCATGTCCACAGCAGCAGACCAGACCACGCAGCAGACCGGCGTGGTGGCCGCCGCCTCCGAACAGCTTGCACAGAATGTGCAGACCGTGGCGGCTGCGACCGAAGAACTGTCCGCATCGATCCATGAGATTGGCGGCCAGGTGACCGAATCGACGCGCATCGTCGGCGCAGCCGTCAGCCAGGCATCGGAGACGACGTCGAAGGTCTCGAGCCTGTCGGAAGCCGCGCGTCGCATCGGCGACGTCGTGACGCTGATCAACGAGATCGCCAGCCAGACCAATCTGCTGGCGCTCAACGCAACCATCGAGGCCGCGCGCGCCGGCGAAGCCGGCAAGGGTTTCGCCGTGGTCGCTTCCGAGGTGAAGAACCTCGCCAGCCAGACCGCGAAAGCCACCGAGGAGATCGGCGTGCAGGTTCGCGCAATCCAGGATTCGACCAAGGAATCCGCCGAAGCGATCCAGGCCATCAGCCAGACCATCGATCGCGTCAGCAGCATCTCGACAGCCATTGCTTCGGCGGTTGAAGAGCAAGGCGCAGCGACACAGGAAATCTCCCGCAACGTGCAGCAGGCTGCATCTGGCACCAACGAGGTTTCGAGTAACATCGTCGGCGTCACCAACGTGTCACAGCACACCAGCAAGCAGGCCTCCGAGGTTCTGGGTGCGGCGGCCCGCCTCTCCCAGAACGGCACACGCCTGCGGCAGGAGGTCGAGACGTTTCTGGGCGCTGTGCGCGCTATGTAGCGTCCCGCGTCACGCGCTACTGTCTTTTGCCCTGCGCCGCAGCAATGCGGCGCAGTTTTTTTGTGCCGCACACAAAGCCGTGAGCAGCCCAGTAACAGGCGATTCAATACCGGCGTCCGCGTAACAAACAAAAAGCTCCCGGCGAACCTTCCCCGGGACGGCAATAGCGCTGCCCACAATGAATCCGCCTCAGGAGTCTTCCCCATGACGAAACGCATCATGCTCGAACTGTCGGCTTCCACCCCGGCCCTGGGCCTCGTTGTTGCGCCCGTAGCGTTCGCCCAGGACAAGATGACCAAGACAACTCTGT
>JACXTT010011179.1_pt1 | contig 12030 bp, 9 predicted proteins | sample 9270951 | NCBI WGS metagenome assembly JACXTT01 (sample SAMN15532306, study PRJNA645909) | rock metagenome | isolation source: weathered quartz diorite | place: Puerto Rico | collected 2017-06-21 | reverse complement strand
CGGCCGGTAGCTGCGCCGCGAGCGAAGCCGCGTCGGTCGCCCCCGAGATGCTGACGACCGTCTTGCCCTGCCGCCACAGGCAGCGCCACGGCTGGGCGTGGACGTCGACGAACAGCCGTTTTTCCGGGGTCCGCGGATCGATATCGCGCTCGGCGGACGGATCGAGCGCGGCGATCGAGCCGATCGGCGCGATCTTCAAATCGACCGACGCTTGGCCGCGATCGAGCTTGAACGTGGCGCGCTCGCCGATCACCGGCGGCTCGGTGGTCACGGTGTACTCGGTGCCCGCCGCCAACCCGTCGAATTTCGCCGGCGCCGACGACGACCAGCTGGCGGTCTTGTGGCCCGGCTCGAGCACGAGCGCGACCGCCGACGGCGCCGCGCCCGCGATCGCGTAGACGTTCACGGTCGCCGCGTAGGCCGGGCCCTCGGATTTTTCGGACCTGCTCTTGCAGCCGAGGCAGGCGACGAGCGCGATCAGCAGCGACTTGTTCATGGTTTCACGCTATCACGCGCGCACTCCACCACCGCGAGATCCCCCAGCCGGGGTACCGCTCGGATAAATGGGCGCGGAACATCGTGATTGCACTGTCGATTATGGCCTGGGCGGCGTTCGGCGCCGTCTTGCTGCCGTACGACTGGACGCCTCGACTCCAACGGCTGTTGGCTGTCGCAGTATGTTGCTTTGCACTTGTCCTCCTACTGGTGCTCGCCGCTGCGCGCGCGCTCGCTCGCCGATACAAGCCCGGTTCGGACTAAACGTCGGCTTTCATCAACAAGTCTCATGACGCTGGTGGGCTCGCGCTGCGTGCTGAAGGACATAGCGGGCGGTGCCGCGTGCCGGGAGGAGCTTCGGGCGGTTCAGGCGCCTGAACGAATTCGTCCAGGCGCCTGAACTCGCGGGCCGGACCGGAGCGCGGGCGCGCGGCGGAGGCTGGGGTAAGCTCACGGCGGTGACGGAGACGGCCAAGGTGGTGGCGCGCATCGCCGAGCTCGACGCGGCGGCGTGGGACGCGTGCGCAGCGGGCGATCCGTTCTGTTCGCACGCGTTCCTCTACGCGCTCGAGGAGACCGACTGCGCCACGATCAAGCACGGCTGGCTGGCGCAGCACCTGGTGTTCGAGGACGAGCGCGGCATCGTCGCGGCCGCGCCGGCGTACCTGAAGATGCACTCGTACGGCGAGTACGTGTTCGACTGGGGCTGGGCCGACGCCTACCGCCGGGTAGGACGGGAGTATTACCCGAAGATCCAGGCGTGCGTGCCGTTCACGCCGGCGACCGGCCCGCGCCTGCTCGTGCGGCCGGGAGCCGACGCCGCGCGCTGGCAGCCGCTCCTGTGCGAGGCGCTGATCGAGCTAGCGCGCCATCACGACGCCTCGTCGGTCCACGTGACCTTCCCGCGGCGCGAGGAGTGGGAGCGCGGCGGCGAGCTCGGGCTCATCCAGCGCGCCGCGATCCAGTTCCACTGGCCGAACCGCGGCTACCGCTCGTTCGACGACTTCCTCGCCGCGCTCCTCGGCCGCAAGAAGCGCGTGCTGCTGCGCGAACGGCGCGAGGCGGCGGCCGCGACCATCGAGACGCTCCGCGGCGACGACATCCGCGCGGCGCATTGGGACGCGTTCTGGAGCTTCTACCGCGACACCACCGGGCGCAAATGGGGCCAGGCGTACCTCACGCGCGCGTTCTTCGAGCAGATCGGCCGGACGATGAAGGACCGCCTGGTGCTGATGCTGGCGAGCGACGACCGGCCGATCGCCGGGGCGCTGAATTTCCTCGGGCCGGACGCGCTCTACGGCCGCTACTGGGGGGCGATCGGCGAGCATCCGTTCCTGCATTTCGAGCTGTGCTACTACCGCGCGATCGAGCTGGCGATCGAGCTCGGCCTCGCCCGGGTCGAAGCGGGCGCGCAGGGCGAGCACAAGCTCGCGCGCGGCTACCTGCCGGTCGAGACCCACAGCCTGCACTGGATCGCCGACCCGCAGCTCGGCCGCGCGATCGCCGATTTCGTGCGCCGCGAGCGGACCGCGGTGCGCGCCGAGATCGCCGAGATCGCCGCGCAGAGCCCCTACCGCGCCGACCGCGGCTGCTGAAAACGACGGCCGTGAGCCGCGCCGCCGCGCTCTTGCGCATCTGCCTCTACCGGACGCGCGCCACGGAGGCGGAGGCTCCGGCGAGGAGGCGTCATGGACTCTCGGCGGAATGGTGCGCGGTGGTGTCGCCGCGGCGCGTGGCTCGGCGCGGCGACGGTGGTCACGGCCTGCGCCACGGAGGTGCAGCGCGCGCCCGAGGCGACGGCGAGCGCGAGCGCGGCCCTGGCGAGCGGCTGGGTGCTGGAGCAGGTCGACGCCGCCGGCGTCACCGGCCAGTACAGCTCGCTCGCGTTCGATCGCGCGGGCCATCCGTTCATCAGCTACTTCGACGCGACCGGCTGGACGCTGCGCCTCGCGTCACGCACCGGCCCGAGCTGGCAGACCGAGATCGTCGACACCGGCGGCGGCAAGTGGTCGAGCCTGGCGCTCGACTCGCAGGGCGTGCCGTGGGTGAGCTACTACGACGGCAGCGGCGGCCAGCTCAAGATCGCCCACAAGACCGCCGCGGGCTGGACCGTGTGGGTCGTCGACGGCGCGAGCACCGGCTACTACACCTCGCTCGCCATCGATCGCGACGATCGGCCGGCGGTGAGCCACTACGACGACGCCAACCAGGCGCTCGACCTCACCCGCTTCACCGGCTCGGCGTGGAGCAAGGCGACGATTCCCGTCGGCGGACCGGGCGGCAGGTTCACCTCGCTCGCCTTCGACGGCCAGAACCGGCCGCGCATCTCCTTCCAGGCGCTCGGCGCCATCACCGCGAAGTACGCCTACCAGGACGACGCCGGCTGGCACGTCGAGGAGGTCGATCCGGCGCCGAACCGCGGCTTCTACAGCTCGCTCGCGCTGCTGCCCGACGGCACGCCCGAAGTCGCCTACCAGGACATCTACTACGGCGACCTGTGGTACGCGCGGCGCGGCGCGGCCGGCTGGACGCCCGAGCACGTGTCGGGCGCGATGTTCGATCACGCCGGCGAGTACACGCGCATGGCGCTCGACCGGCAGGGGACGCCGTTCATCGCCCACCGCTGGATGAACCTGCCCTACGACGGCCACACCGAGCTGCGGCTCGAGCGACGCGCGGCGAGCGGCTGGACGACCACGACCGTCGCCGCCGGCTTCGACGTCGGCGATCTCGACCTCGCCTTCGATCCGGCGGGGCGGGCGGCGATCTCGTTCCACGACAAGACCGGCGGCGATCTGTGGTTCGCGCGCGACTGCTCCGGCGGCGCGTGCGACGAGCAGCTGGCGGCGGGCGACTGCCACGACGGCTTCGACAACGACCTCGACGGCCTGATCGACTGCGACGAGCCCGGCTGCCTGTGCGAGCTCGGCGCGCTGTGCCGCAACGGCGTCGACGACGACCAGAACGGCGTGCTCGACTGCTTCGAGCCCGGCTGCGCGGGCGATCCGTGGTGCTCGCTGTGCAAGGACAGCGACGGCGGCAACCACCCCGAGGTGCCCGGCGTGACCATCGGCTGGTACCGCGACGTGCACGACGTCAACATCCTCTGGCCGACGAGCGGCGGGCCCGGCATTTGGCCCGACATCACCTACTTCGAGTGCATTCGCGAGCAAGGTTGCGCCGTCGACCGCGCCGATCCGCCCACGGTGGCGAGGCCGGGGCTCGGCGACACGAAATGCAACCCGCGGTGCCTGTACACCAGCTGCAACCCGCTGAACAACCCGAACTGCAAGCTGGTGAGCTGCAGCAAGTTGAAGGGCTGCGCCTGCGAGGGCCACATCGGCGGCGCCTGCGCCGATTGGGAGGAATGGGGCTGCGCTTACGACTGGGGCGACGTGTTCACGTACAAGCCCGTGCTGGGCGCGAAGGGCGCGCCAATGCTCGACGGCGCGGGCAAGGTCATCACCGCGCCGGTGTGCACCCACGGCATCGCCCCGTCCGACGCGCAACCGGCCAAGGGCGGCAGCTGCAGCTACATGGGCCTGTCGCCGCTGCAGAAACAGCTGCTCCTGTCGAACCCGCCGTGATCTGCTAGGCTGCGCGCGCCATGAGCTTCCTCGACAAGGTGGGCAAGAAGGCGCTCGACGCGATCGATTCGGCGGCGCGGGCGGCCGAGCGCGTGCAGGAGCGCGCGCTGCCGCTGCTCGACAAGACGCCGCTCGGGGCGAAGCTCCGCGACCTCCGCCGCGCCCACGACACCACCGGCGTGCCCACGCCGGAGCAGAACGTGTCGCCGTTCACCCCGCCGCCGACCGAGACCGCCAAGAAGCCGCTGGGCAAGCCGGAGCTGCCGGCGCAGGTCTTCGGCCGCGGCACCGACCCGTGGACCGGGCGCGCGCTGCAGCTGTTCGTCGACCGCGAGATCGAGCACGAGTTCGTCGACCTCGAGGCCGAGGGCGGCGCGCAGCTCGAGGCGCAGCTGATGAACGAGACCAAGCAGCCGAACCCGCCGTACATCTACCTGCGCGGCGAGCACGCCGGCGGGTTCAACGCGCTCTCCGAGATGGATCGGCTGGGCCAGCTCGAGGAGATGGTCAAGCCGCCGGAGGAGCGCGGCCAGACCCGCGGCCGCACCCGCATCGTGATCGGCAAGCGCGGCGGCGACGAGGCGGTCCCCGGCGAGCGCGGCAACCCCGACGACCGGCAATAGCGGCCAAACGCGAGCTCGGGCCGGCGCCGCGGCGTGATACGCTTTCGCCGTGAAACGCTTCGCTTTGGCATTTCTCGGGCTATTCGCGGCGCTGCCGGCGAGCTGCAAGGGCACGGTCACGGTCGAGTGCTCGAGCAACGACGACTGCCCCGCGGGCACGACCTGCGCGATCGCCGGCGATTGCGTGCCGCCGCCGCCGGCGCAATGCCCGGCGGGAAAGACGTCGTGCGGCAGCGAGTGCCGCGACACCGCCGGCGACCCGAAGAACTGCGGCTCGTGCGGCCACGCCTGCGACCCGGGGCTCGCCTGCGCCAACGGCAGCTGCACCTCGGCGTGCGCGCTCGGCCTGGCGCGCTGCGGCGCGAGCTGCGTCGATCTCGCCGGCGACGCGAAGAACTGCGGCTCGTGCGGCAACACCTGCCCCCACGGCCAGGCGTGCAGCGCGGGCAAATGCGCCTGCCCGTTCGCCACGCTGGCGTGCGGCGACGCGTGCGTCGACTCCGGCAGCGACGCCAACAACTGCGGCGGCTGCGGCAAGGTGTGCGGCGGCGCCACGCCGTTCTGCCAGGCGGGCGCGTGCGTGGCGAGCTGCGCCCCGCCCTTCGTGAGCTGCGGCCAGAGCTGCGTGTACACCGCGGCCGATCCGCTCCATTGCGGCGCCTGCGACAAGGCCTGCGCGCCGACCCAGGTGTGCAGCGGCGGCGCGTGCTCCTGCCCCGGCGGCGCCAGCCTGTGCGGCGATCACTGCGCCAAGCTCGCGAGCGATCCGCTCGACTGCGGCAGCTGCGGCAACACCTGCGGCGCGGGCGAGCCGTGCGTAAGCGGCGCGTGCTCGTGCTCGGGCGGGCTCGCGGCGTGCAAGAACGGCTGCGCCAACCTGCAGAGCGACGAGCAGAACTGCGGCCAATGCGGCAAGAGCTGCGGCGCGCAGCAGGCGTGCTTCGGCGGGGCGTGCCAGTGCCCGTCGGGCGAGACCTTCTGCGGCGACTCGTGCCACGAGCTCGTGAACGACCACGACAACTGCGGCGCGTGCGGCAACGCCTGCGCCGCCGGGCAGGTGTGCACCGGCGGCCACTGCGCCTCGAAGTGCCAGAACAAGGCCACGCTGTGCAACGGCGCCTGCGTCAACACCCGCAACGACGCGCAGAACTGCGGCGCCTGCGGCATCGTCTGCCCGGTCGGCCAGGTGTGCCGCAAGTCGGCGTGCGCATGCGACACCGGCCTCGTCCCGTGCAACGGCGGCTGCGTCGATCCGCTGAACGACGCCGGCAACTGCGGCGGCTGCGCCAAGGCCTGCCCGGCGAATCAGATCTGCAACGGCGGCAGCTGCGGCTGCCCGAACGGCCTCGCGAGCTGCGGCGCGGCCTGCGTCGACACCGCCACCAACCCGCAAAACTGCGGCGGCTGCGGCATCGCCTGCGGCGGCGGCAAGAGCTGCGCGAGCGGCAAATGCGCCTGCGGCGCCGAGACCAACGACTGCAACGGCACCTGCGCCGACGTCCTCACCGACCCGAAGAACTGCGGCGGCTGCGGCAAACCCTGCCCGCCGTTCTCGTTCTGCGTGAACGGCAGCTGCAAACCATAGTCACCAGCCGACCGGCGTCGCGACCGGAACTCGGGCGGGGGGGACGATTCATCCGGTGCCCGCCAGTTCCGGATTGGGGCTCGTTTCGTCGGTTGCGCGGCGGCCCTGACCTCTCACGGGACGAGGATTCGCTAATTTGCGCGGCTTGTCGGCGTTTGTCGCGGAACTGGCGAGGGGGGGACGTCTTATCTGTCCGCCGCCAGTTCCGCAGCGTAAAGCGACCGCGAGCCGTGACCGGGGGCGCGCGGGCCCGCGTGATACGCTGCGAGGGTGCGCTTGACCGCGCTCCATCCCGCGCTCGTCGCCGCGGCGACCAGCTGCGCGCCGCCGATCGCTCCCGTTCCAGCCGCGCCCGCGGCGAGCGTCCCCGAGCGGCCGCGCATCGCCGCGTGCATGTCCGCTCCCGAGGCCGCGCGCGACTACCAGTTTACGTTGCTCGCCGATCCCGGCCGGCCGGGCATCTTCCGCGAGGTGGCGGTGGAGCTCGACGGCCAGCGGCTGCGAACGCTCGCGCTCCTGCCCGACGAGATCCCGCAGGCGCCGGGGGCGCTCATCGGCAGCCGCTTCGAGACCTTCGACAACGGCGCCGCGGGCCATGAGAAGAGCATCCTTCTGTGGCCATCGGCGGTGAGCAGCGGCCCGACGCAGTCCTACGTCTACAAGTGGGATGCGGGCGCCCGGCCCTGCGAGTTCGAGGTGACGCCCGACGCCTACGAGGTCCACGCCAGAGCCGCCGCGCCGCCCGGCTCGCCGTCCGCCGGGCTCGTCGTGGATCTGCTGATCGAGCTCGACTACAGCCACCTGTACGACACCCCCATGTGCCCCATCCTCGTGCAGCGCGACGGGAAGGTGGCGCAGATCTTCTGGGACCACTGCTCGGCGAAGTTCAACGACGGCCCCGGTTCGTCGACGTTCATGGACGCGAACTTCGACGGCCACGATGATCTCGTGTTCAAGGTCGGTTCCTGTTTCGAGGGTTGCCACTACGCGTGCTATCTCTTCGACCCGGATCGTGGGACGTACGCGGAGAATGAGCCGCTGTATGACCTGCCAAACCCGGAGTTCCGTCCGGCGACCCGCACGATTCGCTCGTTCGTGAAGAAAGGCGGCGCCGAGTATTCCGTGGCGCACTACCAGTTCCGCGACGGCGTGCCGCGGAAGGTCTGGGAGGCCGAGCAGCGGAGCTTTCTGGCGGTCGATTCGCGCGAGCTCGCGTACCGTCACGTCGTCCGCGACTTCCGTGAGCCCACCCGCGGCGAGCCCACCGTCGTCTGCGACGAGATCATCGACGCGGCTCCAGGTGCCCGTCCCTCGCGCCTGGCGGGCGACGACACCACCTGCGCCGAGCCTTGACCAGTCCATCCGGTCGCTGTTCGCGTTGACCCATGTGGCGCTGGGAGCTACATTTGCACTCGGGATGGAAGTCGGCGCGCGTGAGCTGAAGAATCGTCTCGGTCACTATCTGGCGATCGTCAAGGCCGGTGAGACGGTCTACGTCACCGATCGGGGTCGCGTGGTGGCCGAGCTGAAACCGCGCTCGATCGGCCGAACGAGCGAGGCGGAGGCCCTCGGGCGTCTCGTAGCCGACGGCACGGTGACGCTCGGATCGGGCCGGCTCGAGGACTTCGTCCCGGTACGGCGCGGGCGCCGGGGCAAATCGGCGGCGCGCATGATCATCGACGATCGCGGCTGATGTACTTTCTCGATACCAGCGCGCTGGTCAAACGCTACCTGGCGGAGGCCGGCTCCTCCGTGGTGCGGGCGCTGTTGCGGCGCCGTCGTCCCATTGCCGTGGCCCGCATTGCTTCGGCGGAGCTCGCCTGCGCGATCGCGCGCCAGCACCGTGAGGGGTTCATCAGCCAGACCGCGCGCGATGGCATCCTGTCTCGGCTGGACGGGGACTTCGCGCGATTCACCGTCGTCGAGATCCGGGCCGGCCTGCTTTCGCGCGTGCCGCCTCTCGCGACGAGGTGGCCCCTTCGCGGCTACGACGCGGTCCAGCTCGCCGCCGCGCTATCGCTGCGAGCGAGCGGAGTGCCGATCACCTTTTGGTCCGCCGACGCGGCGCTCGTCGACGCGGCCATCGGCGAAGGCCTGCGGGCGGCGGTCATCGGCTGAGCAACAGCGACCGCAGGTCACATCGGCGCGTCGATGCGGTAATCGCGGAGCTTCTTGTAGAGGGTGGTGCGCGAGATGCCGAGGATCATCGCGGTGGCTTTGATGTTGCCCTTCTGCGCGCGGAGGATCGACGAGATGTGCTCCTTCTCGACGTCCTCGAGGGTGCGCAGGGCCATCATCTCGCCGGTGTCCTCCGGCCCGGGCGGGCGGGTGCTCTCGCGCGGGCGGTCGGAGAGGAGCTCGACCTCGGGCAGGTGCTCGGGGCCGATGGCGCCGCCGCCGGCCATGACCACCGCGCGCGCCATCACGTTCTCGAGCTCGCGCACGTTGCCGGGCCAGTGGTAGCGCTCGAGCTGGGCGAGCGCCTCGGTCGTCACCACCGGCGGCTCCTCCATGCGGAAGCGCTGCGCCTGCATCTGCAGGATGCCCTCGACCAGGTACTTCAAGTCGCCGATGCGCTCGCGCAGCGACGGGATGCGGATCGGGAACACCGCGAGGCGGTAGTAGAGATCCTCGCGGAAGGTGCCGGCGGCGACCATCGACTGCAGGTCGCGGTTGGTGGCGGAGATGACGCGGAAGTCGCTGCGCCGCAGGTTGGTCTCGCCGAGGCGCGTGAAGGCGCCCTCCTGCAACAGGCGCAGGAGCTTCACCTGGTTGGTGAGGCTCAGGTCGCCGACCTCGTCGAGGAACAGCGTGCCCTTGTTGCACCGCTCCACCAGGCCGACGTAGTCCGCGACCGCGCCGGTGAACGCGCCGCGCATGTGGCCGAACACCTGCGACTCGAACAGGGTCTCGGTGAGCGTCGCGCAGTTGACCGCGCCGAAGAACGCCTGGCGCCGCGGCGAGGTGTCGTGGATGGCGCGCGCCACCAGCTCCTTGCCGGTGCCGGTCTCGCCGGTGATGAGCACGGGCACGTCGATGCGCGCGACCTGCTGCACGATCTCGAACACCATCTGCATCTTCGGATCGACGCCGATCATCCCGCCGAGCAGGTGCTGGCGGATGTGCTTCTCGCGCACCAGCTGCTCCTGCGAGCCGACCACCGCTTCGTCGACCAGGCGGCGCAGCTCGGGCGGCATGCTCGAGCGCAGGCGGTAGCGGTCGCCGTCGTGCTCGACCACGCCCCAGCGGATCATCGGGCGGAAGCACGCCTCCACGTCCTGGCGGTGGCGGCCGCTCCGCACCACCGCTTCGTCGAGGCTGAGCCCGGCCTCGCCGACCTCGAGCAGCTCGGCGGACAAGCGCAGGCGCAGCGGCGACTGCAGCGCGTGGCTGAGGCGCGGCACCATGCGCAGGCGCTTGAGCCGCGAGCGATCGACCAGCGGCGTGGTGGCGTTGGCGACGAGCCGGGCGATGCGCTCGTCGCGCTCGGTGAACATGCCGCGCTCCGCGTGCATGGCGGTGAGCACGCCGACGACCTCGCCGACCGCGAACATCGGCACCGCCAGCATCGAGGACACGGCGAAGCCCTGCTGCTCGTAGGCGTTGAAGCGCGGATCGTGCGCGACGTCCTCGACCACCGCGGACTCGGCGTTCTGCACCACCCAGCCGGCGATGCCCTCGCCGGCGCGGAACGGCAGCGGCGCGGCGTCGAGCCCGCCGCCTGCGCGGGTCACCGACACGAGCGCGTCGCCGCCCATGTCGAGCATCCGCACCGACGCGTGATCGGCCGGGACCGCGCTGAGGAGCGCGTCGGCGGTCAGCTTGAGCGATTCCTCGAGCGGGCGTGGGCGGGCGAGGTTGGCGGAGAGCTCGAGCAGCCGCGCGAGCACCTGGCTGGAAGTTGGTTTTGCGGGAAGCGGAGTGGTCATAACCAAGACATCTGTCCAGGATACCGACGCCAGTTCACTCTATGCACAGCTGGACACAAAATCAACGAATTGTTCAAAAATTTCGACGTGTCCGCGAATTTGACATCGATGGGCACATCCTGAACAGGCATGTTCGGGACAGCGAGGCGCAAATGCTCGAATTCTCGTCGGCAACATCATGAAATTCGATAGCAAAATCAGGCATGTGGCTTGCGATGGCGGGTGGTCGCGATCCGCCCAGCCCGCGCTTCGCACGAGGCCCGCCATGAAACGACACGAATCCGACGCCCTCGAGGAAGACTTCGTCCCGCCTCGGAGTGGCTCTTTCCGCATCATCGAGACCCGCCTCCCGGTCGCCGGCGTGGACTTTCCGCGCGGCCGCATCGAGCTCGACGAGATGTTCCCGACCGAGCAGGCGTGTCAGGAGTACCTCGAGCGGCTGCGCTGGCCGCGCGGCTTCACCTGCTCGAGCTGCGGCCTCCACTCCGACCCGTGGCGCTCGGGGACGGGGCTGCTCGCCTGCGTCGGCTGCAAGCACCTGTGCGCCGTCACCCACGGCTCGCTGTTCCACGGCGCGGCCATCCCGCTGCGGCGCTGGTTCCGCGCGGTGTGGGAGGTGACCGACCGCGAGTCGGGCACGAGCGTGGCGATGATCCAGCGGGCGCTCGAGCTGCGCGAGCGCACCGCGGCGGAGCGCTGCCTCGCCGCGCTGCGGACGGCGATGATGCTGCCGACGCGGCGCAAGCTGCGCGGCTCGGTGGAGCTCGCCAAGAGCATGGTCGAGGTGACCAAGACGCGGCTCGGCCGGACGGCGACGCACCGCGTGCAGGTGCTCGTCGCGGTCGAGGCGAGCCCGGCGGACATCGGCCAGGTGCGCCTACGCCATCTGCGCCAGGTCGGCTCGAGCGAGGCGATCCCCTTCGCGCGCGAGCACATCGAGGCGGGCACGGAGGTCGTAACGCCGCCGTGGTTCGGCTACGCGCCGCTGCGCTCGGCGGGCTTCGACCATCGCACCGCGGTGCAGCCGCCCGGCGACAAGCACCCGATGCCGAACGTCGAGCAGGTGGCGGCGATCCTGCGGCTGTGGCTGTGGAGCACGCCGGAGGTGTCGAGCGGAACGCTGCCCGGCTACCTCGACGAGTTCACCTTTCGCTTCAACCGCCGCTGGTACCCGCGCGGCCTGCTGTTCTACCGGCTGATGATCCTCGCCGCGCTGTTCGACACCGCCGACGAGGAGCTGCTCGGTATCTCCGCGAACGGCTGACTATTTGTGGAACACGAACGGCAGGTCGACCGGGGTGGGCGCCTCGGCGGCCGGGAACTTCCAGGTGACGACCTGGGCGCGCACGCACTCGGCGAGGGGCGCGACGTCGCTGTCGACGCGCGCCGAGCCGACCTTGCCGTCCGGCTCGACCTCGAAGTGCACCACGGCGCGGCTGCTGCCGAGCGGCACCTGCGGCTCGCACACCCTGCGGACGGCGGAGCGGTGGGCCATCACCACCTTGAGCACGTCCTCCTGATCGAGCGAACGGCCGAGCTCGCTGGCCGCCACCCACGAGACGGTGGCGACCACGCTGCTGGCGCGCTCGCGATCGCGGAACGACAGCGCGCGCAGGCGCTCGATCACGCAGCTCGGGAGGGCCTCCTCGGCGTTGCCGTCGAGCAGCTCCACGCGCGACACCTTGCCGTTCGGCTCGACGGTGAGGCCCGCGGAGAGCTTCACGCGCGCGGCGACGTGGCGGCGGCAGGCGGCGTCGATCCCGTCGCGGGCGGCCGAGAGCGCGCTCCAGGCGTCGGCGATCTCCAGCCCG
>JACXTT010011178.1_pt1 | contig 12032 bp, 21 predicted proteins | sample 9270951 | NCBI WGS metagenome assembly JACXTT01 (sample SAMN15532306, study PRJNA645909) | rock metagenome | isolation source: weathered quartz diorite | place: Puerto Rico | collected 2017-06-21 | reverse complement strand
TTCCTATCACAGTTTGGTCAACCGCTGATTGATGACCACATTGCGCTGCAGGCGGTGGGGATCCATGCGATTGACGTGGTGGACTTCGACTTCGGTCCCGGCAACAGCTACCACCACACCATCTTCGACACGCTCGACAAGGTTTCGGTTCAGTCATTGCAAACGGTAGGGGACGTCGCTCTGGCGCTGGTGCGATGAGACCAGCGCGCGAGTTGCCTAACATGCCCATGAAGCTGTCGGCCCGGGGCGGCCGCCTGATAGGGAAGGGGTTCCTTATCGGACTTGCCTTCCGCCCTGCGTGCGTGCCGCTGACTGCCGACGATCTGAGAGGGTTCAATGTCCCCATCGAGCGGCGTACGGACCACGATTTTTACCTCCGGGTCTTCCAGTACCGGCACCGCCAATGGTATCAATGCAAGACTTGGTTGTCGCGACAACTATTCTTCTAGGGAAGGAGCGGCCTAACCAGCGCATGAAGCGGGCGTGGCGCGGCTTATGGGCGATTCGTTAGGCGCCGTCGCGGGATTTGCGAATGCTTGATTCGCTGAGCCTCCTCTGGAGGCGGTTTACACCCCTTGAGGAGCGACTCCTGTCTGCGGTAAGGTCCGTCCTCCCCAGCGGCGCCCAGCTTACTTACGATGCCCAGGTTGCTGCTGTCACGAGGGTCCAGCGGCTTCCACCAACCTGGAGCGAGGTCGATTTCTACTGTCTGCGGCTTGGCAAGGTGGACTGGAGCCTAGTTCCCTCCTTTCCCTGCACGGATGAATTCCGGCTTGCCGAGGTTCGTTTCCGAGTCGCGGGCACAAGTTATAGGACGGTCCTCGCCTGCATCGCCGGGCACGTCTTCGACCTTGCCACAACACCCGGCCCCAAATCAGTCGCCTTCACTCCCTGGGACTCACAACCAAACGTCACGCTCCTCGGAGACCCTCAACGACCCCCGACCGGGCGCAAGGAGCCGGAGTCCCCAGCACCAGCCTGGCGCTCGTTCCTCGAACGGCACCCAGGCTCCCCGCCCCGCGACTGGGTGCTCCACGATGCCACCACGGCGTATCGGGTGGCTTTGTCGGACGCCGAATACCTCGTCCTCGCCGAGCGCGCCGGGGAGGAGTTCATTCTACAACGCCTGTATCCCCCAGCAGATGGCCTCTTCCGCCTCCAAGGAAGCGACGGGGTTCCCGAGCGGCTCCTCGAGACCTACATCAGGCTCTTGGCTACGACGGCGCCTAACCGGCGCATGAAGATCTGTCTTGATGGCGGCCGCCGCACTACGCAGCTTATGCGCGATTCGTTAAACGGCGCGCTATACTCATAATGCAGCTCGACGAGCCCGGGCTCTTCGTTTTCGCGTCAACCACCGATGCTGTTCGGGAAATCGAGCCCATTGATGCCGAATCCCAGATTCGTGCCGCCTTCGACGAGTCGGGCATTCCCTATCGTGTGCACTGGCTTCGTTCAAACCAGCATCGGACGGCGATGTTTGGGCTTCTCAAATCGATTCGCCCGGGAGAGTACGAGCTGGTTCCGGCTGGCCCGTCAGAGCCAGCAGCCCTCCGCGCGCTGCTTGAGGAGCATCCTGACGACCCACACCCGCCGACGGCCAAAGCCGATCTCGAGGCGCTGCTCGACACGCTGCGCGCCGTCTAACTAGCACATGAAGCCGCCGTGGCGCGGCGGCCGCGAAGAGTATTTCTTACGAGATGCGCCGCCTAACCAGCGCATGAAGCTGTCGCGCCACGGCGGCCACCGAAACGCCGATCGCCTAAAGAGCGAGTTGCCCAGTGGTTCCGGCGCCGGCGTCTCGCGCGCGCGAGGCGTCCCGCGTCGCCGGTGTGGCAGAGAAGCCCATCGCCGTTGCGACGACGCAATCCGGCCGGCCGGACGGGGCCCAATGCAGCACAGGTGAGAGTGCTGTCAGAACCCGTCCCCTCATCTGGTCACGCCCCCCCACGGCGGTCATGTTCGACGTGTACGGGAACGCTCCCGACCTCCAGTCGCCCGCCGCCAGCGTGCCCCCCACCCCGACATCGGAGACCACGATGCGTAGACTCTCGACGGCACTCGCAATCGTGCTCGCGTCCGCCGGTTGGTCGTCCGCCGCAGCGCAGGACGGCCCACGCGCCGCGCTCGATCCCATCACGAGCGCCGTGATCAATCATCCCATCACGACGTCCTCCGCTCCGGCGCGGGCCGATTTCCTCGCCGGCGTGCGCGAGCTCGATCTCGGCCACGGCGTCGATGCGAACGTGCATTTCCAGGCGGCGGTGACCGCGGACCCGAACTTTGCGTTCGCCTATCTCAATGTCGCCAACACCGCGAATTCGCTCGCCGAGTTCAAGACCAACCTCGCGCTCGCCGAGCAGCACGCGGCCGGTGCGTCGGAGGCGGAGCGGCTGCAAATCCAGATGGCGCGCAAGGGCTTCGACAACGATCTGGCGGGTCAGCTCGCGCTCGGCCAACAGCTCGTCGCGAAGTTCCCCGGGAGCCCGCGCGCCTGGCTCGCACTTGCCGGATCACAGGCGGCGTTGAATCGCAATGCCGAAGCGCGGGTCTCGTTGACGAAGGCGTTGCAGCTCGCGCCGCGCATGTACGTGGCGCACGCGACGCTGGGCAACAATTACATCTTCGGTGAGCCGCGCGACTTCGCCAAGGCGCTCGAGCAGATGCAGGCGGCCGCGGCGCTCGCGCCGAATGAGGCCAACGCGCACCTCAACGTCGGCGACGCATACCGGGCACAACGCAATCTCGCACAGGCGCGCGACGAATACCTGCGCGGCCACGAGCTCGACCCGCACGATGCGACCCTGCTGGTGAAGCTCGGCCACGCGAACACGTTCCTGGGCGACTACGCGGCGGCGCGCGCGAACTACGACTCCGCCGAGGCCAATGCACGGGCGGGTCAGCGGGCGGGCTTCGCCCCGTTCCGTGCGTATGTCAGCGTGTATGCCGGCGATCCCGCGGCGGCGATCGTCGAGCTCAACCGGCAGGCTGCGGCGATCGACGGCATGGGGATCCCGGATCCCAAGACGGCCAAGGTCGCGGTGCTCACCAATGTCGTGACGATCGCGATTCACACCAAGGACGGAGCTGCCGCGGCGCAGGCGCTCAAGCAGCTCGAGCCGCTCCTGATGCAGCAGGCCGACGAAGCGGGGAACCCGGCGTTCCGGCGCGGTCAGCAGGCGATCATCGCGTACCTCGAGGGGTGGTCGGCGGCGCGCTCGGGTGACTATCGGGCCGCCCAGGAGCAGGCCGATCGCATCAACGCACTGCTGGCGCCCGACGCGAACCCACGCAAGCTCGAGCCGATGCACCAGCTCGAGGGGTTTATTGCGCTCTATCAGGGCCAGTACAGGCAGGCCGCCGCACATTTCCGGTCCGGCAGTCCGTTCGACCCGTACGTCAAGTATCAGCTCGCGGTCGCGACGGAGGGTGCGGGCGATACGGCGCAGGCCCGGACGCTGTTTCGCGAAGTGGCGGACTACAATTTCAACGCGCTCGGTTTCGCGCTGGTCCGGAAGGACGCGCAGCAGAAGGCCGGCGCGGGAACGTAGGCCCTCACCCCTGACCCCCTCTCCCGAATGGGAGAGGGGGGGCGGCGTTTCGGGGGATTCCGCCCAAAGCACTCGTTCTAGAAGTCACCGGATCGATTAGGTACCGTTAGGTCCACGGGGGCGCGCCGCCTCATAGCGCATGAAGCTGTCGTGCCGGGGCACGCAGCTCGTGCGCGATTCGTTAGGCGGCAGCACACCCATTGAGAGTGCGCAGCAACATCGTCACCATCCCACTCAGCGCTCGGTGGCTACATGACAACCCCTGATCACCTCGACGTGGCTCTGGGGCAGGCACTTGAGCACCTCACCGACGCAGCGGGGCACGTCCGCAGCCTCAACTTCGAGCCGGTGAAGGTCAACCTGACCTACATCGCTAAAGCGATTGAAGCGCTGCGCCGAGGCTGGGCTCTACCGGATTGGTCAGGTAACGTGGACATAGGGAGGCGTGCGCGATGCTACGGTCTAACATGCGTATCAAGCTGTCGTGGCGCGGCGGCCGCGTGAAAGGGACTGACTCTATCTTGATTGCGGCCGCCGCACCACGCAGCTTATGCGCGATTCGTTAGGCAGCCGCAGATGGCCCGGAGATCCGCAGTGACTCAAGGGGACAAAACACCCACCCTGCGGCCCAATTGGTACTATCTTGGCCCGCTGTCGGCCATTTTTGCTGTAACCGCAGTCGGTTCGACTATGTACATGCTCAGAGACTTCGACAGCCACCACCCAGGCGAGTACTGGCTTGTTCTCATACTCTGGCTTGCGATGTGGGCTGGCCTCCTCATCGGATTCGCGAGGCAGGTCGGTACTTCGATGTCTCCGGAGGGCCTCCGCCAACGCGGGCTCTTTGGAGAGAAGTACATCCGTTGGGAGGAGGTCGTCGGCGTGGCTACCTGGAAAGGTGGCCTAAAGATCCAGTCCTCGAATACTTGGATTACTTTTATCCCTGAGTTCTGCCAGCAACCCGAGTCCATTTTGAAGTTCATCCGCAAACAGCTGGAAACGCGTGCCTCTCATCTCCGCGCCTCCTGAGTGGTGCCAGCCCCTGAGGCTGCCTAACCAGCGCATGAAGCCGGCGTGGCGCGGCTTCCGCGTGAAGGGAACAGGTCTATCTTGATGGTGGCCGCGGCCACCCAGCCTATGCCCGATTCGTTAGGCGGCGCGGGCCAGTTACGAGCATCGCTCGTGGCGCGCGCCCGATGTGCGTAGGAGGCGGGAGGGCTTGTTTCAATGCCGAGCGTCACCTTCATTCTCATACCCGGCGCGGGCGGCAGTGCATGGTACTGGCATTTGGTTACGCCAACACTCCGACAACGCGGTTACGAAGCCGTCCCCGTCTCCCTACCAGCGGCAAACGACACCGCAGGCCTGCCCGAGTATGCGACCGCCGTTGTGCGCGCGATCGGCAATCGTGAGCCACGACGCGTCGTGCTCGTTGCTCAATCACTAGCCGGTTTCACCGCGCCCATCGTATGCAACCAGGTACCGGTCGCATTGCTGGTGCTGCTCAATGCCATGATCCCCAACCCCGGGGAGACCCCTGGCGAGTGGTGGAAGAATACTCGCCACGACGCGGCGAAACGCAAGCAGAACCGGCGTGACGGCCGCCCGGCCGACGCTGCGTTTGACCCGCTCATCGACTTTTTTCATGACGTGCCGCAATCGGTGATCGACGAGGCCTGGGCGCAGGGCGAGCCGCGCCAGTCGGACACCGTCTTCGCGACTCCCTGCACCTTCGCCAGCTGGCCGTCCGTTCCGATTCGCGTGCTCATTGGACGCGATGACCGGTTCTTCCCTGCGGACTTCCAGCGACGCGTAGCGCGGGAGCGTCTCGGGATCGCAGCGGACGAAATGCCCGGCGGGCACCTCGTCGCGCTCAGTCAGCCAGAGGAACTGGCAGCACGACTGCAGGCATACGCTGATGGGGCGCGCCGCCTAACCAGCGCATGAAGCTGTCGTGGCGCGGCGCCTGCTTCAACGGGAACCGGTCTGTCTTGAGGGCGGCCGCCGCACTACGCATCTTGTGCGCGATTCGTTAGGCCGCGGCGCTCTTAGTCAAGTTCTGGGAGGGCGAATGCTCCGTATCGTGGCGGGCGCGGCGTGCGCCAGTCTCGTGCTCTCTCAGCCTCGTGATATCGGGCGTGCGCATATCCCGACCCAATCGAGCTCCATAATCGAACACGACTCCATCGTAGCGAGGCCCGAGCCGGGTCCCCACAACGGCGGAGGACAGACCACCGCTTACTCTTACTTCGCGCACACGACGAAGCTCGGTTTGGTGTTTCGTAAACGGGCGCTTCACCAGGGTGCAGCGATCGGCTATCACCGCCAGGATGAGGACGAGATTTACTACATCTTGAGCGGATCCGGTGAACTGATGCTCAACGGTGTCAAATCTGTCGTAGGCGCTGGCACGGCCATCTTAACTCGTCCTGGCAGCTCCCACGGCCTAAGGCAACTAGGCTCTGACGACCTAGTCATCATTATCGCCTACCAGCAGCCGAGCAATCACTGATGCAGTACCCTGCGCTGCGGCCTAACCAGCGCATGAAGCTGTCGTGGCGCGGCGCCCGCTTGAAAGGAACAGGTCTGTCTTGATGGCGGTCGCCGCACCACCCAGCTTATGTGCGATTCGTTAGGCAGCGCCGTGTTGCTCTCATTGCGTGGTGCGGAGGTCCGCTGACTCCCCAGCGACTGATCGAATTGCGGTGCCCTTCTTGTGCAGCAGCGCACTGGGAGCTGGACCACGATTACCGGGGAATCTCCGGGCCCGAGTTGGAGTACGGTCAACGCCCTTATGACTGTCCTCACTGCGGCCATCGGAGTTCGGGCTACTCAGTCCTCCAAGCATCGAAGCCGGAGTTCTTTCTGCAGCCTAATCCGACTCACCCAATGAACGTACCTGATTTCGTCTACTGGCTGCGGTTGTTCCGCGCTCATTTCCCGGACGACTCCCGATTGGCCAACCTCGGAATCGACTGGTATCCGGGCAGGACTCAGCTGGAAGACGACGTGAGTCTTTCCGAGGCGCGGGACGTGGGCAACTATTCTGGGTATCACGTTTCGCTATCCAGTTGCGGGGTCGATGAAGCCAGCATCAGAATTGTCGTACAAGGTGAGGGCGAGGCCCATTTCTGGGTCGGCTCTACCATCGAGCTCGATTGCTGTTATTTCGGGTTCAACGAGAAGCAACTCGACGACATCCGCGATCTGCTCAGCACTCATCGAGAGGAGATTGTTGCCGCCTGGGAACGCTACCTTGCCTACGTCAAGCCCCTACGAGAGCGCTGGCTGGCGACGCTCGGCGAGCCGGCGCTGCCTAAGCGCATGAAGCTGGCATGGCGCGGCGGCCGCTTGAAGCGGATGTGGCTGTCCAACTGTCGACTTCGCACTGGATGACTCCCCGCAGCCACCGCAGATTCCTAGCCGAATCCTCGCTGAGGCAGTCGGCAAATCCCCAGAGGCATTGACGTAGGTGTGATTCTCTGGGAGAGCTCGGGAATAGTCTCTGGGCTCGACGTCTATTCTTACAACCACGAGAGCGGCTTTCAGGTACCCGACCCCAAGGATCTCGAAATCTGGCAACATAGTGCTGCCTAACATGCGCATGAAGCTGTCGTGCCCGATCGGCCACACCTGGTGGAAGACGTCGATCTTGCTTGTGGCCGCTCCAGCATGCAGCTTATGCGCGATTCGACAGGCAGCGGAAGGGAAGCACGACCATGTCCCGACTCACCCGCCCCGGAGCCGTTATCCTCGCCGTTACAGCCGTGAGCATGATGCTGTTCATCATGAATGCCGGGAACTCCCCACTGGTCCGTTGGGGAGCGTTTCTCATTGGCTCGGGAGCTGTTCTGTTCCTCGCGTTCGGGTATCGATCTTCTTGGAACCGCCACCAGAAGTGAGTTCGACGGATGGACCGCTTCCGCTGCCTGACCACCGCATGAAACTGTCGCGTCGGGGCGGCCACTCGTGGAACAAGGCTTTCTTGATTGTGGCGCGGCCCCGCCGCGCAGCTTATGCGCGATTCGTTAGGCGCCAGCCAGATTATGTATGAGATCACTCTTCGCCCCTGATGTACGCGCCGGCGTAATCGACCGAATTCGTCGACTCACCCCCGAATCGCCACGCCAGTGGGGCACACTCACGCCCGGCATTGCGCTCGCGCATGTGGCTGACGAACTCCGCCAGGCGTTTGGCGAAATCCCCGTCCGCTCTCCGCGACGAGCACTGAGCTACTGGCCACTAAACTACCTCGCCATTCACGTGATTCCGTGGCCAAAAGGAAAGGGCAAAGCTGCCCGGGAGTTTGCGACGCCGCCCTCAAGCTGGGACGCCGATCGCGCGACCTTGGTGGGGCTGGTCGAACGCTTCGCGGCAGCTGACCCCACGGCGCGGTGGCCTGCGAGCTCAGTGTTTGGAGCGCTGAGCGGGCGCGATTGGGGCGTGCTCTGCTACAAGCATCTTGATCACCACCTGCGCCAGTTCGGATGCTAGCCGGATCCCGCCCGGCGCCGAACCAGCGCATGAAGCTGTTGTGCCGGGGCGGCCATTCCTGTAAGAAGAAGTCTGTCTTGTGTGTGGCCGACCCGGCACGCAGCTTATTCGCGAGGCGGCTGCCAACACTTCTGGGTCCGAAACATGGCCTCCATTTGTAAGGAAGTTCTGATCGACGCCCACCCAGACGCAGTCTGGACTGCGGTACGCGATGTTGGAGCAGTGCACCAACGCCTGGCGGAGGGGTTCGTCGTCGATACCCGCCTCGACGGGGACGCTAGAGTCGTGACCTTCGCGAATGGTTTCGTAGTGCGCGAGCTGATCGTCGATGTGGACGACACCGCTCGTCGCCTCGCCTATGCCGCAGTCGGGGGGCGCGCCACTCACCACAACGCCTCGATGCAGGTTTTTGCCGATGGTCAGGGGCGGACTCGGCTCGTGTGGATCACCGATGTGCTGCCAAACGAGGTGGCGGGGCCGATCGGTACCCTCGTCGAGCAGGGGGCGCGCGCGATGAAGCAGACCCTGGAGCACTCGCGAGTGCGATAGGGATGTGGTGTGCCGAGGCAGCCGCCTCACCAGCGCTCGAAGTCTGACGCGGCGGTAGATCAGGGTAATGATGCAATCTTCTTCACGCCACGCAGCTTATGCACGATTCGTTAGGCTCGCCAGGCTGCTTCGCTAACAGGAAGGGTGAGTGCTCCCATTGTCCGGTCGGCTTTCCGTTGCTCTTCGGGTCGCCATCGCCTTCATCCTGCTCGCTGAGGGTATCATCACTCTTGCGAATGCCATAGCAGCTCCCGAAGACCTGGATGTCGTGGTATTCGCTTCAGCTGAGATTCTGGGCGCACTGTTCTTCATCTGGTCTCGCACCGTGCGCGTCGGGGCCTGCTTCCTCATATGTGCATTCGCGGCAGCCGCGGCTGTCCATGCACTGGGTGGCGAGTTCCCCTCCGAACACCTGGTATACGCTCTCTCGGTGTTCTTCGTGGCGATCCACACCACCTCGAGCCAGACTCGCCATGAGGCGGCTGCCTAGCATGCGCAGGGGACCGTCGTGCCGGGGCGGCCACTCCTGTAGGAGCGTGTCTGTCTTGTCTGTGGCCGCCCCAGCACGCAGCTTGTGCGCGATTCGTTAGGCGGCTCCTCCGAGATCTGAAAGCGAGCCTTAGGACATGGGGTTCATTCCTGCTTGGGCCATTGGTGGTGCGGTCATCATCTTCGCGAGTGCACTCGCGAAGATCATACTGGCGAAGACGCGTGCGTCGGTTCCCCCGCTTCCTTCTTCAGGTGGAGAGACGGACGAGCTACGCCAAGCGATCGACGCAATGCAGAATCGGTTGGGGGAGTTAGAGGAGCGGGTTGATTTCACCGAACGACTACTGGCGAAGCAGCGTGAAGCCGAGCAACTAACACCGCCGTCACCGTAGGCGACCCTTCAACGGAGCCGCCTAATTCGTTAGGCGGCTGCCCACACTCATGACGCGCTTCCAGACCTCCTTCCTCGCCCTCGTCGCCACTCAGGCCGCTCACTCTGTCGAGGAGTACCTGGGCCGGCTCTACGATGTGTTTCCGCCTGCCCACTTTGTCAGCGGCCTGATCTCGCAGAACCACCAGCGCGGTTTCCTCATCTTCAACATCGTGCTCGTCATGTTCGGACTCTGGTGTTTCCTGTGGCCAGTGCGCAAGCAATGGCCGGCCGCTCTGCCGCTCGCCTGGCTTTGGGTCGCAATTGAACTGGTCAACGGGGTAGGCCACCCTATCTGGTCGCTGACTCAGCTGCGCTACACACCCGGCGTCGCCACAGCACCGATTCTGCTGGTCTTAGCGCTGTACGTGGCGCGCCAGCTCCTCACTGGCCAAGCCGCTCAATTCGGCAGCCGTCTAACCCGCGCATGAAGCGGTCGTACCGAGGCGACCACTTCCGTAGGAAGAAGTCCGTCTTGTCGGTGGCCGCCCCAGCACGCAGCTTATGCTGCGATTCGTAGGCCGCCCAGCACACATTGTTGTCGGAGGCCATGAGATGCGTCGTCTCCACCCGATCCGCGCTGGCTTGATCCTCACCGCCGCCTGCCACATCAGAGGTGTGCCATTCCCGCAAAGTGCCATGAATTGCGTCGATCGCGCGGCGGTCGATCAAGGTTACCTACCGGCGTACACCGGCGAGCGACCAAACACACTGCTCCTGAGAAAACAGTCTGGCGATGACGCTGATCAGCTCTTTGTCACAGCGACGCTCGACTCGACCGGTGTCTCACACGTCACAGTGACTCCGTCATCGATCCATTTCGCGGGTGCCACTGATCCCACTGGTCACGAGCTTCCGACGTCCCCTGACGCCCAGCGGGCAGCCGCGTACGTACGGGAGCGTTGTGACGGTTAGGCGTCAGCGCGCCCAACACGAATGGCACAGAGATCCACGATCTTGATCACCCTCCTCAGCTTCGGGTGCAGCCCACGTGACAAGACACGTGCAGATCACTCACCAAGCTCTCGGACGTCTGCAGCAGCTCAGTCAAGGCAGGCCACAGATACCGTCTTGATAGCAGGCCCCACAGTAATCGCTGCATTTCCAGTGACTCAGGCAGAGGCGGACAGCAGCCAGGAGGCGAATGAAGCGCTCGGGGACTTTCAATTCCACCTGGGTGGCGCCCGCGACTCTCTAAAAGCACTTGGGATCACCGTGATCGCACGCTATGACTCCCTCGTTCCGGTCCGCGAGGATTGGGGAACATGGATCTGGCGCGTGGGCGCTGACAGCGGGGGAGTTGGCTACCTTCTGGTCGCCCCTCGAAGGCCGTCGAAGACTTTCTGGGGCGTCATGACGAGCAGCGATCTGGTTGATGCGGCAGCCCATTATTTCGAGAGGCGCTGACGTCTGACATGCGCATGAAGCTGAGGTTACCTGGCGGCCGCTTCCCCGTGGTCCGCACCATCATCACCGCGCTCCTGGCGGGTATCTCAGGAGCCCTGTTCGGCGGTCTGGCCGCCGCGCTGCTCAAGCTTTCCGTGGGAATTGCAGCGACGGTTTCCGGAGTCTCGCTCGCCATGGCCGTAGCCGCGTTGACCTACCGACATCTACCTGGGCGGACGGCCTAACCAGCGCTTGAAGCTGACGCGGCGATAGATTAGGGAAATGAGGCACTCTTTCTTGACGCCGCGCAGCGTCAGCGCGATTCGTTAGGCGCCACTTTCTCTCGAGGGGAACAGCACGACCTCGTTGCGCCAAGTCCTCAGGACCCTCCGGCGCTACTACGGAAAGCCCCAGCGCCCGATCAGTCGCGATCCGTTCAAGCTGATCCTGTGGGAGCAGGTCGCCTATCTCGTGCCCGATACCCAACGGCATCGCGCATTTGCTGCTCTCCGCAGTCAGGTTGGGCTCACACCACGAGCTATACTGGCAGCGTCCGATACCACGTTGCGGGCCATTACCCGTCTCGGTGGACCCATTGCGGTCGCGGTTCGAGCAACTCGTCTGCGCCAGTCTGCTGAGCTCGCGGTCGGACGCTGGGATGGCGATCTCCGAGCAGCGCTCCGGTTATCCATTCCAAAGGCGCGGAAAGCCCTGGCCGAGTTCGCCACGATCGGCGAGCCCGGGGCGGACAAGATCCTCGTTCTTACCAGGCGGGCGCGCCTTCTCCCTTTGGATTCCAACGGGCTTCGTGTTCTCCTGCGCCTCGGCCTCACGACTGAGGAGAAAGACTACCGCACCACCTACCGGCGTGCGCAGCAGGTTCTCGCCCCAGCACTACCCAAAGACTCCGATGCGCTCATCGCCGCCTACTACCTCTTCCGTCTTCACGGTCAGCAGCTTTGTCGAAGAACCGATCCTCCATGCAATCGATGCCCACTGTACAAGGATTGCCTTTTCGGATCGCAATCTGTCCGTGGCGTCCAACCAGCCCATGAAGCTTACGCCTCGCGCAGTCGCGACCCGTTAGCCCGCCCCGGCCTATGCATTTACACTTTCGGTTCACAAGCCAGCAC
>JACXTT010011177.1_pt1 | contig 12033 bp, 12 predicted proteins | sample 9270951 | NCBI WGS metagenome assembly JACXTT01 (sample SAMN15532306, study PRJNA645909) | rock metagenome | isolation source: weathered quartz diorite | place: Puerto Rico | collected 2017-06-21 | reverse complement strand
CTGTGGATCGCGTGCCGATCCAGTAGAAGACCGCCCGGGACAGCAGCCCCCAGTCCTAAATTTTCGGAATGGTCCCCGACCCATGATCGAACCATGCGGTTGGCCGACTCCACTGCGGCGCGCAACGCTCCGAGATGGTCATCTTGGTCTCCCAGCGGCCCCGGTCCGCATGAGTCGATGTTTGCAATGCCTGGTTGAGGATTCCCGTTCCGCCCGAGGTGTCTGGCCGCCAAGTGTTCCATGATCTCGCGAGCGACTGTCGTAACGGTTAACCGGCTTGCCACCTCGCCCGCCGCCTCCCCGCCGATGCCGTCGCTGACTAAATAGAGGCCAATGTGCGAATGCTCCTGCTGGAAGATCCAAGTCAAATCGAGAACCAGTAGACTGTCTTCGTTGTTCTCCCGGACGCGACCCTTGTCGGACGCAAAACCTACGCGTAGGTTCATCGATAGATGTCCATAAAAAGGCGCAACCTGCAAGAGTCAGATGGGCAGAATAGCATCCGGAAGTCGGGTGGCTCAACCCGAGCCATGAAACCGCAAACCATCGCCGCTCGACCCTCTTGATTCCCGAGCCCTTGCGACGCCTCGGCCAATTCAGTTCCAATGACTTCTCTCTGGTAAAGGTACAGTTGGATGAGGCCGGTAAGTCTCCATCTTCGATTGGCGCTGATGGTATCCCTGATCATTGTGGTCACCTTCACCGGCTTCAACTACTTTTTTCAGTCAGTGGCCAACGGTCTCGTGCGAGCGCAAAACCAACGACGCGCGGAGTTGGTGACCGCCCAACTCGCGGAAACACTCTCCTCCGTTCAGGCTTCGGGGAATCTGGCGGCGCTCCGCAACTACGCACTGCTATTCGATCAAATTCATACGGAAGTCAACGAAGTGCGAATTTATGCGGTAACGCCAGCCGGCTTCCGGGAAGTCGTAACCGTCCCACCCGGGCAACCGCGGCAGCTTGCAGACGAAGCCATGACAGCGCTTCGCGAACAGCGAATCTATTCCCAAATCGTCGCCCAAGGAGGCGGTCAGTACACACTTCGGGCAGCCGCCCCGATCGAGACGGAAGGTCAAACAATCGGGGCCGTCGCCCTTCGCATCGTCACAGCGGAATCGAGCGATCTCATAAATCAGCTCAATCGGCAGCGTCTCCTGCTGCAATTCTTGGCTCTGGTGGCCGTGATCTTCCTCATTTTCTTATTACTCAGGCGACTCGTGTACACCAGGATGGAGGAATTGCTCTCCACGATGGCCGAGGTAGAGTCCGGGGACTTGGCGGCCCGGGCTCCTATCGGAACGCCGGATGAGATCGGGAAGGTCGCTTTGGGCTTCAATCAGATGATCGAACGCATAGGAGAGATCCAGCGTGAGCTCGAAGTAGAGCGAACGAGCCTGGCGGATCGTGTCGGTGAAGCCACGGCTGAACTGGCCGAGCGCAATCAACAACTAGAAACCGCCAACGTCGAGCTCTTTCATCTGCAGCGCCGGCTTCTTCAGATGGAACGGTTCTCGGCGGCCGGACAGCTAGCGGCTCAGTTCGCTCACGAAGTGGGAACTCCGCTCAATCTGATCTCCGGCCATATTCAGCTATTGGAAGGCGGTCTCCGTGAGGCGGAGGGTCTGCGCCGGATCGAGATCATACGCTCACAGATTGAAAGGATCGAGCGCATCGTCAGGAGGATGATGCTGGTCACGAGGCTCCCGAAGCCCGACCGCACAGCCGTCAACCTCCATGAGCTCGTCCAGCAGATCTGGGACCTCCTCTCACCCACGTTGGCGCGGCAACACGTGAGCTGGGTGGCTGATGTCCCGCCCGAACTGCCATCCATCAACGGTTCAGCGGAACAACTCCAGCAGGTTTTCATCAATTTGGTTGATAATAGCCTCGATGCAATGCCCAATGGCGGCCAGATTCGACTCCGGGCCGTGGCAGAGAACGAGGGCCTGGTGAGGATCGAATTTGAAGACTCCGGCCACGGCATGAACGAAGAGACGCGCGCCCGCATATTTGATCCGCTCTTCACAACCAAAGGGGATGGGAGGGGCACCGGCTTGGGCTTGTCGATCGTGCAGCAGATCGTGAAGGATCATGAAGGTCAGATCGACGTCGACAGCGCCCCGCAACGGGGCACGCGGGTTATGATTCGACTCCCCACAACCGCTTGGGCACAGGCTAAAGCACGCTAATGAGCAAAATCCTGGTAATCGATGATGATCGCGAGACCTGCGACTTCTTGGCCGAAATCTTCCAGGGCCAAGGCTGGGGAGTCGACACGGTGCAAATCGCCGACCAGGCGATTCGATTGGTTGAAGCCAATCATTACGATTGTATCGTCAGCGACATTCGCCTCGACGACCGGCTGAGTGGGCTGGACTTGCTCAGGTCATTTCGCCAAAAGTCGCGGGATGCAGCGGTGGTATTGATTAGTGGATTCGGTACTCTGGAGATCGCGGTGGAAGCCGTCAAGGAGGGGGCCTTCGACTTCATCAGCAAACCCTTCAAGGTACAGCAGGTGATCGCCACCGTCGGCCGCGCCCTGGGTCGATCAGGCGAGGCAGTCGAAATAGTCGCGCCTACCGGCGAAGCGCATGAACCAGCGTCATCAGGCATCATCGGCCGCAGCCCTCAAATGGTTGAGCTGTACAAGGAAATTGCCCTCGTCGCGCCCTCTCGGTCCACCGTGCTCATCATCGGAGAGTCAGGCACAGGCAAGGAATTAATCGCGCGCTCTATTCACAACCACAGCCCTCGTTCCCAGCGAAGCTTCGTCACCGTCAATTGCGGCGCCTTGACCGAAACGCTCCTGGAATCGGAGCTCTTCGGCCACACCAAAGGAAGTTTCACGGGAGCCATCTCGGATAAGAAGGGCTATTTCGAAGAGGCCAGCGGCGGAACACTTCTGCTCGACGAGGTCACGGAAACGACCTCGGGCCTGCAAGTCAAGCTCCTGCGCGTGCTGCAGGAGGGAGAGTTAAAGAGGGTGGGCGATCCCCGCCCCATCCGCGTGGATGTGCGGGTAATCGCGGCCACCAATCGTGACTTGGAGGCCGAGGTAAGGGCCAACCGGTTTCGGGAGGACTTGTTCTACCGCCTGAGCGTGGTGACCCTCAGGGTTCCTCCCCTGCGCGAACGTAAGGACGACGTTCCTTCCCTGGCGCGCCATTTCCTGCAGAAGGCCTGCGCCAGCTCGGGCCGGGAAGTCGCCTTGTCGTCGGCTGCGCTGGAGGCCCTCACCGAGTACCCCTGGCCAGGGAATGTGCGCGAATTGGAGAACACGCTGGAAAGCGCCACGCTTCGCGCGCGAGGCGCGCTTATCATGATCGATGACCTTCCGGATCGGATCCAACGAGCGTCGCGTCAATCTCAGACACGGAAGTCGGTGGCAAGACTATTCGAAGACTTGCCGTCCATCGATGAATTGGAGCGGCGATACCTACTCTACGTGCTCGAGATCGTAGGGGGGAACCGAAGTCGAGCGGCCGATATCTTGTCCGTAGATCGACGCACCCTGTATCGGATGGCCAAGCGCTTCCAGATCGAGCTGAAAGAGGTCGACTAGGACAATCCGAATCGATCGACTTATTGTTTGGAAAGAGCGGCCTCTACACCCACTAGCGCCTCATGAAGCTGAGGAGAGAGGGTCTCAAAATCCTCTCGGCGCTGAGCCGATTTGAGCTGCAATAAAACCAGGTCAAATCGCTCGGCAGCTTTGGGCGCATTTCGGTAAAGCACGAGCGGGCGCAGATCACTCCAAAGTGTCTCCAAGCCTTGCGAGCGCAGTTCAAGCATTTGCTCATCGCCGGCACCCGCCCAATAGATGAGGTCACGTGAGAGGTACCGCAGTCTCCCGAGTTCCCGCGGCCTGCCCGGATCGAATTGCGCAATCCAGTCTTCAACAATCCCCTCAAGCTGATTACTAGCGAAGAAGACGGCTGACAGGTCTTCCCGCTCGGTCGCGCGCTGCAATTGCACGCTATAAAGGGAGAAGAGATCCAGCAAGACCATACTTACATCCGGGTGTCGTAACTGGGGCCTGGGAAGTACCCGGGTGGCAGTCTGAAAGGAGAGGAAGTGACGCTTCGCTTCACCCCACGCCGACTGTTTCGCCGACCGGCGTATTGCCTCCAAGGTAAGTCTCGCCTCCTCGAGGGCGCCTCCAGCAGATTGAGACCGCAAATCCCCGGCAGGGTACCGGATCGGTTCGATCTCTGCTCGGACAGTCTGATCTCGCGGTTGCCGCCGAGAGTAGAGCGCAAGGGGGGTGCCCAAAGCTATGGCCAGTAGCACCAAGAGCCAGAAATACTGTATTCGCGCACCCAAGATCATCGCTTCCCCGAAAGCCGGCCCGGGAGCCTGGAATACCACTCCCGGTCCTGGTCGGCTCGTGCAGTTGCTAGGTTCAGCCGGTCAATGAGCTTTGGAACTCGTCGCGGTCAAGGTGTGCTTCCTCGAATGCTTCCTTCTCCTTGACCTCCGATGCTTCTTTTTCGCGACAGCAGCAGTTGAAGCGCTGTTGATCATCATGCCTTCGGGGCCCTTGGCGACTACGCCCCCGGCAATACTCGACTGAGGACCGGCAGATTGGGTTTGTGACGAAGCAGACGACTCGACGGTCATTGAACTTCCGGTCAGAGTCGCCAGCATCGCCAGTGCAAATGGGACAAGAAATTTCCTCATCTAGTCAGGTTCTCCTCTCCGTTTTCTGGAGGTTCATCGTTTGCCCAACAATCACCCTTGTAGCAAATGCGGTGCCAGTCTCTCCAAATTCAGTATTGGATGAAAGGTACACCGCTCCGCGCTCCCAAGCCCGCTGATTCTTAGGGTGAGGGCCCAGCAGTTTCTGCGTCGAATCAAAGTCTGTGGTAGGTTGAGTTCCGAAACAACCGCGCCGCTCGCCGGAATCCCCCTCAGTGCGGCAGGATCCGGTCAGCTCTGAGAAGGTATTTCCGATGAATCTTTGGTGTCACTGACTGCCTCCTTGAATTCCCTGATCGCTCGACCCATCGAAGCGCCGACCTCCGGTAAACGCCGGGAGCCAAAAAGCAAGAGCGCAATCACCAGAATGACGATCAGTTCAGGAAGGCCCAAGGATGAAAGCATTGTCCGACTCCTAGAGAGCCAGTGTGCGGGGAAGGCCCCGCCCTTCCCCGCACACCGCACGGCCGCTGGAGGGGAGTATAAGCGGCCTTTTCGAGTCCCGAGATGCAGGCTCGCTCACACTGCGTAACCGATTACTGGAATACACCGCCTCGCACATCAGCCATTCTCCCCGCCGATTGGATGCAAGGGACATACCACGCACTGGTTGCGGCGGATCAAGCTGACAGGTCGAACAGAATAAGCAGGTTAAGGCAAGTCAGCGATCGCAGGCCCCAGCGTTTCTAGGGTGTGGCGGGATGTGGAGTTTTTGTAACCTGAGGCAGTTTTGCGGGACCAGATTCGAGGTCAGATCACGTCCGACGGATCGATTCGCCCCATCGACGATCCCCTTCTAGCCGCAACCGGTCTAACACCGACTGGAGCCGGGCCTGCGCAAAGTCCGCCTCCGCATCGGTCGCCCCAGGTATCACTTCGATCGGTTCCCCGATCAGCATCGCGGCTCGGCTGAATGGCAAAGGCACCTGGAACCGGTCCCAGCTCGGCACCTCCCAGCAGCGCTGGCTGGAAATGTGGAAGGGAAGTATGACCGCGCCGGCTCTTCGCGCCAGCAAAGTCGCCCCGCGCTTCGCGGCATAGACCGGGCCGCGCGGACCGTCGATCGTGAACGCAGTGTCGACACCGCTCCTCATACAACCGAGCATGAGCATCAATGCGCGACCGGCCCCGCGGCTGGAAGACCCTCGGGCGGCGCCATATCCAAAGCGCTGAATGAATCTCGCGATGTATTCCCCATCAAAACTCCGGCTCGTCATGACCACGATACCACGCCGTCGCCAGAACCAAGTCGCGAGAAAGACTCGGTTGTGCCAAAAAGTGAATATAATTCCGCGTCCAGTGGCCCGCGCCTGCTCGAAGTTGTCCCAGCCCTGTATCTCCCATCGGATCGTGCGACCAATTAAACCGACCCAACAGTAGCCGCCCAGGCCGATGGCTCGAATGGCGCAGCGATCAACGAGCCGGAAACGGTCAAGCGAAGCGAATCGATAGACTTGATTTCTTAAGGATGTCGAATCGGGCAAGGGCTTATCCTCTTGGAGCGCCTGCCCAGGCCAAGGAGTTTGAAGCGGCTTATGAAGCCTTGGACTTAAGGATCTCGTTTGTCAGCTCGGGAACGATCTCGAACAGATCCCCCACGATGCCATAGTCCGCGATGTCGAAGATCGGCGCGTCCGGGTCTTTGTTTATCGCCACGATCGTTCGGGAACCCTTCATCCCCACAAGATGCTGAATCGCGCCGGAGATTCCGAGCGCGATATAAAGTTTCGGGCTCACCGTTTGCCCGGAGCTTCCAATCTGACGATCCATCGGCAACCACTCATTGTCGCAAATCGGACGGGAGGCGGCCAATTCGCCTCCCAGCGCTTCGGCCAGCTTCACGGCGAGATCGATATTCTCTTTGTTCTTGATTCCCCGGCCCATCGCTACGATGATCTCGGCTTTTGTTAAATCAACAGCTTGCTTGGCCTCGCGGAAGACTTCCAAGGGCTCGGTACGAATATCACCGGGAAATAACTGGACGTCGAACCGTGTGATCGGCACGGAAGCGGCCGCGAGCTCGACTTCATCCCCACGGATCGCGCCAGCCTGAAAAGAGACAAAATATGGAGGATCTCCGTCAAAGATCACATCTGCATTGATTTTTCCCTGGAAAATCTGTCTCACGAAGACCGGTCGATCTCCCTCGAGCCTGAAGGCGACCGCGTCTCCCACAAGCGCCCGATCGGAAGCGGCGGCGAGCTGGGGAGCAAAGTCTCTCGCTTGGTACGTGTGGCTCATCATCACCCAATGGGGTTCAGATGACGCCAAGAGTTGCCGGAGCGCGTGCACATAGCCGTCAGGTGTGTAATTCCGAAGCAGAGCATGTTCCACGAGAATTATTTCGGAAGCAGATCGGGAAGCCAATTCTTCGGCCACCGGCCGGACTTCCGAACCGAGAACCGCAACCTTCAAAGGCATGGACAAGGCCTTGGACAATTCTTGGCCCGCGCGAAACACCTCCCAGCTCGTGCGATTCAGACCATTCTCTCGCTGTTCGGCCAAAACCAATATGGTCCCGCCCATTACGATATCACCTTCGCTTCGTTCTTTAATCTGTCGACGAGACGCAGGGCCGCCTCGGCAGGCTTCCCTTCGATTATCTCTGTCCGCTTTGCCTTCGTTGGAACGTAAACTCGCTGGAGCACTTGCCGGTTTCTCAACGGCAGCGCGATACCCAGGTCCGCGGCCGCGAGTTTGTTGATCTGCTTCTTCTTCGCGCCCATGATGCCTCTGAGCGTGGCGTACCGCGGTTGATTGATGCCCGACTGGATTGTAAGGACCGCCGGGAGCCTCATTTGTACCCACTGGAACCAGCCCCCTTCCAATTCTCGTTTCACCTTGACCGATTGCTGGTCCTCTGAAACGCGGATTTCCATGACGATAGTCGAGTGGGGGATCTGAAGGAGCTCGGAGAGAATTACTCCCGTCTGTCCGTAGCCTTGGTCATCCGACTGCAAGCCGGTCAGCAGGAGATCGAACTTCTCATTGCGCAGGGCGGCCGCCATGATGCGAGTAATATTGAGCACGTCCAGCCCATCGAAAGCCGGATCCTCAAGATGGATTGCGCGGTCCGCTCCTTTAGCAAATGCCTCCTTGATCGCTTGCTGTACTCGTGCCGGGCCGAGAGAGCAGATCACTACTTCCCCACCAAAGTTCTCCTTGAGCCGTAATGCCTCCTCGAGCGCGTAGACATCCGGCTCGTTCACATCAAAACTCAAGTCGGCTTCTTGTACCCAGCGATTCGTGGGATCGATGCGGAGGATGGATTCACGCGTGGGAACTTGCTTCAGGCAAACGACAATGATCACCGTATACCTCCCAGATCGCCGAGAGGCTCGTTACTCCTCATAGCGTTTGAAGATGAGCGCCGCGTTGGTTCCGCCAAAACCGAATGAGTTCGACAGGACGTGACGCACTTCGCACGGACGTGGTTCGTTCGGCACGTAATCCAAATCGCACTCGGGATCTGGCGTTTTGTAATTGATGGTGGGGGGCAAAACTTGATGAACCAGGGCCATCACAGAGATTCCGGCCTCCAAGCCACCGGCGGCACCGAGAAGGTGCCCGGTCATAGACTTCGTGGAGCTGATCGGTATTCGATATGCTTGTTCGCCAAATACCTTCTTGACCGCGAGCGACTCGAGCTTGTCATTATAATAAGTCGACGTGCCATGCGCGTTGATATAGCTCACGTCGGTCGGCTGCAATCCCGCGTCCGCCAAGGCAGCCGTCATCACCCGCACGGCGCCTCCGCCGTCCTCTGACGGTTGAGTGATGTGGAAGGCGTCTGCCGACATTCCATAGCCTACGATTTCAGCGTAAATCTTGGCCCCCCTTCGCAGCGCCAGCTCATACTCTTCCAGGATCAGGATACCGGCCCCCTCTCCCACCACAAAACCGTCGCGCTCTAGGTCAAAAGGCCGGGATGCGATTTTCGGATCCTCGTTGCGGGTCGATAGTGCGCGCATGGCGGCAAACCCGCCCACACCCATCGGGGTGATCGGCGCCTCCGAGCCTCCGCAAATCATGGCATCGGCGTCCCCGCGGACAATCAGTCGGAATGAATCTCCCACCGCATGTGCCCCGGCCGAACACGCAGTACACGTCGCGCTGTTGGGTCCCTGGGCGCCGAATCGTATCGACACCTGGCCCGCTGCAAGATTGATGATGGAGGCGGGTATGAAAAAGGGCGAGATTCTTCCAGGACCACCTTCCAGAAACTTCGTGTGCTCTTTCTCGATGTAGCCGAATCCTCCGATTCCCGACCCGATGAGGGTTCCCACACGGGAGGCGTTGTCTTCGGTGATGTTTAAATTGGCGTCTCGAACCGCCTCCTCCGCCGCCGCGACAGCGTAATGAATGAAGGGGTCCATCTTCCGCGCTTCCTTCTTTTCGATGAATTGCAGCGGGTCAAAACTCTTCACTTCAGCCGCAATGCGGACCGAAAAATCCTTGGCATCGAATCGTGTGATGCGGCCTACCCCGCTCTTTCCGCTCAAGAGACCCTGCCAAGTCTCGGCGGTCGTGTTGCCTAGCGCGCTTACTAATCCTATCCCCGTAACGACTGCCCTCCGCTTCAAGTCCTTCCCCCCAATCCTCAGGGTTTTCCGTTGCCCCTCAGCCGCCCGGGAACCCCGAATTTGACGGACCGCATGCCGGACCGCTTATGGCCCCGGCGACAACCGGCTCACTTCTTGTGTTTAGAGATGTAATCGATGGCGTCTCGGACGCTCAAGATCTTTTCGGCATCTTCATCGGGGATCTCGATTTCAAACTCTTCCTCGAATCGCATAACTAGCTCGACCGTATCGAGCGAATCCGCCCCCAGATCATCGATGAAACGTGCGTTTAACGTCACCTCCGCCTCATCCACTCCCAATTCCTCGACGATGATCTGTTTCACCTTCTCCTCAATGTTTGTTTGCCCCATCTAGCCAAGCCTCCAAGGATTATTGCCTGCAAACGAATCATTCTACGCACCGTGCCTGGGCCAATCAAGGTGATGTTTAGAATCACATGTAGATTCCACCGTTGATGTTGAGGACCTGACCGGTGATATATCCCGCCTCCGGCGAAGCCAGGAACAGAACGCCCATCGCGACTTCACCGGGCGTTCCGGGACGGCCGAGCGGTATCTGGCTCAAAATCTCCTGCCGATACTTCTCCCCGAGCACCTGGGTCATCGCGGTATCGATGAATCCGGGCGCTATTGCATTCACAGTAATGTTGCGGGAGGCCACCTCTCTTGCGAGCGACTTCGTTAATCCAATAATGCCCGCCTTGGAAGCGGAATAATTGACGGTTCCGGCGCTGCCCATCTGCCCCATGACCGAGGTCATATTGATGATTCGACCGTACCGAGCCTTCAGCATATAGGGCAATACCGCCTGAATGCAGTGAAAGGCCCCGGTTAGATTGGTTTGGATTACCCGATCCCAATCCTCATGTTTCATTCGCAGCGCCAAGCCGTCGCGCGTGATCCCCGCATTGTTCACGAGCACGTCCAACCGACCCAGTTCGTTGAGTACTCGACTCGTCGCCTCCCTGATCTCTTCCGGCCGGCTCACATCGGCCTGAATCGACAGGGCTCGTCGCCCTATCCCTCGGATCTCCTGTGCGACGGCCTCGAGCTTCTCCATGCTTCGAGCTACCAGCGCCACCTCGGCGCCGGAAGTGGCCAGGGTGATCGCCGCTTCCCGGCCAATTCCCTGTGACGCTCCGGTGATCATCACGACCGCCTCGCTCAAATCAAACATCGGCACCTACCTCGAAGCTCCTAACGGCTGCCTAGCCTCGCCAGGTTCGTCACTGCCAGGATTCGCAAGCAGAAGACTCGTCTTCTCCAATTGCTTCAGCCCATCCGTACTGAAGACTGTGGCTCCCTTCTCCAAATGGCGGACCAACCCGGTCAGCGTCTTTCCGGGTCCCACCTCAATGAATGCCTGCGTCCCTTCATCGAGTAGTCGCCGCATGCTTTGCTCCCAACGGACCGGGCGCGAAACCTGAAGTTTGAGCGCCGATCGCGCTTCTTCTCCCGAGCGAATCGGTTCAGCATTCAGGTTGCAGACCACCGGAAATCGCGGGTCCTTAAATTCGATACCATCCAGGATGGGAGCCAGTCGTTCCTCGGCCGGCTGCATCATTACGCAGTGAAAGGGCGCGCTGACCTGGAGCATCTGAACTCGCCTCGCGCCCCGAGCACGGGCGATCTCCGCTGCCCGTTCGACCGCGCTTCGGGCTCCCGCGACCACCACCTGCCGCGGGGAGTTATAATTAGCCACCGAACATACCTCAGACTGCGCCGCCTGGCCGCAAAGTTCCTCAACCACGGTCGGCGACAAGTCTACGATCGCGGCCATCGCCCCTTCACCTACTGCCACGGTCGCCTGCATCAATTCTCCTCGAATGCGCACCAGATGCAGGGCGTCCTCGAATGAGAGCGCCTGCGCGGCAACCAGAGCCGAGTACTCGCCCAAGCTGTGACCGGCACCGAACGCCGGGAGCAGGCCGGCCTGGGCCAGGATCTCGTAGACCGCTGTAGAGTACGTGAGGATGGCCGGTTGCGCGTTGATCGTGAGCGTCAACTCGGCCTCAGGGCCCTCGAAGGATAATCGGCTGAGCGGGAAGCCGAGCGCCTGATCCGCGCGCTCGAAAACAGATCGCGCCTGGGGGTGGGTCTCAAATGCATCACGACCCATTCCCACATATTGCGAACCTTGACCGGGAAAGAGAGTCGCGTAACGTGACATTTCCGATGATCCTGGGGGATTACCACCTCATGATCACTGCCCCGAATGTCACCCCCGCACCAAAGCTGGTCATCATGACAAGATCGCCGGGCTTCACTCTGCCCTCTCGCACACATTCATCCAGTGCGATCGGAATCGAAGCCGAGGAGGTGTTCCCGACCCGTTCGATATTGCTGTACACCTTGCCCGGATCAATGCCGAGCCGGTCCACGACGACCTCCGTGATCCGCTGGTTGGCCTGGTGTGGAATGAACAGATCAATATCGTTGGGCGACATTTTCAAGTCGTCGAGCACCTGCCGAGAAATTTCACCCATATTGCGCACGGCAACTTTGAACAGCTCGTTCCCCTTCATTTTGATGAAGTGGAGTCCCTCGCGCACAGTTTGTTCGCTCGCCGGATAACGTGTTCCGCCTCCAGGCGTGTAGAGGTGCTGGACATAGTCGCCATCGCTCTGAATACGGCAGGCCAGAATTCCGTTTGGAGATTCCGACGCCCGGATAATGCCTGCGCCGGCGCCGTCTCCGAAGATGACGCAAGTAGAACGATCGGTGTAATCGACGTATCTCGTCAACAGTTCAGC
>JACXTT010011176.1_pt1 | contig 12034 bp, 11 predicted proteins | sample 9270951 | NCBI WGS metagenome assembly JACXTT01 (sample SAMN15532306, study PRJNA645909) | rock metagenome | isolation source: weathered quartz diorite | place: Puerto Rico | collected 2017-06-21 | reverse complement strand
CCCCGTTGAGATGTGACGATGGGCGGATGATACGCCTGGGGATGGCCGTGTCAATCCGGTATGAATGAGGCAAGGGGCGCAGGCGTTCAGTTGCACACGATGGCGCTACTAATCCTTCAGACTTGCAGATTGCGGAAATAGAGGAGGATATCGTCGTCATTTCGGGATAGGCTTTTTGCCGAGATGGCGTGGTAGACTTGCGGCACAGGCGGTCTGAAGCATGCAGGCACCAGGTCCAAGCCGCAGAGTGATTCGCTTTGGTGTGTTCGAGGCCGATCCCGAGGCGCTCGAACTGCGCAAATCTGGAATCAAGATCAATCTTCAAGCGCAACCCTTTCACATTCTGTTGCTCTTACTGGAGCGGCGCGGAGCCATTCTGTCGCGCGAAGAATTGCAAAAAGTGCTGTGGCCGAACGGCACGTTTGTTGATTTCGAGCATTCCGTAAATGCGGCGGTGAAGCGGCTTCGCGACGCGCTTGGTGATGACGCGGATAACCCACGATTCATCGAAACAATTCCGAAGCGCGGCTACAAATTCATTGCCCCTATAGATGGCCATGTCGTGGGGTCGGCTGAGAAAGTGGAACAGCCAGCATTTCCCCGAACGCGTCAACGGTTGTTGATCAGCGCTGGCGCGTTGCTGATTCTTGGTGTGATTGTCGCAGGCTGGCGATTTTGGCCGTACGAGAACCTGAAAATAGCGCGTTCCGCGCGCTTGAGCTTCTCCGCAAATGGAATGGCACCGTGTTTTGGCTTCAGCCAAATCTTTCCTGCGATAACTACCGACGGAAGCCGAATCTATTTTTCAATAGTACGGGATGCCGCAATGAAGCTTGCTTATGTCTCTGTGGCGGGCGGCGAGCAGGTAACCATGACAGTTCCGCTCGATTATGCTGAACTTCGCCACATCTCACCCGATGGTTCGCGGCTACTCGTTTACGGTTCGACCTCCGGTGAGAAGGATAGACACCTATGGCTCGTGCCGACTGCTGGAGGAGGGCCGCGAAGATTCGGAGCGATCGACGGACACGACGGTTCCTGGTCGCCGGATGGCAGGAGTTTTCTATATGCACAGGGTCAAGCACTGTACCTTGCGGACGGGGATGCAAATAATAGTCACGAGCTCGTAAAGGTTCCGGGAAAGGCCTTTTGGCTTCGTTGGTCGCCTGATGCCACGCGCATACGTTTTACGGTATTAGATCTCAATTCCAACGCAAAGACACTCTGGGAATGCGGAGCAGATGGAAGTAACCTGCACCGATTGGCGATTTTGTGGGAGAAGCAGCCGGAATTATGCTGCGGCGAATGGACACAGGATGGCAGACATTTCGTCTTTCGTGCGTTCCTCGATAGCCACGCCGGGATTTGGGCAATTACCAATTCGAGATTTCCCAATCGCACTCATAAACCGTTTCCCTTGACCAACGGTCCCATTGATTTCGCCGCGGCGGTACCCAGTCACAACGGTAAGCAGCTGTTCTCAGTCGGTTTGCTGCCGAAAACAGAAGTGGTGAGCTACAACCTAAAAACGCGGCAAGCAAGAATCTGGTCACAAGGGAATTCTCCAATCTTTGCCAGTACCTCGCGGGACGGGCTTTGGATTGCGTATGTAGAGGAGCGGGGGAAAGAGGTAATCCTGTGGCGCAGCAAACCTGATGGTAGTGAACGGTTGCAGTTGAGCGCACCGCCGCTATTCGCTGGCCCACCGCGCTGGTCACCTGACGGGACGCAAATCGCTTTCATGGGGAAAATGCCTGATAAACCGTGGGACATTTATTTGGTTGCGGTAAACGGTGACTCGCCGAGAGCATTAGTCAACGACGGGCGCAACGCGGTAGACCCGGAGTGGTCTGCAGATGGAAAAGCCCTGATGTTTGGAAGGCCCCCGGATTATTGGGCCGAAGCCAACATGCCAAAGGCAATTTACACGTTGAATCTGAGTTCGAACGAAATCAGTAAGGTGCCGGGTTCTGATGGATTGTATGGTCCGCGCTGGTCGGCGGATGGGCGTTACGTTGCGGCCTTGCCCTTGGACGAAAAGAAAGTGAAGTTATTCGATTTTGTCACGCAGGAGTGGAAGGACTTTCCTGAGTTTCCGCACATAGGTAATCCGCAGTGGTCGCAAAACGGCGAGCACTTGTATGTCGACGGTTTCGATAAAGAAGTGGTGCGCATTCGGAGATCTGACGGCAAGCTCGAAAGAATTCTCAATCTCAAGACCGCAGACCCGAGCGCACTACTTTGCAACTTTTCGAGCGTAACCTTCGACGGAGAGCTGCTGCTCGTTTGCAATGTAGCCCACGGCGATATCTACGCGCTTGATGTCGAGCTTCCGTGACGCGGCTCGTTCAAACTTGCAAATTGCGGAGATACGGGACGCTGGCGCGCATGAGGTCGAGATTCATTTCGACGAAGTAGTTTTTGATGCCGCCGGTTTTTGCCGCGGAGAAGATTTTCTTCCAGTCGAGAGAATCCTGGCCGACGACGGCGTACGTGTTTTTCTTGAGGTCCCAGCCCTGAACGTGCATAGAGATAAAGCGACCAGGGTATTTGGTGAGATATTCGGCGGCGTCATAGCCTTCGCTGATGGTCGAAACCTGGAATTGGAATTTGACGAATTTTGGATCGAGAAGTTCGAGCAGCAAATCGTAAGTCCGCTTGCCGTTCACTTTAGATAGCTCGAAGCCTTCGTTGTGCAAACCTTGTTGTATTCCGGACTTGGCTGCGAGTTCGCCCATTTTGTTGTATTCATCGGCGGCGCGCTTTACATCATCGAGCGTAGGATTTTTTGGGCCGTCGAGGCTGGGGACGAGCATTTGCGTGAGGCCGACTTCCTTGGCCCAGGCAATTCGCGCGGGCTGGTCCTTGCGGAGCTCGTCGATGCCGAAGTGAGAGCTGACGCTGGTGAGGCCAGCATCCGTGATGATTTTGCGGAGTTCGGCGCCGGAATATTTGGCGAGACCGGCGAAGCCGGAGTCCGAATAGCCCACCGGCGAGCAGAGTTCGATGGATTGGAACCCGGCAGCAGCGAGAGTCTTAAGCGTGCCGGGGAAGTCTTTGGCGATCATTTCGCGGACGGGCCAAGTTTGGCAGCCGATGGGGAGGCCAAGAGGATTGGCGTGGGATTTGAAGGGAAACGACGCGGCGAGGGCTGCGGAAGCGGTCGCGGCTGCGGTTGTTTTCACAAATGTGCGGCGAGATTGTCTTGACATGGGTGCCTCCCAAGTTAGTCGGATTCGAAAAGCAGATCCCTCACCCCGCCAAAGACGCGGCGATTCGGGATGACAGCATAAAGCACGGCCATCTACAGTTCCCAGCCGGGGCGGCGATCGGGCTTGATGATTTTGTCAGCCGCTGGGGAATTCGTCACCTTTAAATTGCTGCGATCCCAGTAGAGTTTCTGGCCGGTTTGCGAGGCGACGTTGCCCAGAAGCAGAGTTTCCGTGACCATGGCGGAGAATTCAAAATTGCCACCTGGTTTTGTTTTGCCGCCTTTTGCTGCGTCGAGCCATTCGCGTTCATTGCCCGGAGAGCGAGGAAGAGTCTTTGGAGGCGGCTCGAACGCTCTCATTTTCGCGTCGGGAATCAGGCGCGGCTTGGAGCCGTTGAAGCCGCAGAGAATTTTTCCCTTGTCGCCGACGAAGAGCAAGCCTTCTTCGCCGTCTTCTCCTTCCATGGTGAAGGGACGATTGTCTTCGAGCTCCTCCGGACGGGGAGGGCGGAGGCCGCCGTCGTACCAAGTGAATTTCACGGGAGGCATGTCGCCCCGCGCGGGGAAATTGAAGTGGATGAGAGACGCCATCGGATAGGTTTCCGCGTAACGATCGGTAGTGCTGGCTTCGATGCTGGTGGGCGCTTCCAGTTTGAGGACGCGGAAGAGAGTGTCAAAACTGTAGCAGCCCATGTCGCCGAGAGCGCCGCAGCCGAAGTCGGCCCAGCCGCGCCAAGAAAAGGGAAGGTAGACGTGATTGTAAGGGCGCGCGGGCGCTGGGCCGAGCCAGAGATCCCAATCGAGCCCGTCGGGAACGGGATCGAATTCTTTGGGGCGCTCGAGACCTTGTGGCCAGAAAGGACGGCTCGACCAATTGTGAACTTCGCGGACAGGGCCGATCGTGCCGGCCCAGATCCATTCGCAAAGGAGACGGGTGTCTTCGGAAGCTTGATTGCCGACGGCGATTTGCGAGGCGACGCCGGTTTCGCGGGTGATTTCGGCGATGCGGCGTGCTTCGTAAATCGTGTGCGTGAGCGGTTTTTGGCAGAAGACATGTTTGTGTTTGCGCATCGCTGCGGCGGTGATGGAGGCGTGGAGATGGTCGGTGGTGCAGACAACGACGGCGTCAACTCCTTTTTCTTTTTCGAGGAGTTCGCGGTAGTCGGAGTAGGCAGCGCAGCCGCGGGAGTTACCGGAACGGGCGTCCGTGGCTGCGGCGTTGTAAGCGTCCACGACTTTTTGTGCTGGCTCACGGCCGGCGACGCCTCCCGTGACTTTCAAGGTGTGCGAGAGCTGGATGGGATCGTCGGGGCTGAGCCAATCCCATCCGGAGTCTACGTTAAGTAGTTTGCGGACGGATTTGCAGAATTCGTGTGTGTCCCACTGCGGATAGTTCGCGCCGGATTTGTTGACGTCGCAGACAGCGACGCCTTGAACGTCGGGCTCCTTGAGGAAATGAAGCATGACGCGGAAGCCCTGTGCGCCAACGCCGATGAAAGCGAGATTGAGTTTGTCACTGGGCGGGACGTAGCCGACGCCGCCGAGGACACGGCGCGGAACGATGGTGAAGCCGAGCGTCGTGGCTGCAGTCTGCGAGAGAAATTTGCGGCGCGAAACGGATTTGGCGGAAGTGCTGCGAGATTCAGACGATTCCTTCATGACGGTTCCCCTACTTCTGGATGGCGGTACTTTACACAGGATTGAACCGGTTGAATACAGGAAAACAGAAGAAACTTTTGGCGAAAAGAGACAAGGCGCAGGCCCTGCGAATTGAATGCAAGGCACCCGGTCAGCCCTGTCCTTTCGGACAGCAAGCAGAGCTGGCAAAAAGTGCTAAAGAGTTCACCTCATTGAAGTTTCCTAAGGTCTTTTTAGACTTACCGTGTGCTCTCCATGACGACAGCACGCAAGCCCAGACATAGCAACCCGGGAGTCAGCCGTGGCCGAAGACAGGCGTCATACGAACCGCCTCATCATGCGTGTGCCAATGCGGGTTCGAAGTCTCTGCGAAGGGCCGCAGCAGGAGCACCCGGTTGAATCGATGAACATTTCGATTCGCGGAGTTTATTTTGCGACCGATGCAAAGTTCCAAGAAAAGGAAGAGATCGAAATCCGGCTGCACATGCCCGAACAGTTGATGGCGGGACAGATCACGGACTGGTGCTTCACGGGTCGAGTGGCGCACGTGGAAAAGCTCGGCAAAAGCACCAAGAGCGGAGTAGGAGTGCAATTCCTGTATTACTCGGCAGGGGAAAAAAAGCTCGATTAGGTATTCGGTCTAAACCTTCCAGGGGTTGTAGGAGCCGAAATACCAGAGGTGACCTTCGAGGTCGCGGCAGGCGTAACCACGGCCGCCGTAGCCTTCGTCGTGAATATCAACAGTGATTTGAGCGCCGGCGGCTTTGGCGCGGGCGTAGTGGGCGTCACAGTCCGGGACGACGACGTAAGGGAACTGGGTTTCGGCGCCGCTGATTTCATCGGGTTGCTGCAGAGCGAAGCGAGTATCGGTGTCACGAACGGAGCCGAGCATGATCATGCCGGAACCGAACGTGAGCTGGGCGTGGGCGATGGTGTTGTTTTCGCCCGGGACGACGAGATTTTTCTCGAAGCCAAACGCATTGCAGAGCCAGTCGATGGCGGCTGGAGCGTTGCGATAACGCAAGCCGGGGATGATGGTTGAACCGACGGATGGAACTGATTTAGCAGTGGCCATGGATGAGCTCCTTTCGGCGAAGGCGGGAAAGAAGAGAGTCTGGCATAGAGTATGCGCGGCGGCTCAAGAAAATTTCGAAACAAATGGGGCACGGAGGTCCGTACCCCATTTGAAACAAAAAGACGTTAGTCAGCAGAAGCGGCTTTGGTTTTTGCGGGAGCGTCTGCCTTGACGAGGGGAACGTCCACGAGGTGTTCGGAGACGAACCAAACTTGTAGCTCGTTGGTGCGGATTATGTCGCTTACGAGGAGGTCGTTTGTGCCGTCGTCGCCGGCTTCGGAAGCTTGCCGAGCCATTGTGCGCGCTTCTTTGAGAAGGATTTCGTGGGCTTCGAGAAGGCGCGAGATTTGGACAGGAACTTCTTCGCGGCCACGCGGCGGCCGCGGAATGATGGTTGTTTCGGCGACATCCGCGGCCATGGCCAGGCTTACGCCACCGAGAAGTTGGATGCGCTCGGCGATGGTGTCCACGAGTTCGTCCTGCTCTTCATAGTGCTTATCAAAGAGAAGGTGAAGTTGATAGAAAGTGTGGCCGGCGACTTGCCAGTGGTGCTTTTTGTAGAGATCGCGGAGGGTGATGGTATCCGCGAGTATTTGATTCAAGTTTTCGACGCTTGCAGCGCAGACATTTTCGTCGAGCGCGATGGGAAGCTTAGCGATTTTTCCGAAGGGCTGAATTTCGCGGGAGTGCTGGTGAAGGATCGGGCGGGCACGTTCGGTGCCGGCTTGGGGACTGCTCGCGGACGTTTTCTTGGCCATGGGATTCTCCTTGGACGTGAAGGCTGATTTTAGTATGCGTCAGCCTTTTGATGCTCTCGAGGAGAAGGAGGATAGCGCTTTTTGGGAAGAAAGAAGGGTGTCGAAAGCGGGCGTGAACCTGTACCTTGCGATCTTGGGAAGCTCCGAGGGTAGGCAAGTACAGGTAGGCCGGACTCCCGCAGCCTAGAAAGGGCAAGAATACACCGTAATGTAAGCTGTTGATTAGGAAAGACTTATTAATTTTGGTACCAGTACCGGAAGCATGCAAGGGTGGTAGGACGGGCGGTGCCCGAAAACGGACCCCCGTCCCATAGTGCAGGTCGCTGGCTCATCGCATCCTGATTTCACGGACGCGATGCCCTCAGGAATGCGGTTAGCTCAGGAGGCGCAAATGAAGCAGCAAATAGTCCGAATTCGAGAGCCGAGGACGCTGACGCGTGAAGCTGCTATTGACCTTCCTAATCGCAATTGGTGGTTTCGTGTTTGCCAAGCCGAAGACATATGTGGACGAACTCCGTTCGTACGAGGGGACCACTTACCTGGAGCAAACCTGCTCGTCATTGATCTGCTCGGCGCATGATCGTGTTTCGAAAAAGAAAGTTCATTGTACGGCCAGGGAAATGTGGGAAGGATGCGGCGGCAATTTACAAGAAGTGGCAGAAGCGAAGAGCATGCGGGAGCTGAATTGGAATGATGTGAAGCCCGGAGACGTGCTGGCAGTGAATGGAGTGCACGTAATCGCGTATTTGGGGGACGGGCAGTGCATTGATTCCGATCCTTTGCAGGGCGGAGTTGCAGAAGTGAGCGCGAAAGAGTTGTCAGAGAAAACGAACGACACATGGTTCAACGGGCGAGTGAGAGTGGAACGCTGGCGGCAGTAGGGCATATATGCACGGCAGATGCATGGCGTCGCGATCAACAATTTTGGCGAGAGAGAACTACTGAGAAGGCGCTTCGGGGGAAGGTGCTGCGGTCGGACGGAGTAGGGCGTCGGCGCGGGTAACATAAACAGCGAGCAACATGCTCGCAGCCAGAAGCGTGGCGGCTAGCAAGTAAGGCGCGCCAGGAAGTTTGACGGAGACGCTCGGGGAAATTGCCTGTTTAAAGACCTGGGCAAACAACACCGGACCCGCCATACCTGTGAGGGCGCGCACCGTGTTGATGGAACCTTGCAACTTACCTTGAGATGTGTGGTCTACGTGGCGAGCCATCAGCGATTGCACCGCAGGAGCGGCGATGCCCCACAAAGCAATCAGGGGAATACTTGCGAGCAGACCCCAGCCATGAGTAGCGAGTCCGAATCCTGCAAAGCCGAAAGTGCCAAAGACCAATCCCGCGACGAGGCTCGCACGTTCGCCAAACCGCTTCACAATGGGCCCGACTAAGACGCCGGAAACAAGGGCGGCGCAGATGCCGACGAGAGCGAGCGAATTGCCGACGTCACGCTTGTTCCAGCCGTAGCGATATTCCGTGTAGAAGGCCCACATGGAAGGCAGAGAATTGTGTGCCAGATAGTAGAGCGTGATGACGACAGAAAGGCCGGCAAGGGTCGGGTGAGAGCGAAATAGTTTGACAGGACTCAGCGGATTGGCCATATGCCAAGCGGATTTCGCCCGGCGCTCCGGCGGCAATGATTCTGGCAAAACGAAGTAACCGTAGAGTGCATTGGCGAGGCTGAATCCAGCAGCTACCCAAAACGGAAGCCGGAGATGGTTGTTACCCAAGAAGCCGCCGATTGCGGGGCCGATGACGAAACCAAGTCCAAACGCAGCGCTGATGAGGCCGAAAGGCCGCGCACGTTTCTCGGGGGGCGTAACATCAGTGACGTAGGCGAAAGCGGTGGCGACATTGGAAGTGGTGATGCCAGAAATCAATCGTCCGACGAAAAGCCATCGAAGAGAAGGAGCGACAGCCATAAAGATGTAGTCGATGCCGAGGCCGAAGCAAGAAATCAGAATGACAGGACGGCGGCCAAAGCGATCAGACCACGCGCCGAGCAAAGGCGAGAAGATGAATTGCATCGTAGCCCAAGCGAGTCCGAAATAGCCCGCAACCGCGGATGCACGCGCGAAGTCGCCGCCTTCAAAGCTGCGGATCAGATCGGGAAGGACCGGGGCGATAATGCCGAAGGCAAGAAAATCAAACGTGACCATCACGAGAATAAAGGAAAAAGCGGCGCGGCCCGGGGTTTTCTCCACAACAAAGGATGGGGATGAGGACACGAAGGCTCCTAATCCAATGATTGTAGCGGGGAAGAGTTCCGGGCGGAAATGAATTGGGACGAATTAGGAAGTTACTAAGACAAAAAAAAAACGCGCCCTTGTCCGATGGTTTGGAGCAAGGACGCGCATCTACAAATGTTTGGAGCTAATTAGCGGTTGCCGGCGGTTTCGGACTTGGCCGGAGCAGCGGCCTCCTGCTGGCCGAGTTGGATCGTGTACTTCTTGCCGGCGATCACGACTGCGGTCAGGTTGAGCGAACCATCCTGCTCACGCGAAGTGGAATACCCGGTGGACGATTGCGCTACCTTGGTTGGCGTGATGGTTGCGGGAACAGTCGCAACAGTTTCCTTGCCCTGGCGGAAATTCACCTGGACTTGCGAGCCGGTGCCATCCCATTCGATTTCGTACTTGCCCGCGGCGAGCGTCTTGCCGTTGAGCTTGACCTCGTCGTAGACCTTGACGCTGGCCTTTTCGCCTGCGAATGCGGACGAGGCGAAGAAGAGAGAAGCGCCAAACAGAAGTCCCTTCGAAATGTTTTTCGCGTTCATAAAAATCCTTTCGTGAGCGGCGCGGAATTTTCTCCGGTGATTTCGAATCGCTGCCGGAGAAGCGCGTGCGACATGGAGAGTTTGACGTTGTGGGGAGAACCGTGTTGCGAAATTGCGGACAGAATTTGAGTTAACGCTACAGTGGATAGACTAGAAAAATGAATTTGTGTGCGCGGAAGTTCACGGCTCACCAAAACCGTTCTCGCTGAAAAGAGAGGATTTGCGAGGATCAAACTTCGAGAATCACGGGCAAAATCAACGGACGTTTCGAGGTTTGCTTGTTGATGTAGCGTTTTAGGTCAACGCGGATTTTTTCTTTAATTACGGACCAATCTGACATTTCTTCGGAGTTCGAAGTGTTAATGGTGCGTAAAACGACGTCGCGCGCACCGGTCATGAGGTCGCTGCCATTGTCGCTGATGAATCCGCGGGTGACGATTTCCGGCTGCGATTCGAGATTGCCCGTGTGTTTGTCGATCGCGATGATCGGGACAACGACGCCGTCTTCGGAAAGGTGCTTGCGCTCGCGAACGACGACTTCTTCGATTTCCTCGAGAGAACCCGAATCAACAAGCACGCGCCCGGCTGTGACGGGTTCGCGGCGGAATGCACCATCTTCCTTGAACTCAATGCAATGGCCGTCTTCGAGCAGAAGAATCTCTCCGGAGACGACACCGAGTTGATGCGCGAGCGCCGCGTGGCGGAAAAGGTGGCGATATTCGCCGTGCACGGGAATGAAATATTTCGGTTTCACAAGCTGCAGCAAAAGCTTTTGCTCTTCCTGACTGGCGTGGCCGGAAACGTGAATGATGCCGGCGGAATTTTCGTAGTAGACGAGGGCGCGACGGCGAAACATGTGGTCGAGCATGCGGAAAATTGCTTTTTCGTTTCCGGGAATGATGCGGGAGGAGAGGATGACCGTGTCATTTTCCTCGACAGATACGAAACGATGGTTATCCACGGCGATGCGGGAGAGGGAGGACATCGGCTCCGCCTGCGATCCGGAAGCGAGAATGACGATTTTGCGCGGCTCGAAACCGCGGATGTCCTGGGAGCGAACGACCATACCGTCCGGAATGTTGAGACAGTCGAGATCGTGCGCGATTTCGACGTTGTCCACCATGCTGCGGCCGACGAAAGCGACTTTGCGGCCAACGCGTCCCGCAATGTCAATCACTTGCTGAATGCGATGAATGGAGGAAGCGAAACAGGAGAGAATTACGCGGCGCGGCGCGGAACGCAGAAGCTCCTCGATGCGAGGAACGACGGCGCGCTCGGAAGGCGTGTACCCAGGGCGTTCTACATTCGTGGAATCGGAGAAAAGGGCGAGCACCCCTTCGTTGCCGTAACGCGCGAAAGTGGCGATATCAAACCCTTCGCCATTGACAGGCGTGTGGTCAATTTTGAAATCGCCGGTATGAATGATGACGCCGAGCGGCGTGCGGACGGCCAGCGCGACGCAATCAATCGTGCTGTGCGTGACGGGAATGAATTCGATTTCGTAGGGCCCGATTTCGATTCGGCGGCCAGGAATTACTTCACGCAGAGTCGTAGATTCGAGGAGCGCAGCCTCTTCGAGGCGCTTTTTGGCGAGAGCGAGTGTGAAGCGGGTGCCGAAGACGGGCACGTTGAGATCGCGCAAGATGTAGGGAAGGGCGCCAATGTGATCTTCGTGGCCGTGGGTGAGAACGATGGCGCGAACCAGATGGCGATTCTGCTTGAGATAGGAAATGTCCGGAATGACGAGATCGATGCCGAGGAGCTCGGACTCGGGGAACATCATACCGGCGTCAATCACGATGATGTCGTCACCGAAGCGAAGCGCCATCATGTTCATGCCAAATTCGCCGAGACCGCCAAGAGGAATTGCGAGAAGCGATTGCGAAGACTTGCTCAAAGAAATGTCAGCTCCGAAGTGTCAACAGAGAATCCTACCACAGCAGGACAACCGCCTGCGGTCGCTTGGTCGCGACGCTACTCTTTAGAGCCGGTGAACAGGTGGACGATGACGACCAGCACGACCGCGCCGACGGTTGCGGCGGCGAGCGAATAGATAAAGCCGCCCGTGCCGGTGCCGATTTCGAGTTTGCGGAAAATCCAGCCGCCGAGGATGGAACCGATGAGTCCGAGAAGAATGTCCGTGAGGCATCCATAGCCGCGGCCGCGTGCGATTTTTCCTGCGAGCCAGCCGGCGACGAGGCCGAGCAAGACCCAACTGACGAAGCCGCGGTCCATGGCGATGCCGAAAACTTGATCTACGTAAGCCAAGGTTAGAAAAGTAGAGAGCATGCAGGCTCCTCAATTATCAGTGTCTGGACTGTGTTCAGAAGTGTAGCAAAGACCGTTTGAAGACGTGGCGAGTTTGAATTTTTCTGCGTCCGGATCACGCTAGGCTGATTCACCGGGTTGATTTCGTGCGTTCTAGTTCGATTTATTCTTGTCACAGGGCGCTTTCCACGAGTGAGTCTGGCGTTCAACGGCATTGAAGTGAGAATACTCGCAGGTCTGCGAATCCACGTGTCTTGACCATTCAGGTGCTTGACCGTCTATCGGACAAACGTTCCTATCCGCACTATTCGGGC
>JACXTT010011175.1_pt1 | contig 12034 bp, 10 predicted proteins | sample 9270951 | NCBI WGS metagenome assembly JACXTT01 (sample SAMN15532306, study PRJNA645909) | rock metagenome | isolation source: weathered quartz diorite | place: Puerto Rico | collected 2017-06-21 | reverse complement strand
GTGCAGCAGCCCGTCGAGCAGGCTGGCAGCAATGCCGGCCAGGTCGTCGGTCGGGTGGTTGGGTTGCAGCCGGGTGGACAACCGCCCGGCCAGGCCTATGGTGCCGCGAAAGCGCGTCACCACGCGGCATTTGCGCGCGATCAATACCAGATCCTGCAGGCGGCACAGCTTGCTGACGGCGGCCACCATTTCCGGTGTCAGCCCGGGCGCCAGGGCGGCCAGCGTTTCGGCACTGGCGCCATCGCCGAGCAGCCAGTTGCGGAAATCGCCGACCGTCAGGTGGCGCACCGTCGCAAAGGCGGCCGCATCATGGGTGTCCAGGATCAGCCGCGTAACGGCGTCGTCTTCATAGGGTACGACGGCCTCGTTGAGGAACGCGGCCAGCGGCAGTTCCGCCAGCGCCATCTGCGCGGCGACGCGCTCCTGGGCATGGGCTGCTGCCACCCCGGCGAGCCGGTCGCCGGAGCGTGCCGGGCTGGCCCGCCCCATCAGGGTGCGCAGGTCGTCAAACCGGTAGCGGTGGGTGCCTATGGTGTGTTCGTAGGGCATGGGGCTGCAAAACCAGGCGGGGATTTTTCAAACGGCCGTGAATCCATTGTCCACGAACAGATGCGTTCCGTTGATGAAGCTGGCTTCGTCACTGGCCAGGAACAGCGCAGCAGCGGCGACTTCCTCAGGCTCGCACATGCGGCCTTGGGCGGCGGCCATGGCGGCTTCGGACACATCGACGCCCAGTTTTTGCAGCGCGTCCACCTCGCGCAGGCCATGCGGCGTGCGGATGAAGCTGGGGCAGACCGCATTGCAGCGGATGCCGCGGTCCCGGTATTCCACGGCAATGGCGCGGGCGAACATGTGGCAGGCCCCCTTGGTGGTGTCGTACAGCACCTCCATGGGTGTGCCGGCCACGGCAGAGATGGACGAGGTGCAGACGATGGCGCCCTTGCCGGCTGCCAGCATGTGCGGCAGCACCGCGCGCGTCACCAGGTACATACTTTTGACATTGACGGCCATCAGCCTGTCCCACTCGGCTTCGGTGGTGTCCAGAAAGGGTTTGACGATGATGCTTCCTGCATGGTTGAACAGCACCTCCACCGTGCCCCACAGCGCCACCAGCTGGGCGACGGCCTGGTTCACGGCACTGGCCTGTGACACATCGCCGACCAACGCCAAGGCCTGCCCGCCGGCGTCCACAATGGATTGCACCGTGGCGTGCGCCGCTTCGGCGTTGATGTCCAGCACCGCGACCCGCGCGCCTTCTGCGGCGAACAGGCGGGAGGCGGCACCACCGACACCGGTGGCGCCGCCCGAAACCAGGGCCGTGCGGCCCTTCAGGCGTTGTCCCATGGCGGCCTATTCGGCTTTCTGGGCCAGGGCCTGTTCGGCCGAGGCGATCAGCGCCTGGCGGCGCGCCACTTCCTCGCCCACGGGCGGGCCCTGGAAGCGCCGGCGCTCAAAGCCGAACCACACCACGGCGGTGATCAGCAGGAAAACGCCGGTGATCCACAGTGCCGCATCGTTGGGCGGCTGCACGCCCAGGTAGAAGATCAGTGCCACGGCGGCAATCACCAGCACAGCCACCGCCTTGAAGGCCGCGCCCATGCTCCACGGACCCATCTGGGTCCAGGTCTTGCCGTAGGCGCGCAGGCCGGCCATGATGGGCAGTCCGTAGGACAGGAACAGGAAGATCACGGTCACGGACACGATGGTGGCGTAGGCCGGGGTGTACATCGTGAAGGCAATGGAGATGATGGCGGCGGTCCAGATGGCGGCCACCGGGGTGCGGAACTTGGGGTGCACGCGCTTCAGCGCGTTGGATGCCGGCAGGCCGCCGTCGCGCGAGAAGGCGTAGATCATGCGCGAGGCAGAGGTTACGGTGGCCAGGCCGCAGATGAACTGGCTGACGAAGATCAGCACATACAGCACTTCCTTCAGTGGCACCGGGAAGATCGCGTCCAGCGTCACGAAGAACACGTTCCAGCCGCTGGCGGCGGCCTTGTCCATGTCGGGGATCGCCAGCACGAAGGCCGACAGCATCACATAGCCGAACAGCGAGGACAGCAATGTGGAGTTGACGATGCCCTTGGGCACGGCGCGGGCTGCGTCCTGGGTTTCTTCGGCGGTGTGGGCCGAGGCGTCAAAGCCGGTGATGGTGTAGATCGGCAACAAGAGGCCCAGGCCGAACAGCAGCCACATGCTGTCGGTGGCGGGCCAGACGTCACCGCCGACCGGGCCGCTGTAGTTCTTGAAGGTCACCAGGCGCGTGAAGTCCAGCGAGGGTGCATAGGCCAGCAGGGCAATGGTGAGGATCACGGCCACGGCGAAGATCAGGTAGCCGGACAGGTCCGTCAGCTTGGCGGTGGCGCGTATGCCCACATGGTTGACGATGGCCTGCACCACGGTGATGCCGATGACGCATGCGGCCTGCAGGCCGAACGATGCCTCCCACCCCAAAGAGGTGCCGAAGGCGCCGAGGAAGAAGTTGTAGGTGCCCACGTTGATGGCGCCCAGCACGGTTACCAGGCCCAGCAGGTTCAACCACGCGGTGAGCCAGCCCCAGCCGCGCCCACCGAGGATGGAACTCCAGTGGTACAGCCCGCCCGCCGTGGGGTAGGCCGAACCGATCTGGGCCATGCCCAGGGCAAACACGAAACTCACGGCGCAGCCGACCAGCCAGCCGATGCCGATGGCGGCACCTCCGGCGCCGCTGATGCCTTGACCCAGGGAGTTGATGCCCCCCGACAGGATGCAGATGATGGAAAAGGAAATGGCAAAGTTCTGGAAGCCCTTCATGTTGCGCGCCAGCTCCTGGGCGTAGCCCATGCTGTGCAGCAGTTTGAGGTCTTCATTGACAGTTATCTGAGGTTCACTGGACATGGAAATCTCCGAGGTTGGGGCGTTGGCGGGCACGGTCTTGCCAGTCAACGTGGCTGCATGGTGATGTGCGCCAGCGGCGCGCGCTATCCCATTTCGGCAATGTGTTGCACACACATGCAATGGCATAGAAGTTGCGAAATGACGGCGTGCTGTCCCATCCCCTACCCATTCCAGTGCGCGTTGCACCACCGGCTGCCCAGTCGCACGGAATTCGTTCGCTGCACCATTTCGATGACATCGACGCCCAGGCCCAAAGCCTCAGTGGCTGGAACCAGAGCTACCTGCAGTTGTCGCGCGGTGCCTTTCGGGGTGGTGTGCAACGCCTGAAGATGGAGGGCGTGGGCCTGTTCATCGAGGACTTGCAGCAGGCGGTGCACCAGACCGGCAGGGTGCAAGCGGGTGTGGCGGCCTTTGGCGTACCCATCGTGCTCCACGGTGATGCACAGTTTTGCGGCGAGGAGGCCAGTACTTCGCGGCTGCATGTGTTCTCCGGTGGCGACGGCTTTGAGTTCCGCTCACCGCAGCGCCACATCATGCTGGGCATCGAGGTGGACCTGGCGCTGTTTGAATCGCATTGCCCCGACAGCGGCGCGCAAGACCCGGCCGCCTTGCTGGCCCGCGCGCGTCTGCACGCCGGCAGTGCGGCGGCCATCACGGCGCTGCGCCATTACGCCATGGGCCTGTTTGAGAGCAGTGCACAGCAGATCCGGTTGGCGCAGGACGCGCAGTACCAGGGGCAGGTGCGGGAAGCCCTGCTGGGGCGCCTGATGGCGGCGCTGGCGCCTGCAGAGGCCTGCGCAGAGGCCCCACAGCAAGGCGCGCGCGTCTCCAGCGCCCACGCCTTGCTGGAAGCGCAGGTCTGCGCCTGGGTGCTGACGCGGCTGGACGACCCACCGACCGTGGCCGAGATGTGCGAGGCCCTGGGCGTGAGCCGGCGTACGCTGCAGAATTGTTTCCAGGCGACCTGGGGCATGGGGCCGCTGGCCTGGCTCAACACGCTGCGGCTGAACGTGGTGCGCCGGCACCTGAAGTCGGCCCGTTCGGTGACGGACATCGCCACGCAGTTCGGCTTTTGCCACTTCGGGCATTTCGCCAGCGACTACAAGGCCTTGTTTGGCGAGCTGCCGTCCGAAACCCTGCAGCGCTACCGTGACGCTGACCGGCGGCACTGAAGCGCCGCGCTATTTCTATTCCATCCGTCAGTACGGCAGCTGGAAGCCGTTGCGTCCCGCACTGATGCGCAGTGCCGTCGGCTTGTCGTTGACCAGCTGTGCCGTCAGCGACACGCTGGCGCCGGGCACGAGCAGGCTGCGGTCCGCGGGCTTGAAGCTGACGATGGGTGCATCCTCGGGCACGACGATGACCATGGCCCCGTCCTTGTACTTCAGCTGCAGACGGCGTCCGCCGGGCGACGCGCTGACCTCGGCCACCGTGGCATTGGTCATCGTGCTTTGCGGCAGCAGGTCGAACGGGCGGTGGCCCTCGCCCAGGCCGCGTGCGGATTCCGGGAATACGGTGACGGCGACGGCGCGCTGCGTGCCGTCCGTCTGTGGCATCGCGGCCGTGCCGATGAAGCTGCCGGGTTGGATGTCGGCCAGCGTGATCGGATAGACCTCGGACACGGTCAGTTTCTCGGGTAGCACCAGTTCCACCACTTCGCCGCTGCGCTCCTTGACGGTCAGCGTGTCGGCACCCACGGCCTGCACCGTGCCGCGCATGCGCACCGGCGCGGGGGCGGCACCCTGGGCCAGACTGAGACCGGCGGCGCTGCAGAGCAACAGTGCGCTGGCGAGGCGTGCGAGTGAAGACATGGGTAACTCCGGTAGGTGGATGGGGGTGGGGGCAGTCTACTGCGCGCGACATGGCGCAAAGTAAACAAAAGTAAACGCGTCAACGCGGGCTGTCAGCCCCCGTTGTAGGTACAAGCCCGGGACATTCTGGGCTCGCTCGAGAGGGTCGGAGCTGATGCGATCTTCGTTTTATGAGTGAGAGTAACCATGCTGAATATCAAGTCCCTGATCGCCGCTACCGTGTTGACTGGCTTTGCCGCCGTGTCCTTCGCCCAGGCACCTGCCGCGCCCGCGACCGCTGCACCTGCAGCCACCACGGCTGCAGCACCGGCTGCCCCGGCCAAGCCCGCCAAGAAGGTGAAGAAGGAAGTGAAGAAGGTCAAGATGGTCAAGGCCAAGAAGGCCGCTGCCACCAAGGCCGCTGACGCACCTGCCAAATAAGGCAGTCTCCAGGCAATTGGGGGCCGTCCGTCCAACGGCAGTCCAATGGCAAGGGGGCACGGGGTAACACCCGTGCCCCTTTCTTTTGGGGAACGCGTGCCTCTACAGGCGGTGCTTGCGGTCCATGCGCAGGGTGATGAGGTTGGCCACCACGATGCAGACCGTGACGATGCAGATCATCACGGTGGCCAAGGCATTGATCTCCGGGGTGATGCCGTTTCGGACACGCGAGAACACCAGCATCGGCAGGGTGATCGTGCCCGGCCCCGACAGGTAGGAGCTGAGGATCAGGTCGTCGATCGAGATCGTGAAGGCCAGCAGCCAGCCGGACACCAGCGCCTGCGCCAGCAGGGGCAGGGTGATGTCGATGAAAACCTGTACCTTGTTCGCACCCAGGTCCATGGCCGCATCTTCCAGCGACCTGTCCAGTTGGCGCACGCGCGACTGGATGACGATGGCGACGAAGGACACGCACAGCAACACATGGCCTATCCACATCGTGACCATGCCGCGCCCGCTGGGCCAGCCCACCGTCTGTTCCAGGAACACAAAGAGCAGCAGCAGCGCAATGCCCAGGATGACTTCCGGGATGACCAGCGGGGCGCTGACCATGGCATGGAACACCGTGTGCCCGGCAAACGCGCCATAGCGCGCCATCACGTAGCCGATCCAGGTGCCGAAAAAGACCGATGCCGTCGCCGTCAGTACCGCAATTTTCAGGCTGAAGGCCAGCGCCTCGAACACTTCCTGGTCCGCGATCAGCGCCTGGTACCAGCGCCACGAAGCCGTGGACCACACCGAAATGGACGGGGCATCGTTGAACGAGTAGGCCATCAACGCCAGGATCGGTGCGTACAGAAAACCCAGGCCGACGGCGAGTATGGTGCGGCTCGCCAGCCGCTGCATCTGCTTGTCTGTGCTCATGGCGTCTCCAGCTTGGCCTGGTAATGCTGGAACAGCACGAGGGGCAGTAGCAACAGTGTCACCATGGCCACGGTGACCGCGCTGGCCATGGGCCAGTCCAGGTTACCGAAGAATTCCTGCCACATCACGCGGCCAATCATCGTGGTGTCCGTGCCGCCCAGCAGTTCGGGCACGACGAACTCGCCCACCGCCGGGATGAACACCAGCAGACTCCCGGCGACGATGCCGTTCTTGGACAGCGGCAGCGTGATGTCCACAAAAGCCTGCCAGGGCTTGGCGCCCAGGTCGTAGGCGGCTTCCAGCAGCGTCAGGTTCATCTTGGAAAGGTGGGTCAACAGCGGCATGACCATCAGCGGCAGGTAGGTGTAGACCATGCCCAGGTAGACGCCGCTGGTGGTGCGGTAGATCTCTACCGGGGAATCCACCAGACCGGTCCACAGCAGTGCCTGGTTCAAAAGACCGTTGTTCTTGAGGATCCCGATCCAGGCGTAGACGCGGATCAGTGACGAGGTCCAGAACGGCAGCATCACCGCCATCAGCAGGGTGTTGCGCTGCGCCTCGGGTGCCCGTGCGATGCAGTAGGCCACCGGGTAGCCCAGCAGCAGGCACAAGAGCGTGGTGACGGCGGCGACCCTCAGCGAGTTGAGGTAGGCCCCGACATACAGCCAGTCGCTGAACAGGGCCTTGTAGTTGTCGAAATGCAGCGTGAAGGTCCAGCTGTCCTGGTGCGCGGAGAACAGCGGTGTGTACGGCGGAATTCCGAGCAGTGCCTGGGCCGCGCTGATTTTCACCACCAGCAGTAAGGGCAGCAGCAGCGCCAGCACCAATGCGATGAATGGCACGGCGATCACCATGGTGCGGCCCGTGGGAACCCAGCGCGACAGCGCAAGTCGTGGCGCGCTCATGCGGTCAGCACCACGCCCTGGTCATCGGCCCAGCTCAGCCAGACGACGTCTCCGACGCGCGGAAGCCCGGCGTCATGGCTGCCCTGCGTAGCCACATCGGCGAGCAGGGTGCGCCCCGTGGCGATTTTCACCTGGCACAGGGCATGGCTGCCCAGGTAGGAGAAGGCCGTGATCAGGCCGGTGGCGCGGTTCCTGCGCTCCCTGGGCTCCAGCGCGCTGATGGACACGCACTCCGGGCGCACTGAAACGGCAACCTCCATGCCCAGCGGGCCGGTGACGCCGTGGTTGATGTACAGGTTGCTTTGCAGGTCGGGGCTTTGTACCTCCACGCAGTCGACTTCGTCGACGACGATGCGGCCTTCGAACAGATTGGTCACGCCGACGAACTGCGCGGTGAAGCGGCAATTCGGGTGCCGGTAGATCTCGTTGGGCGAACCCACTTGCAGGATGCGGCCACTGTCCATGACGGCGATGCGGTTGGCCATGCTCATGGCCTCTTCCTGGTCATGCGTCACCATGATGCAGGTGACGTTGACGTCCTGCAGCGTCTTCAGAAGCTCCATCTGGGTCTTCTGGCGGATCTGCTTGTCCAGCGCAGACATGGGCTCGTCCAGCAGCAACAGCTTGGGCCGCTTGATGAGGCTGCGCGCCAGCGCCACGCGCTGCTGTTGGCCGCCGGAAAGCTGGTGCGGCTTGCGCCGCCGGTAGGGGGCCAACTGCACCAGGGCCAGCATCTCCTCCACGCGGTCGCGCATTTCGGAACGGGGGATGGGGTCGCGCTTGAGTCCATACGCGATATTCGCTTCCACGTCCATGTGGGGGAACAGCGCATACGACTGGAACATCATGTTGACCGGCCGCAGATAGGGCGGCATCTGTGCAATGTCTTCCCCGTCGATGAATATCTGCCCGGCGCTGGGTGTCTCGAAGCCTGCCAGCATGCGCAAGAGCGTGGACTTGCCACAGCCCGAGCTGCCCAAGAGTGCGAACATTTCATTGCGCTGGATCTTGACGCTGACATCGTCCACGGCAACGGCTGTTCCGAAGGCTTTGCGGACCTGCCGGATTTCGACAAAGGCCTGCGGGCTTAAGGGGGGTGGGGCTGCGCTGCGGGTGGGGTTCATGAAGGTGGGTATCCGGGTCGTATCAGGTTTGTGTTTCATTGTTGTGCAAGCGGGCAGCCGCAGCTGTCCCGTGTGGAGGGGACAAGCCCGCTCTTTTCTCCGCGACGCGGCTTCCGCCGTGCGGACGTTCGCCGTTACCATTGCCGCTGGTGTGTCACGGGGTCCTTTGAAGATTTACGCAGCCATGAAATCCGATGCCTTTCCAGCCGATGTCATTGCCGGCCTGGTGGACGCGCTGGGCACCGACAGCTTTGCCGACCGGCTGTGGGCCTGGATGCGCATGGAGCTGCCTATCCACCACATCACCTGCCTGCGCTTCCAGCAGGCCAGCCGCAATGGCGAGGTCAGTGCGGTCGATCTGCTGTTCTGGCGCAGCACGGACCCGCCGGAGTTCTTCAACCGGGTGTATGGCGACTACATCCGCAAGCACTGGCGGCATGACCCCATCGTGCGTTTCCTGTCGGAGCTGGATGAAGGGGCTTCCCTGCTGGTCCAGGTCAACCAGCCCAGCGACAGCTCGCCCAACTACTACGACGAGATACTGCGTTCCTACGAAACCACCGACGAATGCGCGCTGGCGCGCCGGGCCCGTGGCGGTGTGTTCAATCTATCGCTGTTCCGGAACAAGAACCAGGCCGAGCTGTCGCTGGAACTGTTGGGCCGTCTGAAGTTGATGAGCAACCTGATCCTGGCGCTCATCGAGCGCCACTGGCGGCTGACCCAGGGCAAGGCGGAGCAACACACCAAGCTGGCCAGCGTCGCCGACCTGTTCCGTGAACGCCTGGCCGTGGAGAACCTGAACCTGTCGGAGCGCGAGCTCAAATGCTGCCAGGCCTATCTGGAAGGCCTGGCCACCCCGCAGATTGCCGAACAGCTGGGCGTGAAGACCTCCAGCATCAAGACCTACCTGGACCGCGCCTACGACAAGATCGGCGTGCGCAGCCGCAGCGAGCTGTACCAGTGGTGCATGGCCGGTGCCCTGGCCGCCGTGCAGTTCGGCCCGGCCGGCAAGTAGCGCTGCCCCGCAGGGCAGCACTCTGCCACCTACACCGCCAGACCGCCGCGCGCAAAGCGCTCGGGGAAGCGCGTGGCCTGCTCCACGGCCGCGCCGATGCGGAACACCGCGGCATCGTCAAAGCGCTGGCCGACAATCTGCACGCCGCTGGGCACACCCTGCTGGTCCAGGCCGGACGGCACCGACAGCACCGGGTGCCGGCTCAGCAGATTGAAGGGGTAGGTCATGGCGTGGTCCAGCAGGTGCAGGTGGCCGTCGGCCTGGCCCTCGGGCGGGCACAGGTGGTTGGCCATGGTCGGGCAGATCAGCGCGTCATAGCGGTCCAGGATGCCGCGCAGCGCATGGTGCATGGCCTCGGTCGTGTCCCAGGTGGCGTAGTAATCCTGCACCGTGCGGGTGTCGGCAAAGTCGATGAAGGCGCGCACATAGTCGGTCAGCACCTCGTAATGGGGCATCAGGTGCGGGCGCATCGGGCCGATGCAGTTGTGGCACAGGTAGTCCATGAAGGCATCGCGCACGCGGCGGTCGAACGGGCCCGGCACTTCCTCCACGATGGCACCCTGGTCGCGCAGCGCCTGGGCGACGGCACGCGTATTGGCCTCGATGTCCGGCGCCACGGAAAAATAGCCCAGGTCCACTGACAGCGCGATGCGCATGCCGCTGACCGAGCGCTGCTGCAGCGGCACGGTGATGGCGGGCGCCACGGTGGCCGGGTCTATGGAATGCGGGCCGTTCATGATGTTGAACATCAGCGCGCAGTCGGCCACGGTGCGGGCCATGGGGCCGTTGTGGTTGCCGGTCACGTTGGCAAACAGGAACGAGCTTTCCGGCACCCGGCCGTAGCTGGGCTTCAAGCCCACCACGCCGCACCAGCTGGCGGGCATGCGGATGGAGCCTGCCAGATCGGAGCCGCTGGCCAGCGTCGCCGTCCCGGTGGCCAGGGCCGCGGCCGAGCCGCCAGACGAGCCACCGCAGGTGAAGTCGAGGTTCCACGGGTTGCGCGTGATGCCGTAACGCGCGGTGCGCACGAAGTGGGCCAGGCACAGCTCCGGCACATTGGTCTGCGCGTGGGTGATGCCGCCGGCATCCAGCAGGCGCTGCACCAGCGGCACATGCGCGGTTTCCGGCGGCCCTTGCATCCAGGAGGTACCGCTGGTCAGCGGCCAGCCGGCACGTCCGTGTTCGTTCTTCACGCCTATGGAAATGCCCTCCAGCGGGCGGGCCTGGTCGGGCTGGTGGAACCAGACCCGCTCGGCGTCGCGCGCGGCGGCGCGGGCGTTGTCGTAGTCGGTGTAGCACAGCGCGTTCACCGCGGGCTCCACCGCGGCTGCCCGGGCGATCTGGGCGTCCAGCAGTTCTACCGGTGACAGGCTGCGCTCGCGAAAGCGCGACAGGGCCTCGGTGGCCGACAGGTAAATCGTGTCAAAGGGGGCGGTCATGGGTTTCTTGGGGATTCAGTCAGAGTGTAGGAAGGCCCCGCCCCGCGCCCGGCGACGTGGCGCGCGGGCGAGGGGTGGGGCTGGTGGTTCAGAAGCTGTAGACCGCCGCCAGCGAGTACACCGCGTTGTCACGCCTGTACGTGCCGTCCGAATACAGGAAGGTATTTTCGGTGGAGCGGTCGTAGCGGGCTTCGGCCTTCAGCGTCAGCTGCTTGTGCGGGTAGAACTGCAGCCCCAGCGTCATGGACTCGCGGTTGGCGCCGAGGCAGCCGGTGCCCACGCCGCCGGTGGCAGCGAGGCAGTCAGCACCCATGCCAAAACCGTTGGCCGAGTCCAGGCCGAAGTAGTTGTTGTCGGCCAGGAACAGGTTGGGCGAGCCTCCGCCGTTGGCCTGGTTGTTGATGTAGTCGTAACGCAGCGTCCAGCCCATCCAGCCGAACGTCTCGGTCTGGAACTTCTGCGTGCGCATCAGTGACACGCCCCACCAGGTTGCGGTATCGCCGTTGGCGGCGGCGTGGTCGTTCTGGCCGTAGTCGATCTGGGCAAACCAGGACTCGTCGAGCCGGGTGACGTTGACGTCCATTTCGATGTAGGACACGTTCTCTGCGCCGCGCTGCTTGACGGTCAGCGCACCGGCCGATGCGGTCGCTGCGGCGGTGGCGGCATAGTCGATGGGGGAGTTCTTGCCCGCCATGGCGCTCACGCCAATGTCCAGCGCGCTGCTGGGGGCGTAGTCCACGCGCGCCATCAGCGTCGGGTTCTGGTTGCTGGCCAAGGTCCTGGACTGGCCGACCGGATTGCCGACAAAGGCGCGCCAGGCCCAGATGTCCGTGGAGCCGGTCCAGCCGCTGAAGCCCACGCCGGTCAGGGTGCCGGGGCCGCTGAAGTCGTACAACATGTTGTGGGTGATCAGCGGACTCTGGTTGGCGCCGGGAAACTCGTAGCCGGAAAAGGCGCCGATCTGCCCGCCGAAGAAGCTGGTCTCGGGGCTGACGGGGTAGGTGATCTGTGCCGTCTGGAGGATGGTCTGGTTGGACGCCCCTGCGTCGTTGTACGAGCTGTAGCGGCTGGCCGAGCGCGTTGGCATCAGCGCAATCTCCGCGCTGGGCGCCATGGGGCCGCTGCCGAAGGACTTCTTGATGTCCAGGTAGACGTCACCGCGGTTGCTGGTGTCGTAGACGTAGCCGGTGGTGGTGTTGCCGAACACGAATCCGTTGGTCTTGGCGGCGGTGTTCGACGAATACAGCAGGTCCACATAGCCAGTGACGGCGAGGCCGGACAGCGGGCCGCCCTCCACGTCAGCGGCCTTCATCTCGTCCACCTTGAGCTCCATGGCGCTCAGGCGCTGGTTGAGGTTTTCCGGCAGTGGTTGGGCTGCGGTGTCGTCCGCAGGGCGGGGCGGCGTGGCCGGGCCCTGTGCCCGCAACTCCTTGACCTCGTTGCGCAGGGCCTGCAGATCGGCCTGCAGCGCCTTGATGTCGGTTTCGGGGGAGGCAAAGGCACTGGACGACAGTGCCGCCAG
>JACXTT010011174.1_pt1 | contig 12034 bp, 12 predicted proteins | sample 9270951 | NCBI WGS metagenome assembly JACXTT01 (sample SAMN15532306, study PRJNA645909) | rock metagenome | isolation source: weathered quartz diorite | place: Puerto Rico | collected 2017-06-21 | reverse complement strand
TGCGGCGCGCCCACCGGGCGACGCGCACCGCGAATCCCGCGGCGCCGCCCCCGACGTCGATGACGCGCAGCGGCCGATCGCGCGGCACGTCGGCCGCCAGCCGACGGATCGCGCGCAGCGAGAGCGCGTAGCCGCCGAACCAGCTGTTGAGCCGATCGATGTCGGCCAGCGACGCCGCGCGCTCGGGCGGCTCGACGGCGCCGTCGAGAACTTCGTGCGCCCCCTCCGCCCGTTTCACGGGGCTACCACCGTAGGAGGGCTCCCTCGGCGGCGAAGCCGGGGCCCAGGCCGATCATCACGCCCCAATCGTCGGGAACCGGCGACTCCGCGCGGAGTGTTTCATCGAGGACGAAGAGGATCGTGGCCGATGACATGTTGCCGAAGCGTCGCAGCACGGAGCGCGAATGAGTAACCTGCTCTTCGCCGAGCTCGAGCAAGGTGCGGGCGCGGTCGATCACGCGCCGCCCCGCGGAGTGCAGGACCCAGTAGCGGATGTCCTCGCGCTTGAGCCCCTGCGCCGCCATCAGGGTGGCCGCCATCTCGCCCATCATGGTGGCACCGATGCGGCGCACGTCCTTGGAGAGAACGACGCGCGGCCGGCCGCCCGGATACTCGAAGCCCATCGCGTCGAGATGCTCCGGACGGAAGAGCGTCCGCTGCGCCACCAGCGACGGCCCGGGGCCGCCGGTCGTCACGGCGAGCGCGCCGGCGCCGTCGGCGAAGATGGCGTGCGCCACCGCGCTCTCGAGCCGGTCGTCGAGGAAATAGGCCGCCGAGCAGATCTCGACCGCCACGACCAGCGCGCGGCGTCCGGGGTACGCGGCGAGGTAGTTCGACGCCTGCTGAAGGGCCACCATCGCCGATGCGCAGCCCGTGTCGCCGACGTGCACCCGCTGGACGTCGGCGCGGCAGCCGAGCCGGCCGATCAGGCGGGCGTCGAGGCTCGGCGTGAGCCGCCCGGTGCAGGTCGTGGTCGCGATGAAGTCCACGTCGACCGCGTCCCAGCCGGCGCGCTCGAGCGCGCGCCGCGCTGCTTGCTCGCCGAGCTCGAGCGCGCCCGCGCGAAAGCGCGCGCTCAGCTCGTCGATCGACTCGTCGGGCCGGAACGTGGCGGGATCGATCCACAGATAGCGGCCGTCGATGTCGCTCCGGCGAAAGAAGCCGCTCCGCTCCTCGTCTCGGTAGTCGGCGAGCGTCAGGACCTGCGACTGCGTGAAGCGGTGGGGCGGCGTCGCCGTGGCGACGGCCGCGATCTTCGGAAACGGCATTCCCTCCTCCTGTCGCGGCGTGTGGGAGTAAGATGTGGGCACTCCGAGGATACTGCGGGGGTCCAGCGCATGCCACTGTTCAGCTTCGAGGGCAAGAGCCCGAAGATCCATCCCACCGCGTTCATCGCGGCGACCGCCGTGATCATCGGCGACGTGACCATCGAGGAGCGGGCCTCCGTCTGGTACAACGCCGTCCTCCGCGGCGACTTCAACCCGATCGTCGTCCGTCGCGGCGCCAACGTGCAGGACTGCGCGGTCGTCCACGTGACGCCGCGCGGCGGCACCGAGATCGGCGCCGGCTCGACGGTCGGCCACAACTGCACGATCCACGCGGCGTCGCTCGGCGAGGAGTGCTTGATCGGCAACGGCGCGACGGTGCTCGACGGCGCCCGGATCGGCGCGCGGGCGATGGTGGCGGCCGGCGCGCTCGTGACGCCCGAGACGGAGATCCCCGAGGGAACGCTCGCCCTGGGCGCGCCGGCGAAGGTGCGCGGCCCGCTCGCCGGCACTCCGGCCGAGCGCTGGGTCCGCGCCAATCCCGAAGGCTATCAGGCGCTCGCGCAGCGCCACAAGGCCTCCGTCCAGCCCTGCTGACGTCATGGCGGCGCCGAAGCGGCTCGCGTTTCTCGTCTTCCCCCGCCTGACCCTTCTCGACTTCGTCGGCGCCTACGATGCGCTGCGACGGATCGCGTCGATGTCGATCGACTCCAAGGTGACCCACCGGATCATCGGCACCGACGCCGAGATCGCCGACGAGACGGGGCTGACGATCAAGCCCGACTCGGTCTACGAGGATCTGTCGAGCTTCGATCTCCTCTACGTGTCGGGCGGTCTGGGCACCGTCGCCTTGATGGACAACAAGCGCGCCATCGACTATCTGAAAACCTGGGGCGACGAGCGGCCGCTGGCCTCGGTCTGCTCGGGCGCCTTGCTCCTCGGGCGCGCCGGCTACCTCAAGGACAAGCGCGCGGCCACCCACCATCTGACGGTGGACCTGCTCCGTCCGCTCTGCCGCGAAGTGGTGACGAACCGGCGCGTCGTCGACGAGGGCCGCGTGGTGACGGCGGGCGGCGTCTCGTCGTCGCTCGACCTCGGGCTCTATCTCGTCGAGAAATTCTGGGGCGCGGACGCACGGGTCCGGATCGCCAACCAGATGGAATACCGCGGCTACTCGCCGGTCTGACGCCTGCGCCAGCGGCTCGCGCGCTCAGCGGAGGAGACCTCTCGTGACGATCGATCTGGCCCAGCTGACGGAGCTTCAACGCGAGTTCCTGCCGGGGCTGCTCGGCATGCGCTACACGGAGGCTTCGAAGGACCGCCTCGTCGCCGAGCTGACGATCCGCGACGATCTGCGCACGGTCGGCGGCGCGTTGCACGGCGGCACGATCATGGCGCTGGCCGACACCGTCGGCGCGACCGCGACGTTTCTCAACCTGCCGCCCGGCGCGTCGACGACGACGCTCGAGTCGAAGACCAACTTCTTCGCCGCCGGGCGCGACGGCGTCGTCCGCGCGGAGGCCACGCCGCTCCACCGGGGCCGGACGACGATGGTGTGGCAGACGCGGGTGACCGACGCGTCGGGCCGTCTCCTGGCGCAGACGATCCAGACCCAGATGGTCCTCGCTCCGCGCTGACCGGCCTGACCACCTGACAAGTAACCTTACAGGCGACACGAGTTGACAGGTGTCGCCTCGTTCGGTACCGTCCGCGACTGATCGGGATCAGAAAACAATCGAGCGTCCGACGCTCGGGAGGTCACCGATGGCCGCAGGAATCCGGCGTCACCATGCACTGTCGTTCGCCCTCGCTCTCGCCCTCGTGGTCGCGGCGACGGTGACGACGGCCCCCGCCGCAGAGACTCCCCGTCACGGCGGCGTCCTCCTGGCGGTCATCGGCGCCGATCCGCCGAGCCTCGATGCACACCAGGAGAGCACGTTCGCGACGCTCCAGCTCGTCGCGCCGCTCTACAGCACTCTCTTGCAGACCGATCCCTACGACTATCCCAAGATCATCGGGGACGCGGCCAGCGAGTGGAAGATCTCGCCCGACGGGTTGACCTACACGTTCAAGATCCACCCGGGAATCCGGTTTCACGACGGCTCGCCGCTGACTGCCGTGGACGTCAAGGCCACCTACGACAAGCTCCTGTTCCCGCCGGCGGGCACGCGCAGCGTGCGCAAGAACAGCTACTCGGCCGTCAGCAAGGTCGACGCGCCGGACGCGAGCACGGTCGTCTTCCATCTCAAGTTCCCGTCGGCCTCGCTGCTGCTCAACCTGGCCTCGCCGTGGAACGTGATCTATCCCAAGAAGTACCTGGACAAGGATCCGAACTACTTCATGAAGAACGTGATGGGGTCGGGCCCCTTCAAGTTCAAGAGCTACACGCCGGGCGCCAGCTTCGAGGGCGAGCGCAATCCCGACTACTTCGTGAAGGACCGGCCCTACCTCAACGGCTACAAGTTCTTCATCAGTACCGAGACGTCCGTGCGCGCGGCCGCGATCCGCTCCGGGCGCGCCTACATCGAGTTCCGCGATCTGCCCAGCGCCGAGGTCGAGGCGATCAAGAAGCAGCTCGGCGACAAGGTGGCCGTCCAGCACACGCCGATGACCGGTCAGTGGGGCATCGCCATCAACAACACCGTGAAGCCCTTCAACGACGAGCGCGTGCGCAAGGCGCTCTCGCTCGGGCTCGACCGCTACACCGCTGGTCGGGTGCTGTTCGGTCTCACCGGGCTCAAGGACGTGGGCGGCCTCCTGCGTCCGGGCACCGAGTTCGCGCTCGCGGAGGCCGACCTCCAGAAGCTCCCGGGGTTCGGCACCGACATCGAGAAGAACCGGGCCGAGGCGAAGAAGCTCCTGGCCGAGGCCGGCTATCCCAACGGCTTCAAGCTCGTGCTCAAGAACCGGAACGTGAAGCTGCCGTACCAGGACTTCGCCGTGTTCGCGGTCCAGGACTGGCGGAAGATCGGCATCCAGGCCGAGCAGCGGCCCGAGGAGACCGCGGCCTGGTTCGCCGACGGACGGGACACCGGCAGCTTCGAGCTGATCGTCGCGCCGACGGTCGAGGCCAGTGACGATCCCGACATCTTCCTGCGGCGCTACACGACCGGCGACTCCAACAACTGGGGGCGCTTCAGCGACCCCGTCGTCGACGACCTGTTCTCGCGCCAGGCCCGCGCGCTCGATTCCGCGGAGCGACGCAAGGCGATCCTACAAATGCAGAAAACCGTGCTCGAGCACGCGTACTACATGCCCGGCCTCTGGTGGACCCGCAACGTCGTGCACTGGACCAAGGTGAAGAACTACGTGGCGCCGCCGAATCACTACGCCAACCAGAAGCTCCAGGACGTCTGGCTCTCCGAGGACTAGGTTGGGCAGCTACATCGCCAAGCGCCTGCTGCTGATCGTTCCGACCTTGCTCGGCGCCGCGGCGCTGGTCTTCTTCATCATGCGCGTCATTCCCGGCGACGTGGCGCTCCTGATCTTCGGCGGAGAGGCGGGCGGGCAGATCGACGCCAAGCAGCTCGCCGACATGCGCCACCGGCTCGGGATCGACCAGCCGCTGGTCGTGCAGTTCGGCACCTGGCTCTGGGGCGTGCTCCGCTTCGATTTCGGCAACTCGCTCTGGACGGGCCGGCCGGTCACCGAGGAGATGATGGTCCGGCTGCCCCTGTCGCTCGAGCTCGCCTTCGCGTCGACGATCGTCTCGGTCGTGATCGCCATTCCGCTGGGAATGCTCGCCGCGGTCCGTCAGGACACGTGGGTCGACTACCTGGTCCGCGTGGTCAGCATCGGCGGGCTGGCGATCCCGTCGTTCTGGGTGGGGATCCTCTGCATCCTGATGCTCGTCATCTTCTTCGGCTGGGGGCCGCCGCTCGAGTTCACGCCGCCGTGGGTGGACCCGTGGGCGAACTTCCAGATGATGATCTGGCCGGTGATCACGGTCGGCTATCGCTACGCGGCCGTCACCACCCGGATGACGCGCTCGACCCTGCTCGAGGTGCTGCGCGAGGACTACATCCGCACGGCGTGGGCCAAGGGGCTGCGCGAGCGCTCCGTCGTCATCCGTCACGCCCTCAAGAACTCGATGCTCCCGGTGATCACGCTCATCGGGACGGAGTTCGCCTTTCTCATCGGCGGACTGGTCGTCACCGAGACCGTGTTCACCTTGAACGGCGTGGGCCGCTTCGTGGTCGACGCCATCGCCCACCGGGACTATCCAGTGGTCCAGGCGCTCGTCTTCATGATCGCCTTCGGCTTCGTCGTCATCAACCTGCTGGTCGACCTGACCTACGCCTGGTTCGACCCACGGATCCGGTACCGGTGATGGCGACGAACGTCGAGAACGTCGAGCTCGCCCACGCCGGCGCCTCGGCGACCCTGGCGCCGAAGCTCTCCATCGGCGGGGTCGTGGCGCATTTCGTCCGCACCAAGCCGCTCGGCGCCGCCGGCGCGGTGATCATTCTCGCCATGCTGTTCCTCGCGCTGTTCGCGCAGGTGCTGGCGCCGTACGACCCGTACGTCGGCGACTATAGCCAGCAGTTCACGCGGCCGAGTGCGGAACACTGGTTCGGCACCGACGAGTTCGGCCGCGACGTCCTGAGCCGGATCATGTTCGGAGCGCGCATCGCGCTGTTCGTCGGATTCTCCGCGTCGTTCATCGGCTGCACACTCGGCGCCGTGCTGGGGGTCGTCAGCGCCTTCTGGGGCGGAACGATCGATCTCCTGCTCGAGCGGCTGATGGACATCCTGCTGGCGTTCCCGGGGCTGATCCTGGCACTGGCCGTCGCGTCGATCCTGGGGCCGGCGGTCCAGAACGTCGTGATCGCGATCTCGATTCCGGTCATCCCGCGCGTCGCGCGCGTCGTCCGCGCCTCGGCCCTGTCGGTGAAGGAAAACGTCTACGTCGAGGCGGTGCAGGCGCTCGGGGCGTCGCGGCGGCGCGTGATCTTCCAGCACATCCTCCCGAACGTCGCCGCCCCGTACATCATCATGCTGACGGCCACGCTCGGCGCCGCGATCCTGGCCGAGGCCGCGCTGTCCTACCTGGGGCTCGGCGCGGCGGAGCCGACGCCGTCGTGGGGGCTGATGCTCTCGGGCTCCGCCCCGTCCTACGCCGAGAAGGCGCCGTGGATCGCGCTCTTTCCGGGTATCGCGATCAGCCTCGGCGTGTTCGGCTTCAACCTTTTCGGCGACTCGCTCCGCGACGCGATCGACCCGAAGCTCCGCAAGGGCTGAAGCTCGTCCGCGCTAGCGTCCCTCGAAGCGCGGGGGCCGCTTCTCCTTGAACGCCTTCACGCCCTCGGCGTGGTCGGCCGTCTGGCGCACGATCGACATGTGCGACGACACCAGGTCGAGGTGCGTCCGGAGATCCAGCTTGAGGCTCTGGTAGACGAGCCGCTTGATCATCCGGATCGGGATCTGGGGCCCGTCGGCGATCTGGCGCGCCATCGCGTAGGTGGCGTCCTTCAGCTGCGCGTCCGGCACGACCCGCTGCACGATGCCGAGCCGATGCGCTTCCGGCGCCTCGATGAAGTCGGCGGTCCACAGGAGCTCGAGCGCCTTGGCGGCGCCGACCAGGCGCGGCAGGAAATACGTGTCGCCGTCGCCCGGCACGAGACCCACGCGCACGTAGCCGGTCGAGAAGCGCGCGGACTCGGCGGCCACACGCATGTCGCACATCACGCACATGCCCATGCCGGCGCCGACCGCCAGGCCGTTGACCATGGCGATGACGGGCTTGTCCACGGTCTCGAGCGTCTTGGGCACGCGGTGCACGCCTTCCCAGAGGCTGTTCTTGCCGTCGAGCGCGGTCGGCTCGCCCTCGCGCATGCGCCCCACGTCGCCGCCCGAGCAGAACGCGCGCCCGGAGCCGGTCACCACGATGACGTTGACGCTCTCGTCGGATTGCGCCGAGCTCAGCGCCTTCGCCCACGCGTCGATCATGTCGCGCGTGAACGCGTTCAGCTTGTCCGGACGATTCAGGGTGATCGTCGCGATCTTGTCCTTCACTTCGTAGAGCAGGTCACTCATGGATCAGGCTCCTGTCGCGATGTGGGCCGTGGCGCTAGTCTTTGGGCAGCCCGAGGACGCGCTCGGCGAGGATGTTACGGAGGATCTCGGAGGTGCCGGCGCGGATGCCGCTCCCCCGCGCGAGCAGCTCGTAGAATTCCCACTGGCCGTCGTCGGGCGCCCAGCTCGAGCCGTGGGCGATCTGCGAGTACGGGCCGATGACCTCGGTGGCCACGTGCGCCAGCTCCTGGTCGAGCTGGCTCCAGAAGAGCTTCGAGGTCGAGCCCTCCGGCCCGGGCGCGCCGCCCCGCAGGATCCTCGTGAGGCTCCGGTAGCCGTTGAGCTGGAGCGCCTGCTCGCCGATCCAGAGCGCGGCCAGCTTCTGCCGGAGGATCGGATCGGCGCCCTTCCGCTGCTCCTGCGCCAGGCGCACCAGGCGGTGGAGCGCGTTGCGCAGCGATATGTGACGGATGAAGGTCAGCAGGTCGCGCTCGTACGCCAGCGTGGTGATGGCCACGCTCCAGCCTTCGTTGGGCTTTCCGACCAGATTTTCGGCCGGAACTCTCACGTTGTCGAAGAACACCTCGTTGAACTCGGCCTCGCCGGTGATCTGGCGTAGCGGCCGTACCGTGATGCCGGGCGTCTTCATGTCGACCAGCAGAAAGCTGATGCCCCTGTGCTTGGCGGCGTTGGCATCGGTGCGCACGAGCAGGAAGCACCAGTCGGCGACGTGGGCCATGCTGGTCCAGACCTTCTGGCCGTTCACGACGAAGTGATCGCCGTCGCGCACCCCGCGCGTCTGGAGGTTCGCCAGATCCGAGCCCGCGTTCGGCTCGGAAAATCCCTGGCACCAGAGCTCGTCGGCGGTGAGGATCTTCGTCAGATGGCGCTGCTGCTGCGCCGGCGTGCCGTGCCTCATGAGCGTGGGGCCGAGCATCGACACCCCGCCGCGGTTGACGAGCTGCGGCGACTCCGCGCGCGCCATCTCCTGGTAGAGGATGACCATCTCGACGAGGGTGGCGCCGCGCCCGCCGAACTCGCGCGGCCAGTCGAGGCCCACGTAGCCCGCTTCGGCCATCGTCTTCTGCCACGCGCGCAGCTTCTTGACCTCGTCCCGCCCGGCGCGCGAGGCGGCGAACGCGCGGCCACGCAGATCGTCCGGCAGGTTGGCCTCGAGCCAGCCGCGGACTTCCTTGCGAAACGCTTCTTCGCGATCGGTGAAGTCGAAGTTCATTGGGAGAAGGGGGCTCCGCCCCCCTCTTGACTCCCCTGTGGACTCGCGGGCCGGCGACGCCTTGGGTCTTGTTGGGAGAAGGGGGCTCCGCCCCCCTCTCGACTGCTCTGCGGACTCGCGGGGCGGCGGGTCATTGCATTACGACGCCGCCGTCGACGTTGAGGGCCTGGCCGGTGATGTTGCGGGCTTCGTCGGAGGCGAGGAAGACCGCGGCCCAGCCGATGTCCTCGGGAGTCTGCTCGCGCTTCATCGGGGTGATGTCGGCGACGCGCTTGTCGAAGACCTGGCGCGCCGTCATGCCCTTGAAGGTGGGATTGGTCTCGGCCAGGTGGGCGGCGAGCTTCTGCCAGAAGTCGGTCCAGAGGACGCCGGGGCAGATCGCGTTCACGGTCACGCCGTGGGGGGCCAGCTCCTTGGCGACGATGCGCGTGAGCGTGATCACGCCCATCTTGGCCACGCTGTAGGGCGGCATCGTCGGCGCCGAGATCGGCCCGGCGATCGACGCGATGTTCACGATGCGGCCGGCCTTGCGCTCGATGAAGTGCGGCGTGATCGCCTTGCACGTGAGGAAGACCGACTTCGTGTTGACCGCGAACGTGCGGTCCCAGTCTTCCTCGGTGTTGTTCGTGAACGGCATCCCCGGAGGGCCGGCGGCGCCCGCGTTGTTGACGAGAATGTCGATCTTGCCGAACGCCTCGCGCGTGCGATCGACCATCGTCTTGACGTCGGCGGCGCTCGTCACGTCGGTCTTCATCGCGACCACCTTGCGCCCGAGCCCCTTGACCTCGCCGGCGACCTTCTCGGCGTTCAGCACCTGGATGTCGGGAATGGCGAGATCGGCGCCCTCACGCGCCAGCGCTAGCACGATGCCGCGGCCGATGCCGCTTCCTCCGCCCGTGACGACCGCGACCTTGCCGGCGAGCCGCATGGAGACCCCCCCGATCTATAATCAGTGCCCCGGAGGGACCCATGACAGCACACCAGCTCAGAAGCCGCAACTGGTTCGGGCGCAACGACCTCGATGGCTTCGTCCATCGCTCGTGGCTCAAGGCCGAAGGATTCAGCGACGCCGTCTTCGACGGCCGTCCGGTCGTGGGCATCGCCAACTCGTGGTCCGAGCTCACGAACTGCAACGCCCACCTGCGACAGGTGGCCGACGCCGTCAAGCGCGGCGTGTGGAGCGCGGGCGGCTTCCCAGTCGAGTTCCCGACCATCTCGCTGGGCGAAGTGTTGATGAAGCCGACGACGATGCTCTTCCGCAACCTGATGGCGATGGACGTCGAGGAATGTCTGCGCGCCTATCCGCTCGACGCCGCCGTGCTCCTGTCCGGGTGCGACAAGACGACGCCGGCGATGCTGATGGGTGCCGCGTCCGCGGACATCCCGGCCGTCATGGTTACCGGCGGACCGATGCTGAGCGGCAAGTGGCGCGCCGAAGAGCTCGGCTCGGGCACCGATGCCTGGCGTCTGTGGGCCGAGCGGCGCGCGGGGCGCCTCACCGACGAAGAGCTCTGCGAGGCCGAGTCGTGCATGTCGCGCTCGAGCGGCCACTGCATGGTGATGGGCACGGCCTCGACGATGGCCTCGGTGGTCGAGGCACTCGGCATGACCCTGCCGGGCAACGCCGCCATTCCGGCCTCCGACTCGCGGCGGCTCGCGATGGCCGAGATGGCCGGGCGGCGCGCCGTCGAGATGGCGATCGCCGGCGGGCCCAAGCCGTCGCAGATCCTCACGGCGCAGGCGTTCGACAACGCGATCCGCGCCGACATGGCGATCGGCGGCTCGACCAACGCGATCATTCATCTGGTCGCGATCGCCGGCCGCGTCGGTGTGCCGCTGCCGCTCCAGCGCTTCGACGAGCTGTCGAAGACGACGCCGTTCCTGGTCAACCTCCGGCCGTCCGGAAAATACCTGATGGAAGACTTCTTCTACGCGGGTGGGCTGCCGGCGGTGCTCAAGCAGCTCCTGCCGCTCCTGCACGGCGGCGCCTCGACGGTGAACGGTCACTCGATCGCCGACAACGTCAAGGACGCCAAGTGCTACAACGACGACGTGATCCGCCCGCTCGCGATGCCGCTGGCCAACGAAGGCGGCACCGTGATCCTGTTCGGCAATCTCTGCCCCGACGGCGCGGTGCTCAAGCAGTCGGCGGCCTCACCGCATCTCCTGACCCACCGCGGGCGCGCGGTCGTGTTCGAAGACCACGCGGATCTCCACAAGCGCATCGACGACGAGAGCGTCGCGATCGACGAGCACTCGGTGCTGGTGCTCAAACACGTCGGCCCGCGCGGGGCGCCGGGGATGCCGGAATGGGGCGCGGCGCCGATCCCGGCGCGTCTGCTCAAGCGCGGCGTGAAGGACATGGTGCGAATCTCCGACGCCCGGATGAGCGGGACGTCCTACGGCACCGTGGTGCTCCACTTGGCCCCGGAATCGGCGATCGGCGGGCCGCTCGCGCTCGTCCGCGACGGCGACGAGATCGAGCTCGACGTGCCGCGTCGCCGCCTGACCCTCAAGGTCGGCGACGACGACCTGGCCCGCCGCCGGGCCGCGTGGAAGCCCAGGCCGCCGCACTTCACGCGCGGCTACGGCAAGCTCTTCCTCGACCACGTGCTGCAGGCCAACGAGGGAGTCGATTTCGACTATCTGAGGGGCCGCACTCCCGTCCGGTTCGAGGACACCGCGGGCCCGTCGCACAGCTAGCGAAGCGCGCACGGAAAAAAAGCACCGGGTTGGCGGTCGAAAACTTACCGACTCTGCAGAGATTTGCTCTGTGTAGGTCGGTATACGTCTGTAGTTTCAGTCACTTACATGTCACTATTTCATGGCATCGTCCGTGCTTAAACGATGGCCATGAAGACAGCGTGGACGCGGGTGAAAGACAGCGAATTCTGGAAGAGCAGCAAGTTCTGGCTCACCGTCGCGGCGATCGTCCTCCCGTTCGGCTGGGTGCTGTTCGCCCTCAAGTTCGAGCCGGTCCGGGTGCGCGCTCGCTACTTCCGCCGGAACTTCTGAAGCACGACCCGTAACGAGCCGCCCGCCGCCTCGAGGGCGCGGGACGCCTCGCCCGCATCCAGCCCGTTCCGACCCATCACGATCGCAACCCGCACTCGACGCCCCGACGCCTCGAACGCGCGCAGCGCTCTCGCACGCGACACCCCGGCAACCTCCGCGATCAGCCTCAGCGCACGCTCACGCAGCTTCGCGGACCGCGGCTGAAGGTCCACCATCCGATTTCCGTAGACCCGGCCGAGCCCGGTCATGGCCGCGGTCGTCAAGGTGTTCAGGACGAGCTTGGTGGCCGTCCCCGCTTTGAGCCGGGTCGAGCCCGCCAGCACCTCGGGTCCCGTCGTGGGGACGATTCGAACGTCGGCGGACGCGCCACCCGCGCGCGTCGGGTTGCAGCAGATCAGGACGGTCCGGGCGCCCCGCTTCCGCGCGGCGTCGAGCGCCACCCGCACGAACGGCGTCACCCCGCTGGCCGAGATGCCGACGACGACGTCGCCCCGGCGAACCCGCG
>JACXTT010011173.1_pt1 | contig 12035 bp, 10 predicted proteins | sample 9270951 | NCBI WGS metagenome assembly JACXTT01 (sample SAMN15532306, study PRJNA645909) | rock metagenome | isolation source: weathered quartz diorite | place: Puerto Rico | collected 2017-06-21 | reverse complement strand
GCAACTCACCGACACCGTCCAGGCCCGCGGCCACCACATCGAACACGGTGCGCTCGTCGGCCACCGGCAACTCTTGCGGCAACTCGCCGATCTTGAGCCCGGGCGCGCGCCAGACGGAGCCGTCATCAGGCTTCTGCACGCCCTTGACCAGCTTCAACATGCTGGACTTGCCTGTGCCGTTGCGGCCGATGATGCACACCCGCTCACCACGGGCGATCTGCCACGACACCTTGTCCAACAACGGCATGGCGCCGAAGGCAAGAGACACATCGCTGAATTTGAGCAGGGTCATGAGCTTCTCCAAAAACCGGGCGCGCATTCTACCTGAGTTGAGCCCGCAGGCGGCCGGCATTTTTATCGGCACCCCGGTTCGGATGACAATTGGTATCAAGTTGCGTACAGCCGAGCGCAAAACTTTCGCCCCTGGCCGGCAAAAGGCTAAGCTACCCGCCAATCAGCGCCGCATTGAAGCGGCGCTCGTCAGGTTTTTTGTTCGGAAATCCCATGCGCAGCCGTCTTTTCAACTTTTTATCGTGCCTGCTTCTTTCCGCCTGCGCCCTCCAAACCGCCCAGGCTGTCGACCTCTCCCAGCAACGCCAGCTTTACGATGAAGCCAAGCGCGCCCTTGCCAAGGGTGATTCGGGCCCCTATTTCCGTTACCAGGACGCCCTCCGGGACTACCCGCTGGAGCCCTACCTGGCCTACGACGAGCTGACCGCGCGCCTGAAAACCGCGAGCAATGCCGAGATCGAGGAGTTTCTCGCCGAACATGGCGACCTGCCCCAGGCCAACTGGATGAAACTGCGCTGGTTGCGCTGGCTGGCCGATCGCGGCGACTGGCAACCATTCGTCAAGTACTACGACCCCAAACTGAATTTCACCGAACTGGACTGCCTCAACGGCCAGTACCAGCTCAGCCACAACCTGTTGGCCGAGGGCTATGCCACGGCGGAAAAACTCTGGCTGACCGGCAAGAGCCAGCCGAGTGCCTGTGATGCCTTGTTCGGCATGTGGGCCGCCAACGGCCAACTGACCGAACAGAAACGCTGGCAGCGCCTGAAACTGGCGGCCGACGCCCGCAACTATGGCCTGGCCAGCAGCCTGGTCAGCGACTTGACCACCCTCGCCCCGCAAGGCCGCCTGCTGATCGAAGTGGCCCAGAGACCGGACCTGCTGAGCCAACCCTCGCGCTTCACCCCGGCGGACGAGGCCATGTCCGACGTGGTCGGCCTCGGCCTGCGGCGCCTGGCCCGCCAGGACCCGGACCGGGCCATGCCGCTGCTCGACAGCTATGCCGCGAGCATGCACTTCTCCCGTGACGAAAAGGTTGCGATCGCCCGCGAAATCGGCCTGACCCTGGCCCGCAGCTACGACAGCCGCGCGCTGGACATCATGACCCAGTACGACCCGGAGCTGCGCGACAACACCGTGACCGAATGGCGCCTGCGCCTGCTGTTGCGCCTGGGCCGCTGGGAAGACGCCTACCAATTGACCCGCCGACTGCCGCCGGACCTGGCGAACACCAACCGCTGGCGCTACTGGCAGGCCCGCAGCCTGGAACTGGCACAGCCGCAGAATCCGCAGGCACAGGTGCTGCTCAAGGCCGTCGCCCACGAACGGGACTTCTACGGTTTCCTCGCCGCCGATCGCTCCCAGACCCCGTATCAGTTGACCAACCGGCCGCTGGTCCTCAGCCAGCAACTGATCAACAAGGTCCGCAATACCCCTGGTATACGCCGCGCCCTGGAACTGCATGACCGCGGCCAGGTCGTCGACGGACGCCGTGAGTGGTACCACGTCAGTCGCCTGTTCAGCCGCGATGAAATGGTCGCCCAGGCCAAGTTGGCCTATGACCTGAGATGGTATTTCCCAGCCATCCGCACCATCAGCCAGGCGCAATACTGGGATGACCTGGATATCCGCTTCCCGATGGCGCATCGCGACACACTGGTGCGTGAAGCCAGGATACGCGGACTGCACTCGAGCTGGGTGTTCGCCATCACCCGCCAGGAAAGCGCCTTCATGGATGATGCCCGCTCCGGCGCGGGCGCCAGCGGACTGATGCAATTGATGCCGGTGACGGCCAAGGAAACCGCGCGCAAATTCAGCATTCCGCTGGCCTCGCCGCAGCAGGTGCTGGACCCGGACAAGAACATCCAGTTGGGTGCGGCCTACCTGAGCCAGGTACATGGGCAGTTCAACGGCAACCGTGTGCTGGCAACCGCCGCCTACAACGCCGGCCCCGGCCGCGTCAGGCAATGGCTCAAGGGCGCCAACCACCTGGGTTTCGACGTGTGGGTGGAAAGTATTCCGTTCGACGAGACCCGCCAGTACGTGCAGAACGTGTTGTCGTACGCGGTGATCTACGGCCAGAAACTCAACGTGCCGCAGCCGTTGGTGGATTGGCACGAGCGCTATTTCGACGACCAATAATTTGGCTTTTTGTAGGAGCCGGCTTGCCGGCGATGGCGTCCGCAAGATCAATGCAAGACTCCAGGGCCTCATCGCCGGCAATCGAGCGTCGACCGGCCACTCCCACAGTGACCGCGTTAAAAGGTCAAGACTGTGAAAGCCCTGCTATTCGAGAACCGTCACCGGCATCCCGACTTCCAGCACCCCCTGGCCATCATTGACCAGGTTCTGCCCGAACATCACCTCGCCATCCTGCTCGCGGTAGGTCTTGAGGGTCGTCAACGGCTCGCGATCGGCGCTGCGCTCACCGGTCCGAGGATCGAGGGTGGTCAGGATGCAACGGGAGCAAGGCTTCACCAGCCGAAACTCGACCTCGCCGATACGAATGCGCTTCCAGCCGTCTTCGGCAAAGGCTTCGCTCCCCTCGATCACCAGATTTGGCCGAAAGCGCAGCATTTCCAGCTCACGCCCGACCTTCCGAGACAAGTCATCCAGCGAAGCCTGGCCAATCAGCAGCAGGGGGAAACCATCGGCAAATGCCACCCGATCATCCTCCTTGCCATAACCGGCCTCGGTGAGTCGGGCCCGCTCCAGCGGCACATGCACCAGACGGGTCGGCTTGCCGATAAACTCGCTCAGCCAGGCCGCCGCCTCAGCGCCGGCATCCGGCACGCGCAAGGTGTCGCTCCAGATGGTCACGCCACGCAAGGTGTCGTCCTTCCCCGGCAAGGCCACGTCCAGCGCCGAATACCCGGGAGCACTCAGGGTCAGGCCGCCGGCGACATTCCACAGCGCCGACAATTGACTCATCTTGCCCACCGCGCGCTGGGTCAGAAACCGCCCGCTGGCCTCGTCCACCAGCATCCAGCGCCGATCCCCGGCCAGACCCAGTTCGTCCAGCGGGCTCCGGTGCAGGGCCTCGCCCCTGGCGGACTTCAACGGATATCGATACAGCGCGCTCAGACGCAACATGACCTGCTCCTGACAGACAAAACAATGATTCTACTGCAGGAGCAGCGGGATCAGGCGTTATCCAGCATCAGCCGCTGGCGCACCACATCCACCAGTTTGTCTGGCTGGAACTTGGAGAGGAAGTTGTCGCAACCCACCTTCTTCACCATGGCGTCGTTGAAACTACCGGACAACGAGGTGTGCAGGACCACATAAAGTCCGCGCAAGCGAGGGTCGTTACGAATTTCGGTGGTCAGGCGATAACCGTCCATTTCCGGCATTTCCGCATCGGTGAAGACCATCAGCAGCTTGTCGGTCATGACCTCGCCCGAATCCGCCCAGCCCTTGAGCATGTTCAAGGCCTTCAGGCCGTCACTGGCGATATGCATTTTCACCCCCAACTGCCCGAGGGTATCGCGCAACTGGGACAAGGCCACGTTCGAGTCATCGACCAGCAACACCTCGCGACCACGCGCCCGATCCATGACCGGATCGTCGAGTTTTTCACGGGACACCTTGGCGTTGTAGGGCACGATCTCGGCCAATACCTTTTCCACGTCGATGATTTCCACCAACTGATCGTCCACCTTGCTGATGGCGGTCAGGTAATGCTGGCGTCCGGCGCTGCTGGGCGGCGGCAGGATTGCTTCCCAGTTCATGTTGACGATACGGTCCACGCCACCGACCAGGAACGCCTGGACCGAACGGTTGTACTCGGTGACGATGATGGTGCTGTCGGGCCCCGGCACCAGCGGACGCATGCCGATTGCCTGGGACAGATCGATCACCGGCAGTGTCTGGCCCCGCAGGTTGACCACGCCGCAAACAAACGGATGGCGCTGGGGCATCAACGTCAGCTTGGGCAGTTGCAACACTTCCTGAACCTTGAATACGTTGATCGCGAACAGCTGGCGCCCCGCCAGACGAAACATGAGAATTTCCAGCCGGTTCTCACCCACCAGTTGCGTACGTTGATCTACCGTGTCGAGAATGCCGGCCATTAATGACTCCTGGGCTTGGTACTGAAAGTGACATTGAATAGGTTATCGGCGGAGAACATCGGACCTTGACCCCCCGACCAAATGCCTGCCAAAAGCGTTGATGTCACATTAGCATCATGCTTTACTCGGTTCACCTCCTCGTCGCCACACGACGCCAAGCGCGACCGCCGATTTCACTTATAGTTCCGCATACTAGGGGAATCCCCTAGCGACAATCAGGCCCAACCTGATATTCGCAATATCCAATAGCCATTAATGTGACGCCATTCTCATTGCATGAATGGAGTCGGGCTTTTGTTTTCGATTGCGGGACCATGGCCAGACGGCCAGGTGAAAACCTTCGCCGATCATGCTCAAGCCTTCTGGATGACCGTCTCTGGCCGATTCTCGCGTGCCTGTCCATGGGGCCTTTTGACGCCCGAAAACACGCATTTGAGAACCAGATACAACAACGGCGATTCGAAACAATCGGAAACAGACTACAGACACACACGGCCTGTCGGCATTAACTTTAAATCCGTTCGCCCCGTGCGACCTTCTATCGCCTGCCTATGCAATCAAGGAGATAAAGCATGCTGAACGGTAATGAGCAGCAAGCCAGCTTGCCGGAGTTCCTGGTGGAAGCCCAAGCCCTGCAGGCGAAGATGCAGGAGTGCTGCCAGCACCTGGAACTGATCCGCAACGACAAGGACGCCATTGACTGCCTCCTCGTCTCGCTGCACACCCTGGCCTGCTGTGCGCAAGGCCTGGGCGTACGCTCGATGGCCCGGTTCTCGCGACAGATCCACGCCCTCCTGAGCCAGCCCCAGGATCCGCTCAACCTGCATGAAGACGCCCTGCAAGCCCTGCACAACTGCCTGACGCTGCTGGCCTGGCAGGTCGAACTGATCGATCCCCGCACCGGTCAATTAGGCCTCGACGACGACGAACAGTCCGAACTGATCACCGCACTCGCCATCCAGACCGGCCAACACGGATCAGCCATCGCCGGGCCGAAGGCCTTCACCCTGATCAACTTCCCCGAACGATCCGCTTGAACAGCTCGCCACCCCCACGCTCATCGAGACACCCCAGCCCCCTGCCTGTCGCTCGCAACCCTTAGCACACCTTCGATCCGTCCTGTTCATAGCCAAAAACGACAACAGCAACTAACCTCGAACTTTCGGGTTTCAGGCCGTGGAGTTTTAGTGCAAAAAGAACAACTAGCCTGTACACGATAAAGTACCGGAATACCGTTCGAGCTTCGGTTAGAGTCAGGAGGCTTAACACCGATAGCGGAACAAACGCACAAGAAAAGTTGACCATTCGGACATATATTACCTGGGAGCGACCGACCTTGAATGACGTGGTATTATACCGCCAGCTCCCATATGTACTTGTACGGCTTAGTAATTTTACCAGCGGATGTCAAAATGACATCATTGCGCAAAGTTTCTCACCCTGACACTGTTTCACCTTGAGCGAACGTATTAAACGTATCTGTTTTTCAAACTTGGCCTGTCGGTTGTCCTGACGGTCTACCCGTAGCGAACATTCATCGGCTCCATACGCTATGTACGCCAGCCTCAAGTCATTCAAGCCTTGGCTTCCCTCTCGAAAGAATGCCCGCCGGCTGACCACCGTGCTTTGCATCGGTTCGGCCATTGCCAGCGTACTTATCTACAGCACCTGCGCCTGCCTGCCCTTGGGATTGCTGGTCCTGAACCTCGTCGCCCTGGCCAGTGTCTGGCTCCAGCATCGCGACTCACGCACCGCCATCCAGTTCCAGCCACAGGAACTGGCCGATCGCCTGCTCCAGGTGCAAGAAAACGAACGGCATCGCCTCAGCCGCGAGCTGCACGACGACATCGGCCAGTTGCTTACAGCGGCCAAGCTTCAGACCCAGTGGTTGCAGCGGCGCTTGCCCGACGACCTGCAAGACCACTGCGAGACACTGAACAACACCCTGAACGAAACCCTGGCCAAGGTTCGCGACGTCTCGGCCATTCTCAACCCTCGCCAATTGACCAGCCTTGGCCTGGAGGCCAGCTTGCGGGCACACTTGCTCAAGACCCTGGAAAACACCAACGTGCTTTGGAGCCTGGAGTGTCACCAGCAGTTGACCGGCCTCCCCGAGGAGATGACCGTGACCGCGTTCCGCGTCACCCAGGAAGCCGTCACCAACACGCTCCGCCATGCCCAGGCACGTAACCTGCTGGTCCGTATCAAGCGCTTGCCCGAAGGTCTCTCGCTGCACATCGCCGACGATGGCCTGGGCTTTGCGCCGGCGGCCAATCCCGGCGAGGAAGGCCAGCGCGGCATGGCCGGCATGGCCGAGCGCGTCGAACAGACGGGCGGAACATTGACAGTCACCAGCGGACCCGGCAAAGGTACGCAGATCGAAGCACTGCTGCCCTGGGCGCCGCGCGCCCTGGAACGCGCCAGCAAGAATAAGGCTCCATGACCTGCAACCTACTTCTGGTGGATGACCACTCACTGATCCGGGCCGGTGTCCGCGCCCTGGTACTGGATATTCCGGGTTATGCCGTGATCGGCGAAGCCAGCGACGGTGCGCAGTTGCTCGACGCCGTGGAACGGCTGAACCCGGACATCATCCTGCTCGACCTGTCCATGCGTGAAACCGGTGGCCTGGACGCCCTGCGCAAACTCAAGACCGTACGCCCCCAGAGCAAGGTGCTGATCCTGTCGATGCACACCGACCCGCAACTGATCATGCAGGCCCTGGAAATCGGCGCCCACGGCTACCTGCTCAAGGACACCACGGCCACCGAGCTGGCCCAGGCCCTGGATGCCCTGCGCAACAACGAACGCTACCTGAGCCCGGCCATCGCCCACACGGTGATCAACCAGGCCCTGATCCAGGTCCAACGCAACCTGCCGGCCGAACGGACGGATAACCACAACCTGACCGGGCGCCAGTTGGAGATCCTGCGGCTGATCGTGCGTGGCAAGTCGACTCGGGAAATCGCCAATGGCCTGGGCCTGAGCATCAAGACTGTGGAAACCCACCGCTCGCAGATCATGAAGCGGCTGCAGATCTTCGACGTTGCCGGCCTTGTGCTGTTCGCGGTACGCGAGCAGATCATCAGCCTCGACGACTGAGGAATTTATCAGCATCCTGATCGTCCTCTACATCCTGTTGCGCACTGTTGCGGCAGTGTTCATGACGCGCGAGGCCTTCTGAGTGAGCACACTCATTCCCTGCATCATCGCCGGTGGTGCCGGTACCCGCCTGTGGCCGGTCTCCCGCGAGGCCATGCCAAAACCCTTCATGCGCCTGCCCGATGGCGAAAGCCTGCTGCAGAAAACCTTCCGCCGGGCCATCGACCTGGCCGATGTCCAGCGAGTGCTGACGGTGACCAACCGCGAGGTGTTCTTCCGCACCCTGGATGACTACCGCCTGCTGAACAAGGGTGATGCGGCACTGGACTTCATCCTCGAACCCTTTGGCCGCAATACCGCCCCAGCCATCGCGGCGGCGGCCCTGCATGTGGCCAAGCTCTACGGTGAGGACGCACAGTTGCTGGTGCTGCCGGCCGATCACCTGATTCAGGACCTGAACGCCTTCGCCAAGGCCGTCGACAGCGCCCGGCAGCTGGCCGACCAAGGCTGGCTGGTGACCTTCGGCCTGATCCCGACCCAACCCGAGACCGGCTTCGGTTATATCGAGAAAGGCCATGCCCTGGACGGCGCCAATTTCCAGGTCGCGCGTTTTGTCGAGAAACCCGACGCGAAGACGGCACAGCAATACCTCGACGACGGCCGGCACCTGTGGAATGCCGGTATGTTCTGCCTGCGGGCCGACACTGTACTGCGCGAACTGCGCGAACATGCCCCGGATGTGCTCGACGCCATGACCGAGTGCCTGGCCCACAGCCACAGTCGCGAAGGCAGTCAGGAACTCCAGTTGGAACTGGATGGCAAGAGCCTGGCCCGGGTGCCGGACATTTCCATCGACTACGCGCTGATGGAGCGCTCCCGCAAAGTCGCGGTGGTGCCCTGCCAGCTCGGCTGGAGCGATATCGGCTCATGGCAGGCGGTGCGTGAGCTGAGCCCTGCCGATGCCCAGGGTAACCAGTGCAACGGCGAGACCGTGCTGCATGACGTCAGCAACTGCTACATCGATTCGCCCAATCGCTTGGTGGGCGGCCTCGGGCTCAAGGACCTGATCATCATCGACACCCCGGACGCGCTGCTGGTCGCCGACGGCAAGCGCAGCCAGGACGTCAAGCTCATCGCCCAGGAACTCAAGCGCCAAGGTCACCCTGCCTATCGCCTGCACCGCACCGTGACGCGCCCCTGGGGCACCTACACCGTGCTCGAAGAAGACAAATGCTTCAAGATCAAGCGCATCGTGGTGCGGCCCAATGCCTCGCTGTCGCTGCAAGTACACCACCACCGCAGCGAACACTGGATCGTGGTCAGCGGTATGGCGCAGGTCACCAATGGCGACAACGAATTCATGCTCGCCACCAATGAATCGACCTTTATCAAACCGGGCAAGCAACACCGACTGGCCAACCCCGGAGTGATTGACCTGGTAATGATCGAAGTACAGAGCGGCGAGTACCTCGGCGAAGACGACATCGTGCGTTTCACCGATATTTATGGGCGGGCTTGCGCCGAAACCGGCAAAACCTTCGGCCCAGGCAGCTGAAAAAACCGGGGATGTACAAAGGCTACCGGGATAGCCCGCCTGCCTGATTTGGCAGAGCGCTCAAACTTTGAGGACTTTTCCGATAACCATCAGAGAACAGCCTGAATTGACCCAGAAGCGAAATAAGGCGAACTTCTAAAAGCTCTTTTTATTGAGCCAATAACACTCTGGACCTGAACCATCGAGGAAGCATATTTACATGGAAGTCGAGCTACAGCACTGCGCGGCACCTCGCCTGAACGCTTCGGCCCACGAGCCGGCCCCTCAAGGCGCGAAACCGCCATTCCCGCCCCGCCATGACAAGGCCAAAACGACCCGTACCTCTGGAGGCGATGCTATGGAACCCCGAATCACAGAGCTGGAAACCCGCTTCGAATACATCCACCGCGACCTGAATGAGGTACGCAACGATGTCAAATCCATCAAGAGCCGACTGACCTACATTGCCGGTGCGGCAGCGGTAATCGGTGCACCCCTGGCCTGGGTTGCCAACAATCGCATGGACCAGATCCTACTGCTGCTGACCTCCTGACACCACCCCGTTACTCGCGTCGCGCCGCCTGGGCGCGACCGAGAAATTCATTGCCTCAAGCCGTGCAGCAACTCACAACGAAATCGGCTTGCGCCCCGCAAACGAATGCGCAAGGGTTCCACCGTCCACCAGTTCCAGCTCTCCTCCCAGCGGCACGCCATGGGCGATACGCGAGGTGATCAGGCCTTTGTTGGTCAGCAACTGGGCAATGTAATGAGCCGTGGCTTCGCCTTCGACGGTAGGGTTGGTGGCCAGGATGATCTCGGTGAAGCTGCCCTGCTCTTCGATTCGTGCCAGTAACTGCGGGATACCGATAGCTTCCGGGCCAAGGCCATCGAGCGGCGACAGATGCCCCTTGAGCACGAAGTAGCGGCCACGGTAACCCGTCTGCTCCACCGCATAGACATCCATCGGGCCTTCGACCACGCACAACAGGGAGTCATCACGCCGAGGGTCGGCGCACTGCGGGCAAAGATCGTCTTCGGTCAGGGTGCGGCACTGGCGACAATGCCCAACCCCTTCCATGGCCTGGCCGAGGGCCTGGGCCAGACGCGAACCGCCGCTGCGATCACGCTCGAGCAATTGCAGGGCCATGCGCTGGGCGGTTTTCTGGCCGACACCAGGGAGTACCCGCAAGGCGTCGATCAGTTGGCGAATCAGGGGGCTGAAGCTCATGGCAAAGGGTCCGACAGAACACGAGACGCGGTTTATACCTGCGCCTCCAGCCAGCGTCCAGGGGGACGCTGGAACACAATTCCCTTGTAGGAGCAGAGCTTGCTCGCGAAGTTTTTAGCGGTCTCAGGGACCCCGGCGTCGGAACGCCGTCCGAACCAAGCTCTGCGCCTACAGGATAATGCAGCGCAAGTTGCCTTAGAACGGCATCTTGAAACCCGGCGGCAGTTGCATGCCAGCGGTCATGCCGGACATCTTGTCCTGGCTGTTGCTTTCGATCTTGCGCGTCGCGTCATTGAATGCTGCGGCGATCAGATCTTCAATCACCTCCAGGTCTTCTTCCTTCAAGCTCGGATCGATGCTGACGCGCTTGACGTCGTGACGACCGGTCATCACCACGGACACCAGACCGGCGCCGGATTGGCCGGTCACTTCGGCGTTGGCCAGCTCTTCCTGCATCTTGGCCATTTTTTCCTGCATCTGCTGCGCCTGCTTCATCAGGCCGGCCATGCCACCTTTCATCATGGGAATCACCTCGAGAGTTACATGTACAAAGAGACGCAAGGCCCAGGACCTGGCGTCGTTCAGTTAATTAGCCCTGGGTCACCAGGGCATCGACAGGTTCGATTGTATCGCCACGGATCACCGCGCCGAACTGTTGCATCATCTGCTGGATGAACGGATCGGCATGAATCGATGCCACCGCTTCGTCCTGGCGTTCATGGCGCCGACGGGAAGCCGCCTGGGCCGGGGTTTCCTGCTCGGGCTTGATCAACTCGATGGTCAGCTTCAGGGGACGCCCGTGATACTGGTTCAGGGCGTCATTGAGGCGACGTTGCTGAGTGGTGTTGAACAAGGCGCTGTGGGCCGGATCCAGGTGCAACAGCCAGTCGTCACCGGTGACCGCGATCAGTGTGCAGTTGGCCGCAATGCTGCCGGTCATGCCAGAGACCGGCAGTTTCGGGAACAGTTCCAGCCACTCCAGCGCCAGGCCCGTGGCCGGTGCCGCAGCCGGTTGCGGCTCGGGCTCCGGTGCCGGGTCCGCGGCGTGCTCACTGGCCAGTTCGTCGAGATAGCTGTAGGCCGAGTCCATGTCCGGCTCGATATAGTCTTCATCCAGCGGCGGTTCGTCGTCAGGATCCAGCCCCGGCGTCGCGGCCTCCACCTGCGCCGGGGTCGGCTCAGGCAGGGTCGCGGCCACCCATTCAGGGGCATCCGGGACCACGCTATCCGGTGTCGGCAGTGGCATGGCGGCCAATTCCGGCTGCTCCGCAACGGTTTCCAGCAGCGGCGCGGCAGCGGGCTCCTGCACCACCTCGGACTCGACCGGATCGTTCCAGGGCAGATCCACGGCATCCGCCGCCAAGGCAACGGGCCCGGGCGCCGGCGGGACTTCAACCACCACGACAGGGGCCACTACAGGCGCGGCTTCGACCGACACCTCGACTGGCACGGGCTGCGCTGCAATCGGTGCAGCCACCTCGGCTGGCACGGCCGCCGTCAGCGGCGCCTCGACTACGGGCACCGCGGCAGCGACTGCCACTGGCGCGGCAACGGCGGCGCCAGCCACGCGTTGTGCGGAATCAACTGTGGCCTGGCTGATCCCCACTGGCTTTAGCGCCGGTCTCGGCGGCGCCGTGCTGTCGGCTGGGCGGAACGCCAGCATTCGCAGCAGCACCATCTCGAAACCACCTCGCGGGTCCGGCGCCAGCGGCAGGTCGCGCCGGCCAATCAGACCCATCTGGTAATAAAACTGCACATCTTCGGCCGGCAAGGCCTGCGCCAGCGCCAGCACGCGGTCGCGGTCACC
>JACXTT010011172.1_pt1 | contig 12035 bp, 12 predicted proteins | sample 9270951 | NCBI WGS metagenome assembly JACXTT01 (sample SAMN15532306, study PRJNA645909) | rock metagenome | isolation source: weathered quartz diorite | place: Puerto Rico | collected 2017-06-21 | reverse complement strand
GGGGGGGCCGCGGGGGGCAAACGGGCGGGTCCCCGCCCCTGGGCCGGATTGTCGTGGAACGTGGGCGACAGAGGGCTTTGCGAATCGGTGCCGGCGTCACATTCCCGGTCGGGGCCTGTCGGCTCGGGGGCGACCTCGTGCGCTGCTCGTGGATAAAGGAAGCCGGCGACGATCCCGATTGCACGCACGGCGCCGAGATTGTTGCCGAGGTGCGTCTGAGACCTGAGCCCGGGATTGCTGTTGATGGCGGCGAGGGTGTCGCGCGAGTGACGAAAGCCGGACTCGGCATCGAGATCGGCAAGGCGTCCATCACGCGCGTCCCGCTGAAGATGATCACCGACTCGGTGACCGAGGCGCTTGTCGGGGCCGGCGCATCCGGGGGCGCCGATGTCGTCATCGTCGTGCCGGGTGGCGTCGAGATGGCGAAGAAGACCATGAACCTCCGGCTCGGCCTCGTTGGCGGGATCTCGATCCTGGGCACGAGCGGGATCGTCAAGCCGTATTCGACCGCCGCGTACAAGGTCTCGATCGTGAACGCGATCGACGTGGCGGTCGCGGCGGGCCTCACCGCAGTCGTGATCACCACCGGCGGCAAGAGCGAGGAGTACGCGCAGCGCACCTGGGCCGACCTCCCCGAAACAGCGTTCGTCGAGATGGGCGACTGGGTCGGCTTCGCGCTCACGTACTGCAAGAAGAAACACGTCGCGAAGGTAAACATCGGCGGGATGATCGGCAAGCTCTCTAAGGTCGCCGACGGCGAGTTCTACACTCACGCGCGGCAGGCGGCTGTCAACCTCGACGGTCTCGCGGCGATCGCCGAGTCGGTCGGCGCTGCAGCCGAAGTCGCCGACAAGATCCGGCGGGGAAACACGGCGCGCGAGGCGCAGGAGATCGTCCTCACCCATCGGGTGCCGGGCTTCTTCGACCGCGTGGCGGAGAAGGTGTCCATGAACTGCCGCGGTTATGTCGAGGGCGCCTTCTCGGTGGAGACGGTACTCACTGACGCCGACGGGACGATCCTCGGGCGAGCCGTCGCATGAGCAACGAACGCGGGACCATCCACGTGATCGGTGTCGGCAACGACGGCCCCGAGAGCCTGACGCCGCGCGCGCTGACCATCGTGGAGAAGGCCGACGTCCTCGTGGGCGGCCAGCGTTTGCTCGATCGGTTTTCCCACGTGCCCGTCGAGCGCGTGAAGATCGGCGCTCGGGTCGACGACGTGCTTGCGGCGGTGGCGGCGCGGCGCACGACGAGTCGGGTCGTCGTCCTCGCCACCGGCGATCCCAACTACTTCGGGATCACGCGGGCGCTACTCCGTCACGTCCCGGCAGAGGATCTCGAGATCGTGCCCAATGTGAGCGCGCTCCAGTGGGCGTTCGCCAAGGCACGGGAGCCATGGGACGACGCGGCGTTCCTCACCGTCCACGGACGGACCATGGGGGGGCTCGCCGAGGCGGTGCGCGGTCAGCGGAAGGTCTGCCTCTTCACCGATGAACGCAATACCCCCGCGGCGATCGCCCGCGCCCTCCTCGACGCCGGCCTCCGCGAGTACCGCGCGGTTCTTTGCGAGGACCTGGGCGGCGTGTCGGAGGCGGTGATCCGGCTGTCGCTGGAGGAACTGGCGAGCCGCGACTCGCATCCGCTGAACACCCTGATCCTGCTCGCCCCCGAGATGACCGCGAGTCCGACGCCTGTCGCATGGACACCCGGCCTCCCAGAAGATGTGTTCGACCAGCGCAAGCCGAAGCTCGGCCTCATCACCAAGCGTGAGATTCGCGTGCTGAGTCTCGCTCGTCTCTCGCTCCGGCCGGATAGCGTGATGTGGGACATCGGCGCCGGCTCGGGGTCGGTGAGCATCGAAGCCGCGCGCCTCGCCCCTCATGGCCGCGTCTTCGCCGTCGAGAAGAACGCGGACGACGTCGAGATCGTGCGGTCCAATGTGGACAAGTTTCGCGTCCCGCACGTGACCGTGCTACACGCGACGGCTCCGGAACGACTCGACGAGTTGCCGGATCCCGACGCGGTGTTCGTCGGCGGCAGCGGTGGGAAGCTCCGGGAGATCCTGAGTATCGCCGCGGCGCGTCTGAGACCGAACGGACGCATCGTCGTCAACGCCATCACGCTCGACACGGTGCACGAGACCGTGACCGTCTTCCGTGAGCTGCAGCTCCAGCACGAGGCGATCCTGGCGTCGATCGCGCGGTCCAAACCGCTCCTCGGCATGATGAGCTTCGAGGCGCTCAATCCCGTCTACATCGTCACCGCCTGGCGCCGTGGGGGCGGGGTCGCATGAACGCGGTGTCCAAGACGGGTGAAGCTCACGCGCTCCCGACGGCGGAACGCCGCGGCGTCTACCGGGCGATTCACGGACGGCGTGACGTCCGGTCGCTATTTCTTCCTGACCAGATCCCTGATGGGATCCTCGCCCGGCTTCTCGACGCCGCACACCACGCGCCATCGGTGGGCTTCATGCAGCCGTGGAACTTCATCGTGATCCGCGATCGCGGTGTGCGAGCGGCCGTGCGCGACGCCTTCCTCCAGGAGCGCGTCCGCGCCGCGGCCCTCTACGAGGAACCTCGGCGATCACAATTCCTAGCCCTCAAACTCGAGGGAATTCTCGACGCGCCACTGAACCTGTGCGTGACGTGCGATCCGACTCGCGGCGGCCTGCACGTGCTCGGCCGCAGCGCGACACCTGAGACCGATGTGTACAGCACCTGCTGCGCGGTTCAGAACTTCTGGCTCGCGGCGCGGGCGGAGGGCATCGGGGTTGGCTGGGTCAGCATCGTGCAGCCCGAGCTGCTTAAGCGCATCCTCGGCATTCCGGCGCCCATCATCGCTGTCGCCTACCTCTGTGTGGGCTTCGTCTCGGATTTCAGCGACACACCCGATCTGGAGCGCGCCGGGTGGCGGCGCCGTCTGGCCCTCGCGGATCTGGTCTTCGAGGACCAGTGGGGACGACCGGAAACACGCCTGTGGGCGGCATCCGCCGCGCGGGGTGAAGACAGGTGATGAGGGAAGTCACGCCGGGAACCGTGTACATCGTCGGGGTCGGTCCCGGTGATCCGGAGCTGATGACGATCCGGGCGAAGAACATCATCGACGCCGCTGACCTCATCATCTATACGGGTTCTCTGCTCGGCGACGATGGGTTCAAAGACGTCAAGCCAACGGCGAAGTTGGTCGACAGCGCGGGCCTCCATTTGGACCAGATCGTCGAGCTGATGAAATCGGCGGCGCTCGACGGTCAGATCGTGGCCCGCGTCCACGACGGAGACCCGGCGATCTTCGGAGCGCTGTCCGAGCAGGGGGCGCCCCTGGAGGCAGCGGGCGTGCCGTTCGAGGTCGTCCCCGGCGTGACCGCGGCATTCTCGGCGGCGGCGGTGCTCAAGGCGGAGCTGACGATCCCAGAGCTGGCCCAAACGGTGATTCTCGCGCGCATGGAGGGCCGGACGCCGGTACCGGGCGCCGAGAAGCTCCGCGACCTTGCCCGCCACCGAACGACGCTCGTGCTCTATCTCAGCATCGTGTTGATCGACCGGGTCGTCACCGAGCTCCAAGAAGCCTACCCCGATGACACGCCGGTGGCCGTGGTCCAGCGGGCATGGTGCCCCGACCAGATCATCCTGCGTGGCACGCTCGGGGACATCGCAGGACAGGTCAAGGCGGCGACGATGCGCGCGCAGGCCGTCATCATGGTGGGGCCGGTCTTCCGCGAAGACCTGCGGCAGACGTGGGACAGGAAGTCGAAGCTCTACGACGCCGAATTCTCGCACGCGTTCCGGCGTGGGACGGCGCGGCGTCTGGCGGCGACCGAGGAGGACGGCGCATGATGGAGTCGACGCTCGTGGTCCTCGAGGAAGCGCTCGCGTTCGGCGACACGATCGTGATCGTTCGTTCTGGGGCCGCGATCGCCGAGGTCATGGGTGGGCCGGCGCGCCGCGGGCAAGAGTGGCTGACTGTTGGCGACGAGGGCGCGGGCGCCTCCCACGTCCACATCAAGCTGTCCGAAATCGATGCGCTCCGCTTTCGCCACGCGGAAGGCCGCAACGCCGCTCTCGACGTGCTGAATGAGAACGGGGAGACCATCTTCTCCCTGTCGTTCCGGAAGACGAACCCGGGGCGAGAGGAGACGTTCGACGCCGACCGGCTCGCGACGGTGAAAGCGTGGTTCGGTCACCTCGCTGAGGTGTCAGCATGACTCTCGCCGTCATCACGGTCACCAAGCAAGGCATCGCGCTGGGCGAACGCATTCTTGCCGACGAGCCAGGCGCCGTGCTCTACGTTCCCGCCAAGTATGGCCTGAAACCGAACGAGCGCCTGCGAGTATTCCCGGGCCAGCTCGCGCCGCTACTCGCCGAGATCTATGGGGCATACGAGGGATTCGTGTTCCTGATGGCGACGGGCATCGTCGTCCGGATGATCGCCGACTACATCAAAGACAAACGCTACGACCCCGCCGTCGTCGTCATGGACATCACCGGGCGCTTCGCGATCAGCCTCGTCTCCGGCCATCTCGGTGGCGCCAACGCGCTCGCACGCCGCCTGGCGGTGAGCACGGGCGCGACGCCAGTGGTGACGACCGGGACCGACGTCAACGAAACGATCGCGCCCGACGTCATCGCGATGGAGATCCGCGGCGAAGTCGACGACTTCGAGATGATGAAGAAGGTCAGCGCAGCCCTCGTCGACGGCGACGCGACCGGCGTTGTCGACCTGACGGGCGTGAATGCACCATCCCTCGCGGGCTGCCTGAAGTCGAACGTCAAAGTCTTGCCGTCGCTCGAAGCTCTGCGGGAGTCGACGGTCACTGCGGCGATCATCATCACGAACCGGTTGCTCGACGTGCGCGATTTCGGTCGCCCGGTGGTGATTCTGCGTCCCAAGAACCTTGTCGCCGGCATCGGGTGCAATCGGGGTACGAACGCCGACGAGATCACGGGCGCGATCGAGGCTGTGCTGCTCGAGCACGGGTTATCGATCAAGAGCCTGAAAGGCCTCGCCAGCGTCGAGGCCAAGCGAGACGAGATGGGACTCGTCGACGCGGCGAAGCGTCTCGGTTTGCCTCTCGCGTTCTGCGACAAGGCGACGCTCAACGCGGTGCCCGACGTACCGAACCCGTCCGAGGCGCCCATGAAGTTCGTCGGCGTCCAGGGCGTTGCAGAGCCGGCTGCGCTCCACGTCTCTGGTGGAAAATTGGTCGTCGAGAAGGTGAAGAGCGGAAACGTCACCGTGGCTGTTGCCGAGTCGCCGTCCCGATGAGCCCGCTTGCGCCGTGTCTGATGATCCAGGGAACCGGCTCGGGCGTCGGCAAGAGTGTGCTCGCGACGGCGTTCTGTCGCTGGTTCGCGCGCGCAGGCTACCGGGTGGCGCCCTTCAAGTCCCAGAACATGGCACTGAACGCCAGCGTCACCGTCGACGGCGGCGAGATCGGGCGCGCCCAGGCGGCGCAGGCCGAAGCCGCCGGCATCGAGCCGACCGTGGATATGAACCCAATTCTGCTGAAGCCAGAGACCGACCATCGCTCCCAGGTTGTGGTTCGCGGTCAGGCACTCACCACGGTCGATTTCAAAGCGTATCGGCGCATGAAGACGACGCTGCTTCCCGTCGTCGAGGAAAGCCTCGGGCGGCTCCGGCGATCGTACGAGCTGATCGTCATCGAGGGCGGCGGCAGTCCGGCGGAGATCAATCTTCGCGAAGGCGAGATCGTCAACATGCGCATCGCCCGGATGGCCGATGCGGTCGTGTTCCTGGTCGGTGACATCGATCGAGGGGGCGTGTTCGCGTCGCTCCTCGGGACGATGGAGTTGCTCGAGGCCATGGACCGGAAACGTGTCGGTGGCTTCATCATCAACAAATTTCGAGGCGAATATTCGCTTCTTGAACCCGGCTTCGACGTCTTGACCGCGCGCACGGGTGTGCCCGTGCTCGGTGTGGTGCCGCATTTCAACGAACGTCTGGTCCCCGCCGAGGATTCGCTCGATCTTGACGCCGCCAGGCCCGCGGTCGGTCGAGTCGTCGTGGACATCGCCGTAGCGCGACTGCCCCGGATCTCCAATTTCGACGACTTCGAACCGCTCGCGCGCGAGCCCGGCGTTCGCGTTCGCTTCGTCCGCACGCCCGCGGAACTCGCTGCCGTTGACGCGATCGTCCTTCCCGGAAGCAAGAGCACGATCGCCGATCTTCAGTGGCTCAGGGACAGCGGACTGGCGTCCGCCATCTCCGCCGCTGCGGGCGAGGGATGCCCCGTCATCGGCATCTGCGGCGGTTATCAAATGCTGGGACAGGCGATCCGCGATCCCGAGCATGTTGAGTCACGCGTCGATACCACACCAGGCCTGGGGCTTCTTCCGGTCGCCACCACGTTCGCGCCGATGAAGACGACCGTTCGCGTGCGGGCGGAAGTGACGGCCGGCGCCGGTCCGTTTGCCGGCGTGGCTGGCAGCGACGTCACGGCCTACGAGATTCACGCGGGGCACACCGACGGTGACGACGTGCCTCGACCTTTCGTGGTCGTCGGCCGCCGCGGCACCGCCGTGCGTGAGTTCGACGGTGCGACCAACGAGGCCGGCACGGTGGTCGGGACGTATCTCCATGGCCTGTTCGCCAATGATGATCTTCGTCGCGCGTTCCTTGTCGACCTCGCCACGCGCAAGGGCGAGCGGCCGGACGACCGCTGGGGTGCTGGGGAGTCAGCGACCGATCGTTACGACCGTCTGGCCGATATTGTGGACGACGCCGTCGACCTGCGCGCTATCAGCAAACTCGTGGGCCTTGAATTTCGAGATACCGATAGGAGGAGCGAGTGAGCGGAGACGTGGTCCTGCTGGTCGGGCATGGCAGTCGTGAGCAATCCGGAAACGAGGAATATCTGAAATTCTGCGACGTGATCACACCGCATCTCGGGCCGGAGCGCATCGAGACCTGCTTCATCGAGCTGACGACCCCCCTCGTGCCCGAGAGCCTCGACCGATGCGTCGGGCTGGGAGCGCGCCGCGTGATCGTGCTGCCGGTGATCCTGCTCGCTGCGGGCCACGTCAAGGTCGAGCTTCCGCACGAGCTGGACGAGGCGAAGGAACGGCATCCCGGCGTCGAGTTCCTCTACGGTCGTCACATCGGTCTGGATCCGCTCGTTATCGACATCATGCGCGAACGACTGGCGAAGGTGGAGCGCGAGGCCGACTGGCCACCCGAGGACACGGCGATACTGGTCGTCGGCCGCGGCTCCAGTGATCCCGACGCGAATAGTGAGCTGTACAAGCTCGCGCGACTCTTGTGGGAGTCGAGACGGTACCCGTGGGTCGAGTCATGCTTCATCGGTGTGACCAGCCCGTCGCTGCCTGAAGGACTCGCACGCTGCGCGGCGCTCGGCGCCCGACGTATCATCGCCGTCCCGTACTTCCTCTTTACCGGTGTCCTCATCCCCCGTATTCATCGCATCGTCAACGAGTTCGAGGCCGCGCATCCGAGCCTCGAGGTGCGGGTGAGCGATTATCTGAATGGGCATCCGAAGCTCATCACCGTGCTGCAGAACCGGAAGCGCGAGGCCATCCGGGGAGAGGCGCGGATGAACTGCGCGCTGTGTAAGTACCGGGTGCAGATGCCCGGCCACGAGCACGCCGTTACGGTGCACGCGTGAGTTCCGGCTGCGTGTATCTCGTGGGCGCGGGGCCCGGCGATCCGGGCTTGCTGACGCTCAAGGCGATGCGTGTGCTGGAGATGGCCGACGTGGTCGTCTACGACAACCGCATCAACGACGCGATCCTCGATCGGCTGCCGGCGCGCGCCGAGCGCGTCTACGCAGGCAAGGAGGCAGGGTCGCACACGATGGACCAAGCGGCCATCAACACGTTGCTCGAGGAGCGCGCGCGGAACGGACAGACGGTGGTGCGATTAAAAGGCGGTGACCCTTTCGTGTTCGGTCGTGGCGGTGAGGAAGCAGAATACCTCGCCCAGCGCGGCCTCCGGTTCGAGGTCGTGCCCGGAGTGACGTCGGCGATCGGTGTCCCCGCCTATGCCGGCATCCCGGTGACCCACCGAGGCGTTGCGGCGAGCTTCGCGGTGGTGACCGGCCGCGCGGGGCCGATCGGTGAAGCCGCCGACATCGAATGGGAGCGCGTCGCCGGCGCCGATACGCTCGTGGTCCTGATGGGCGTGGCGAACCACGACCACTTGGTCCGCACGCTGATCGAGTGTGGCCGCCGGCCTAACACGCCTGCCGCCGCCATTCGCTGGGGCACGACGGCCCAGCAGAGGATCGTGATCGGCACGCTGACGACGATCGCCGAGCGGATGCGGGAAGCCAAGTTGCGCCCTCCCGCGATCCTCGTGGTCGGCGAGGTGGTCTCACTGATCGCGCGGATGCGCTGGGCGGAGAACCGTCCGCTGTTCGGGCGTCGCATCCTCATCCCGGCGTCATATCCGGATCCGTTGACCGCGCCGCTCGAGGGCCTCGGCGCAGACGTCCTCCACGTCGCTCCGCTGGAGAGCGGCGACCCGGCTTCATGGGCGCCGTTGGACCGGGCGCTGAAGGATGTTGCTTCGTTCACCACACTCGTCTTTGCGGATGACGACGGAGTTGAGGCGGCGTTCGCGCGCTTGGCTGCGCTGGATCTGGACGCGCGCGCGCTCGCCGGCCGCCGGCTCGTCGCCGACGGCGAAAGCACCGTGATTGCCCTGGATAAGCACGGCATTCGAGCCGACCTCGTGATCGACGGGTGGGATTCGGCGACGGACATCGGAAGCGGATCATGCCTCGTCCTCGGGAGTCCCGACAGCCAGGCACAGATCCTCGCCGACTTGCGCGGTCGAGGTCATCCCCATGAGGCGCCGCCCGTCGCCATCGTGGTGTGCCCCAAATGGCGTGCGGATCGAATCCGCGAACTGCTCACCACGCGCCCCGTGCACGCGATCGCGTTTGCGCATCCGAGCCGAGTGCGGCGGCTGATGAGCGTTCTTGACGGAGAAGAGCACCAAGCGTTGCGGGCTCTCACGCTCGCGGCCTCCAGCTCGTCGACGGCACGTGCTATGCGCGAGCACGGCCTCGCGCCGGCAGTCGTTGCGTCCGGTCCAGCCGCGCTGGCCGAGTTGCTTGCGGCGAGCCTGGAGAGGATGGCTCCTGATGGCTGACGCCGGTGGGGGACTCTATCCCGTCGTGCTCCGCCTGCGGGGCCGTCGCGCACTTGTCGTCGGCGGCGGCAAGGTGGCGGCGCGGAAAGCGGCCGGCCTACTTGCGGCGGGTGCGCACATCCTGGTCGTAAGTACGGCCTTCATGCCGGCTTTTGGCCGGCTCGTCGACACCGCTGCGCTGACGCTCGTCAAACGACCGTACGCGCCCTCGGATCTTGAAGGAATGGCGGTCGTCGTGGCGGCGACCGATGATCGGCGGGTGAACGCGCAGGTGAGCGTCGATGCCCGGCGCGCCGGTGTCCTGGTGAGCGTAGTGGACGCTCCCTGCGAGTCCGACTTCACGGTTCCCGCTGTCGTACGCCGCGGGGATCTGTTGATCGCTATCTCGACGAGCGGCCGAAGCCCGGCCTTGGCGAGCCACCTGAGGCGCGAGTTGGAGCTCCTCATACCGGATGATTGGGGGGTTCTCGTGAGGCTGCTCGGGGCCGCGCGGACCAGGGTCCAGAGGGCTGTCGGCGATACCGACCGCCGCCGCCATCTTCTGGAGCGGCTCGCCAGCCTCGACCTGCTGTCGACCCTGCGGCACGACGGCCGCCAGGCCGCGACCGACCAGGTCGACGCTCTCATCAGTGCGATGGCAGCGACTGTTCCAGCGCCTCCTCAAGCTGCGCCAAGCGCCGACGAAACTCCGACTCCGTGAGCACAGCGTGACAGTCCGTGGTCGGATATTCCGACTCCAGCGGCACCCAAGAGCGGCAACCGTCGTAGCGCGCCAGGTTTGGCACGACCAGCGGCTGCGGCAATCGGTGCGCGCGCACCGCGATGACGTGCAACCCCGGGCGCCGGTAGTGAAACCGCCGCTCGACGGCCGACCACGCCAGCGCGTGCTGTCCGTCGAGCCGGCGCAGCGCGTTGAGATCCGTGGCCTCGGCGACCGCGGCCACGGAGGCGTACAACTCAAGACGCAGAAGGCCAGCGGGCGGCGCTGCGCGCTCGACGTCCGGGAGCGCTGCCCGCGCGCCGGCGCTCAGCTCGTTGCCGTTCTGGTGGACGTACGTCGGAAAGAGGAAGAACTCGTCGCGTTCAAGGCTGAATCCCTTCACGGGCTCGCGGATTCCGCCCTTGCGCAGCAGCAGAATCTGCCGGCCCTCGCCGAGCTCTTGGCAGAGTACGGCCCACTCCTTCAGCGCGATGCCGTTGCTAGCGCGCATCAAGGTCGACGATAACATGGCGGACCTGACGAGCGTTTGGAAGTTGGCCGCGGCCTGGGACCGCGAGCGTCCCCACAGTCTCGAGATGGACGGCTGTCGAGCACAGCTCTACATGGGCGCGATGGAGATTCCCCTGGTCGCCTTCCGCCCGCGCCCGCACGTGGTGCCGCGGGACGACCGCATGCAGGCATTCGTGCCCGTTCTCGCCTCGCTGGGACTCGTGCTTGATACCGTGGAGGTCGATCGAAACTACAAGATCAACCGGGACGACACAAACGAATACTTCGCGCGCATCCTGCCGGATGCCTTGAAACTGCACTGCGGACGCATGCTAGAGACCGGTCCTGAGGCGTTTGAACGGATCGTCAGCTTTTACCTCGGGCTGCCGCGCGCCTGATCGTCCGTGAGCCCGACTCGTGACTGCGGCGGCGCAACGGTCGTGCTGATGTCCGGCCTGCCTGCGTCCGGAAAAACCACGACGGCCGGGCGCCTTCATGCCGTGCTCGGAGGGACGCTTATCCGAAGCTGTGACGTGTACCTGCGACTCGGCATTTGTCTCCCGAAGTGGGTTGCAGAGACGCGCGGCTTCACGAAAGGCGTCGAGGCCTACGAGCAAGTGCGCGATCACGCGTACGAGGAGATGGCGCGATTGCTCCAGGAGACGCTCGTCACGGGCGCGTCACTCGTGATCGTCGATGCCGTGCACGGGGAGTTGCCGAAACGCCAGGCGGTGTACGGGATCTGCACGACCCACGGCGCGACGCCCGTGATCGTGCTCTGCGAGTGTGACGATTGGCGGGAGACTGAACGCCGATTCGCGGCCCGTCGGGGGCGCGAAGGGGAGCCCGAACACGAGGCGAGCGACCTCGCTGTGTACCGCGACATCAAGCGGCGCTGGCAGCACCCGGCGGCCGACACGTTGCCGGATGGGTGCGCGCCCACGATCCTCAGGGTCGATACGCTGCGAAATCGCCTTACTGCCGAGTCGGAGTCGGGCAACGATCTATCGATCGTCACTGCCATCCGCCGAGCGCTGGACCGGCCACGCGCTGAGCTCGGTGCCGCAGAAGGATCAGCGTGACGGGTGAAGCCCTAGCCTCGGCTCGACGACCTTCGCCGGACGGGCGACGTCGCGCCGCGTTCATGCGGGTGCGCGTCCTTCCCCGTGATCCAGCTGCAGCGACCGACCGCGCGAGTGGCCGGCAATGAATTCGAAGACCTGAATTTCTGCAAGGTCGTTCGCCGCCCGTTTCGGGAAGCGAACCGGCGTCAAACCAGGTCGACTTCAAAGGTGAGGGCCTATGATATCGGTGACTGCGGGCGCTCGCATCAGGCGGCGATGCGGTCGACCTCGAAGACAAGGCTGTTCGACAGCGGTAATTGCGAGCCATCGACTTGAACTGCTACTTCACGCCCTCAGGCAGCTATAGCGAATGCCTCGAATGTCAGCACGAGGGGGTGAACAGTCTTACGGGCGTAACCCGTTGGGGCCACCAGTTCGATTTCGTTAGCGTTTTACGCTCCCGGATGTAGAGAGAAAAGTCTTGGCGAAAACGTGATCATGACTCAAACACGGGTACGAGACGCGTTTGGGGCAGCCGGCTGGAGCGACTAGCTGCGTTCACAAATCCCCGGCTCTACTTTCGAAGGGAAAATCGCGAAAAAACAATCACATACCATGCGGCCCCGTAGCGG
>JACXTT010011171.1_pt1 | contig 12037 bp, 11 predicted proteins | sample 9270951 | NCBI WGS metagenome assembly JACXTT01 (sample SAMN15532306, study PRJNA645909) | rock metagenome | isolation source: weathered quartz diorite | place: Puerto Rico | collected 2017-06-21 | reverse complement strand
GTCTCTGGCACCACACGGGGGTCGTCATGATTCTCTTGCGACGCATTCGCGCGGGACTTCTTTTGCTCGCGGGCCTGGGTTTTATCGCCCTGGCCGCTTCTACTGCCGCGCAAGGTCCAAGCCAAAAGCACCAGTACCAAACCCCCGGCGCCTCCGCGGGCTCTGCTGACCGAAAAGTGTCATTACTGGTCGCGTGCAGAAGAAACAGAAAAGACAGGCAAGCTGAGCACGTGCCGCGCGGCACATAGGGGGCTATCCCGGCGGCTCACGTGGGCCTTACGGGCGCCCCTTCGTCGTCTTACCCTTGTTGTCTTTCTTGTTTTTCTTGTCTTTCTCCATTTCCTTGGCCGCGAATTCCCGGTCGTAGAGTCCCAGGTCTTCCAACTCGATCCTGGTCAAGTTGAACGACAGCTCCTTCATCTCGGCCAGCGATTGGCCGATCTGCACGCTGTACACCTGATTCTTGATTTGAAGGAAGACCTGCCGCAACTCGACCTTGAGCACCTTGGCGCGGAAGTAGACGTAATCGCCGGTATCGTCGGTGATGCGGAAGGTGTCGTATCCCGACTGCGCCTTGGCGACCAGTTTCATCTCCGGCGTCCGGTAGATGCGATTGCGCAGGTAGGCGGTCTGCTCGCTGGGGATGGTCTGGGTGAGGTAGACGAACGACGGGATGTTGTCCTCGGGCGGCTCGGGGCCGGCCTCGACAACGGGCACGGGAGGCGGCGGCTCATTCTCCTTTATCTTCACGATCACCTTGGGCGGAATCGGAATCGCGCCCACGAAGATATTCTTGCGGGCGATATCGGCGTAATCGCGATCCGCGGGGAGCTGGGGCAAAGTCTGCTTAAGCTGGAGGACGGCGCCGATCATGCCGAAGTCGATCGGCGCATAGCCCAGCCTCGACGTGATCAGGAGATCGATGGCCAGCGGGGCCGGACTGAAGCCCGGCGGCAAGCCGGGCTTGTTCTCGGTCTTGGCGACTAGCAGCGTTTCGATGATGATCTGAATGCTGAGCTTGGGGCTGGCGTCCTTCTTGGCCGCCGACATGTCGGCGCGATCCACGGTCAGGCTGCGGATGCGATGCTCGTAGGGGGTCTTCTGAAGCTGGTCCAGCGCCTTGACGAGCTGGGCCAGTTCGCCCTTGGCGCGCACGGTGAAGGTCATGACCTGGTGTCCGACTTCCTTGACGTTGGGGACGGCCGTCAGCGGCTTGAGTTTCTGGGCCGTCGAGTGCGACAGTTCGTCAACGGCCAGGCCGCTCTTGTTCAGGACGGGCTGAAGGTAGGCCATGTACTGGGCGGCGGCCTGCTCCGGATTGGCCGGCAGGCTCCGCAGCCGGGCCAGCGTCAGCTTTCGGCGCTCCGCCTGGAACGTGGCGAGCTGCTCGTCGAGGTCCTTGTTTTCCTGGGCCAACTTCTCGATGGCGGCATTGTGCTCGACGAGCGGATCATAGCACCAGCGCTTGACGCCGTAGCCGGCAATCCCGGTCCCCAGGATGGCGAGCAGAACGAGCAGGAGCTTTCTTTCGCGCGCGTTCATTTGCCGCCTCCCTTCTCATCGTCATCGGGGGGAGCGCTCTGCTTCTCTTCGGGCGCAAGGATCGGCTCGGCGTTGGTACGTTCCTCGGCCGTAAGCGTCGCCTCGGGCGGCGGTTCGGGAGGAGGAGGCTCGGCTTTCAGACGCGACGGAACTTTGAGCTGGGTGTCGTACTTCTTGATATCTTGCTTGGCGATATCGATGGTCATGGAGTAATCGGCGCCGGGCTTGAGTCCCTTGATGCCGGAGCGCACGTGCGTGTCGCGCGCCATGGAGGTTTGCAGGTCGTAGACGAGATTGTCGTACTTGCTGGAGTTGATGCCGCTCAGGCGGATGCTGCCGACGAACTTGTCCTTGGCGATCTTCTTGGAGCCGGTGGTGCTGGCGGCGAACTGGTTGACGCGGAAACCGTTCTCGAAGGGAAAGCGGGCGGTCAGGTCGTACATTTCATCGAGCCAGGGGACCGTGGCTTGCTCCCAATCTTTGTAGTACTCGAGGTCGGCGCGCTCCTGGGCGTAGCTGGCGAGTTGGCCTTTCTGCTCTTCCTGCTGCTCGGTCAACTGCTTGATGGTGGCGCGGCGATCGGCGAGGAGGTAACTCATACCGCCGATGAAGAGGATCGCCAACAAGGCCGCCGCCGCCCCGTAGACGAGGAAGCGCTGCTGGGTAACGGTGGTGGGCGCTTGCGATCGCTTCGGCGCCGACAGATTGACGGGCGGTCGCTCGGAATCTCCCCATAACGCCGCCAGGCCAACCGCGCCTGCAAAGGCGGCGTGGTTCTCGGCTGCGCCGGCAGCATCCTTCAGCGGGTCGAGTTCTTGCACCGGCAGCGGCTGACCGCTCCGCAGGCTTTGCAGGATCGCCTGGTCATCGGCGAAGACGTACAGGCGGTCCGGACCGGCGAGATCGACGTTGACGGCATGCTGGGCCTGGAAGACGGCGAGACTGCGCCTGACTTCCGCGGCCAGCAGCGGGCCGTTCGCCAGCGCCTGGACTTGCAAGAGACGGTCGCCGCGGAAGATGCACAATTCCCCCCAGCGCTGCCCGACGCTCAGGACGGCATTGAGCTGATTCTTCTTGAGCGGCGTCGGCTGGGGCTGGAGCGAATGCGTCAGCGCCGCCGCGGCGCCGAAGAGCTTCGGCGTGACTGCGTGCAGGCGCAGCCCGGCCGCCTGGCACAGCGCCTGGCTGATGGCGACGATATCGCGCCGCGCCGCCACTGTCATGATGTGCCGTTCGCCGCCGCCGTTCGCCAGATAGGTGTAATCGATGGCGTAATGATCCACCGCCTCGGCCATCTCCTTGCCGGTCTGAAAGCGGACCAGGCTGGCTTCCTCGTGGGCGGCGATCGGCGGGACGCGCAGCTCCTTCAGGAAGATGCGGTCGCGGCCCAGGCCGACGATGACCGGCGCCGCCGTGATCTTTTGCGCTTTGAGGAAGTCGCGCAGCGCCTTGCCGACGCGCTCGGCGGCGCCCGGCGTGAGCGGTTCCGGAGGCGCCCAGGTGGCGGCGCGCGTTACCTGCACGCCGCGGCGCGAACTCTGGGCGCACAGGATATGAAACCGTTCGTGATCCCAGTCAAGCACAAGCCAGGAAGCCAAGGGGGTCTCCTCATTCTTGTTCAACCGCTTGCGGCTTAGCGTCCGCGCGGCGCCGCGCGGACGCTAAGCCGCAAGCGGAAGTTCACGGCATCGGTGTGTCGGTCCAGCCTCTGCCGAGTTCGGAAAGGTCGCGCCAGGCAAGGATGCGCGGCCGGCCGCTGTTGGTATCGATGACCGCTTCCAGCCGGACCGCTGGGCCTTTGTCGCTGAAATAGCCGACCGATTGAATGCGATAGACCTGCGCGCGCGTGGTGATGTACTTGTCGAGCTTGCGCAAGGTCGTCAAGCTGATCTGTGCTTCGGTCCGCAGCCACGCGGGAGAACTCATGTCGATCCCCGATTTGCGTGCGGCGTCGATTTTTTCCACGTCGTTGTCGGTAAGGTCAGTGACGGCTCCTTTCAGGGCCGTCAGCACGTCCTTCGGAGCGGTGTTGACGTTGATGCGTGCGGGGATTTCCGTGCTGGCCGCCGGATCGGTGAGAGTGGCGACCGCGAACAGCTTCGGCAATTGATCGCGCAGCGTGGCGTCGTCCTTCAAGGGGCTGTAGTACAGGGTGTTTACCAGCTTGTTGCCAACGACGCTCTGGATTTTCGCCTGCGTGTTTACCAGGTCGAAGATCGAGTTAATGTTGTAATAGGTCGGCTTGAGCAAGTTGAGCTGGCGGCTCGCGAGGTTTCCCGTCACCGGCGCGGGGTTCGTGGGAACATCATGGGGGTACAGGCGATACAGGACGATGAACTTCGCCATGTCGTCGCTGATGCCGGCCGCGGTCAGCGCCGGGTAGAGTTTGGTCAGATCGGGGTCATTCAGATAGACGTAGGGGAACCCCTTGACATTGCTGTTCTGCTCGCGGCTATGGATGGTGAGATAGGCGGACCAACCGCGGCTGAAGGTGTCGCTGCTCGCTTCACTTGGGAGGTCCTGGGCGCCGTTGCGATTGAAGTCGGTGCCGTAAAGCAAATCGCGTGTGACCCCCTTGACGAGCAGCAGTTCGTCGATGCTATCGATGGGGCCGTTCTTGCAGCGGTACGGCGGATTGAGTTGCTGGTAATATTCGTTTTCGGCGCCGTTGGGCCGGGGGTCGTTGTCGGCGTCGAGCCAATCGACGATGGCGTCGGCGATGTCCGGCGTCATGCGCGGCAGTTTCATCAGCACGTCGTGGACAAGGTCGCCGTTGCGGAAGTCGGCGGCGTCGAGCTTCATGAGGGCGTTGAGGTTGATCTTGCCGCTCTCGTCCGTGACGCCGTAGGCGACACTGGCAGGGTCGTTGGGGTCCGGAGCGATGATGCTGAAGTAGCCCTTCAACTTGGGGTCGCCCTGGACCACCTGGTTCTTGAACTTGTCGGGGTTGTTCCACGGATTGCCACCGAGCGTGTTGGCGTAAGAGTCGGGATCGCTGAGCATGGCGGCGGCGTAATGGATGCCCGACTCGGCGAAGGCGCGAGCCTGGACGGAACGATGGGCGTACTCGGAGGCCTTCGACTCGGAGGTCATCATGTCGCTGTAGTGGTATCCCGCGAGAGACAGCGAGGCGACGACGATGAGAACGGCGATGAGAACGACGCCGCGGCGTTTGCCGTCTGCTTTCTTCTTGGCGACTTTCCCCTCGCCTTCTGGAGGAGGTGTCGAGGACGCCGTAACTTGTATTGGTTCCGTGTTCATGGGCGCACTCATGGGGTGGTCGTGGGAGCCGGGAAGTTATTCGAGGCCGGCAGGGCGACAATCTGCGTGAAGGTCGGGCCGTCCTGGCCGGAGGTATCCGGGACGCCCCCCTTGAGGCTGCGTTTCAGTGTCAGAGTGATCTCGAGCGCCCCTGGCGGACCGACCGGCGGCGCGCCGTCGAAGGGCTTGAACAGACCGTCCCATTCCGTGGCCCACTGGGAGCCGTCAAAATACCGAATCTTCATACTTTTCACTTCTGGCGCGATGATGTAGTCCTTCTGCTCGCCGGGCAAAGCGGTCGGATCGAGGTCGATGTCCTTGCTGGTTGCCTGGCGGATTTCATGGCGGGCCAGGCCGGCCGGATCGTTGCCGTTCATTGCGATCCAGTAGATCGTCCGCGTCATGTCGCTGAACTTCTTGGCATCCTCCTGATCGGGCGGCCGGTCCGTCGGCTGCGGGCGCACGCGGTAGCCCGACAAAATGAAGTAGCTGTCTTTGCCGTAGACGCCGCCGTTGAACTCGGTGAAGTTCGTCGGCGTGTCCGACTGAGTCGTGTCCACATAGTCGGCGACGCGCACATCTTTCGGCCCAAGTTGGCCGGCCGCGTCATTGGCGATGCGCGTCATGACGTTCCGCACCAGAGCGCTTTCGGCAACGATGTCGCGCCCCGTCTGGGCCTGCGAGACATAGGTCTCGAAGGCAAAATAAAGGGCAAGCAGAAGCAACATGCCGATAGCGAGGGCGAGCACCATTTCCAGGAGCGAGAATCCGCGTCGCGCTTGTGCCTTGGCTTTCTGCATCGGATTACCCTAACGCGGCCGAACCGCAAACAAATGCGAATTACGAAAACCGAAAGGACGAAAACACGAACACGAATCGGCAAAACCCGTGCTGTCTCATCCCGCTTTTTCGTTTCGTGCTTTCGTCCTTTCGTGTTTTCGTGATTCGTATTCCGTTTCTATTGCCCTGGCGTCATCGCCTGCTCTGGATCCTTCGGCTGATCGAACGTGCTGCCGCGCATCGACGGATTGAGCACCATCTGGCACAGCTGCGATTCGACGATCTTGCCCGACGGAAATTCCGCCTTCACCCACACCTTGACGCTGTACAGCAAACCCTTGTTATCCAGCGGCATCGCTTCCACTTTCCACTGCAGGTCCTTGTCGGCATCCTCGTAGTAGGTGTAGCTTCCCGACGCGCTGAGTTCCTGGGCGCCGATGATCACCTCGGCTAGCTTCGACTGGCAGCGCAAACTGGTCCGCATCCGCAGCCGCACGTCCATTGCCTGCTCGCTGCCGAGATTCAGGAGCTGGAAGATGGCGATGATCGACAAGCCGAAGATCGTCATGGCGACGATCACTTCGAGCAGCGTCAAACCGGCTCGGCGTTGGCAGGGTCGCAAGTTCATGGCGCCATCCCCCGCAACGGTTGTACGGCTTCGATGGTGACCACGCCGGTCAAGCCACGCAGTTGGATGCGTTGCGGCACGATGCCCATCTTGCCGAAGTAAGTGACCGTATCCAGGCTCACGGTGCCGTCATCCTTGACGGTATCGCGCGCGCTGCCGTCGGGAAGGTAGACGGCTGCGGTTGTCCACGCCGAGCCGGGCGTGGGAGGTTCGCGGCCGTTCTGGATGTCTTCTTGAGTCACGCCGAAGTAGATTTCCTTGGGCAGCTCAGCGCGGATGACGTCGGCCTTCTGGACCAGATCGCGGTTGTTACCGGTCCACTCGACGGAGTCTTCCGGCGCCAGCTGATAGAGGCTGGAGTTGGGGAGGAAGGCGAATTTCCACGGCTTCCCCTGGTCCATCGCCTGCGCCCGCGCCTCGGCCATGCGTCCGCGAATCTGATCGCCGGCCGCGGTGATGCGCGAATCGGACAACATCGACTCCATGACCGGGACCGTGAGCGCCGCCATGAGGAGGATGAGCGCCATCACGAGCAGCAGCTCAAGCAACGTATAGGCAGGCAGATTATTACCCGGAAAGGTACGCATAGGTGATCCAGGAAAACAAGCTCAGCGAGAGCGTCAGTAACTATTGCGGCCGACGTTCGGACCAGTTGCCGATCTTCTTGGTCGGGCTGTCGGGCGGGATCGTGTAAATATCGGGGCGTCCATCCACGCCGTTGTTGGTGCCGGATCGCTCATAGACATATTTCCGCTTCCACGGATCGAAAATGGCGTCCGGTTCGACGATCCTGGGATTCCCGTTCACGTCCTTCACCGTGAGGTCAAGAAGGTCATTGGGGTAGTCGCCATTGCGCATCTTGTACTGATCGCAAGCGTTGCTCAACGTCTTGACGTTGGCGCGGGCGATGTCCTCCTGGCTCTTGCCGAGCGCGCCCATCAAGAAGTACCCGCCGATGCCGGCGAGAGCGACGATAATGGCCACGACGACGAGCATTTCCATCAAGGTAAACGCAGAGCGCCGCCGGCGCTTTGAGTTTTGCTGAAGCAACATGTTAGCAGCCTCCAATTTGTTCGAGCGACTACATTCCAATTTAAGTATACCACTCCATCCCATTAAGAGACGATGAAACTCGGTAGTGCGTCAGTTCGCCCGTTTTCGTGGCGGCAAGATTCCGATCTTGCCGATGATTCCCGCCACATACGGCAAGATCGGAATCTTGCCGCCACGAACGGATCCATTACCTGAAACTCGACTGTATAGTAGTCAGGCTTTCCAGCCTGACTTCTCACGGCGCCCGTCAGGCTGGAAAGCCTGACCTACGAGCGAACCACGCGGCTCATCTTGAACACCGGCAGCAACAGGCCGAGCACCACCAGCAGGATTACCAGCGCCATCACCAGCAGCATCAACGGCTCCAGAAGCCGAATCATCAACTCCAGTTGCCGCGACGTTCGCTTATCGAGAGCGTTCGCCGTGTCGAGCAGGACCTTCTCCAGCTGGTTGGATTCCTCGCCGACGGAGATCATTTCGACGATGTCGCGCGGGAGGTACTTGCAGCCGGCCAGCGGCTCGGCGAGCTTGTTGCCGGCGGTCACGTGCTCGGCCGCATCGGCGATGGCGGCGCTGAGCACGCGGTTGCCGGTCGAGTCCTTGGCGATCTTGAGTGATTGCAGGATCGGGATGCCGTTGCGCAACAGCGTGCCGAGGATGCGTGTGAAGCGCGACAGGGCAAAGTTCAGGTACACGGTGCCGACGACCGGCAAACGCAAGCGCACCGAGTCGATCCACAAACGGGCGGCGTCCGAACCGGACGCCTGCCATAACGCCACGCCGCCGATCGCGGCCACGATCAGGAGGGCCCACCAGTAGTCGAGAATGGCGTGGCTGAAACCGATCAAGCCTTGCGTCAAGAGGGGCAGCTCCCCTTGCTCGTCGAGTTTCTTGAAGATCGGCTCGAACATCGGCACGAAGAAGACGACCAGGATCATCAAGACGATGAACGCCGTCACCGCCAGGAAAGCGGGATAGGCGAGGGCGCCGATGACCTTGGCCTTGAGGTCTTCCTGGTGCTCGGTGAAGTTGGCGATGCGCTCGAGCACGTCTTCGAGGAAGCCGCCTTCCTGGCCGGCGCGCACCATGCTGACCGACAACTCGTTGAAGGCCCGCGGGAAGTTCGCCAGGGCGTCGGCAAGGCTGGTGCCGTCGGCCACCTGGCCGTGGACTTCGCGCAGAATTTCCGATAGGGCTGGATTCGTGTCCTGGCGTTCGAGGATCTCGAGGCAGCGCAGCAGCGGCACGCCGGCACGCAGGAGGTCGGCGAGCTGGGAGAAGAAGTTCGCCATGACGCGCGAGCCGACGCGCCGTCCCCCCTTGCGAACATTGCCCGCCCCCTTGGCCTCCTCGATCTTGAGCGCGAACAGCCCCTTGGCGTCGAGCATCGACACCACCTCGCGCTCGCTGTTGGCGGTCATGGTGCCGTTGGTGCGATGTCCAGTGCCGGCCAGGGCTTCGTAGGTGAAATCTGGCATGGGAATTAGTGGCTAGTGGCTAGTGGCTAGTGGCTAGTGGCTGCCACTCCTTTCCGTTAGTGAGTTTTTCAGGCCGTTGATCAGTTTGCCGACTTCATTGATGCGATCATCAAGATCTTTGCTCTGTTCTTGGTCCACGTAGGCCAGGCGTTCAGAAATCACTATCTGCGTTTCGACTTCCGCGAGCGACCCTTGAGCGATCGAAAGGAAGTGAAGGAAATCTTTCGTCGTGCCACGGCACTGGCCTTCCGCAATATTGGAAGGAATGGAAACGGCAGCCCGACGCAGTTGTTGACGCAACCCGTATATTTCGTCCTTTGGAAACATCATGGTATGGCGATAGACCGCAACTACAAGTTCGATCGACTTCTGCCATACGATCAGTTCTTTATAACTTTTCACGCCCATCACAATCATCGAGCAACCAGCCACTTGCCGCTAGCGACTAACCACTAGCCACTAGCCACTAGCCACTAGCCACTAGCCACTAGAACAAATCCGCCGCCGTCACGCGCGCCACCTCGTCGATGGTGGTGATGCCCATGCTGACCTTCTTCCAGCCGTCTTGCCGCAGCGTCACCATGCCGTTCTTGAGCGCTTCGGCACGCAGCACATTGGCGTTGGTCCGCTGCACGATCAGGTCGCGCATCACGTCGGTATTGACCAGCAATTCGTAAATGCCGGAGCGGCCGCGGAAGCCGGTCTGATGGCATTTGCGGCAGCCTTTGCCCCGGTACAGTACTTTCGGCGGATTCTTGTCCGCGACTCCGGGGAAATCGCCAGGCAAGTCGCCAATATGAGGCTCGTAGAGTTCCTTGCATTCCTGACAAATGGTTCGCACCAGCCGCTGGGCCATTACCCCTTCGACCGTGCTCGATACCAGGAACGGCTCGATCCCCATATCGATTAAACGGGTGAAGGCGCTGGGGGTATCGTTCGTGTGCAGCGTGGTGAACACCAGATGGCCGGTCAGCGACGCCTGAATGCCCGCTTCCGCCGTCTCGAAGTCGCGCATTTCGCCGATCAGGATGACGTCGGGGTCGTGGCGCAAGATGCTGCGCAAGCACGCCGCGAAGGTCAGGCCGATCTTGGGATGAATCTGAATCTGGCTGATGCCGTCTTGCTGATACTCGACTGGGTCCTCGACGGTAATGATCTTGGTCGTTTCTTCCTTGATCTCGTTGAGCGCGGAATAGAGCGTGGTGCTCTTGCCCGAGCCGGTCGGCCCGGTGACGAGCACGATGCCGTGCGGGCGATCGATCATCTTGCGGAAACCGGCGTAGGTTTCCGGCAACATGCCGACGTTCTTGAGGTTGAAGACCATGCGCGACTTGTCGAGCAAGCGCATAACGATGCCTTCGCCGTGGATCATCGGGATGATCGAGACGCGGACATCGATCTCGCGGTTGTTGACGCGCATCTTGATGCGGCCGTCCTGCGGCAAGCGCTTCTCGGCGATGTTGAGCCGGGCCATGATCTTGATGCGGCTGATGATCGCCGACTGGAAGCGAGTGATCTCCGGCGGCAGGTTCTGCGTTTGCAGGAGGCCGTCGATGCGGTAGCGAATCCGCAGCGTGTTCTCCTCCGGCTCGACGTGGATATCGCTGGCCCGCTCGTTGGCGGCTTCCATCAAGATTTCGTTGACCAGCTTGACGACCGACGCTTCCTGCGCCTGCTTGGCGATCTCGCTGTCGTCGGCATCGAGCTCTTCGAGCAGTTCGACCGCCTCGCGCTCCTGCACCATGGCGGTGACGGTCTCGCCGCCAACGCCGAAGTGGGTCTTGATGAGCCTGCTGATCTCGCGCGGACTGGCAAGCACCGGATGGACGTGCAGGCCGGTGAGCGTTTGCAATTCGTCGATGGCATACACGTCGAACGGATCGCCGGTCGCAACCACCAGGGAGCCGTTCGCGCGCGACAGCGGCATCAGGTTGCGGCGGTGCACCAGCTTCGTCGGCATCATCCGGATCGTCTCCGGATCGACCGTCAGCTTGGTCAGATCGACCAGGTCCATGCCGAACTGCTCGGCGAGCACCGGCAGCACGTCCTCTTCCTTGGCAAAGCTCTCGTCGATGATGACGGCGTGCAACGGCTTCTCCGGCGCCTTCGCGATCGCTTCCTGCAAGCGCGGCACGTCGGTCTCTTTCATGGCGCCGTTCTGCACCAGAGTTCCCACCAGGTTCATGAAAAGGTCCCCAAGCCCCGGGATGAGCGCAGCGATTCCTGGGGGTCGTCCCCAGATTACCCTTCACATTAACCCGACACCGACACAATGTCTATCCGCGCAAGATTTTCCGATTGCGTCGGAGCCGGAATCCTGGGAAGATTATTTCACCTGTATCAACTTTGCGGCCTTGCTGAACTGAGTTGTAACCCAAGCAACATTAGGCGGAGATTAATTTTATGAGAATCCGTACCTGGCAACTTGCCATCGTTGTTACTTCGCTGGCGGGCGGTTTGTTTCTGGCGCCGGCAGTCGTCGCTCAGGACGAGAAGGACGCGGAGATTCGGAAGCTGCAGGCCTTGCTCGAGAAGCAGGACAAGTACATCCAATCGCAAAAAGCGCTGTTGGACAACGCCCTCAAGGTCACGGACAGCTACCAGAAGTCACAAGAGGCGGCACTCAAGCTGCTCAATGAGCTCACCAAGACCGTGGCTGAACGTGAAAAGGAGATGATCAAACTCGCCAGGGACGGGGAGAAGCAACGTCAGGCTGCTGACGCCATGGCAGTGAAGGCGCAGTCCTTGGAGGAAAAAAATGCGCTGCTGGAAAAACGTGTCAAAGAGCTCACGGCAATGGTCGACAAGCTCGGCCTGAAGCTTGACCCGCCCAAGGACAAGGGGCCGGTGAAACCGAATCCACCCAACCTGAATTTGAGCGGCAAGATCGTCAAGGTGGATGGGGACCTCGTGCAGATTTCTCTTGGCGCCGATCACGGCTTGAGGGACAATCACACGCTGGAAGTGTATCGCCTCGACCCGGAGCCAAAATACCTCGGTATGATTCGCATCGTGGACGCGAACCAATATACTTCGGTTGCTCGGATTGTCGTTCGGGGCAACGGAAAAGATGCGTTTCGCCCGATGTTCAAGGAAGGCGATGCGGTCACGTCGCGGTTGAAATGAACTGCTGTCTTCGCCAAATGCCCGACGCCGTCCTTTTCCTCCCTCAATTACGGCTCTTCCGGTGAATGCGTGTTTTGCTGTCAAGGTCGGTTGAGCTGGAAACGATTTTTTCCTTTGCTTGTCCCCCCCGGACGTGACCTTCAGGGGCAAAATCTGCCATAATCCCTGG
>JACXTT010011170.1_pt1 | contig 12038 bp, 12 predicted proteins | sample 9270951 | NCBI WGS metagenome assembly JACXTT01 (sample SAMN15532306, study PRJNA645909) | rock metagenome | isolation source: weathered quartz diorite | place: Puerto Rico | collected 2017-06-21 | reverse complement strand
TGAGCCGTGCGGCGACGCGCACCAACTGCCGCGCCAGTGCCGATTCCGGTTCCGCCTCGATCTGGACGAGCTCGGGCCGCTTGTCGCGCACCAGCGCCGCGAGCGGCCGAATGCCGAAGCGCATCTCCGCCGGCTCGCCCGAATTACTGACCGGGATGGGGAAGATTTCAAGTGCCTGGGTCCGTTCCCAGGGCGTTTCGCGCGTGCGATCGAGGATCGGGTCGCGCCAGCGCTGCGGCACGGCCACCGTCAGCTCGAGGCCGCGGCCCGCTAGCGCGCGCAGCTTGCCGCGGGCGGTGGGTTCGACGTAGACGTGTGAGGCGATGAGGACGCGGTGCATGGGCGGTACAGGACTCGAACCTGTGACCTCCGGTATGTGAGACCGGCGCTCTAACCAGCTGAGCTAACCACCCCTAACGACGAGACGCACGGACACACGACGCACAGCCGCGAAACAACGACCAAGATAGTTGGGGGTCAAAACGCCATCAACGGCAGAAACGCGGCCACGTTCGTGCAATAGATCTGGCGCACACCAGGGCACAGGGCGCAGCGGTTCGACATCTTGCGGCACCCGCTGATCTGGCGCACGTGGTCGAGATACACCATGAACGACGGGTATTTGGCGACGTCGACGCTATCAGGGGTGAATCGATCCTCGATCTTGCCCGTCAGATCGGCGCGGGCGACGATGTTTGGTCTCTCCTGCGACAGCTGTTCCTCGAGCACGGCGTACACATCGGCCCGCTTCTGGGCCGCGACCGCCTCGTTCGCCGCCAGACCATACCACACCGAGAGGCCGTCGTGGTCCCGACACGCCAACCCGACGATCTTATTGTGGCTGTAGGCGCCGTCCTGACACTTGGCCGTCGCGCCGTTGGGGCCGAGTCCTTGGGCCGCAAGCGCCGGCGCACTGAAAAGGAGCATGCCGATAAGCGCCTTCCTGATTGCTCGCATCACCTGTTTTCCCCTGTGCGTCTCATGCGGTTTCCCTGTACGGTCATCCAGCATTATGGGCCCTCCAGGATTTGAACCTGGGACCGACGGATTATGAGTCCGCTGCTCTAACCTCTGAGCTAAGGGCCCGGCCGCAGCAATATAAGGATTTAGAGCAGGCCACCGCGGCGCAACCGGCCGAGCTGGTCCTGCTGCGCATCGAACGCCGCGAGCAACTCGTCTGGGACGACCGTCGCGACTCCCGCCTTGCCCACTTCCACCGCTGCTGCGTAGGCCGCGACGTGCGCCGCCTCTCGCACGTTCGCCCCTGCGGCCAACGCCGTCCCGACCCACGCGGTGACCGTATCGCCGGCGCCCGACACGTCGTAGACCTCTCGAGCGACCGTCGGGATACGGGTCAGCGCCTGATCCTTCGTCATGAGCACCATCCCCTCGGCGCCGAGCGTCAGCAGCAGGTTATCGACGCCGAGCTTGTCGAGCACGGCGGGAAGCGCGTCGGGATGCGCGAGGTCGAGCGTCGCGCCCATTGCCTGTTCCAACTCGCGCCGGTTCGGCTTGAAGACCGTCGCCCCATGGTACGTGAAGAAATGCCGGAACTTCGGATCGACGACGACCGGCACGCCGCGGCGCCGCGCCGCCGACATGCTGCGTGCGATCACGGTCTCGGTGAGGGTGCCCTTGTTGTAGTCTTCTACGAGCAGGGCATCGGCGTCCGCGATCGCGCGCTCGAGAGCTGCGCCGAGCTGCTCCGCGGCACGGTCGGGGACGGGGTCGTCCACTTCCTCGTCGATGCGGACGATCTGCTGGCCGCGGGCGACGACGCGCGTCTTCGACGTCGTTGGTCGGTCGGGCACGACCACCAGCCAGTCGTCGCGCAGGCGGTGCTGCGCCAGCTCGCCGCGCACCGAGTCGCCTCGCGCATCGTCGCCGATCACCGTCACGAGCCGCCCCTCGGCGCCGATCGCCGCGACGTTGGCCGCGACGTTGGCCGCGCCCCCGAGCGCGATGCGGCGCTGCTGCACCGCAACGACCGGGACTGGCGCTTCGGGAGAGATCCGTTCTGCCTCGCCCGCCAGATAAATGTCGAGCATCGCGTCGCCGAGCACGACGACGCGTTGGGAGGCCATCTTCTTGACGAGCGCCTGCAGGCGGTCGCGGGTGAGGTCCATGGGAGACAAACCTATCGTTGTACGGCGCTCCGTCGCTACGACGGCACGCCCTCGTCGCGACGTAGCGACCTGGTGTCGTATTGCAGTATCATCCCATCCCGTGAACGGCCACTTGCGCATCGAGCAACGCCGCGGCGATCGCACTGAGACGGTGCACCGCGTCCACGTCGCGGTCGTCGACGTCCAGGGCGCGCTCGTTGCGCGTGCCGGCGACCCCGACCTCGTAACGTTCTGGCGCTCAGCCGCGAAGCCGTTTCAGGCCCTGCCGATCGTGCTGGATGGAGCGGCTGAGGAGTTCCAGCTCGACGCGACCCATCTGGCGCTCGCCTGCGCGTCCCATTCGAGCGAGCCGGCCCAGGTCGAACGGGTGCGGGAGTTTCTCGCGCGGGTCGGCGCGAGTGAATCGGATCTGCAATGTGGTCCCCATACGCCGCTCTCCGACGCCGTCGCCAGGAACTATCGCGCCCGCCGTGTGGAGCTCACCGCCGTCTACTCGAATTGCTCCGGGAAACACACGGGGATGCTGGCGCTCGCCCGCCATCACGGCTGGCAGACCGCTGATTACCACCGCCTGCAACATCCCGTCCAGCAGCGCTGTCTGCGTGAGGTGTGCCGCTGGACCGACGTGAATGAAGCCGCGATCGGGACGGCCGTGGATGGATGCGGCGTGGTGTGTTACGCGCTGCCGGTGCGGAAGATGGCACTCGCCTACGCGAGATTGGCAGCGGCGAAGGTCATCCCCCAGGCCATGCTGCAGCATCCCGAGCTGATCGCCGGTGAAGGGCGTCCGTGTACGGAAATGATGCGGGCATTTCCCGGTCGCCTGATCGCCAAGGTCGGCGCCGAAGGAGTCTATAGCGGCCTCGTGCTGCCCGAGCGGCTCGGCGTGTCCCTTAAAGTAGAGGACGGCCACGGCCTCGCTGCCGCACTGGCGATGGCGAGTGTCCTCGGCCAGCTCGGTCTCACCCCTCAACCCGACGCTCTCCAGTCCCGCACCAACTACAACACCCGGGGCGAGGTGGTCGGCGAGCTGCGCGTTTTTGGCGCCCTGGAGCGGTAGAACGATGACGGTCGATCGACCCGCACCCCCTACTTTGTCTCCCACGCTGGACCCGCACACCCTGGCGCTCGTGCGCGTCGCGATGGCGATCGCTCGCGGGGACGAGCGGGCTCAGCGCGATCGCATGCTAGCGGCGCGCGGGGCGGGGGTGAAGAAACTCTGGATGGAAGAGCTGCTGCTCCAGAGTCTGCTCAACGTGGGGTACCCTCTCGCGCTCGCGGCCTTCGGAGTGTGGAATGACGTCGTGGGCGATGAGCCCCGCGACGGCGGGGAGTCGCTGCTGCACGGCGAGCACGGGCGCTGGGCGAAACGGGGCGAGGAGAAATGCGCCGAGGTGTACGGGCGCACGTATCACAAGCTGCTCGTCAATTTGCGGATGCTGCACCCCGCGCTCGAGGCACTGGTCGTGGTCGACGCCTACGGCAAGCTCCTCGGCCGATCCGGGCTCGACTCGGCGCGCCGCGAGATTTGCACCCTGGCCGCGATCACGATGCTCCACGCGCCGCGGCAGATGCATGCGCATCTGCGCGGGGCGCTGAACCTGGGATGGAAGAAGGAAGATGTTGATACGATCCTGGTGCTCGCCGAACAGGAAGTAGGATCAGAGCGAGCCCTGAGACTCTGGGAGCTCTGGGCCGACGTTCGAGAACGCAAACTGTGACATCGCATGTTTATTGATCGAGCGGTGGTGCGAGTTCAGGCCGGCACGGGAGGATCTGGAGCGTCGTCTTTCAGACGCGAGAAGTTCGTGCCGAAGGGAGGGCCTGATGGAGGCGACGGTGGACCCGGAGGGAGCGTCTTCGTGCGCGCCGAGCCGAACCTCACGACCCTCCTCGACTATCGCTATCACACCGACTGGAAGGCCGAGCGTGGGCAGCATGGTAAAGGAAAGAACATGACGGGACGCTCGGGGGCCGACCTCCGGCTGCCCGTCCCGCCGGGGACCGAGATTCGCGACGCCGAGTCCGGCGAGCTGGTCGGTGAGCTCGTGGGGACGGGAGACACGCTGCTCGTCGCCCAAGGCGGGCGCGGCGGACGGGGCAATGCCCGCTTCGCGACCCCGACGCACCAGAGTCCGCGCGAGTGGGAGCCCGGCGAACCGGGAGAGGGGCGGACCCTCGAGCTCGTGCTCAAGCTCATCGCCGACGTCGGGCTCCTCGGTGAGCCCAACGCCGGCAAGAGCACGCTGCTGTCCGTCGTCTCGGCGGCGCGTCCCAAGATCGCCGACTATCCCTTCACGACGCTCGAGCCACACCTCGGTGTCGCGCAATTGTCGGATCTCCGCACGCTCGTCATCGCCGACATCCCGGGCATCATCGAGGGGGCACACGCCGGGAAGGGACTGGGTCTGAAATTCCTGCAGCACGTCGAACGGACGCGGCTCGTCGCCGTGCTGATCCCCGCCGACAACCCCGAGCCTCAGGCGACCTACGACCTGCTGCGGCGGGAGGCGGCGCTCTACAATCCGGAGTTGGCGGCGAAGCCGCATGTCGTCGTCGTGACGAAAACCGACCTGCTCGGTCCAGCCGCTGCAATACCGTCGATTCGCACGGTCGACGGCGCGCCAGTGCTGGCCATCTCCGCTGTCACGGGTGCCGGTGTTCCGGCGCTCCTCGAGACGTTGTGGCAGAGGCTTCGCGCTCCAGTAGCGACGAGCTAGCGGCCTACCTGGCGCTGGCCCAGATCCCCGGGATCGGGCCGGCGCGCTTGCGTACTCTCCTCGATGCATTCGGCAGCGCCGTGGGGGCGCAGAGCGCACCGGCCGGCGCGATCGCCGGGCTGCCGGGGTTCGGCCCCGCGGCCGCGAATGCCGTGCGCGGAGCGAGGAGATCGGGCGGCGAAGGGATCCTCGAGGCGCTCGACCGGATCGGGGCGCGCGTCCTGCTTCCCAGCGACCCCGAGTTCCCTCCCTTGTTGGCGGAAACCCCCGAGCCGCCGGCCGCTCTCTTCGCGTGGGGCGATGCGACGCTCCTGTCGCGTCCCGCCGCGGCGATCGTCGGCAGCCGAAACCACACGCCGTATGGGGCGACGGCGACGCACCTGCTCTCGAGCGGCGTGGCGCGGGCGGCCGTGGTGGTGAGCGGCATGGCGCGCGGACTCGACGCCATCGCGCACGACGCGGCGCTCGAGGCCGGCGGCACGACCGTTGGCGTGCTGGGCAATGGTTTCGGTGTCGTGTACCCGGCCGCCAATCGCGCGCTCTACGAACGGGTCTCCAGAGAAGGCTGTCTCGTCAGCGAGCTGCCGCCGGGCGAGCGGCCACGAGTCAGCACCTTTCCGCGCCGCAACCGTATCATCGCCGGGCTCGCCGGCGTCACCGTGGTGGTCGAAGCAGCGGTCAATTCGGGTGCGCTCATCACCGCCGATTGCGCACTGGAGCAGGGGCGAAGCGTGCTCGCGGTGCCGGGGCCGATCACCAGTCCGACATCGGAAGGGTGCAACAAGCTGATCCAGCAGGGCGCGAAGCCGGCATTATGCGTGGCCGACATATTGGAAGAGCTGAACCTTCCCACTGCGGACGCCCTGGCAGGCCCGGTCGTGTTAACCCCGGGACCACCCCCCGGGGTACCAATGACACCTACGCCGCCCAATGACCTCACCCCGCTGGAACGCACCTTATGGGATTCCCTCTCCGCACAACCGACGCATGTCGACGCGCTCGTCGCCGGAGCAGGGCAGGACGTCGGCGTGGTCCTCACGGCACTGACGGAGCTGGAGCTTCGGGGGATCGTGGATCAAAAGCCGGGGATGATGTTTCACCTAAGAGACAAATGACGAATGTCCAATGTCCAATGTAGAATGTAGAAATGGTGGACTGACTATTTCGACATTCGACATTCGATATTGGACATTCTCACTTTGTCTTTTGCTCACCTGTATGTCCATGTGCCCTTCTGTACCCGGCGCTGCTCCTACTGCGATTTCTCGATCGCCGTTCGCAAGCAGATCCCGGCGGACGATTTCGTCGCGAGCATCAGGACGGAGTTGCAGCAGGTCGGGCCGCTCGAATCGCTGGAGACCGTGTATTTCGGCGGTGGCACGCCGTCTCTTCTCCCTGCGGATGCGATCGCCACGCTTCTTCAACACGTCTTTCATAATACGTCTCCTCCTTACGCCGTCGAAGTCACTCTCGAAGCCAACCCCGAAAACGTCACTCCCACCGCCGCCAGAGCCTGGCGCTCCGCCGGGATCACCCGCGTTTCCCTGGGCGCCCAATCCTTCGACGACCGCGTGCTCGAGTGGATGCACCGCACCCATGACGCGGCACAAATCGGGCGCGCCGTCGCATTGCTGCGCGCGGCGGGGATCGACAACATTTCCCTCGACCTCATCTTCGCCCTGCCGGAATCCCTGCGACGCGACTGGGATCGGGACTTGGACCTGGCGATCGGTCTCGCCCCGTCGCACGTGTCGCTGTACGGTCTCACCGTCGAGCCGCGCACGCCGCTCGATCGCTGGATCTCCCGCGGCGCCGTCCAGGCGCCGAGCGACGACCGGTACGCCGACGAATACCTGCGTGCGCACCAGCGGCTCGGCGCCTCGGGGTACGAGTTCTACGAAGTCTCGAACGCCGCCACGCGCGGGCGGCGCTCGCGGCACAACAGCGCCTACTGGTCCGGCCGCCCGTATCTCGGTGTCGGTCCTGCCGCGCACTCGTTCGATGGTCGCGCGCGCCGCTGGAACCACTCTGCCTGGGAGGCGTACCGCAGCTCGATTGCTGCGGGTGAGTCGCCGGTTGATTCGCGCGAGGCACTTTCGGATGAACAGCGCGAACTCGAAGGCATCTATCTCGGGCTGCGGACGGCGGCGGGAGTGGCCCTCTCCGCCTTCCACCGCCCTCCACCGCCGTTCACCGCGCTCGTGGAGAATGGGTGGCTCGTCGCCGACGGTCTCAGCCTCCGCTGCACCCCCACCGGGTGGCTCCGCCTCGATAGTCTCGTCTCCGCCTTGACCGGGAACCTTACGATTTCGTAATTTGTTTTGCCGAAAGGGGTTGGAGCATTTGACGACATTGCTGACCGAGCGCGAGCGCGTTGTGCTGGGCGCCGTGATCGAGACGTACGTGCAGACCGCCGAACCCGCCGCGAGCCGCACCATCGCCAAGCGTTTCGGCCTGGGACTCTCTCCCGCCACGATCCGCAATACGATGAGCGATCTGGAGGAGAAGGGATTCCTCTACCACACGCACACCTCAGCCGGCCGCATTCCGACCGATCGCGCGTACCGGCTCTATGTGGATGCGCTGATGCGGCCGTCGTCGCTGACCTTCGACGAGCGGCACCAGCTGCGCGAGGAGCTGGCGGCGTCGCGCAGCAACGCCGTCGATCAAATCCTCAGCCGTGCGGCGCAGGTGCTCGGCGTGCTGACGCAGGAGCTCGGGATGGCGGTGGGTCCGTCGCTCGACGACGCCGTGCTCGAGCGCCTCGACCTGGTCACGGTGTCGAGCGAGCGGTTGCTGCTCGTGCTGACGCTGAAGAGCGGCGCGGTGCGGACGATTTTCGTCGAGGTCCCGTCGCACATGGCGGCCGAAGCGGTTGTGCAGGTCGCCGTCGTCCTCAACGAGCGGTTGGCCGGGCTCACACTGAAGGAGATCCGCGCCTCGCTCTCGGAGCGGCTGCGCGACGCTGGTGGCTCGCCGCATTCGAGCGACCTGCTCAACATTTTCATCCAGGAAGCCGACGAGCTGTTCGACGTTCCCGCCGCCGATGCCGGTCCATTCCCGGGCGGTGTAGTGCTATCTTCGGCGCAGCTGCTCGCCGGTCAACCGGAGTTCGCCACCGCCGAGCGCCTCCAGGGCCTGCTCGAGGTGACGGAGCGCCGCGACCGGCTGCGCGAAGCATTGGCGCAACGCACCGCGCCCGGTCTGACCATCACCATCGGCAGCGAGCACATGGATCCCAAGCTCGCCGCCTTCACGCTTGTGACGTCGCCCTATCGGTCCGGTCCACTGTCCGGCGTGATCGGCGTGCTCGGGCCGACGCGCATGCCCTATGACAAAGTCGTGGCGCTCGTGGAGCACACGAGCCGCCTCGTGCAGGAGCTGCTGCAATGAGTGCTCGGGATTATTACGACGTCCTGGGTGTTGCTCATGATGCGTCCGAGGCCGCGATCAAGAAAGCCTACCGGAAGCTCGCGATGGAATCGCACCCCGATCGCAACAAGGAGTCAGGGGCGGAGGAGCGCTTCAAGGAGATCACCGAGGCCTATGAGGTGTTGCGCGATCCCGAGCAGCGGGCCATGTACGACCGTTACGGCGAGGCGGGATTGCGCGGCGCTGGTCCCGCGGCGGGCGGCTTCACGCACTTCGATCTCTCCGAGGCGCTCAACATCTTCATGCGTGACTTCGGCGGGCTGGGTGGCTTCGACGCCTTCTTCGGCGGTGGCGAGCGTCCGCGTCGCGATCGGCGTCGCGGTGCCGATCTCAAGGTGTCGTTGCGCCTGACGCTCGCCGAGGTCGCCACCGGCACCACCAAGGCGGTCAAGCTCAAAACGCTCGACACCTGCAACGTCTGCAAGGGCAGCGGCGGCAAGGCGGGCACTAAGCCCACGCCGTGCACGACATGCGGGGGCAGCGGTGAAGTGCGGCGCGCGGCGCAGTCGATGTTCGGGCAGTTCGTTTCCGTCTCGCCGTGCCCAACGTGCGGCGGCGGAGGGACGGTCATCAAAGATCCGTGCCCCGCGTGCCGCGGCGATGGTCGGGTCAAGGCCGAAAAGACCGTGCAACTGGACGTACCGGCCGGCGTCGCCGACCATCACTACCTCACGGTGCGAGGGCAGGGCGTCCCCGGGCCGCGCAACGGTCCGGCGGGCGATCTGATCGCGGTACTCGAGATCGTCGAGGACCCGCGTTTTGAACGTCACGGTGACGATCTCGTGTACGATCTGCCCGTGTCCTTCAGCCAGGCAGCGCTGGGAGCCGAGGTGGATATCCCCACCCCGTATGGCAGTGCGCCGCTCAAGGTGCAGCCCGGGACTCAGACCGGCACGATGTACCGGCTGCGCGGCAAAGGACTGCCGCGCCTCGGCGAATCGGGACACGGTGATCTGCACGTGCGCATTCAGGTGTGGACCCCGACGCGGCTCACGCCCGAGCAAGAAGAGAAGTTCCGCGAGCTGCAGAAGGTCGAAGGCGCGCCGCCGGCCGCGGAGAGCGTCGGCCGCGGCTTCTGGAACAAGATTCGCGAGGCCTTCGGCGCCTAGTGGCCGCCGACTGCATCTTCTGCAAGATCGTCGCCGGGGAAATCCCGGCGACGCTGGTCAGACGGACCGATCGTCTGGTAGCGTTCCGCGACGTCAGTCCCCAGGCCCCCGTCCATGTGCTGGTGATCCCCACGGAGCACCTCGCCTCGTTAGCGGAGGTGCGGGACGGTGGCTTGGTCGGGGAAATGCTGATGCTCGCGCGCGACATCGCGCGGGACGAGAAGATTGCCGACGACGGATACCGTGTCGTGCTCAACACCAACAAGAACGGCGGGCAAACGGTGTTTCATCTGCATCTGCACCTGCTCGGCGGGCGGCGCTTGACCTGGCCTCCCGGATGAGGCTAACTTGCTAAGTCTCTCATAGTTAGGACTGGGACCACGATGCCGGAAGTCATCATCCACGACGACGAAAGCTTCGAGCGCGCCTTGAAGCGCTTCAAGAAGAAGTGCGAAAAGGCGGGGATCCTCTCGGATCTGCGCAAGCATCGTCACTACGAAAAACCCAGCGAACGCCGGAAGCGGAAAATGAACGCGGCACGCCGCAAGAGCCGGCGGCCCCGCTCCTTCTAGAATGCCCAGCCTCGTCGAGCGGCTCCAGATGGCCCTCAACGAGGCCCGGAAGGCCCGCGATCAACACCGCACGCTCCTGTTTTCGACGATTCTCGCCGATCTCAAAAACCGCGAATTCGAAGTGCACCATCCGCTGACCGACGACGACGCGGTGGATGTCGTGCGCCGGGGCATCAAGAAACGGCGCGAGGCCGTCGAACAATTCACGAAAGTCGGCCGGCAGGATCGGGCGGACGTCGAGCAGCGGGAGGTCGCGTTGCTCGAAGGGTACCTCCCCGCACAAGTGCCGCCCGACGAGATCCGGGCGGCCGTACGCGCCGCGATCGCCGCGGGTGCCTCCGATCTCGGAAAAGTCATGGGCCAGGTGATGCCACAATTCAAAGGACGCGCCGACGGCAAGGTGATCAACCAGATCGTGCGCGAGGAGCTGTCGGCGAGCGTATGAGTGCGGGAGGCGGGTTTCCTCCTGCCGTCCTGGAGACGCTGGAGTTTCCTGCCGCGCTCGAGCGCGTAGCGGCGTTCGCCGCAGGCCCGCTCGGCGCGGCGCGTGTACAGAACCGGTACCCCGCCACTGATCCCGCGGCGGTACGCGACGCACTGGCACAGGTCGCCGAGCTCGCCGCCCTTCTCATTACCGACGAGACGCTCCGGGCCGAACCGGTCCCTGACATCGACGAAACGCTGAGCCTGCTCGGCGTTCCCGGCAGCGCCCTCGAAGGTCCGGCGCTCGCGGAGCTCGGCCTGGCGCTGGTCGCCGCGCGAGTCGTCGGGACGCTGCTCGGTCGGCTGGAGAAGGAGGCGCCGCGCACCGCTGCGCTGCGCGCGCCGCTCCCTCCCAAGCAGCTCGAGATGCGCCTCGCGAGTGCCATCGCTCCCGACGGCGAAGTGCTCGACGGCGCGTCACGCGACCTGGCGCGCGCGCGCAAGGCGGTGCGGGACTCGCGCTCGAAGCTCGTCGCGCGACTCGAGCGGTTGCTCCAGGGCCTGGACCCGCAAGACCGATCCCCCGACGCCGCCGTGACGCTGCGGGCCGGCCGCTACGTCATCCCCGTGCGCGCCACCGCTCGAGCCCGAGTGGGCGGCATCGTACACGACGAATCGGCGACGCGCGCCACCGTCTTCCTCGAGCCGCCCGAAGTGATCGAACTCGGTAACGAGCTGCGCTCGGCCGAAGCGGAGGAGCACCGCGAAGTGCTGCGGGTGCTGCACGAGCTCACCGACCTGCTGCGCCCGCATCGCGACACGATCGCGTCGTCGTGGGAAGCGTGCATCGCCTTCGACGATCTGTGCGCGCGCGCTCGTTACGCCGTCGAAATCAACGGATTTGCGCCGGAGATTGGCGGCGGACCACTCAAGATTCGCGGCGGGCGCCACCCGTTGCTGGTAGGCGGAGAGATGGTGGTCGTGCCATTCGACCTCGAGCTCGTCGCCGACGAGTGGACGGTGCTCATCTCCGGCCCCAACACCGGCGGCAAGACGGTGCTGATCAAAGCGGTCGGGCTGCTCGGCTTGCTGGTGCAGAGCGGCATCATCCCGCCGCTTGGGCCGCACTCGCGACTCCCGGTGTTCGAGCGGATGTTCGCCGACATCGGCGATCGCCAATCGATCGCAGCCAGCCTCTCGACGTTCTCCGCGCACGTCGCCGTGCTGCGCGACATCCTTGCGTTTGCCGACGGGGCAACGCTCGTGCTGCTCGATGAGATCGGCAGCGGAACCGATCCGGCCGAAGGGGCCGCCCTGGCTTCGGCGACGCTGCGCAGCCTCACGCGGCGCCGCGCCGTGACGCTGGCGACGACGCACCTCGGCGCGCTGAAACGGCTGGCCGCCGAATCGGTGGGCATCGTGAATGCGTCGCTGCAGTTCGATGCCGCGACGCTCACGCCGACGTATCGCCTCCTGAAAGGATTGCCGGGCCGCTCCTACGGACTCGCCATCGCGCGCCGCCTCGGTGTGGCGCACGACGTTCTGGCGGACGCGGAGCAGTCGGTGCCGGATGCCGAGCGCCAGCTCGACGCGCTCCTGGCGGACGTCGAGACACGGGCGCGAGCGCTGGCCGAGCGCGAGACAGCAGTCGGCGAC
>JACXTT010011169.1_pt1 | contig 12038 bp, 10 predicted proteins | sample 9270951 | NCBI WGS metagenome assembly JACXTT01 (sample SAMN15532306, study PRJNA645909) | rock metagenome | isolation source: weathered quartz diorite | place: Puerto Rico | collected 2017-06-21 | reverse complement strand
CCGGCCAAGAGGAGAACCGCCAGGCCACCCGCTACTGTTCCGGGCATAATGCCTTTGCACACCCCCACACCCAAGCCCCAATGGCCTGCTGGGTTGAGGCCCGTCGGGCGTAGCCTCGCCTATGTCCTTGCCGGGCCCAGCACCGGCGGGATATTGCCCGTCTTCCGACCTGCGTGCCGGCCGTGTACACCTCAGCGGCACGGAGTACCGCCTCTCAATGTATTGAAATGATTGCCCTTGCAGGCGTGGAACTCTCTATCCTATGGCGGGGTCTATATATACAGGCCAGAGTAGTTGGTTGGGGGCTGCGGATGACTTTACTCTTGAGCGGTTGGGTCTGAAAGATCCTATAATGGAGAACGCCGTGACATTCATGGCGGGAGCAGCCACCTTGGGTGATCTTGCAGGGGCAATAGGAATTCGGGCCCAGGAATCGGCGATTGTGGCCGAACTGAAAGCTGGCTCGGAGGATGCCTACGCCTGGTTAATTGGCGAGTTCCACCAACCCATCTACAGTCTGGTGTATCGCATCGTGACCGATCCTGGTGACGCGGCGGATACCACTCAGGAAGTGTTCCTCAAAGTATTCCGCGGAATGAAGCACTTTCACGGGGAATCCAGCCTGAAGACATGGATCTACCGTATCGCAGTGCACGAGGCCTCTAACCGGCGGCGCTGGTGGTTCCGGCACAAGGCGAAAGAGACCTCGATCGAGTCCGAGCCGAACGAGAACCAGATGGGGCCACTCGGTATGCAGGACGCGCTGGTAGACGAACGTGAGTCACCCTTCGACAGTGCGGTGCACGAAGAAGTGCGGGCCCGCGTGGAACAAGAATTGAGGCAGGTGTCGGAACCTTATCGCACATCGGTAATCTTGCGCGATTTGGAAGACATGTCGTACGAAGAGATTGCGGAAATTACGCAGGTTTCGCTGGGAACCGTGAAGTCCAGGTTGACCCGCGGACGCGAAGCTTTGCGGCGACGGCTTACGGCATACGTGATGGAAAATGGTCAACAACTCGGGTTGCATGTTCCGGAAGGAGTCTGCCAGGAACCGGAAACTGACTGCGTGGCTTCTGGGATCGAGGTAGCCCGATGACTTGCACTCAGGCCAAGCCGCTGTTCTCGCCCTACCTTGACGGAGCCGTCACTGGCCGGCAGATGCGCGATTTGGGCGTCCATCTGGAATCCTGTGATCCCTGCCGGCAGCAATATGTTTCGCTACGTCGGACGCAGCAATTGTTAGCCCGCGTGGGACCTCGGAGGGCACCAGCCGATCTGGCGTTGAAACTTCAAGTGGCCATTTCGCAAGAAGCGGCACAAAACCGGCGCCGTTATCTCGACGGCGTGCAGATGCGCCTACAGAATGCGCTCAACCTTTTCATGGTACCGGCGACAGCCGGCTTGACGGCAGCAGTTGTGATCTTCGTCGTCCTGATGGGATTTATGGCGCCACTGCAAGCGGATAATTCCGATGTTCCTCTGATGCTTCACACCGGACCGCAACTCCAGCAGTCGGCCTTTGGTTCGGCACTGGACTCAATCAACGATGACTCGCTGGTGATTGAAGCCTACGTGGATTCTAAGGGGCGAGTGCAGGACTATCGTATTCTGTCCGACTCCAAGAAAGACGACCCGTTGCTGCCGCAGGTGAAGAAGGACATGCTGATCTTTACCACCTTCACGACCTTTCGTCCCGCGCTCTCCATGGGCCGGCCCACGACCGGGCGGGCAATCTTGTCCTTCTCGCGGGTCAGCGTAAGGGGATAGCCTTCATCGGGCCACCGACTCCAAGGGTGACCGGCGGCGGGAAGGCAAAAGCGGAATAGCAGTGCCCGCTCCCGCACCGACCTGAGCGTGAATAAGAAACTTCAACAGGGTGCATTGATTCTGCGGCGGGCACACCTTACACTTATATAATCGTAGTAGGTTTCGACCGTAGTCCATCCGGCCATCCTTGCAGGAGGCTTTTCCCTGAGTCCCAGGTTCCGACGCTCGCTTTTCGTGCTCCTGATCGCCCTGCTGGCAAAGCTGTCGCCCGCCGAGAATCAGAGCAGCGTGGCCCTGGACACCAGCGAGACCCTGTTTACCGTACTTACTGCCATCAACGCTTGTGGGTATGACCAGGAATTGGGCGTTTCCGATCCGTTGCGGTCGCGGGTACGTTCTGAGGTGGCTCGGGCACGTCAAGATTCCCCAGAGGCCAACGATGCCACGCTGGCGATGTGCAAGTACTACGACGATCACCGAGCGGGAGATTTTTCGAAGGCTTTATCGCAATACATCTCGCTGGCCCTGTATCTCAACCCTGCGCCCAACTTCACCGCCAAAGTGAAAGAGGCGGACATGCCCCCCGATGCTACGGCCGTGCTGGGCATTCTCCCGCTGATGCAGAAGTTTTACCAGACGGCTGGTTTGCACGGCATATGGGAAGGTGATCGCCAAGCCTTTTCGGCGCTGACCGAACGCTACCATCAGCCGCTGGCCAAGATTCTGTTCGACACGGAGATTTACCTGAAGCTGGCGTCGGCGGGCCGTCTGGGGCGGGACTTCACGGTTTACATCGATCCCATGGGAGCGCCCGGACAAACCAACGCGCGCAACTATGGAGCCGAGTATTACGTTGTGATTTCCCCGGGCCCTGGCTCCTCGCTCAAGATGGAACAGATCCGACACACTTACCTGCACTACCTGCTGGACCCGCTGGCGATGAAGTATCCCGGCGCCATGAAACGGATGGAGCCCCTGCTGGCCTCGGTTAAGTCGGCCCCCATGGACGAAAGTTTCAAGAGCGATGTCTCCCTGCTGGTGACCGAGTGTTTTATTCGCGCGATCGAAGCGCGAACCGCGCGATCCTCCAAGGCACCGGAAGCCGAACGGCTACAAGCGGTGGAGAATTCCACCCAGCAAGGGTTTATCCTGACCACCTACTTTTACGAGGCCTTGGCAAAATTTGAGAAGGATCCCGCCGGTCTGCGTAACGCATACGGGGACCTGGTGGGCGATCTTGACGTGGGTAAGGAGCGGAAGCGCGCCGGACAGATACGTTTTGCCAACAACTCCGATCCGGAGTTGTTGCACCTGTCTCGTCCGGTGGAGGGAAAACTGCTGGTTGACGCCGAGAAGCGACTCACGGCAGGAGACACGGCAGCCGCGCAAAAGCTGGCGCAGCAGGCACTGGAGGAGAAAAGTGAAGATCCGGGCCGAGCGCTTTTCATTTTGGCGGAAGTAGCCACGCACAATTCGGACATACAAGGCGCGCGCAATTACTTTGAGCGAGCCTTGGAAGTAGCGCACGAACCGAAGGTTGTCGCGTGGTCGCATATTTTCCTGGGCCGGATTTTCGATTTGCAGGAGGACCGGCCGGCAGCGCTCGACCATTACCGTGCGGCCCAAAATGCAGGTTCAGCATTGCCTGAGGCGAAAGCCGCCGCCGAGTTGGGGTTGCGGCAACCGTACGAGCCCCCTCGCCATCCACAATAGGCAGCGGCAACGACACCGGAGCAGAAGGAAGGATTGCACTTTGCCCCAAGGAGAAAGCATGAACAGAGCAACACTGGTCGTGATACTGGCACTGGCAACACTCGGATGGGCGCAAGACAAAGCACCCGCGGCGCAATCGGCTCCCGCCCAAGCCGCCCAGCCGCCGGCGGGCAAACGACCTCCCCAAGCCAAGACTCAGCCCGAATTTGATGCCTACAAAGTGGCGGCCGCAAATACTGACCCCGCCGCGCTAGAGAAATCGGCGGATGATTTTGCCGCCAAATTCCCCGACAGTGAGTTGCGTATTCTGCTTTACCGGACCGCAATGCATTCCTACCAGTCGGCCAACAAGGCCGACAACATGATGGAAATGGGCCGCAAGGTTCTGAAGCTCGATCCCGACGATCCCGAGGCTTTGATCGGCGTGGCACAGGTTCTGGCGGAACGCACCCGGGAGTCCGATTTGGACAAGGATCAGAGGCTGGACGAGGGTACGAAGCTGGCTATGCACGCGGTCGAAACGACCGACACCGACATCACCGTACCCCCCGGCACTCCCCAGGAGAGAGTCGACCAGTACAAGGGCTTCCTTCGTTCCACGGCCTATTACGTACTGGGCACAATTCAGTACACCAAGGAGAAATACTCCGAGGCCGAGGGTTTCTTCCGCAAGTCCATCGACGCTCTCCCTTCTCAGCCTGATCCGCTGGCGGTTTTGCGGTTGGCTCTTTCCCTGGACAAGCAGGAAAAATATCCGGAGGCGCTGAAGTTCGCCAATCAAGCGGTGCAAATGACGGAAAGCAACCAGGGATCGACATTAGCCAGCCTGTCCCGCAACGAGCGCGACCGGCTCGTCCAGTTGACTGGGGGCACGCCGGCCAAATCACCTAACCCGGCGCCCAAGAACTAGCCGGATTCCGGGCGCGGGGTCCGATCAACCCTGCGAAGCGAAACACAGGTCGACGGCGTTAGTTCCGGTTTGCTCCGTGAACAAGCGGACGAGGCAAAACCTCTACTACGGTTTGCTGTGTCTGGCTGCGACTCAAACGATGAAGGCACGTGACATTGCGACCCTGCAATCGGCCCTGGGGCACCAGTTCGTCCATACCGAACTCCTGCAACAGGCGCTCACTCACAGCTCTCAGGCGCGCGAGCTCGAATCCTTACAAGCTGCCGGAAGCGCGCGCGTGGGAGACAACGAGCAGATGGAATTCATGGGAGACGCCGTCCTCGGGTTCGTGACCACCGAGGAGCTGTTCAAGCGGTTCCCCCGCTTTCGAGAGGGTGAACTCTCCAAGCTCAGAGCTCATCTGGTCAGCGAAAAACACCTGATCCGGGTGGCGCAAGGGCTGGAACTGGGCCACTACCTGAATCTGGGCAGAGGCGAGGAAAAGAGTGGGGGCCGCAACAAGACTGCGCTTCTGGTGGACGCCCTGGAGGCGGTGCTGGCGGCCATCTATCTCGACGGCGGACTGGAGGCGGCGCGCCGGTTCGTGCTGCAATCCATCGTCACCCCCGAGTTGGACCGGATCGCCTCCAACGGCAGCACCTTACCGGTGACCGATTACAAATCCGCACTGCAGGAAAAACTGCAGGCCACGGGAAGACCGCAGCCTTCCTATGTTTTGGTGAAAGAGCGCGGTCCGGAACACAGCAAAACGTTCACCGTCGAGGTGCGCTTGCAACCGCTCGACGCTGAAGGCAAAAGTGAGTTCGTCGGCCGGGCGGACGGTTCGACCAAGAAAAACGCCGAGCAGGACGCAGCCCACCAGGTGCTGGAATATCTTGCCACGGTGCCCACGGAATCAAATGGCCGCTCCAAACGCAACGAACGCGCATAGTGAACCCGAAATGGAAGTGATGGAGAAGCATCCCCAGGCGGACACGCTGAGTTCACTGCAATCCCTGCTGGTGACCGTGGTGATCGCCGTGTTCGTCATCACCTTCGTTGTGCAAGCCTTCCAGATTCCCTCCGAATCAATGCAAAACACGCTACTGATCGGGGATTACCTGCTGGTGGACAAAATGCGTTACGGGGGAGCCGGCGCCTGGGACTTTCTGATGCCCTACCGTCAGGTGCGCCGGGGAGACATCATTGTGTTCCGCTACCCCATCCACCCCACGCAGCACTTTGTGAAACGGGTGGTGGGCGTTCCTGGTGACCGGGTACGGCTGATCAACCGGCAGGTGTACGTCAACGGCGTGCCTTTGCAGGAACCCTATGCGCGTTACAGCTCCTTGGTACACGATCCGTTCCGCGACGAATTTCCGCGACTGAATCTGCCGGTTCCTGGTCTGGAGGGCGGTTGGTGGCTGGAAATGAAGAAACTTGTCGAAGATGGCGAGCTGATCATTCCTCAAGGCAATTACTTTGTGCTGGGCGATAACCGGGACGAGAGCCTGGACAGCCGCTACTGGGGCTTCGTTCCGCAGGAGAACGTCATCGGTCGACCTCTGTTGATCTACTGGTCGGTCCGCAGCAACGCGCAGGATATGCCGATTTCTCCCACCCCGGGTGATAAACTTTACCACTTCGCTTATGCTGCGACTCACTTGTTCCAGCTGACCCGTTGGGATCGCACATTTCGAATCGTCAAATGAAGGCGGTATACCGCCTTGATCGGGAAAGCCCCATTGGCTAAAAAAGAAAAGCAAAAAGAAGAAAAACCGCGCGAAACCACGGTCGAGTTTCTGGCGTCGCTGGCGGCGGTGCTGGTCACGGGTTTGTTCATCATCACGTTTGTTCTGCAGGCTTTCGAAATCCCGTCCAGTTCGATGGAGAACACTCTGCTGATCGGCGACCACGTTTTCGTGAACCGCATACAGTTTTCTCCCGCCACCCATTGGACCGGTCCCCTGATGCCCTACCGGGACATACGACGCCAGGACATCGTGGTTTTCCTGTCGCCCGCCGAGCCCGGCCTCTATGTCGTCAAACGCATCATTGGCGTTCCCGGAGATCGGATCCACTTGCGCAACGGCGCGGTGTTTCGCAACGGAGAAAAACTGGACGAGCCCTACGTGATCCACAACAGCGACGAGGACCCCAATCCGTATCGCGACAATTTCCCGGCAGTGCCGCCGTCCGACTTCAACCGGCTGTTTGCGGACTGGCAGGATCGCATGCCGCAATATATTCAGGGCGACGACCTGGTCGTTCCTCCCAGCAGTTATTTCGCGATGGGCGACAACCGCGATGTAAGTTACGACAGCCGATACTGGGGATTTATCCCGAAGGAAAATGTAATCGGAAGACCTATGTTCGTTTACTGGTCGTTCGAAACCCCACCGAACCAGTATTTGCATACGGCCATCAGCGAGCGGTTGGGATTTCTGACCCACGTGATCATCCATTTCTTTGATGAGACTCGCTGGCGGCGTACCTTCAAGGCGGTTCGTTGAATTTTTTGGGCTCCAGACGCGGCAAAGCGGGCGTCGGCATCGTTCTGGTGCTGGCGTTGTTTCTGGTGCGCCCGGGGGCACAAAGCCTACGCGCGCGGATTGTCCGCTCGATCAGCCTGGCGCTAGGACGGCAGGTGGATGTGGGATCGGTGACCCTGCGCTTGCTCCCCCAGCCTGGCTTTGAGCTGGAGAATTTCGTCGTCCACGAAGACCCGGCGTTTGGCGCCGAACCGGTGTTGCAATCCTCCGATGTCGTCGCCCTGGTGCGGGTCGGTTCCCTTTTGCGTGGCCGGCTGGAGATCGCCCGCCTCAGCCTGGCCGAGCCAAGCCTCAACCTGGTGCGCGACCGCGAGGGGCACTGGAATCTTGAGAACCTGCTAGAACGCGCCGCCAGAACGCCCATCGCGCCCACCGGCAAAACCAGAAACGAAACCCGGCCGGGCTTTCCCTATATTGAGGCCAACCATGGCCGGATCAACTTCAAGGTTGGCCAAGAGAAAAAGCCTTATACCCTGATCGAGGCCAATTTCACCTTGTGGCAGGACTCGGAAAACGCTTGGGGTGTACGTTTACACGCACAGCCGATGAGAACCGACTTCAACCTGAGCGACACTGGTTCGCTCGAACTGGAAGGTTCCTGGCAGCGGGCAGCGAGCCTCCACGAAACGCCACTGCAATTTACCGCGCAGTGGGAAGGAGCGCAGTTGGGCCAGGTGACCAAGCTGGCCCTGGGCCAGGACAAGGGATGGCGCGGATCGGTGGGGTTCTCCGCTTCGCTCGCCGGCACTCCGGCGGACCTGATCGTGACAGCCGACGCATCGGTTCAGGACTTCCGGCGCTACGACATCGCGGGCTACCGCGAGTTTCATCTGAGTTCACAATGCCGCGGCCACTACAACTCCACTGATCATCTCCTCTCCGGCCTTACCTGCCGCTCTCCTGTCGGCGACGGCGGAATCTCGGTCAAGGGCAGCGTCGTGCTGCGGTCTCCGGTCCAAGCCTACGATCTAACGGTGCTCGCAGAGAACATACCGGTGCAGCCACTCGTCGAATTCGCGCGACGGGCAAAAAAGAACGTGGCTGCCGATCTTGTTGCCGCCGGCAGGCTGGACGGACAAGCCACCCTGCGGCGAGATCCGGCCGGCAAAGGAACGGTTTGGCAAGGTGGCGGTGCGGTGACCGCGGTGAGCTTGCGATCTCCCTTCAACAATACCCGGCTCGCCGTGGATAGAATTCCTTTTAGGATTTCCCCGGCGGGCGCCCTGGAGCCAGGTTCCACGACAGAGCGGCGGAATGCACGGCTCGCCGAAGTTGCATTCCAACCTCGTCTTGAGGTTGGACCTCTCAGTCTCGGACTTGGTAAGCCGGTCAATACCACCCTGAACGGCCAGTTTTCGCGATCGGGATACAGCCTTGCGGTTCAGGGTGAAGCCGAGGTTCAGAAGCTTCTGGATGCTGGACGAACCGCGGGACTGTCGACGCCACTCCTGGCCGCCAGCGGCGGAGCGCGCGTCAACCTTCATGTGGGAGGTAGCTGGGCCAATTTTGCACCTCCGGTCGTAACCGGCACGGCACTTCTGAACTCGGTGCATGCACGCCTGCGCGGTTTGACAGATCCCGTGGAACTAACCTCCGCAAGTCTTTCACTCACTCCTGACTCAACCGAAGTCCACAAGTTAACTCTCGTCGCAGCGGGAAGCACCTGGCGAGGCGGGCTGACGATTCCACGGCGATGCAGCACGCCGCTGGCTTGTCCGATTCGTTTCGACCTTCACGCCGACGAAATTGCCAGCAGTACGCTTGGCATCGTCGGTGCTTCTGGCAAACAACCCTGGTATCGATTTCTCTCGTCGCCCAGGCAGCCTCCCGTGTCGCTACCGCGACCTTATCTGGCTTCGGTGCACGCGGTTGGCAGGCTTAGCGCCGGTCGAGTCTTGATTCACCATCTGATCGCGAGGGGGGTCTCGGCGGATGTGGAGCTTGAACAGGGCCGCTTGCGCCTTGCCAGTCTGCACGGAGAAATCATGGGCGGACATCACAGCGGAGAGTGGACCGCCGATTTCACCGCCAACCCGCCGGCTTATCGCGGCCATGGTAGCGTGGAAAACATTGCGCTGGTGCAGCTGGCGGAGGCGATGCATGACGGCTGGGTCACCGGGTCGGCCAGCATAGAGTACACGGCGAACACGCTCGGCTGGAGCAAGGCGGAGTTGCTCTCGGGCGCCGCCGTGACCTTGCAGGTAGAGGCGCGCGATGGCTCCCTGCCCCACCTGTCGCTGGCAGGGGAAGGGGATCCCCTGCGCGTCAATCAGTTTATGGGACGGCTGCGTCTGCATGGCCGCGAGTTCGAGATCGAGGAAGGCAAACTGCAGACCCCAGCAAGCATCTATCAGATCAGCGGCACGGCGTCTCTCGATCGGGTTCTGGATCTCAAGCTTTCGCGCGAAGGCGCGCGCGGCTTTAACGTCACCGGCACACTGACCCAGCCCCACGTTGTAATGCAATCGACTTCGGAAACCCAGGCCGCTCTCAAGCCATGAAGGCCAGGGTCCCTGTTATTTGCTTTCTCGTGGTTGCGAACTGGTTCTTGCCGATCGCGAGTTGCTGGGCGCAAGCAAAGTCCCCCTCAAATTCCGCCCCGGTGGCAAGCACCGAGCGCAAGCTGGAACATGTGGAGAGCAACGGACGGCAGGCGCATCCTGACCCCTCCCCGACCGAATTCACGGAGCAGGAAGTCAACGCATACTTTGCCTCGGGCAACATCAAGTTGCCGGCTGGCGTGCAGTCGGTCATTTTTCAGGAACAACCGCAAATCGTGGTTGCAACGTCACGAGTTGATTTCGATCAAGTCAAGGCTGGCAAGAATTCCTACAACCCCCTGCTGTCGGTATTCAGCGGCGTGCATGACGTGGTCGTCAACACCCACGCGTACGGGGCGCGCGGGGAAGGCGTGGTTCACGTGGATTCGGTTTCGATTGACGGGGTTGAAGTTCCAAAGTTCGTATTGGCGTTGTTCGTGGAGAAATACCTGAAGCCGAGATATCCGAACATTGGCATCGACTCGCGGTTCCCCTTGCCGGCGCGGGTCGACGCGGCCATCGTCGGGCTGCACAAGGTCAGCCTAATCCAAAAGTAGCCCCTGAGACCTTCGCCCTACCGCGAGTAGCCCGCTCCGCGCAGCACTTTTCCCGGCAACGCGCCCGTCATCTTGCCCTGGTCGATCACGGCAACGCCGTTCACCAGCACGTATTCCATTCCCTGCGAGAGCTGATTGGGATTTTCGAAAGTGGCAAGGTCGTGGATCGTAGCCGGGTCGAAGATCGCCACATCCGCCCACATACCGGCTTTCAGCACTCCGCGATCGGTAAGCCGCATGCGTTGGGCCGCCAGGGCTGAAGCTTTCCGTATTGCGTCCTCCAGGGTAAGCTTCTTTTCCTCGCGAACGTACTTGCGCAGAATGCGCGGGAAGGTGCCGTAGGCTCGCGGGTGCGGATGTTCCTGCCCCAGAATTCCCTCGGCTGAGGCGCCCGAGGAATCGTTGTCAAACGAGACCCACGGTTGTTGCAACGCGAGAACGATATCCGGTTCCAACATGCCGAACACAGCCACGCCCGTCCCAGCGCCATCTTCGATCAAGAGGTCGAACAGCGCGTCCATCGGATCTTTGCCTTGCATCTTCGCGACTGCCGCGAGGGTCTTGCCTTGTAAGGGGAGCAGCTTGGGGTTTTGTACCACGCCGATCAGGATGTCCTCAGGCCCAGAAATCTCTTGCCATTCGTTGTCCCATTCGGCCGACGGCGTCATCATGTCTTTGCGCATCCGGGCACGCATGGCGGGGTCTTTCAGCCGCTCAATCAGTTTGGCGTCCCCTCCATCGTGCGCCCAAGGCGGAACAAACGCCGAGAAACTGTTGGCCCACGCGGTGTAAGCATAGGTATCGGCGGTAACATCCATGCCCTGCGCCCTCGCAGCGTTGATTTTTGCCACCACCTCCGGCATGCGCCCCCAATTCGACTTGCCTGCAACCTTGATATGCCAGATTTCAACTGGTAGACGGCCTTCCCGACCAATGCGCAGCGCCTCGTCAATCGCGGGCAAAATAGCGTTGCCCTCGTTGCGCATGTGGGTGGCATAGATGCCGCCGAATTTGCCGGCCTCGGAGGCGAGGGCAATCAACTCTTCCGTCTTCGCATAGGGAGCAGGCGCGTACTCGATCGACGTGGAAAGGCCGACTGCTCCTTCGCGCATCGCCTGACGGACCAGCTCCCTCATCCGTTCCAGTTGGTCGGGCGTCGGCTGCTTGTCGTCGTCTCCGAGTACCATGCGCCGGACCTGCGTGGCGCCGACGTAGCTGGCCAGATTGATGCCCATGCCTTGTTTTTCCAGGCGCGCGAAATACTGCTCAAACGTCCGCCAGTCGGGCGTGATGTGATAGTGATCATAACCAGCTTGGTCAGCGCGGATAAGAGCGTCGCTCTGGGGCGCGGCCGACCCCCCTTCTCCGGTAATTTCGGTGGTAATGCCCTGATAGATCTTCGAAGGCAATCGCGGATCAACGAGGATGGTGAGCTCCGATTGACCCAGCATGTCGATAAAGCCGGGGGCCACCACCATGCCGTGAACGTCGATGGTGCGGTCGCGCTCACTGCCGCCAAGATTTCCGATGGCCGCGATTTTTCCACCCCGGATACCCACATCGCCCGAATACCAGGGCGAGCCAGTTCCATCAATGATGTGGCCATTGACGATTACGATGTCGAACGACGGTGTAGCGGCTTGCACCCCTGTGAGGAAAACGCATGTCGTCAGCAGGACGAGCAACTGCTTTTTGCCGGCTTTAGAACGACTGATTCTCATGATTCCCTTCGTTCTCTCTACTTCTTCCGTAGCTCGTTGTTGGCGCTTCGCCGGCGGAAATCCGCCCGATGAGAGGGCGCGGCGGCCGCCCCAACAACCGGTGGAATCCAGCCCTGCGAAGTTCGCGTGCACCAGCAGCAAGAGTCGCGAATTATAGAACATCGCCTAAAACCCGGCTTCTCCATCCAGCCAGGGATGTGGCTCCTCACATGTATTCGAGTCGAGGGGGTATGTTATGTTTTAGCGATCCTGCAACGATAGCGAGGCCGCATGCCGCGATACGAATATCGTGTTCT
>JACXTT010011168.1_pt1 | contig 12038 bp, 9 predicted proteins | sample 9270951 | NCBI WGS metagenome assembly JACXTT01 (sample SAMN15532306, study PRJNA645909) | rock metagenome | isolation source: weathered quartz diorite | place: Puerto Rico | collected 2017-06-21 | reverse complement strand
GTCTTTATCTAATTTGCACAAAGTTGAAGAGTTGCACCAATACGAATTAGCAGCGGCCGATGTGATGAATCGGGTTCTATTTCAGCCGAGCCTTCCAGTTCCGGCAAATGTGGAAGGATCGCTCAATAACAACTTGCCGGGACGTTGGACGGTTAACGTGGCTCCTTGGGCGCCCGCCACGTTGGAAAAGGTGCCCAATCCGGCTGTGGTGAAGATTCATGTTGTTGTGAGTTGGCCGGGCCGGTCGAGCGACCGCAGCGTCGAAATCGAATCTCTGAAAGTAACAAAGATTGAAGGATATGACTTGCAGAGCAGGATACAGACAGCCTACCCGCAATAATCGCGGCTTTACGCTGCTCGAGGTGCTCGTCAGCCTGACGATTATGGCCCTGATCACCAGCGTTGCTTTCGCCGGCTTTTCCATCGGAATTGATAGTTGGCGTCGCGGCACGCGGAAGATCGACGATCTAGATCGCCGCTTTGCTATCGAACGGGTACTCCAACGGCAAATCGCTTTAGCAGATCACGTATTTCGGGGCGACAGAGATCAAATGGAGCTCTCAACAACCTATTCCCTCGCGAACGGTCCGGGCGACCCTGTATGGGTCAAATACGTCCTCGAGGCCGATGACTTGATGTATTTCGAAACCCCGCTTACGCAATACTCGGGAGGCCAGACCACGCCGGCATTAATGCAGAGACTTGATGTGATCTCGGTCAAAGGCTTCCAATACCTCTACAGCGTGCCGGGCAATCAATACGCCTGGTTCAGCGAATCGATGAAAGACAATCCGAGTGCGATACGCGTCGACATCGACGGCGATGTGTTTACCGTCCCGTTGGTGAACAACCAATGAGGACAAGGACAGCGAAATCCCCTCCTAAGTTGGGTCTGTTGCAATGTTCTAAGGGAATGATCTTGATGACCGTGCTTTGGATTGTCCTCGTGATCTCATTTATCTCCTTTGCGCTGGCCGCCGCCGTGCGGGTGGAAATTGTGTCGGCTGCAGGTTCATTTGATTCCGAACGCGCGGTATTCATGGCAAAGGGAGCTGCCGAAACAGTATTTCAGAAGCTAAAGTATCCAAACACGTTCCCTCCATCCCCGATGCGCGAGCTACCCGACAGCGTTTACGCTTTCGAATTCGATTCCGGTGACGTTCGAGTGAAGTCGGAATCCGACAACTCGCGCATCGATCTGAACGGCGCGGAGGAAAAGGTCCTCGCATCCATGTTCGACTCGATGGGGCTCGACATGTCGACGCGGGATGCGTTGGTGGATTCCATTCTCGACTGGCGCGATACGGATGATGTGCCGCGGCCACATGGTGCGGAGATTGATGACTATGGCGGATCATTTGTCAGCGCCAACCGCCTTCCATACAACGGGCCATTCAAGAACATGCAGGAGCTATTGCTCGTTAAACACATGACTCCGGACATCTATTTTGGCCGCGTGACGTTTGATCCAGCTTCAAACGAGCATCACAAAATTGCGGGTTTGCGCGATGTTGCGACAATTGGGTCGGGCGGTAAGTTAATCGACGTAAATACAGCGCCGATTGAGGTGCTTATCGCACTGCCGGGTATGAATCAGGATTTAGCTGCGAACATCGTGGCGTTGAGAGCACAAAAGCAGTTTGCAGATTTGGCGGATTTGACTACTCGCATACCGCAATTGAAGGGTAGTGCGGCACAAGAGTACCTGACGACAATGTCGGGATTGCCCAACGTTTTGATTTCCACGGCGACTGTCCGGCCTTCCGGTACATCAAAAACTGTTCGTTTGCGTTTGCGTACCGAGCGGGAGAAAAAGATCATTATGTATGATCCTCTCGTCTACATCGACACGCCGGTTGTCAAGTTTGGAAGCTGGGAGTACTGATGGTTTTGTTTCGAAACAGTACAGGGCTCGAAATCGGTGAAGCGGATTTGACCGTTGCGGTTACCCGCAGCACACTCGGAAAAATACGTTTGATGGGTATTTATCGCCTCGAGGGTTTCATTGCTCTTAGCGAAGAGGAGCGAAAAAAAGCAGTGCAGGATCTCTTCAAGGCGAGACGCATTCCATCATCGAACGTTTATTTGAGCCTGCCCAGAGATCAAGGGATCGTTCGGCAAATCCAGCTCCCTACAGATATCAAGCGGAAATTGCCGGATGTCGTGAAGCTTCAAGTCGAGACACTATCGCCATGGCCGGCGGCCGAGATCTACTGGGACTTTTCGACTGAGACGCCGAAAAAGGACCAGAAGCTAGTGACGATTACGATTGTCATCATTCCACGGACATCTGTCGATCCCTGGATCACGTTTTTCAAGGCCGCGGGAGTTCCGCTAAGTGGAGCCACCTTGTCGTCAGTCGCACAGGGGCATGGCATATGTGCCTTGTTTAATACCGCAACGCCCACGATCGTTCTGCGGCGCGAACAGTCCTACACTGAAGGAGTCCTGGTTCACGACCGCCGTTTGGCCGCATTCACCGGCCCTTCGACGGACAACAGCACCGCTCCAATTCTGATCGATCGCTTGCTCTCCGCAGCGAAACTTTCCTCCTCCGAAGTTTCAAGGCTGATTGTGTGCGGCAGCGTTGACGCATCGTCTCTCGGAACCAATCCCGTATTGCCTCTTGAAGAGGCGACGCCGGAATCGGCTCAGAGCTTTGGATCGATTGCGGCGTCGTTGCTTCCTTTGAAAGAAACGGCACTCAAATCCAATTTGGTTCCAAGCGATTTGCGTTATCGCGAAAGCCGGCGGCGCCTGATTCCCGCGTTTACTCTCGCTTTTTTGTCGATTGCGATGGGCGCGGCGTTGCTGTTACGCGAGCCATACCAAAACAACGTTTACGCCTCCCAACTCGACGCGGAGATAAGAAAGATCAGCCCGCGAGTAAAAGAGGTCGCCGAACAAGAAAAAGAGTTAGATCAGCTATTGCAGCGGTATCGTGCTCTAACTTCACAAATGCAAAACCGCGACCACGTTTTAGAGACGCTTGGTGAACTGGCGCGCACATTACCAAATTCGACATTTCTTGCCAGCTACTCTTACCAGGACGGCACTATCACCATTTCCGGCTTCGCTCAAAGCGCGTCGGAGATTCAGAACCTGCTCGAAAGCAATTCCTTGTTTAAAGGTGTGGAGTTCACGAACAGCGTAACGCGTGAACCTTCAGGCAAGGACCGATTCACCTTGAAAATGGTTCTGGAGAATGTGAAATGAAGTTAGATATTCGCGAAAAAGATCGGCGCGCAATTTTAATCCTCGCGGTTGCAATTGGAATATACGTTTTGGTGTCGTACGTTTTGTTGCCTGCATTCGACAAGCTGACACTACCACCTTCGCGCGTGAGTGAGACGGAAGAACAGCTGAAAAAATATCGGCGGGCACTCATAAGAAAAGGCCATTACACGGAACAGCTGCAGCAGGCTCGCAAGAACGTGGCGGAAGCCGAAGCGCGTTTCGTCCGCGGGGATAATCCCACTCTGGCGTCGGTGGAATTACAAACCATGGTCGAGGAGGCAGCAAAAAAGGTGAGCTTGGAGCTCAGCCAGAGAAATGTCTCGCCGGCTCGAAAAAAAGACGATTCGTTCAACGAGATTACGATGACCCTGACAGTAGAGGCTACGCCTTCGCAGATATTTGGTTTTCTGGCAGAAATTCGGAACGCGCCGAAATACATAACCGTTCGCAGCGCGCAGATTGCTCCGGCACAGATCCTGACGGAGCCGCCAAAGAAAGGTGATTTCCTGAAAGTCATTCGTGCAAACGTGACGATTGCAGCCGCGATTCCGGTTCCGGCGCGGAAAAACGGCTGAGACAGCTCTGAGCTTGATATGCGTCGAATTTGGATTCTAGATCTGACACTGCTGGCACTCTTGGTTGCCATTACTACACGTCTTCACAATGAATGGATCATGTTCAGCGCCACGCATCAAGCCGGTGCCGTCGAACCCGAACGCGAACAGTTTGGAAAATTGTCTTCCAATCTTCCGTCGAATGCGCCGGCTCCTGCGAATTGGACGGACATTCCGTCGCATAACCCCTTCAGCTTCGACCGGACGGATATCGCCATCTTGGAACCGAAAGCTCCACCGCCGCCCGCGGTGAAGCTGGGGCCAAAACCTGTCCTTTATGGAACGATGTCCATCGGAGCGGATCTGATCGCGATGGTAGGCTCCACCAAACCGGGGAATCAGAAGTCGATGAAAGTGGGCGAGGTCGTTGATGGATGGACGATTGTATCCATCGGCGACAAGAAAATGGTCATCAAAGGCAATGATGTCCAGGAAACGGTCGTTATGAACGATCCCACAATGGAAATTCCGCGGGACCATACGCGGACATCGGATGCCGCGCAACCCAATGTCGTGTCCGTAAGCGCGCCATCCCCAGCTCCAGTTGCACAACCTGCAGCAGCCCAGCAACCTGCTGCTCCAACTCAACAACCACAACAACCCGGGCAGCGGCGCCGCATACGGCAGGTTACTCCGTTCGGAATCAGGGAAATCGAAGTAGAAGAATAGAAATGAGACTACGTTTAGCGATCCTCTTTGTCCTGCTTGTTGTTTCGGCCGCCGGAATGGTGATCGAAGCACAGCAACAACAGCAGCAACCGCTACCACCAAACCTTCAGCAGACGCCTTTCGGGGTACGCGAGCTACCACCGGGTGTACCTGCGGTACCACCCCCACCTCAGCCTGCGGCGCCACAAGCTCAACCGGCACCTGCTGCCGCTCAAGCACCGGCCACAACTCCGGCGGCTGCTGCCCAACCGCAGGGGGTCGATGACATTGTTCCTATCTCTCTCGACCTCGACAATACCGATATTTACCAAGTCATCAAGATCATTGCAGACAATCTGAAACTGAATTACATCATCGATTCCGCAATAAAAGGAACCGTCAACGTCCACACGTCCGGAAGTCTCAGACGCTCGGATTTATTGCCGCTGTTGGAGACTTTACTCAAGATAAACGGGGCAACTATGGTCAAGGTCGGGAATTTCTATCAGATCCTCCCGACGCCATTGGCCGTACGTCAGCCTCTACCTGTACAACAGACAAGTCAGGCGGCCCCTGACGACCAGATCGTTATTCAGATCATCCGTATGAAATTTGTTGCGGCCGCAGAAATGGCACGCCTCCTGACGCCTTATTTGAGTGAAGGCGCGAGCATCGTCACTCATGAGAGCGGCAATATTCTGTTACTCAGCGAACGGCGCAGCAATCTTCGCAAGCTGCTCGATCTAATCGATGTTTTCGATACTAAGGTTTTCGAAGGTGATCGCGTTCGGCTTCTTCCCGTGAAGAACAATCTGGCTCGGGATATAGTCAACGATCTCAAGAGTGTTTTCGCCGGGTACGGCTTGTCCGAGACTGCTGGAGCCATCCGCTTCCTCTCCATGGATCGGACGAACTCCGTCCTCGTGATCGCGGGGAACCCCGATATCTTTACCGAAGTAGAACGGTGGGTCGAACGACTCGACCAACCTGTTGCGACAGCAGGCTACCGGAACTACGTTTACAAGGTAAAAAATACAAAAGCAGCCGACCTGGAGGGAGTACTCCGAAGTCTGTATGCTCCTGTACAGCGGGTCGGCGTTACTGCGAGCGCACCTGCTCCAGTTCCGCAACAGGCAATTCCGTCTCCGGTTGTACCGTTTTCGGCGCCGTCTTCAACTTCGGATGTCGTATCGTCCGCCGCCCTATCGAACATCAAGGTCATTGCCGACGCCATTACGAATTCGTTGATCATCCAAGCCACACCTCAAGAGTGGGGCGAGATCGAGCGTACCTTGCAGCAGCTGGACATTCTGCCGCGACAGGTTTTGATCGATGCCCAAATTTACGCTGTGACTCTAAGTGATTCTCTCGCCCTGAGTCTGTCCGCGGTTCTGCAAAACCGCGCCCTTGTCCCGAATCCGCTAACCACTGCATCATTCATAGGCACTGCAGGGGGGCCGCCGGCGCTGTCTGCGCAGACATTTGCGTTCGTCGGACATACGCGAGAGTTGCTTGCATTCTTGAATGCGTCAGAGAACCGGTCACGCGTCCGGACTCTGTCGGCTCCATCCGTCCTCGTGAAGGACAATATGACGGCGGACTTCACTGTCGGCTCAGAAGTGCCCATACCGACGAGTTCGGCCGTCGCTTCCGGCGTTCAGGCCAACGGCAACAGTGTCTTCACGCAGACCATCGCATTCCGAAGCGTCGGCGTCCTGATGCGCGTGAGGCCTCAGATCAATGATGGCGGCAGTCTTACGCTGGAGGTGTCCCAAGAAGTCAGTGATGCCCAGCCGAACACGACCTCGACGATAGCCGCTCCTGTTATTGGCAAGTCTGCCGTGAATTCAACAATCGTCGTTCAAGATAACGAAACGATCGCCATTGGCGGCTTTATCCGGGAAAACAAGGAGCTCGACCGAAGCCGGATTCCGCTTCTGGGACGAATACCAGGCGTCGGCGTGCTGTTCGGAAACACCAGCAATTCGAGCTCACGTTCGGAATTGATTGTGCTGATCACCCCTCATGTCGTCCGAAATGCACAAGAGGCGAATTCCGCAACCGAAGAACTCAAGACGAAATTAAGAGAAGTGCAAAAGTTAGTCAATTGAGGTTCACTCCCCCTCACGCAGTGAGAAAAAATTAAACACTTCTCTGTCCTGCCACTACCTCACCGATCGAGAAAATTGAGTCTCTTGACTCATCTCACCTTTGGTCTCCTACGTGCTGGGCTTTCGTACTTGACCGGGACGATAAGTGTCGCCAAATTATGCGAACACGATGGATAAGTCTCTTGACAGTGAGTAGATAGCGATGCTAACTTCACAACGTTTTAGTATTGTATTACCTAACGCGCCTGTATCTACTATGTTGCTCGCTATGAAATTGGCGCAAAATCTCCAAGACGTTTTTAACCGGAAAATTCGATGGACGAGGAGGTGATGAGGTAATCGTACGGAGAAGTAGCGTGGGCCCCACATGCCTCCACCGAATTCTCCGGTTTCAAAGCGATCGACATTTTGATTTAGGACCAGCGGGAGCAAGACCGCTCGTTGGTTATTTGTTTTGGGTTCTTTCACGACTTCGAAAGGAGAAGAGATGACTTTAAAGTCAAGATTGGCTGGGCTGGTGACCATCCTCTTGGTACTCGCGATGGCGCCTGGTTTGTACGCCCAGGTCTCGATTTCGATTATTCCCGATACCGATGCCGGGGATATCAACACGAACAATAACGCTCAAGGCGCTGTCCCAGGCAGTAACGGGTCGGGTGTTCTCGTCGTCGGTTCGCTGATCGCCACGTCCCCTCTGTCGACGACCGTTCTGAGAATCAACTATCCCGCTCCGCTCACATCTTCGCCCAACTTGATTGGAGGTAGCACTGCCAATTGTACGATCGGCGGCTTCTCCACCCTGAATATCGGTAACGGCGGCGGCGGTACCTTTTCGTGCGGACCTGCAGCTGGTGTTCCGACCGCTGACCCTATAAGGATCGTCGGAGCGAGCGGTGTATTTGCATCGATGAACCTCCAAGCGCTGCTCAACACAACAAGCCAACGCATTGAGATTCAGCTCCCGAGCAGCGCCAGCAACAACAGTTCTGGCTCTTTCAGACTGGTTGGAGTTCGCATCAACGCGAACGGGCTGACCGGTGCGCAAACCGTCAGTGCCAGCTTGAATACTCAGGTCAATAACTACCTGACTGGTTCGCCTTCGACCGGCACCATCATCAACACTTTGAACAATGGCATTGCAACGCTGGCAATCGGTCTCGCTCCGGGTAACACGACTATCGGTGGTAATCCCGCCAACCCCACCGCCGGCACGGCAACGATCTTCACCAACAGGAATGTTGCCCGATCGATCGGTTCGTTTATTTTGACGGAAGGTTGCTCGAGTTGCTGGAGAACCGCCACACAAAATGGGAACGCCGGAGCTGCAATCGACAACTCGTCGCAAATGCGGTTAACGTTTAATAACGTGCCCGCGGGCGTGACGTTATCGCTGCCAGCCACCGTTAATATCGGTACCACGTCCTCCAATTCGTCTCTAGCTGCGACAGTCGGTAACACGAGCATCACATCGACAGCCAACACCTCGGTGATTAGTATCACGGGCTCGTCTATAACGCAGGTGGAGACGATGGAACTCGCTTACACCGTTAACGTAACCACAACAGCAGCAGTAACGACTCCGGGTACCATCACTGTTACTGCGACGATGTTCCCAGTATCGACCACGCCGTTTGACACCACGACTACAGGCAACGGGCCTGGAGGCATAACACTGACCGGCTTACCAACAGAGGTTGGCGGCTATCCGACATACACCGATTTGGAGGTCGGACCGCTTACTGTGGTCAACATTGTACCCGCAAGCACGACAATGCTCATGCCGTATGCGCTGACATTGCAGCCGTTTGATACGGGTCTTGCGGTTGCAAATACGACGGCCGATCCATTTGGAACGGGCTCTGGTGGTGCGACGCCCCAGAGTGGAACGTTAATACTCAACTTCTTCCCAACCACGGCAACTGGAGCGGGAACCTCATTCTCGCTGACAACCAGTTCAACCAACCGGCCGGGTACGGGTCTGTCGTCTGACGGTACCCTCGCCCCTGGCGCGACATGGTCCGTGCTCCTAAGTCAGTTGCTGACAGCCGCAGGGCAGGCTACAGGAACATTCCAAGGATACGTCTTTATCCAGGCGAATTTCCTGAATGCTCACGGCACGGCAACGATCTCCGATTTCCGGACCTACTCGTTGACTGCTGAGGTTCTTGTGCTGCCGCCTCCGGCAACCGCGCCACGTAGCGGCGGTGCTGCGTCGGTCGAAGCGTTAGACCGCTAACCATCAACTGCTGTAATTGGGGGGCGAAAGCCCCCCAATTTTTTTGCCCGAAAGACCGTTTTGAATCGTCTGCTATAATTTTGGTTCTCATAGGTTATGAAGAGAAAGTCCTGCCTGCTTTCCGCTTTGCTGCTAGCGGGAACCATACTTTCTGCTGCGCAAAACCTTCGGTTACCGCGCGATCCAGACAAATTGATCGATCGAGCTCAAAAGTTTTGGGAGGCGTTGACTACCAAGCAACGCTCGAAGGCTCTTGAGTTCGTTCTACCGGAAAAGAGGGATCTGTTCTTGTCGGGAACTCCTATGCCCATCTTAAGAGCACAAGTTCTGGGTCTGGACCTTACCAGTAACGGTAATGAAGCAGCGGTACGAATCAGCACGCAGGTTTTCTCAAAGGATAGCTCGTCTGGCTTCTTTACATGGACATTGACCGATCCCTGGGTTTGGAAAGACGACAACTGGTATTTCAATATGCAGGCAGCTCCGGATATATTTTCGAGAACAGCTGTGGAGACGACTGTCGACACGAAAAAAATCCAAGCTGAGATCGAAAAGGATTTCCAAATTCTGCAGAATCCGATCGATTTAGGAAAGCTGCTTGACAGGCAGCATCTCTCGATCAATGTTCCCATCAAATATACGAGCGACCTTCCCGTTTCATTGGATATGAAGTTACCGAATCCTCTGATTGCGCTTGAAGTTCAGGGGGAGCCGATTACCGCTCGGACAAAGAGCTTCGCGCTATTGGTAAGTACCGACGAATGGGACGGTCCGTTTACATTACCTTTGCCGTTGGAAATACGGCATGAAAGCGTCACGGTAAAGCGCACCCTCGTGGTTAAAGGAAGCGTATTTGTTCCCTTGGCGTTTCGTCAGTCTCCGGCAGAAGGCCCCGTGCCAAACCGGGATTTTTCGGTATACATCCGTAACAACACGGATGTAGCATCGGCCATTCGGTCCGTCGTCGTCGACGGCAAAATGGACCTCCTCAAGCGGCCCCCAACGCTTCTACCTCATGGGGAAGTAGAACTGGTTTTCAGGCCGCACCCCAATGAAACGCCCGATCAGCTGTATCTTACCCTGGATAGACCTATCGAAGGACGATCGGATTACACCTACCATTTCCCCAATGTCCGGCACTGACTGCAGGGATGCTCGGGCGGTCATAAACCCCTACAGTGATGCAAGATGTATAAGAATCGCCGTATCACTGTAGTCATACCTTGCCTGAATGAAGAAGTTGCGATAGCAAGCGTCCTTCGCGAGGTGCCGCCGTTTGTCGACGAGATCATTGTCGTCGACAATGGTTCTACTGATCGCACAGCCGTCATTGCCGGCGAAATGGGTGCCCTGGTCGTATCGGAACTGCATCGCGGGTATGGACGAGCGTACAAGAGCGGCTTCTCGCGGGCGACTGGCGATATCATAGTCACGCTGGATGGCGATCACTCCTACCCTGTGGACGCACTCAGCTATTTGCTGGAGGCATTCATGCACTGCGGCGTCGGATTCCTGTCCGCTTCGCGATTTCCTGTGCTGCACGACGCCGCGATGAACTCGAAGCATAAATTCGGCAATCGCGTGCTTTCGCTAGCAATGTCGCTGCTGTTTTTGCGCTGGGTTCATGATTCACAATCCGGAATGTGGGTGTTTCGGAGAGACGCCCTTAACAAGATGAAATTGACCAGCGACGGCATGGCGTTCAGCGAAGAAATCAAGATCGAAGCCATTAAAAGCAAGGACATTGGCTTTCGTGAGATTTTTATCAGCTACTCGCAGCGGATCGGTGAAAGAAAACTCATGCCATGGCGCGACGGCTTTCATAATTTAATTTTCCTGCTGCGGAAGAGACTCGGCATATGACGAATGGAGAGAGCGGCAGGATTCATGCCAACTCTTCCCGATCCAGCCGAATGTGGCTCATCCCTGTTGCACTATTTGCCAGCACGCTGGCCGCCTATTGTAATTCCTTCGGCGTGCCATTCGTTTTTGACGACCTTCAGACTATCCAGAGGAATGCGTCTGTTCGGTTTGGTCAACTCGGTTTCGGCTTTTATCCGCGCGCACTTCTGTTCGAAACGTTTACGTTGAATTCAATTTGGTCCAAACAAGATGTGTGGAGCTACCATATCGTCAATTTCGTGCTGCACTTCTTTAACGGTTTACTCGTTTTTATTCTCGCCGGCCATATTCTTTCAAAAGTCAATCCCTCTCGAGTAGAACATGGTGAGGTTCACGCTTATTCAGCATCCCGGAGATACGCTGCATTGGCCGCGGCATTTTTTCTGCTCCATCCGGTACAAACGGAATCCGTCACATACATATCCAGCCGTTCGGAATTGCTGTCGACGTTGTTCTACCTGCTAGGGCTGTCGGCTTTCGTTTTGTGGCCCGCGGAGCGTATTGGTTTTGTTTGCGGTGTGGTGGTCGGAATCGCGTATTTGTTCGGCGTGGGTTCCAAAGAGACTGCCATAACACTGCCTGCAGCCATATTTCTCTACGATTATTTGATTCTATCCAAGGCGAAGTTTCGTCCAGTCCTCTCCAGGTGGCGCTTTTATTCCATCTATGTTGTAGGCGCCTCCGCGGCAATTTACTATCTGCTGGTCGGACTGAAAGAAGTAGTTGGCAGCCATGTCTCAGGCAACCTATCGTCATGGCATTACTTTCTGACCGAAACACGCGTTCTGGCTCGCTACATTCAATTGGTTTTTTTGCCGCTGGGGTTGAATCTGGACTATGATTTCCGGCCTTCCTTGAGTATTTTTGATCCGGCCGTCCTGCTTTCCCTCATTATCCTGTCAGGCTTCGTTTTGCTGGGCTGGCGGCTGCGGCAGCGCGCTCCGGTGTTCGCATTTTCGATTTTCTGGTTTTTTCTCACGTTGTCACCAACTTCCAGCATTGTTCCAATTAATGACGTGATTTTTGAGCACCGGTTGTATTTACCGTTGGCTGGTATCGCTATTTCATTCCCACTGCTCCTTGAGGTGCTCTATACGAAAATACGTCAACCTCGTCGTTTCGCCGGACTCACCACCCCCGTTTCTTGCGTTGTCCTGGCGGCACTACTGATTGGAACCGTCGCGCGCAATTACGTGTGGGGAGATGAAGTGCGACTCTTCACCGATGTCGTTGCCAAATCTCCGCTCAAGAAACGGCCATACAATGCATTGGCCTTTGCCTACTATAAAC
>JACXTT010011167.1_pt1 | contig 12039 bp, 8 predicted proteins | sample 9270951 | NCBI WGS metagenome assembly JACXTT01 (sample SAMN15532306, study PRJNA645909) | rock metagenome | isolation source: weathered quartz diorite | place: Puerto Rico | collected 2017-06-21 | reverse complement strand
TTGGGGTCAGGGACTACACCGACAACGTGCTGTCCCAGAAGATCTCCGGCATACAGGGCGTGGGCTTGGTCAACGTGAACGGGGCGCAAAAGCCGGCGGTGGGCATCCAGGCCGACCCGGAAAAACTCAAGACGCTGGGCATCTCGCTGGAAGAGATTCGCGGCGTGATTGCCACCACCACGGTGAACCAGCCCACCGGCACGATAGACGGCGCCAAGCAGTCTTTCAACGTCTACACCAACGACCAATTGCTCAAAGCCGCGCCGTGGAACGATACCGTGCTGGCCTGGAAAAATGGCGCACCCATCAAGGTGCGCGACATTGGCGTTGCAGTGGATGGGCCGGAAAACATGCGGCTGGCTGCCTGGGCCTTTGCCGGCGCTGCGGTGGACAAGGACAGCAAGCTCAAGAATGACCGCGCCATTGTGATTGCCATCACCAAATTGCCGGGCTCCAACGTGATTGAAACGGTTGACCGCATCTTCGCGGCGCTGCCCAAGCTGCAGGCCTCCATGCCGCCCAGCATCCGCATCAGCACGCTGCTGGACCGCACACAAAACATCCGTGCCTCGGTGCATGATGTGCAGTTCACCTTGCTGCTGTCCATTGCGCTGGTGGTGGCCATTATTTTTGTGTTTCTGCGCAATGTGGCCGTGACCGTCATACCCAGTTTGACGGTGCCCTTGGCGCTGTTGGGCACAGCGGCCATCATGTACCTGCTGAATTACAGCATGGACAATTTGTCGCTGATGGCTTTGACCATTGCGGTGGGCTTTGTCGTCGATGACGCGGTGGTGATGCTGGAAAACATCTACCGCCACGTCGAAGACGGCATGGACCCGATGAAGGCCGCGCTACAAGGTGCGGCAGAGATCAGTTTCACCATCATTTCCATTTCGGTGTCGCTGGTGGCCGTGTTCATTCCGCTGCTGTTGATGGGGGGCATCGTGGGCCGCCTGTTCCGCGAATTTGCGGTGACGGTGACATTGACCATTGCCGTGTCGGTGGTGATTTCGCTGACGCTGACCCCCATGCTCTGCGCCCGCTTCCTGCATGGCCACAAGCCTGGCGAAGTGGAGAAGCATGGCCGCTTGTACATGCTGTTTGAGCGCGGCTTTGACGCCATGTTGAATGGCTACAAGCGTGGCCTGCAACTGGTGCTCAAGCACCAGTTCATCACCTTGCTGAGCTTCCTGGCAACCATGGCGGCCACGGTGGCGCTGTTCATCTACATACCCAAGGGCTTCTTTCCGCAACAAGACACCGGTTTCATTTTTGGTACCGCCGACTCGGCGCAGGATTCGTCCAGCACCGCCATGCGTGAACGCCTGTTGGTATTGGCCGATATTCTCCGCAAAGACCCGGACGTGCAGGCCTTTGGCATGGCAACCGGTGGCTCCACGCTGAACTCCGGCAACTTCTTCATCGGGCTCAAGCCCAAGGACCAGGGCCGTACGGCCACGGCCGACGACATCATTGCCCGCCTGCGCCCCAAACTGGCCGGCGTCAGCGGTGTGGGCCTGTTCATGCAAGCCGGGCAGGACATCAACGTGGGCGGGCGTCTGGCGCGCACCCAATACCAGTACACGCTGACCGACGCCAATCTGGACGAGCTCAACGAATGGGCGCCGCGCTTGATGGAAAATTTCCGCAAGCTGCCGCAGCTCAAAGACGTGACCACCGACCAGCAGAACTCTGCACCCGTGGTGTCGGTCACCATCGACCGTGAACGGGCCGCCAGCTTTGGCATCAGCCCGGCAGCGGTCGACGGCACGATCTACGACGCCATTGGCCAGCGCCAGGTGGCGCAGTATTTCACCCAGGTCAACAGCTACCGCGTGATTCTGGAAGTGCGCCCCGACCTGCAGGCCAGTCCGGATTTGCTGGACCACCTGTACCTGACGTCCCCCATCAACGGGCAGCAGATTCCGATCTCGACTTTTGCCAAGATTGATGCCACCAAGACCGGCTTCCTCAGCATCAGCCACCAAGGTCAGTTCCCGGCCGTTACGCTGTCGTTCAACCTGACGCCGGGCACTTCGCTGGGCGAGGCGGTGGATGCGATCCGCAGCATGCAGACATCGCTGCGCATGCCGGAGAGCCTGAACGGCAACTTCCAGGGCACGGCGCAGGCCTTTGGCGAGTCGCTGCGCACGCAGCCCTACCTGATTGCCGCCGCCTTGATCGCGGTGTACATCGTCCTGGGCCTGCTGTATGAGAGCTATATCCATCCGCTGACGATTCTGTCGACGCTGCCATCTGCCGGTGTGGGCGCCTTGCTGATCCTGATGGCCGGTGGCTACGATTTGAGTGTGATTGCCTTGATCGGCATCATCTTGCTGATTGGCATCGTCAAGAAAAACGGCATCATGATGATCGACTTCGCGTTGCACGCGGAGCGCGATCGCGGCATGTCACCGGTGGACGCCATTTATGAGGCCTGCATACTGCGTTTCCGCCCCATCATGATGACCACGCTGTGTGCGCTGCTCAGCGGCCTGCCGTTGATGCTGAGCCATGGTGCGGGTTCTGAACTGCGCCGGCCACTGGGCTATGCCATGGTGGGCGGCCTGATACTGTCGCAAATGCTGACGCTGTTCACCACACCAGTGGTCTACATCTACCTGGACCGTGGACACCACTGGTATGTGCGGCGCAAAGCGGCACGGGCAGCCCACAAGGCCGCGCAACAGGAAAGCATGAACGCGGCACAATGAAAGTCCTGATTGTCGAAGACGAGATCAAGACTGCGGACTACCTGCGCCAGGGCCTGACCGAGCAGGGCTATAGCGTCGACCTGGCGATGGATGGCATCGACGGCCAGCACATGGCCACGCACCACCTCTACGACGTCATCATTCTGGACGCCATGTTGCCGGGCAAGGACGGTTTTGCCGTATTGCGCGCCCTGCGCGAATTGAAGAACACGCCGATCCTGATGCTCACCGCCCGCGATGGCACACAGGACCGTGTCAAGGGTTTGCAAGAAGGTGCGGACGATTACCTGGTCAAGCCCTTTTCATTCAATGAGTTGCTGGCCCGCATACAGGCCATCACACGCCGCAGCGCGATGCAGGAGTCCACGCAGTTGCGCATCGGCGATCTGCAGATCGACCTGATCAGCCGGCGCGTCATGCGCAACGGCCAGCGCATCGACTTGACGGCCAAAGAGTTCGCGCTCATCTCCTTGTTGGGCCGGCGCCAGGGCGAAATTTTGTCCAAAACCGTGATTGCAGAATTGGTGTGGGACATGAACTTTGACAGCCATACCAACGTGGTAGAGGTTGCCATCAAGCGGCTGCGTGCCAAGATCGATTTGCCGTTCGGCAGCAACCTGCTGCACACCATTCGCGGCATGGGCTATGTGCTGGAAAGCCGCAGTGAAGTTCACTGACATCCAGTCCTCCATCGCAGTGCGCCTGGCGCTGCTGTTTGCCGTGGTTGCGCTGGTGGCTTTCTCCCTGATTGCCCTGGTGCTCAATCTGGTGATGGCCAATGAGCTGGAGCGCCACCAGTACGAGCAAATCCAGAGCCGCACCGATGACATGCGCTACATGCTGTTGCACGCACGGGCACCTGGCATTGCACAGCGGGTCAAGGAGAAGCTGGACGCCCTGTCACCCCCCGATGGACGTGTGCGCTACTGGATGCACAGCGAGGACCCAGCGTTTCAATACGGCACCGAGCTGCCGGCCATTTTGCAGGAAACGACCGGCAAGGTCGGCATGGTGGACCTGCGGATTGACGGCCGCCACATCCGCGCGCTGCGCAATGAGTTGCCGGCGACCGTGGCCCGCCCGGCCGTGACCATGGTGGTGGGCGTTGATACGCGGCCCTTTGCCAGGACGGCACACAGCTTTCGCGTGGCCTCGTTGTTGATTACCCTGGTGGGCGTGGGCCTGGTTGCCGCACTGGGCTATTGGGTGGCGCGTGTGGGCCTGGCGCCCGTGGTGCGCTTGTCGCAAGACATCCGTGCCATCGGGCCGCACAACCGCGCGCAGCGCTTGCAGTTGCCGACCTTGCCGCTGGAACTGGCGCAGCTGGGTGCGTCCTTCAATGCCGCGCTGGACCGGCTGGAGCAGGCCTATCTGCAGTTGGCTACCTTCAATGACGATGTGGCCCATGAACTGCGCACGCCGCTGGGCAACATGATTGGCCAGACCCAGGTGGCACTGAGCCGCGAGCGCAACCCGGACCAACTGAAGGAGCTGTTGCAGTCCAATCTGGAGGAGCTCGAGCGCCTGCGCCTGATTGTGGCCGACATGCTGTTTTTGGCGCGGGCTGACCAGGGCGAGCGCGCCAACCGCAGCACTACGGTGTCTATCGCCCAGGAAGTGGAGAAGACCATCGAGTTTCTGGAGATCCTGTTCGACGATGCGGGGCTGACCGTGCAGGTGGTGGGCGACCAGATGGCGTCGATTGAAACCGCGCTGTTTCGCCGGGCGCTGACCAATTTGCTGCTGAACGCCATCCAGTACGCCCAATCGGGTACCCGGATCAGCGCGGACATCTCCACCGTGGGGAGTCAGGCGCATGTGGCTATCAGCAATGTCGGTCCGCCCATTGCAGCGGCCCACATCCATCGCATCTTCGATCGCTTTTACCGGGTCGATTCGTCACGCGCCAATTTCCCCGAGCAGCCGGGGCACGGCCTGGGCCTGGCCATTGTGAAAGCGGTTGCCAGCATGCATGGGGGCACGGTGTTTGCCAGTTCACAGGACCACAAGACCACGGTGGGCTTCACCGTGGACCTGCAGCCGTCTGCCACGTCAGCTGCCTCAGCGGCCTGAGCCGCCTGAGCCCTTGGGTGGCAACGCGGCGTCGTCCAACGGCGGGTAGGACAAAAAGTCAGCCAGCCAGTAACACGCCAGCGCCGTCAACAAAGACAGCACGGCCACGGTGTAGGCCAGGTTGGTCCCCACCCACAGCGTGCCCAGCCAGCGGTTGAACGCGGCGGAGTACACCGCGAACTTGCCACCCAGGCGTTCCAGTTCGTAGTTGAAACGCCGGTCGCCGGAAAAGTCCGGCGCGTTGCTGGCATGGCTGCTGGCTGCCGCGACTCCATAAATCACGATGGCGCTGATGACGCCCACGACCAATACAACGGTGCCCGCCACATGGATGCGCCGGTGCAAAGGTGTTTTGCTGGGCGAGGTCGTTGGTGCTTGCATGGCGCTATTTTCGCAGCAGACGCGCTCGCAAATGCTCTTCGAGAGGTTGTCTTAGATGTTTTGGTTGTTTGAAACCAATGTTTTATTCGTTTGAGTTTTGATCTTGCACATTTAGAGTGCCTTCCAGCCGCGCAAGAAACGTAAATGACGCGCGAACCACAACCTTCTGGAAAGCACTGCATGTCTGACTCCTGGAAATTCGAAACCCAATCGGTCCACGCCGGCTACAGCCCGGACCCCACCACCAAGGCCGTGGCCGTACCCATCTACCAAACGGCCGCCTACGCCTTTGACAGCGCACAACATGGCGCCGACCTGTTTGACCTGAAGGTGCCGGGCAACATCTACACGCGCATCATGAACCCGACGCAGGACGTGCTGGAGAAGCGTGTTGCAGCATTGGAAGGCGGCATTGCCGCGCTGGCGCTGGCCTCCGGCCAGGCAGCCGTGACCTATGCGATACAGACGATTGCCGAAGCGGGTGACAACATCATCGCCAGCAGTGCGCTGTATGGTGGCACCTACAACCTGTTTGCCCATACGCTGCCGCAATTTGGAATCACCACCCGCTTTGCCGATGCGCGCAACCTGGCCAGTTTCGAGGGTCTGTTTGACGACAGGACCAAGGCGGTGTTCATCGAATCCCTGAGCAACCCGCAAGGCGCCGTGACCGACATCGCAGCCATCGCGGCACTCGCCCACCGCCACGGTGTGCCGCTGATTGTCGACAACACGGTGGCGACGCCCTACTTGCTGCGGCCGTTTGAACATGGCGCCGACATCGTGGTGCACTCTCTGACCAAATACCTGGGGGGCCACGGCACCACCATCGCTGGCGCCATTGTCGACAGCGGCAAGTTCCCCTGGGCCGAGTACAAGACCAAGTTCAAACGCCTCAACGAGCCCGACCCCAGCTACCATGGCGTGGTCTACACCGAGGCGCTGGGGCCTGCTGCCTATATTGGCCGCGCCCGTGTGGTGCCCCTGCGCAACACCGGTGCTGCCATTTCGCCGTTCAACGCCTTCTTGATACTGCAAGGCATCGAAACCTTGGCACTGCGCCTGGAACGCATCAACGACAACACGCTGCGTGTTGCGCAGTATCTGCAACAGCATGGCAAGGTGGAATGGGTCAGCTATGCCGCACTGCCCAGCCACCCAGACCATGCACTGGCGCGAAAATACTTGGGCGGCAAGGCATCCGGTCTGCTGACCTTTGGCGTCAAGGACGCTGCCGGCGATGGCCTGGCCGCCGGCGCACGCTTTTTGGATGCGCTCAAGCTGTTCACGCGCCTGGTCAATATTGGCGACGCCAAGTCCTTGGCCACGCATCCGGCATCGACCACGCACCGCCAGTTGTCACCGCAGGAGTTGACCAAGGCTGGCGTCTCGGAAGATGCGGTACGCCTGTCGGTCGGCATTGAGCACATCGACGACCTGCTGGCGGATCTGGAGCAGGCGCTGGCCGCTGTCTGAGCATGAATTTTCAGCAACTGCGGTCGGTCAAGGAGACCGTGCAGTGCGGCTTCAACCTCACCGAGGTTGCCACCACGCTGTACACGTCGCAACCCGGAGTCAGCCGGCAGATACGGGAACTGGAGGACGAACTGGGCGTGGAGATCTTTGTGCGCGCCGGCAAGCGCCTGACCGGGTTGACACCGCCCGGTGCAGCCCTGTTGCCGATCGTGGAGCGCTTGCTGCTGGATGCAGAGAACCTCAAGCGCGCCGGCGACGACTTCAGCTCCCGCATGGAAGGCCAGTTGTCGGTGGCGGCCACCCACTCGCAGGCCCGCTATGCCTTGCCGCATGTGGTGCGCGACTTTCGCCGCAATTTCCCCAAGGTCACCTTGCACCTGCGTCAGGGCTCACCCAAGCAGGTGGCCGCCATGCTGCTGTCCGGCGAGGCCGATATCGGCGTGGCGACCGAGGCGCTGGTGGACTTTGCGCAGCTGGTCACGCTGCCCTGTTACCACTGGACCCACAGCATTGTGGTGCCACCGGGCCATGCGCTTCTGGGCCAGACCGGCCAGGTCACGCTGGAGCAGTTGGCCCGCTACCCCATCATCACCTACGAGCAAGGCTACACCGGGCGTTCGCACATTGACGAAGCCTTTGCCGCCCGCGATCTGCACCCCGATGTGGTGTTGACCGCGATGGATGCAGACGTCATCAAGACCTATGTGGAATTGGGCATGGGCGTGGGCATTGTGGCATCGGTGGCATTGGACGGCGAGCGGGACCGCAACCTGCGCATTCTGGATGCCGGCCACCTGTTCCAGGTCAACGTGACGCGGTTGGGCTTGCGCCGCGGCGCCTGGCTGCGCGGCTATGCCTACAGCTTCATCGAAACCTTTGTGCCGACGTTGACCCGCGACGTGGTCGCCCAGGCCTTGGCGCAATCCGTTGGCGACACAAACCAACTATAGATATGCGGATTCATTCGTTCGTAAAGCAGGCGCCGTTGATTAGATTCCTTGGTTGTGCCGAAGATTTTTAGTGAGTACACAGTGAAAGCGACAAAGAGTATTTCCCAAAAGAAGCCCCGGTCCCGGACCGCGGTACAACAAGCCCCGACTGGTCTCCAGCCTGTGGGCGAGCGTTGGACAATCAGCACCGTAGCCCTCGCGGCCAGCATGTGCTTGCTGGCGGCAACGCCGGCGCAGGCCGCCGATCCGGCCACGGTAACGGAGCAGCAAGCCGAAGTGCAGGTCGCAGCCCTGGACAAGGTCGTCGTGCAGGCACGCAGCCGCGCCGAACTGATTCAAGATGTTCCCGTTCCGGTATCCGCCATCTCCGCCAAGTCACTGCAAGACAACAATGCCGTGGCCTTTCAGGACTTTGCCAAGCTGGCGCCCAACCTGGCCGCACACGTACCCAATGCCAGACAGACCAGCATCTCCATTCGTGGCGTCGGCAAGAACACCGCCAATGATGCGCTGGAACCCAGCGTAGGCGTTGTCATTGATGGTGTACCCAGTGCGTTCATTGCGCAGTCCTGGGGCAACTTCGCCGACCTGGACCATGTCGAGGTATTGCGCGGCCCACAGGGCACACTCTTGGGCAAGAACACCACGCTGGGTGTTGTCAACATCGTCACCAAGGCACCCAGCTTCAAGCCGGAATCCGACTTCGAGTTGGGCGTGGGCGAGCACAATGCCGTCAGCCTGAAGGGCAGCGTGGGCGGTTCCATTCAGGACGGTGTGCTGGCCTACCGCGCGTCGGTGTTCTCGGAAAAGCGCGATGGCCCGTTCAAGAACATTGCACCTGACCAGAGCAACGAGACCTTTGGTGAGCGCAACCGCGCGGGCGCCCGTCTGCAGTTCCTGCTATTGCCCAGTGCCGACTGGTCGGTGCGCGTCATTGCGGACCACCAGGAGTCGGCCGAGCTGATCGCCTACACGGACCCCGCCTTGTTTGGTGACCCGGCGCAATTCCCCAACGGCGCGTCGCGCACGGCGGGCACGGGCACAACCTATACGTCACGCCTGTCGCGCTCTTGGTTTGGCAACTACCAGCCACTGGTGACGGACTGGAACACCGTAGACAACAGCGGCTCGCGCCCGACGCAAAGCACGTCCAATGGCTTGTCGGCCGAGGTCAACTGGAACCTTGACGATCTGACGCTGACCTCGATCTCGTCCTACCGTGACTCGCTGTTCGATGCCAAAAATGCCAACTGGTCGCAATTCAACATCACGCACTTTGGTGCGCTGATCAAGCAAAAGCAGGTGTCGCAGGAGCTGCGCTTGAGCTCCACGCTGGGCAAGCAACTGGACTACACAGCCGGCCTGTACTTTCTCAATTCGCAAGTGGATGCCACCGACCGCAACCTGTTCGGCGGCGATGCCGGCGCCTTCTATGCAACGACTGCCAACTACAACACACTGATCGCCTCGGCAGTGGGCAAGCAGTTGCTGCAGGACTCGTTGAAGGGCCTGTTCACCAACCTGCCCGCCCAGCCCAACACCAAGAGTCTGGCCGAGTTTGGGCAACTGAACTGGCATATCGACGACAAAGCCACATTGACACTGGGCCTGCGCCGCAACCAGGAGGACAAAGACAATAGCTACAACAAGTTCATCGCCACCGATTCGGCACTGACAGGCAACCTGGCTGCCACCACCTTTGACGCCGCCGGCAACGCCATAGGCGGTGTCTACAGCGGTGCCACCGCAGCACAGATCGCGGCAGCGAAGGCCGTGCGCTTGACGCAGCTGACGTCGGTGGGGGCTATTGCTGGACAACCCATCAATGCCACTTCGTATGCGGGTCTGATCAACCCCAGCTACAAGCTGAGCAAAGACACAATGGTGTATGCCTCGCTGGGCTATGGCGAGAAATCGGGCTCGGTGCAGTTCAACACCAGCAACTTGACACCGCAAAACGTGGACCCCGAAAAGGCGCTGGACTTTGAACTGGGCTTGAAATCCAGCCTGCTGGATCACAAGCTGGTGCTCAACCTCAATCTGTACCAAACGCAGATTCGCGACTACCAGCAAAACCTGACCGTGGTGGACGCCACGACGTCCACCGGCTTTCGCACCTACCTGGGCAATGTCAAAGGTGTATTGCTGCGCGGCCTTGAATTGGACGGCTCGTATGCGGTGGACAGAAACCTGAACTTCAACTTCAGCGGCGCCTACAACGACGCGACCTACTCGGACTTCAGCAACGCTCCCTGCGCGTCCGACATCTCTGGCCAACCCGGTGGCCAGCAGCAGTGCGATTACACCGGCCGGCAACTGCCGTTCGCACCCAAGGTGACGGCGGCACTGGGCGCCGACTACCACCTGCCGCTGGGCGGCAACTATGTGTTGCACGCCTTTGGCAACGTCGCCTACCGGGGTGGTGCCAACTACAACGCCGGCCTGTCGGACCTGGGTTGGCAGGACGGCTACAGCATCGTCGACGGCGGCCTGGGCCTGCAGACGCACAACGGCAAATGGGAAGTGGCCCTGGTCGGCAAGAACCTGACGGATAGGCAATACGTCACCAACATCAACACCTACAGCAACCAGGCCGCCATCACCGGCACGCCGGGGGACAGGCGCTACCTGGGCGTGGTGCTGCGTGCCCACCAGTTCTGATGCAAAGAGCCGTAACAGGACGACCCATGTTCAAACCGCACTCCTCTGCATGGCACCGCCAACTGGTGAAGTCTCTTGTGTTGGCGGCTGCGCTCGTGGCCGGTTTTTCGGCCGCGCAGGCCGAGACCTTGCCCGCCTCTGTTTTGGGCGCTTCGTTGGGTGGCATCGACCAAAAAACCCACCATCTGAACGACTGGAGCGGCAAGCTGCGCATTGTCAACTTCTGGGCCACCTGGTGTATGCCCTGCCGCGGCGAGATTCCGGTGTTGCAGTCTGCGGCCGACACGTGGCGCAAGGATGCCGTGGTGTTAGGCGTGGCGTTGGACAACGCCAAAGACGTGCGCCGCTTCGGCCAGCAGGCCGGCATTCGCTACCCGCTGCTGTTGGCGCAAGAGACGGGCCCAAGCCTGATGAAGAGCGGCGGCAATGCATCGGGTGCCTTGCCCTTCACCTTGCTGGTCGATGGGCAGGGCAACATTTTGCAACGCCATTCCGGTCCCATCAGCGCCAACCAACTGGACCGCTGGCTGGCGGATGCCACCGGCAAAACATTGTCATCCAACTAAGAAGGAGATTCACCATGAACATACGATCATTCACCGCACGTGCCCTTCTTGCAGCGGCCGTGCTGGGCAGTGCTGCAAGCAGCCAGGCCGCTGTGGACAGCAGCAGCTACAAGTCCGAACTGGAACAACTGCGCCGTGACGCAGACCAGCGCCTGCGCGCACCCAACGGCACCTTGGCGGTCATAGGCCTGTTCTGGCTGCACGAAGGCAGCAACCGCATTGGTTCCGCTCCGGCCAACGAAGTGCCGCTGCCGCCCGATGCGGCGCCGGCACAGGTGGCGGTCGTCAAGGTCGCAGACGGCGTCACCAGCCTCGAAGTAACGGGTGAAACGCCCGTCAGCATCGACGGCGTGAATGTGGACAAGCGGGTGCTGACCAAGGACGATGCGGGTAGCCGCAGCATCAAGATTGGCCGGCTGACCTTGTCGTTTCAAAGCGGTGAGCAAGGCCTGGCCATCCAGGTCAGCGACCCCAACAGCGCCGCGCGCCGTGACTTTGCCGGCCAGCAGTGGTACCCGATTGACGAGGGCTGGCGCCTGCAGGGGCACTATGTGGCCTATCCACAGCCCAAGATCATTCCCTATGAGAGCGCAGTGGGTGGCACGCGCAGCGCACCCAGCCCGGGTTATGTGACCTTTCAGCGCAATGGCAAAGAGTACCGCCTGGATGTTCTGCAAGAAGGCAGCAAGGGCCAGGTGGCCTTCTTCTACGACACCACCACCGCCAAAACCACCTATGCGGGCGGGCGCGTACTGCCCATTGAAGCGGGTGAGGGCGACCAGGTGACCCTGGACTTCAATAAGGCGTTCAACCGCCCCTGCGCGGTGTCGCCCTACACAACCTGCCGCCTGCCGCCTGAGCAAAATCGCCTGCAGTTGCTGGAGGTCCGCGCCGGTGAGAAGAAGCCACTGGTCAAGGTGCAGCGCGTTGCCAGCGCGCCCGATTCCATCAAGTAAGGAGCGCGGCGATGGCAGTGGCAACACAAGAAACATGCGCCAGCCTGGCAGACAGGCTGGAGTCTGTGAGGACGGTGGCCCTGGCTACCGGCCTGGGGTACTCCGGGGGTGTTGCTCCCACGCTTGCGTGGGAGCTTTTTTCTGCCGGTGAAGCCCAACTGGTAGACGTGCGCACCTTTGAAGAGCGCAAGTTTGTCGGCCATGTGCCTGGCAGCCTGCATGTGGCCTGGGCCAGCGGCACCAGCCTGACACGCAACCC
>JACXTT010011166.1_pt1 | contig 12039 bp, 7 predicted proteins | sample 9270951 | NCBI WGS metagenome assembly JACXTT01 (sample SAMN15532306, study PRJNA645909) | rock metagenome | isolation source: weathered quartz diorite | place: Puerto Rico | collected 2017-06-21 | reverse complement strand
GTAAGCGCCGAAATCGAACCCCGGCGTCATCGACAACTTGTTGACCACGATGTCCCCGGTCAAACTGGACGCCCGTGAACTCCCCGCGAAGCGCAGATCGGCATCGGCCGAAGCGCTCACCCCGGGGGGATAGCGCAGTCGCACGCCCTGCCCGCGAACCCCGAGGTCGAAATTGAAGTTGCCGTTGTAGGCGGTTGCATATCCGCTGAAAGTAACCAGACCGCCTCCGGTGTGGGCGGTAAGCGTCTCAATTTGCAGCCGGTCCTGGTTGAAGACGAGCGCACCGTTGATGTCGCTGAGGGCGCTGGGCAGGTCGATGTAGGCGACGGAGCCGTGGTCAATGCGCACCCGTCCCTGCACCGCAGGCCTGGCCAGGACTCCCGCCACCGTCAGGTCCACGGACACGACCCCGGAAGACGTAAAGTCGGGGTTGAAGGTTTCAATCAGCTTCAGGTTCACCTGCCCCTGGGCGCGCAGGTCCAGCTCCCGCTGGCCGTCGAGGCGCGCCGTTCCCGAGGCAGTGATGTCCGTGTCGTCGCCCACCAGATGAAATTGTTCGAGGCGCAGAGTCTGGTTGGAGATCGAAAACCGGACGGGGCCGCTGTTCCGCAGCTTGATCTCCTCGACGATGAGGTCGAGAGGGTCAAGGCTGGCCACGACCTGCAACTCCCGGGGCCGTCTCAAGGGCCCGAACACGTGCACCTCCCCGCTGGCGCGGGAATGCCCGGTTACTCCCGCGCGCATGGAAACGCGCAGGAGAGAGTCCACGTCCAGCTGGCGGAAACGTAGGTGGACGTCAGCCGGCCAGTCTTCTCGCATGCGTACCTGGCCGTCGAGCTTCAGGTCCGCCTGATCGAACTGGGATTCGCCGCTCATGCTCAGGATTTCGCCCTGAGAGACAGCGTGCAGCGTGAAATCCCCCGCGCGCTCCTGGTCGAAGGTCAGGTCGCGCAGGTGAACCTCGGCGTTGAGCACAGGCTGCTCCAGGGTGCCGCTGCCGCTGGCGGTGAAGTCGGCGCGGCCCTGGATGGTGACGCGCGAATTCTGCAGGGCAGAAATTCGTGTCAGGTCGAAATTCGCGCCGGTCGCCTGGAAGCTGTAGGCGCCGCTGTCGAAGCCATAGGCGGCGTCGCCGGCGACCGTGGCTTCGTAGTGGGTAAGCTGCAGGTTTTTGAGGTGAATCTCGGCGCCGGTGAAGGCCAGGTCAGCGCTGAAATGCTCGATCGGCTCTCCGTAGACGAGGGCGTCACGAACCATGATATGGCCTTCGCCATGCGGATCGGCTGGCGTGCCCTCGATTCGGAGCTGGAAGTCCGTGACTCCGGAGACGGGATACCCGTATCCAGCCAGCGCCAGGAACGACGCCAGGTCGGCGTTTTGTGTATCGAGCCGCACCTGGAACTGGCTCTTATCTGTGAAGTGTCGCTGGCTCAGATGGGCCTGCAGATCGAAGCGCACCGAATCCGGGTTTCGCACCAGGATTCCGTTATGCACCGCGAAAAGCGACGGAGAGACCTGAATGTCCGCCCGCAGGGAATTCCAGTTCACCATTTTCGCCGGCGTCCGCGAGGTGGCAGGAATCAGGGTTTCGAAATCCTGCGACTGAAGAGTGCCGGAAATGGCGATCTGCGACAAGCGTCCGGTCGCCGATCCGCTGAAGGAAGCGTGCCCGCGCAAGGTGACTGGAACAGGTCCGGTGTAGCCGGCCGCAACGATCACCGGCTGCCACTCCCCAAGATCGGTGGTCGAGACCGAGAGCCGCAACGAAGCCGTCGAAGAAAGCGTGCCGCTGGCGTGAACCTGGGTGGCGCGCGTGTTAGCGGTCAATTCGTCGATCTGCAGCTCCCCCGGACCTGCCCGGTAGGTGCCGCGAGCATGCGCCGTCAGCGGCAATTGTGAGCTTGAAACGCGGGCCGGCGGGGCGACATCGGTCTCGACGCGCGCCTCGGTATCGCGCACCGACCCCTTCCAGCGGGCGTCCACCGTGCCGCTCGCCAAGCCCGCCAGTTTCAGGCGCTCGAATGGTCGTCCGGCGCTGGCGAGGGCAGAGGCGATCTCATAAGTGGACAGGTCACGGAAGCGAAGGTGAATCATTCCCGACTGCCGTTCAGATTCTTTTGCCTTCGCCGGTGCGATCTTGGACCCGGGGTTGCGCCAGTTGCTGATTTCAGCATCGCCTGAAATCAGCCCGCTTAGCACCCGGCCTTCAATTTGTGACAACAGCAGCCGGTCGGGTTGCAATCTGTATTGCGCGCTGAGACTGGCATGGTGCACGCCCACCGGCGCGTCCCGCCAGTCCAGGTTCGCGATCTGGAGCTTTCCGATGGAGGAGAGATTCGTGCCTGACCAGGACGCGTGCCCGGTCAGGCGGACCATCCCACGACGAAATTCCGGACGGCGGGCCACTGCCGCGGCTTCCGCCACGTCCAGATTGGCATCATAGTCGGCTTCGATCCGCGGCTGGCGGAAATCCTGCACCAACCCCTTGGCCCTTGCTTCGGAGCGGCCCGTACTGACTCTCAGGGAATGAATCTGGACCTGGTTGGGAGCCAGCGTGAAGTGCGCCTCGGCATTCCAGGCGACAGGACGCAGGCCTTTGAAGGCGCTGTCCACTTTGCCCAGCAGGACATTGCCATCGTAGCGCCGGCGGAGCATGGAGTAGCTCATGTCGGCGGAAACATCGTTCAGGATCAAATCCAGGGGCACGCGCTGGTCGCCCCAGAGCAGTTCTCCGTGACGAACTTCCAGCCGGTCGATGGACAGGGCGAACAGCTGCTCCACCGGAGGCTTGGAAGAAGCGCGGTTCACTCTCGGTTCGGGCTGATTGGTGGTGCCGTCAGGATAGACAATAATGTGGATCACCGGATGATCGAAGACCACATACTTGAGCCCGAGATCGGATCGCAGCAAGGACAGCAACTTGATCTGCGCCATCAGGCTCTGCAGATGGGCGTAGGGCAGTTCTCCCTCTTGCTCCCGGCCATGGATGGTGAGATTGCGAACTTCGATCTGAAAATGGAAGGGGACGGTGTGAATGCTTCCCAGCTCGACCCGCCCTCCGGTGATGCGTTCGAGGGTGGCGACCAGTCGCCCACGCACCATCGCCTGGAAGGAGTCCGTAGTGCTGTACCAGCCCAGACCGGCCAGCGCCAGCCCGCCGCCCAGCATCAGCGCCAGGACATATTTCCAGAGCTGGCGCCTGGGCTTGGCGTCGGCTTCAGTCATTGCGTCGGGCCCCGGACACGGCCGCCAGACCTTCACTGCGAATCTCGCTTCCCGCCCGCAGGTCCTGCAGCCACGCGGTCAGCAGCTGGTTGATCTTTTTCTCGGTCAGCACTTCCTTGATCTTGCCGCTCACGTCGGACAGGGGAACATCGCGGCCGCCCGCCTGCCGCAGTTGGGGCAGAAGTTCCTGGTTGTAGTAGCTCTCGATGCTCTTGGCGTCGATGGTGACGCCGGGTCGCAGACGCGAATCCACCAGCTTCATGAGGTCCAGATCCAGCGCCACGCGGCTGCGCAGATCCTCCTCGCTCAGGCGGCTTTGCTCCAGCAGGGCCCGCCAGCCCGCATCTGAGTCTGCCTGGGGATACTGGGCTCGAATCTCGCGCACCCGCCGCTCCACCTCTTCGGCAGCGGCGTGTGCGGAATCGGAGGAGCGCAGCTGCTCGCGCAGCAGTTCCTGGTCAATCAGGTGATCGAGGGCAGCCTTGCGGTCGCTGGCCGAAATGTGCTCCAGCGCCCGTCCCGCACTGAAGGCCTCGAAGCGCATCTCGTCTTCCCAATCGCTCTGCAGGATGATGTGTCCATTCACCGTGGCGACGATCTGATCGATGATTTCTCCGGCATGGACCGGCACCGAGAGCGCCAGCAGCAGGAGGGCGAAACATGCGATGGAGGATCGGTTCTGCATCAGAAAGTCTGCCCAATGCTGAAGAATACCCCGAAGTGGCTGACGTGCTGCGGGTCGAAGCTGGCCGCTGGACAGGGCTGATTGGCCTGCGGCACCACCGTGCAGCGCGGAAACGCAGGCGGATTCAGATTGTAACCGAAATCGAAGCGCACCGGTCCCACCGGTGTTTTGTAGCGCACGCCGATGCCAATGGCGTGGGAAATATAGCTGTAGTTACATTGCCCGGCCGTACCCGGCTGCAGGCAAAGCTGCGGGTCCTTCTGGCTCCAGCGCAGCAGGTTGTGAAACATGTCATGGGAGTTGGTGAACACGTTGCCGGCGTCATGAAAGATGGCGAAACTGATGTTGTCCTGGAAGAAAGGCAGGGTGGGTGGCGGCGTGCGCAGTTCGATGCTGTTCAGGAATAAGGCCGTGCCCCCCAGCGGGAAACCCGTGTTCGGATCGCGCGGGCCGGCCTGATTCAACCCAAAGCCGCGGTGCGAGTTTCCGCCTCCGGTAAAGAAGCGTTCCGCCAGCGGAAGACAAATCCTCTGGGGCTGATTGCAGTCGGCGCCGGGTTGCGGCATAAGAGTGCTCCCGAAGGGAGTTTGTACTCCGATGCGGGTGGAGCGCGCCAGCACGAATTTGCGGTCCGCGGGCCGGTTCCGTCCCAGAGCATAGTATGTAGAGTTCTGCATGAGCACCCGGGTAAAGTCGGTTTCCGAACCGAAGTAACCGGATGCGACGCCTCCGTCGAAGGTGGTGTAGTTGCCCTTCGTGGGCTCCAGATCGCTGTTGCGCTTGTTGCGGATGTAGCTGATGCTGGGAATGCCCACGCGCGTAGGCTGCGAAAGTAACGGAATCTGGTTGGGACTGATGGTGTTCTGGATATCGCTGGCTTTGACCCGCCGGTAGGTGAAGCGGTAGGTCATAATGCTGGCCTTGCCGATGATCTGCTCCGCCTGCACCGAGCCCTCCAGCCGTTGCGACGTGAAGGTCGTGACATCGACGGTGTTGTCGTAAAAGGTGGTAAAGGTGAGCCGCCAGCTGGGGCTGTTAAATAGCCGGGGCGCATCGTAACTGATCAGGCCCCGCTGCTGCAGGCGTCCGACGTTCGCCTTGAACGAAAGCGTGTGATTGCGGCCGCGAAAGTTCAGCCGCGTGACCCCGAATGAGACCCGTGGGCTCACGCCCGCGTTTCCCAGCGGCGTCTGGTTGCTGCCGTTGACCGGCTGGCCGGTTTGGAACTCCAATCCGAGGCCGTAGTTGAAGGTGTAGCGCTTGGCTTCCTGAACGTTGACCAGCACGTTCTTCTCTTTTTCGTTGCTGCCCGGATTCTGCAACGCAGTATCCACCTGACTGAAGATGCCCAGATCATAGAGCCGCTTTTGTGTGTTCAGCATTTCGATCTGGCTCAGCGGGTCGCCCGGCTTGGTCTGGATCTCGCGCTGCACGATCGACTCGCGCGTGTTCTCCAGCCCGGCGACGTAGACCTGGCCGACCAGCACCTGCTCACCTTCGTGAATCGTGTAGGCTACGTTCATGAGGTGAGGGTTGTCCGCAGAGCGCTGCGCGGAAGCCTCGAAGGTCGCGTCGGGAAACCCGTGGTTGAAGTAATAATTCAGAATGATCTCGCGGTCATCGCCGATCTTCGGGTAACCAAACCCCTGTCCCGGAGCGATGTTCAGCTCGGGAAAGGGCGCCGCCAGCTTGGTCTCATTGCCTGTGATCTGCAGCGAACCCACCATGGTCTGCACGCCTTCATCGATCTCCAGGGTCACCGCGAGCACGTTGTTCTCGCCGCGGTAGTTGTCTTCGATCTTGGGGGTGATCTTCACGTCCAGGAATCCGTTGGCGTGATAGGGATTGGCGATCAGGTTGCGCACGTCGTCCGCCAGCAGCGCCTGGCTGTAGCGCCCATGAGAGAGGAAGCGCTCCGCGGGCAGAATCTGCATGCGCGAGCGCAGAAGCTCGGTGGGGAAATTATTGTTGCCCCTGATTTCTATCTTGGCCAGCTTGTGGCGCTCTCCCGCCTCGATCTGGTAACTGACCCGCAGGCTGTCCGCTGAGACCGTGGTCCGTTGCAGCGTGACTTTGGCATCAAAGTATCCCCGCCCCTGCATGTAGTTGAGCAGATTGCGCCGGCCCTCGTTCAAGAGATCTTCATCGAGAGCGTGTTCCTCATACACCGGAACGTTGCGTTTGAGCTGGGCATGACTGATCCTGAACCCCTCCGTGGCAATCTCCACCCTGGGACCTGGCTCAATGTCGACCGCGTAATCCACCGCATTGCTTTCGGGGCGAAATGAGCGGCTGGTAATCGCCACCTGCGAGAGCAGCCTCTCCTGCTTCAGGTATTTCTTGCGCAGGCGGTTGAGCGCCCGGGTTACGCGCTGCACGGTCACGAAATCGCCGGTGTGCATTTTGGCGATATCCTGAATCTGTCCCGCGCTATATCCGGCCTGGCCGGTAACCGTGATCTGTCCCACCTTGGCGTGCGGGCCGGGGGCGATACGGATGCGCAGGTTCATCTGCTGGGTCTGGGTTTGCGGCTCCTCCTGGTCGGTCACCGTGGAAAGGTAGTAGCCGTTCTGTTCCATCAGCTGGGTGATGCTTTTCAGTCCGCGGTCCACTTTTTCGCGGGTGAACACTTCCCCCAGCTGCAGCTTCGACGCATTCACTACCTGGTTGGCGGCCGGCGGTTCGGGGGCGCCCTCGACGAAAATTTCTCCCACAAAGTAATTGGGCTGCGCCCTGAACACCAGAGCAACTTGGCCCCCGCCCACCCGTTCCGCCTCCACCTGCACATCGGAGAACCGCCCGGTTGCGTGGATAGCCTGAATGCTCTGTCGCACTTTGTCTCGCGTCAGGGTTTCGCCAACCTTTTGCGGGATCAGCCCGGCGAGCTGCTTAGCTGTGGCCGGCGCAGTCTCTGGGAACTCGATGTCGCGCACGACTAATCCTTCATACCAGAACTCGCCCACCCGGGCGGCAACGCCGGACGCCGCCTGTGTGGCGCTCTGTCCGCTTCCGGAAGGCGGCTGCGAGGCCGGAGCCTGCGTCCAGGCAGGGAGGCAAAGCGTCATCGCCAGGGCCAGCCCTCTCAGGGTTTTCCCTATTGCTGCCTCGAAATACAAGCCGGTCCCCCGCAATTGCTGGCTGATGGTTCGATGAATGGTCATCGGGCAGTGTTGCATTCGCCCCGCGAAACAAAGCGGCCACTATAATAATGGTTTATGGCTTGGGAAATGGGTGATCTGTTTGGAACTTGAGGACCGATATTCGCGGCAGGTGCTGTTCGCCGGCATCGGAGCGGAAGGACAGCGCAGACTGGCGGCCGCCCGCGTCGCTGTGGCAGGATGCGGCGCGACCGGCTCAGCCCTGGCTTCCCTGCTGGCCCGCGCCGGCGTGGGGACGATCCGGGTCATCGATCGCGACTACGTGGAGCCCAGCAACCTGCAGCGCCAGTCGCTGTTCGACGAATCCGACGCGGAACAGTCCTTGCCCAAGGCCGTGGCCGCCGCCCGCAAAATTTCCTCATTCAACTCGACCATTGTGGTTCAGCCGCAAGTGGCAGACCTGGTCCCGGCCAACGTTCACTCCCTGCTGAACGGCACGGACTTGATTCTCGACGGTACGGATAACTTCGAGACCCGCTATCTCCTCAATGACTTCGCCGTGCAGGCCCGCCTACCCTGGATCTACACTGCCGCCGTGGGCAGCTACGCGGCGACCCTGAACGTGCTCCCGGGAAAAACGGCATGCCTGGCGTGTCTGTTCCCCGAGCCGCCCGGCGGCGTCCTTGAGACCTGCGAGACCGCCGGAATCCTGAATTCCGCCGTCAACCTGGCTGCCTCGATTGCCGCTGCCGAGGCCCTCAAGCTGCTGGTGGGCGCAGAGGCGCAAATGCGGCGGACGCTGCTTTCCGTCGATTTGTGGCGCAACCAGCGCGCCGAGGTGCGCGCGGAAAATCCGCGCCCCGGATGCCGCGCCTGCGACGCCCACGACTTTGTCCATTTGGCGGGTGAGGGCAGGGCTCACGTCACGCTGTGCGGCCGCAATTCGGTACAGATTCATGAACGCCATCGGCCCCTCGATTTTGCCGAGGTCAGCGCCCGGCTAAAGGCCCATGGAGCGGTCCGGCACAACGATTTCGTGCTGAAGTTCTGGCCCAGACCCTACGAGTTGACTCTCTTCCCCGACGGCCGCGCGATCATTAAAGGCACGACCGATACCGGAGTTGCGCGCAGCCTGTATGCGCGCTATGTAGGAAGCTAATCAGCCGAGGGGCATCAGGTCAGACTACGGAAGCGTGCTGGTCAGCGCTCAGTGATGCGTTCCAGAGCCTGAAAGAACCCGGGATAAGAGATGACGGCTGCGTCCGCGCCTCGGATCAGGCTCTCTCCCTCCGCCCGAAGAGCGGCTACCGCGAAGGCCATGGCAATGCGATGGTCTCCGAACGATTCGATGTCCGTGCCGTGCAAGCGCTGGCCGCCGGGGATTCGCAAGCCATCTTCACGCTCCTCGACCTCCGCTCCCATGGCGCGAAGATTGCCGGCAATGGCGGCGATCCGGTCAGATTCCTTCACCCGCAACTCGCCGGCGTCGCGAATTTCAACTCCGCCGGAAGTGTAGGGCGCGATCGCCCCCAGTACCGGAATCTCATCAATCAGCGCGGCGGTGTCGGCTCCCGCCAGGCGGGTTCCACGCAACGCGCCGCCTTCGGCCTTCACCGTTCCGCGTAACTCGCCGTGCTGCTCTTCCAGTTGGGTCACTTCAATCCGCAGCCCCATCGCAATCAGGATGTCCAGCAGTCGGGCGCGAGTCGGATTCATCAGCAATCCTTCAATTACCAGATGTGAGCCGGGAAAAAGCGCGGCCGCGCAAAGGAAGAAAGCGGCGCTCGAAATATCGCCGGGAATCCGAGCATCCATCGCGCGTAATTTCTGGCCTCCTCGCAGGCGCGTTTCCGCGCCACTTTGTATCAGCTCCACGCCGAAGGAGCGCAGGGCCAGTTCGCTGTGATCCCGGGTTCGTATGGGCTCGTGCACGGAGGTTTCGCCCGAGGCGAACAGGCCGGCAAACAGCAGGCAGGATTTCACCTGTGCGCTCGGGACCGGCATCCTGTACTGGACTCCCCTTAAACCGCCACCCGAAATCTGCAGGGGCGGACGGCCACCATGCTGGGATGTAATCTTCGCTCCCATCATTTCCAGGGGCTGAATGACGCGAGCCATGGGACGCCGCGAAAGCGAAGCATCCCCTGCGAGCTCGCTGGCAAAGGGCTGGCCGGCCAGAATGCCGCTGAGCATGCGCATGGTCGATCCCGAGTTGCCGCAGTCCAGGACGCGATCAGGCGCCTGCAGCTTGCTGCCCTCGATGACGACTGTGCCCTGCTCCCGCCGCACCTGGGCGCCCAGGCTCTGGATGCAAGCCAGGGTGCTGGCGCAATCCGCGCCGGTGGAGAAATTCTCCAGCCGCGATGTACCCTGAGCGATCGCCGCCAGCATGGCATAGCGGTGCGAAATGGATTTATCGCCGGGAAGCTGGAGAGATCCGGCAATGTTCCTGGCAGGGTGCACGCACACGGTCGAATCGGTTCTCATGCCGAAATCCAATATAGCGGAATGATCAGGCCCGCAGGACGCGGAAGCGCGCGTGCCTGCGCCTCCGGTGACGGCCGTTGTCCGGACTACGTGAAAGCCTTCGCCTCGGCCGCAGCTTCCTTGAGGATCTCGGCGGGCACTTCCTTGATGGCGAGATGAAACTCAAACATCGGCGTTTCGCTTCCCCGTCCCCAGCGGCTTGTCTCCCAGTGCGCCTGCAGAAATCTGACCTCGGGGCTGCCGGTGAGGTCGAGCAACAGGGGATGCTGTCCGCGATAAAACTTTTGCGGGAAGGCGAGCAGGGGTTTGGCTCCCCAAGCGGTTCCGTCCGTGGAGCCATATACGCTCACGTCGAGCGACTCCTGCTCAATGATGTTGGTAATTTCAAGACCGAGCAGAAAGACGCGGTGGCCGGCGCCGCTGATGTCGACCGCTGGCCCGTCGCCCTTGGCAGTCACCACCGTTTTCGCCGGAACCAGGAAACTGTCGATCATGGCGGAAAGATTGTAGCAGTTGCCCGCTACACGCCGTAAACCGAATCCACGAACTGCCGCAGCACTGGCCCTGCTTGCTCCGGCTGCTCCCACGGGGAGTAGTGGCCTGCGCGCGGAATGATGGTGAGCCGGCTACCGGCAATGCCGGTCCGCATCAGCTCGGCTTCGGCAGGACCCGCCAGGATGTCCTCGTCGCCAGTCACCAGAAGCGTGGGCACGGTGATCGTTCTCAGGGTACCCAGAGAATCCGGACGCTCCGCCATTCCGCGCTGCACCTGGGCGACATCTTCCGGCGACATTTTTCTCATCATGCTCAGCGCGCCTTCCACCAGATCGGGACGCGACTCGACCGTGGTCTTGCCCAGCAGCCGGGGAATCATGCTTTCGAAGAAGGGCTCAGTCCCGCGTTCAAGAACGTCGGCGGCGCTCCGCAAGCGCCCCGCTCTGGCTTCCTCCGAGTCCGCCGAAGCCTTGGTGTTGCATAACGCCAAAGCCGCCACCCGTGCCGGATATCGCCGCCAGACCTCAAATAGCACGTAGCCTCCGATCGAAGCCCCAATGAACGGCACCCGCCCAACTCCGGCGTGATCCAGCACATTGGCCACATCCGTGGCGTGCTTTTTCATGGTGGCCGGGCCTTCGCCCACCTCGGACTCGCCGTGTCCTCGCAAATCCGGAAGAATGAGCTGGTAGCGCGGCAATAGAGCTTGGGCAGCCGGCAGCCAGAATTCGTGATGGGCGGGAAAAGGATGCAGCATCACGACCGGGCGCCCGGCGCCAGCCACATCATAGGCAATGTCGGCATCGCCGCTGCGGATACGGATCATCCGCCGTCATTTAACACCAAGCCGAAGCATCCGGAAAGAGCCGTACGGCGCCGTGAATTCTGCCGAGCGCGAGGGTTCAGGCCGCCACGTGCTGGCCCGCGGGCGCTGCCGCCTGCAACGGTTCTTCCGGCATCACGATCCAGGCAATCGGATAGGAGAGAAGTCCAACTCCGGTCATGAGCGCCACCAGCAGCCACACCAGGCGAACCGCGGTTACGTCGATGTCGAGATATTCCGCGAACCCGGCGCAAACGCCAGCTATTTTGCGGCCCACACGGGGACGCAGCAGACGCTTGCGCGCGGCCACCCCGCCCACCCGGGTACCGCAATAAGCGCAATGGTTGGCATCGTCCTGAATCACCTTGCCACAATAGTTGCAGTACATGGTTGCCTCCACCAAGCGAATGCTGTTTCTCCCAGGATACGAGCAGCCCAGCGAAGAAGTTCCACGGGTCAGTTTTCCCGGTACGCTTCTTTCATGCGCTTGCGGGCGGTCTCAGCCGGAGAGCCAGCCGCACCGTTAGCCACCACCGCCTGATACTTGGCCAGCGCCAGGTCGCGTTTCTGCAGCAGATCATACATCTCGCCCGCCCCCAGGTCCGCTTTTTGTACAACCTCGGGGTCCGGGTGGGGCGCCTGGTGAACCAGTTCGTAAGCGGCGGCCGCACCGGCATAGTCCTTCTCGGCGCGCAGCAGATCGCCCAGGCTCAGGGCCGCAATTTCATAGTGCAAATTGGCATAGCGGCCTTCCTTGCCTCCCTGCCAGATTCTGCGGTAGATCGCGGCCGCCTCCTGGCCGTGCCCGGCGGCGCGCAACAGATGACCCTCCTCCAGCGCCATGAGCAAGTTCTGCGGAAAGCGCGAGTTCAGCCCCCGAACCAGGGGCAGGGCTTCCTCATAGTGGTGCTCGCGGCGCAAAAACACGGCTAACAGGATTTGCGCGTCGACGCCGGTTTCTCCATTGCCCTGAGCACACTCTCTGAGATACTGCAGGCCCTTCTCCTTGCTTCCACCTAGCCCCACGATGGAGGCGGCTACCTTCACTCCCCAGGGAAGGCTGCCGATGACGTAATTATGCGCGCCCACGATCAGTTTGGCTTCCAAGGTGCCCGGGGAAAGCTCCAGGACGCGTTCGTGGTCCCGGCGTGCGCCCACCGCGTTGCGCAGGGCCGAGAACCAGGCCCTCTCAATCAAGGCCGTGTAGGTGGCGAATTGCGCCCGGG
>JACXTT010011165.1_pt1 | contig 12040 bp, 11 predicted proteins | sample 9270951 | NCBI WGS metagenome assembly JACXTT01 (sample SAMN15532306, study PRJNA645909) | rock metagenome | isolation source: weathered quartz diorite | place: Puerto Rico | collected 2017-06-21 | reverse complement strand
GGCGGCGCAAGCGCAGTTGGTAGCGCCGAACAACTCGCTGACGATTTCCTGGAGCGGGAGCGGGGTGAATAGCGCCAACGTTGCCAGGCGCGAGGGCCAGCCAAGAGACCGCATCGTGGCGACAGTCTCGAGCGATACGGCGTCGACCAAGTTCCCTCTCTTCGTCGGGATGACAACGAATGACCGCGGCCTCCGCGGGACGACCAGCGACTCCCAAGCGATCGTAGGCGGTACGGACGGGCCGAAGGCCGTTTTTTCTCTGAGCCCGAAATTCCTCCGGCTCGGCGCCTTCAACGTTGTCAGGGCGGGGTCGCAGCCGAGCAAAGATAATCCCAACCTGCCGCAGATTGATTTTGCGAACGTGGACCTCGTCGCGCCGTGCATGGACGAATTCACGGGGACGATGATCATCAGTTCCGTCTCGGTCGAAAAGCTGGACGCGCGCTTTCACGTCACCAGACTAGTGGCGACGATGAGCGGCAAATGCTCACCGACCGGCCCCACGCTCAAGATCGCGATGAATGCAGATGAGCCCACGCTCGGCGGCGTGGCGATGGATCCTCCCGCGACCGACCCCGCAGTGGCCACCGCGGATTTGCCGCGAACCGGACAGATGTCGCTGACGATCACCGCCGACAAGGGAGCCCACCTCGGCGGGATCATCGACAGCCGAACGTACCATCTCAGCAGCCACGATGGGCCGTTCACAACGTTCCTGCGAGACCCACTGACCGAGCCGCCCATCGGAGAGTACAACGGCGGAGCGCCGACCCATCTAGAGATCACCCTCGAGCCGAAGCACTCGAAAGAGCTCAACAACAATATCTTCCAGATCAGCCTCAAAGAACACGAGACGGTCAGCACCGGCACGTTCACGCACGACGACTCGAAGGGCATCCCCCATCTGACGTTCCAGATCAATCTCCTGTTCTGCGCCGGCGGCGTGACCTCCTCGTACACCATCGACGACTACACGTACGACTGCGAGTTCGCCCAGGGCTTCTCAGGTCTAGCGGTCGTCCCGCACCTGCGGACTTTCAAGCTCAGCTTCAAGACGAAGTGCGGTGACGAGCCGGGCGGCTATCACGGAACGCTGATCGTCAATGACGATCCGGGCTTCGACTGCGGGTTCCCGCCGGCCACGGGGACCAGCGGCGGCTCGGGTGGGAGCGGCGGCACCAGCGGCGGCACGGGCGGAAGCGGCGGCACGGGCGGCGATACCGGCGGCACAACGCCGCCACCGACCTCCAACGGTCCACGCGTGGTCATCGACGACGACGTCCGCAGCGGCGTTCTCTTGGGCAACGGGCAGTCAACGACGGTGAATCTCACCACGACGGCCCCGACGGACTTCAACGCCGACGTCGAGCTCGCGGCATTCAGCGAGCCGGAAGGGCTGGCGGTGTCGGTGTCACCATCCGCAATCGCCGCGCCGGGAATCGGGAGCTCTGTCCTAACCATCACCGCCGACGCGAATACCCGTCCGCAGCAATACCGCGTGCTGGTCTCCGCGACCGGCAACGGCGTGACCACCTTCAACGTGGTCAACGTCTTTGTCGGCTGCGATCCCCCGACCATCCTCGGCATCGATCAACCGCAGAACACCACCATCAACCGCGGCGCCAGCGCCACGCTGGAGGTCAAGACTACCGGCAGCGGACCATTCATCTATCAGTGGTACGCCGGCCAGGGGGGCGCGACCCAGACTCCCATCGCCGGCGCCACGGGGCGGACCTTCACCACCCCCGTCCTCACCTCCAGCGCCAACTACTGGGTGCGCGTCACCAACCCCTGCGGCAGCGTGGACAGCAACACGGCGGCGGTGACAGTGCGCTGAGCGGAAATGTGGGGCGCGCTCGCCTCGGGCGCGCCGCGCGGCCGAGAGCGGCCGCGCCTACACTCGGCAATTAACGCCCGAGCGCATGCTCGGGCGTTTACTTTGACGGCTTGGGATGCTTGACCGGCTTTGCCTTGGCCAGCGAGAGGCAAAGCTTGCGAAGCTGCGAGACCTGACGAATGCGCATAGCAATCGCCTTCTCCGAGTAGTCAATCTGCTTCATGCATCGCTCTTGAGCCGCTCGATATCGGCGAGATCCTGTGCGCTCGATCGCGATGACTTTAGCGCAATCAAGCCCTCGCGCGAGACAACGAACACGATGTGATCTCGCCACTCCACCGTGCGGCGGGATTGCCACGTGTCCTCGAACGCAGGAGTAACCAGCAGGAGGTCGAGCATCAGCGTCTCGCCGTCTGGATCGATTTTAGTGACACGGCGAATCTCCATCGTGCCGCCGGCGAAATGCATTGGCTTCGCTTTGATGCGGAAGCCAAGCGGTTCGACTGCGGCATAGATGCGCACCTCATCCTCGGGCCGAATCAGCAAATCGATGTCGATTGTCGCGCGCGGCTGCCCATGAATCGCCATGGCGAGACCACCACACACCGCGTAGTCGATCCCCGCTCGTGTAAGAGCGGCGATGATGGCGTCGAGCTCCGTCTCGAGATCGAGCACCTACCCTCCCAGCAACTCGCGCAGCGCGTCCGCGGCGCGGTCGAGCGCCTCGCCCAGCTTGTCGGGGTCCTTGCCGCCGGCCTGCGCCAGATCGGGCTTTCCGCCCCCCTTCCCGCCGACGATGGGGGCGAGCTTGGCGATCAGCGTGTTCGCGGAGACGCGGTCGACCAGATCCTTGGTCACCGCCGTGAGCAGCGTGACCTTGCTGTCGGTGACGCTGCCGAGGACCACCACGCCGCTCTTGAGCTTGGAGCGGAGGGTGTCGGCGAGGTTGCGCAGATCGCCGCCGCTGACGTCGTCGGCGCGGCGCATGAGCAGCTTGACGCCGCCGACGTCGACGATGCCGTCGTCGGCCACGGTCGAAGCGGCTGTCGCTCCGCTGGCAAGCTTGAGCTTGAGCTGCTTCATCTCCTTCTCGAGCTGCTTCTGCTTGTCCTGGAACTGCCGCTGCTGCTCCTGCGCCGCGGCTTCGCGCTCGCGGAAGTACTCGATGGCGCCGCGGCCGGTGAGCGCTTCCATGCGCCGCACGCCCGCAGCGAGCGAGCGGTCGGAGACGATCTTGAAAACGCCGATGTCGCCGGTGCGATTGACGTGGCAGCCGCCGCAGAACTCGCGCGACCAATCGCCGGCGGCCACGATGCGCACGTTCTCGCCGTACTTCTCGCCGAACATGGCCACTGCGCCGCTCTTCTTCGCCTCGGCGATGGGCATGATGGTCTTGGTCACCTCGACGTTCTCGCGGATCTTCTCGTTGACCAGGTCCTCGATGCGGCGGATCTGCTCCTCCGTGAGCGGCTGGTGATACGTGTAGTCGAAGCGCAATCGGTCGGGCGCCACCAGCGACCCCGCCTGCTGCACCGTCTCGCCGAGGATGTCTTTTAGCGCCTTGTGCAGCAGGTGCGTGGCGGTGTGATTGGCGGTGGTGTCGAGGCGCGTGAAACGGGAGACCGTCGCCGTGACGCGCAGACCGGGAGTGAGCGTCCCGGCCTCGACCTTCACATCGGAGAGGATCCACGATCCGTGCTTGTATGTGTTGGTGACGGTGGCCTTGCCGTTTGGCCAGGCGATCTCGCCGATGTCGCCGATCTGGCCGCCGCTCTCTGCGTAGAACGGCGTCGGCGAAATGAGCACGCTTCCGCTCTGGCCGCGTGTGAGCTGCGAGACCTCGCTGTCGCCGCTCAAAATCGCCTTCACCTCGGACGGCACGTCGGTGTACGTGTCGTAGCCGACGAACTCGTTCGGATCGTGCGCCAGATCGACGCTTGCCGCGGCCTGGAACTTCGACGACGCCTTCGCCTTGGCGCGCGCGTCGGCCATCATGGTCTCGAAGCCCTCGCGGTCGAGCGTAACGCCTTCCTCCTCCGCCATCTCGGCGATGAGGTCGATGGGGATGCCGTAAGTATCGTAGAGGCGGAAGACCTCCTCGCCGCCGAGGACGCGCTCGCCGCGCGCGCGCACCTCGTCGAGCACCGCGCCGACGCGCTCCATCCCGGAGCTGAGCGTGCGCGAGAAGCGCTCTTCCTCCGCTCCCAACGTGAGCAGCACCGCCTCGCGCCGCTCGTGCAGCTCGGGGTAGGCGTTGCCCATCGTCTCGATCACCGCGTCGACGAGCGCGGTCAGCATCACCGGCTTCGGCAACTTGCGGCCGAAGCGGATGGCGCGGCGGATGATGCGGCGCAGCACGTAGCCGCGCCCTTCGTTCGACGGAATCACGCCGTCGGTGATGAGGAACGTCGCGGAGCGCGCGTGGTCGCAGAGCACGCGCATGGCCGTATCGAGCTCGTCGTCCATGTCGCCGCCGTACGAACGTCCACTCTCAGCGGCGATGGTCCGCATGATCGTGCGGAAGGCGTCGGTGTCATAGACCGTATCGACCTTCTGCAGCACGCTGCTGATGCGCTCCAGCCCCATGCCGGTATCGACCGACGGCGCCGGCAGCGGCGTGAGCCGTCCCTCGGCGTCGCGGTCGTACTGCATGAAGACCAGGTTCCAGATCTCCATCGTGTCGTCGCCCTCGCCGTTGACGAGCGCCGCGACATTTTTCGAGAGGTCATCGCCGCGGAAGTAGTGGATCTCCGAGCAAGGGCCGCACGGTCCGGTGTCGCCCATGGACCAGAAGTTGTCCTTCTTGCCGAAGCGCAGCACGCGCTCCGGCGCCGCACCGACCTTGACCCACAGCGCCGCCGCCTCCTCGTCCGCCGGAACGATGTCGTCGCCTTCGAAGACGGAGAACCAGAGGCGCTCAGGGTCGAGCTTCCAGACGTCCACGATCAGCTCCCAGGCGAAGCGGATGGCTTCTTCCTTGAAGTAGTCGCCGAAGGAGAAGTTGCCGAGCATCTCGAAGAACGTGAGGTGGCGCGCCGTGCGGCCGACGTTCTCCAGGTCGTTGTGCTTGCCGCCGGCGCGCACGCACTTCTGCGAGCTGGTGGCGCGCCTGTAGTCGCGCGGCTCGCGGCCGAGGAAGACGTCCTTGAACTGATTCATCCCCGCGTTGGTGAAGAGCAGCGTGGGATCGCCCGCCGGGACGAGCGAGGAGCTCGGCACCCGGCGGTGCCTTTTCGATTCGAAATAGCGAAGGAGCTCTTCGCGGATGTCATTCGTAGTCAGCAACTTCGATCTCCTTGACGACCTCGCGGACGAGCGCGGCATCGTAACCCTGCTTCAACAGATACGCGGCTAAGTTGTTCCGTCCCTCGGCCGAGCCGATGTACTCCGCGCCGTGCCTCCGCGCCAGGAGCGCGGCGCGCTTCCGCACCGTCGCGGCGGCCGCCTCCCGCTCCCCCTCGGCGTCGACATTCCGGCGGAGCGCATCGGCGGCGATCTCGTCGTCGACGCCGGCCGCGATCAGCTCACGACGGATGCGCAGCCGCCCCACCCGCTTGCGCACGCGCGTGCGGATGAAGGCCTCGGCGAAGCGCTCGTCGTCGAGCCACTTCTCCTCGCGCAGCCGAGCGATAGTGGCGCCGACGGTCTCCTCATCGAACCTCTTCGAGGCCAGCTTGCGCCGCAGCTCGTGCTCGCTGTTGAAGCGGAAGTCGAGGATGCGCAGGGCCGCGGCATAGCAGCGTTCGCGATCGTCCGGCACGGCCGGAGTGTATCGCGCGCGCGGCGCGCTCAGCGCGCTGCGCGGTGGCGCGGAGCGGTGATGACGTTGACCTCGATCGTCGCCGACGCGGCGCCGTCCGTCGCCGTGACCGCCGCCACACCCGGCGTCAGTGCGACGAGGCGCAGCAGCCCGGGAGCGACGAACGACGAGTCGACCTGCACGACGCGCGGAGCGGATGAGCGCAGCATCACGTTCGCCGGAATGGCGGCGTTGAGCATCACGGCCGCGGTCACCCCCGCGGTCAGGCGCGCCGCCGCCGGAGAGAACGACAGCGATTGCCGGGGCACCGGCGGTACCTGCGGCACATCGTCATTGATCAGCGTGCAGAGCGCGGTCCCCTTCTTCACCGTCACCGGCCCCTGCACCGGATCGGTGGAGACGGTGAAGGTCTTGTCCGGCTCGACGAAGGTGTTGCCGAGGATGCGCACCTGGCAGGTGGCGAGCGTTTGTCCCGGCTCGAAGATCGCCGTGCTCCCAAGCAAGAGGAAATCGATCCCGGCGTGCGCGGTGCCGTCGTGCGGAACGCACCAGGCGTACACGCGGTCCGTGGCGGGCTTCGACAAGTGGAGCGAGAAATTGACGGCATGCTCGCCGTCGCCTTCGGGAACGGCCAGGTCGTCGATGGTGAATTCCGGTCCGCGCTCGTCTTCGATCACGTGAATGATGGCCGTGGTGACCGAGCGGCCGTCCATCACCGCCGCGCCGTCGCTGACCACGCCGACGGAGTGATCGGAGTCGCCGCTGAAGACGGCGTCGTCCTGCACGCGGTGCGTGATGTTCTTCACCGTCTCGCCCGCCGCGAACGAGACCTTCATGGCCAGCGGCTCCAGATTGCGGACAAAATCTCCCGGCGGCCAGTTGGGAAAGGTCGTGTAGTCGAGGGTGAATGCGCGTGAGAGGTCGCCGCTGCGCACGAGCGTAACCGTCACGCTCCCGCCGTTTTCGGCGACGTCGTACACCGGCTTGGTGAAACGAACGAACGATGGCGGATCGGCGCAGATGTAGGTCGAGCCGTAGATGGTCCCGGAACCGGCGCCGTTTCGGATGTCGATACGAATGACGAAGCTCCCCGCCTTGGGGAACACGCGGTCGATCTCGCCGCTCCCGCGCACGATCTGCGCGGACGTGCCGTCGCCGAAGTCCCACGTTAACGTGTCGCAGGCGTCGATTGCGTACGGCGGCGGACACGGCCCGGGGTAAAAGGGAATGTAGCAACCGCCGTTGCTCGACGTGATCGAGAAGTGGATCGATTTGTTCTGGACGCAGGGGCCGGCGGCGTCGCACGCCGGCGCGTGAAACACGACGCTGTAGGAGGACGGCGGGGAGGTGGCGCCGCAGTCCGCGTGTGCGTGAACCGCCAGCAGCGGGAGCGCAATGATCAACAAGCGCCGCACGCCGGTGGTACGCGCGCGCTGCGCCCGCCGTCCAAGACGTTACAAGGTGTTGCTGAAGTCGAACGGCGAGTCGTCGGAGAACGGATCGCTGTCGCTGGCCACCGACAGTTTCGACTCCATCTCCTCCTTGGAGATGTCGGAGGTGGACTGAATCCCCTGCAGCTTGAGGCGGAACTCGTCGGGGTTGGAGGCGCGGCGCAACGCTTCGTCCAGCGTGATCAGGCCGTTCTTGTAGAGCATGTAGAGCGACTGGTCGAAGGTCTGCATCCCGTACTGCGAGGTCCCCTGCGCGATGGCGTCCTTGATCAGCTTCGTCTTTTCCTTGTTCTCGATGCAGTCGCGTATGTAGGCGGTGGAGATGAGCACCTCCGCCGCTGGGACGCGTCCCAGGCCGTCGGCGCGCGGCAGAAGGCGCAGCGAGACCACCGCCTTGAGCACCGCCGCGAGCTGCAGGCGGATCTGCTTCTGCTGGTGCGGCGGAAAGACCGAGATGATGCGGTTGACCGTCTCGGTGGCGTCCATGGTGTGCAGCGTGGAGAAGACCAGGTGGCCGGTCTCCGCGGCGGTGAGCGCGGTCTCGATGGTCTCGTAGTCGCGCATCTCGCCGACTAGGATGACGTCGGGATCCTGGCGCAGCGCGGAGCGCAGCGCCTGCGAGAACGACTTGGTGTCCACTTCCACTTCGCGCTGATTGACGATGGACTTCTTGTCGCGGTGGAGGAACTCGATGGGATCCTCCACCGTCATGATGTGCTCGGTGCGGTGTGTGTTGATGTAGTCGATCATCGCCGCCAGCGTGGTCGACTTGCCGGAGCCGGTCGTGCCGGTGCAGAGAATCAGCCCGCGCCGCTCCTCGGCGATCTTCTCCAGCACCACCGGCAGCATCAGCTCGCGGATGGTGAGGATCTTCACCGGGATGACGCGCAGGACCATGCCCACCGTGCCGCGCTGCTGGAAGATGTTGCAGCGGAAGCGCCCCAGCCCCGGGACCGAGTAGGCGATGTCGATCTCGTAGTTGTTCTTGAACTTCTCCTTCTGCCGCGACGACATGATGGAGAAGGCCATGGCGATGGTGTCCTCCTGCATCAGGCGCTTGAGCTCGACGAGCGGAACCAGCTCGCCGTCGACGCGGATCACGGGATGCGAGCCGACTTTGATGTGCAGGTCGGACGCGCGGCGCTCCGCCGCGATTTTCAGAAGGTCGTTGATGTGCACTGGGGCTCCTTGGGCTTAAGGGCGCATTTTACTCCGTAATAGAGGCCCAGGCGACGTGCGCCGGGCGTGATCCGGATCACGCCCGCCGCCTCGCGCTAGAATCCGCGGCCCATGCCGCTGAGCCGTCGCGATGACCTCTCGCTCAACTACATCATGAGCATCCCCTCCGGCCGGACGGGGGCGATGCCGCTGGTGGTGGTCCTGCACGGCCGCGGCGCCGACGCGAACGACCTCGCCGACATCGCGCCGATGATCGACAGCCCGGAGGGGTATCGCTTCGCGTTCGCCAACGCGTCGAAGCCGTTCGAGCCGTATCCGGGCATGACCTTCGGCTGGACGTGGTTCGACGGCTGGCCGCCGACGCCGCAGTCGATCGCCGAGTCGCGCGCCAAGCTCCTCGCCTTTCTCGACGAGATCGTCGACCGCTACCCGCCCGAGGGTGGCAAGCTCCTCCTGGCCGGCTTCTCGCAGGGAGGGATGATGTCGCTCGATGTCGGATTCCGTACCAAACAGCCTCTGCGCGGGATCGTGGTCATGAGCGGCGCAATCTACGAGGCGGAGCTGCCCGACCTTCGCGCACATCGCGACATCCCCGTGCTCATCGTTCATGGAACGGACGACGACATGATCCCGGTGATCGCCGCCCGCCGCACGCGGCGCGTGCTCGAAGAGCACGGGATCGAGCTGGAGTATCACGAGTTTGCAATGGGCCACCACGTCACGGAGGAATCGATGCGCGTCGTGGCAGACTTCATTGATCGCTGCTTCGCCTGACGCGCAAGGCGGTGTAGCGGCGCCCGCTTCGGGGGCCGGGGACGGGCGGCCGAAGCGGCCGCCCCTACACGATTTCGTGGCGTGAACTTTGCTCCCGGATCAGGCTTAAATGGCTTCAAATAACCACCGCGCTTCCCTCGCGATCGCCGGGCTCCTCCTCTTGGCCGTCCCCGCCGCTCACGCTGCGGTCGCGGCCGCTGCCACCTTCGATGAGAAGGTCGACAATGCCGCCGCCATCATCCTCGGCAAGTGCATCAGAACCGAGTCGCGGTTCGATCCCACTCACCGCTGGATCGTGACCTACTCGACCTTTACGGTGGAGAAGTCGATGAAGGGGGGCGCCACAGGGGAGATCACGCTGGTCACGCCCGGCGGCAGCGTCGGATCGGTACATCAGTCGACCATCGGAGTGCCCGAGTTCCAGCAAGGCGACGAGCATGTGCTCTTCGTCAAGAACACCCGCCTCGGCCCGACGGTGCTCTACTTCGATCAAGGCACGTACGACGTGCGCACCGACGAGCGCGGCGAGCGCGTCATCGCCCCCATGCCGATGAACCTGGTCACCGTCGACACGCAGCGCGGCATGGCCGTCGCGCCGGCCGACGAGCCGCGCACGCTGCAGCAGTTCGAGCGCGCCGTGGAGGATTCGCTGCGCACGGCGGGATCGCGCAGGGAGAAGATGGCGGCGCTGCAACAGCCGAAGCGGAAGCCGGTCTCCGTGATCGACACGCTGGCCAAGAACAAACTGCTCGTCGTGCTCGCGCTCCTCGGTATCGCGCTCGCCGCGTGGCAGCTCCGGCGCCGGTAGATCCTTCAGCCGGCCGATGCCGCCCGCGGAACTTCTGGCGGTACTGGCTCCTCGAAGCAGTAGGCGTCGCGGCGGCGATCGAGGTCGCGCATGACGCTCTTCTTGAACTGGTCGGCCCCCGCCACGGCGTTCATTTCGTCGATGTAGCGGGCGATGTCGACGTCCTCCAGCCGCATGCGCACGGTCTTGAAGACGTTCGGGATGCGGCCGGGCACCTGCACGTGATGCAGACCGCCGCTGTAGGCCACGAGCATCCGCCCCTCTTTCATCGCCAGGAGGACGTCGGCGATGCCGCCGCGCACGTTCATCGGATTGCCCTGCAGATCGAGCCCCGTCTCGCGCTTCATCCGCCCCTCGGGCGCGATGATGACCATGGAGTGCGGATCGATCCTGTTCAGCACCTGGAACCAGGTGTGGTCACGCTCGCGGGTGATGGAGATGACGTGATGGGCTAAGAACTTCACCAGCAGCCCCACCAGCGGCCGGCCGGTGGTCTTGTCCGCCGCCGGCACCACGCCGTGCGCCGCGATGCGCCAGAGGAAACTGTTCGGCACCCCGCCGAGGAAGACCGGCTCGAAGAGGCTGGTGTGGTTGAGAAAGGCCACCAGCCGGATATGCTTCCACGGCTCCGGCGGAACGTCTCCCACCCAGGCGAAGTCATGCCGGTAGAACACCTTGCTCAACCATTTGAGGACGAACAGCAGCGCGAACACCGCCAGGCTGCGCAAGATCGACACGGTGCGGGAAAGCCTAGGCGGGATGGGAGGGCGGCGTCAATGATGGGGGGTGGAGGGACGAGGAATGTTGAATGTTAAATGTTGAATGAAGCCCCGGCGTGATGCGAAGCCACTTAACATTTCAACATCAGGCCTGTCCAAATTGGCAGTTCGAGAAGGAGAAAGGCGCTGGTCGCGCACTTCCGGCCCCTGGAATGCGAAAGCGACAAGTGCACGGTGACGCTCTTTCTCGGTGCGAACCAGCGGTGCCCGTCCTGCCATTCCTTCTGAACCCTGGACTCATCAAGTTCCAGTTGCGTTTCTTCGACGAGGCCGAACCGCCGAGCAACGCCCTGGGATACGTTGTAAAGCCGCAACCGATCGAGGTCACGCACTCGCCGAACGTGCCGCTTCCCACTGTGCCCTCGTCTCCCAACCCGTGCATTCCTCTCAAAGTCGAAGCCGCAAACAGCGGAGCTGCTTGCGAGGGTACTCCGGTAGACCTCTTGGCCGCCTCTGCGTGCCCGGACGTGACGAACGCCTGGATCGGTCCCAAGGGCTTCGCGTCCGCGCAGCAGAAGATCACCGGCGTCACGGCTGGCGCGAGCCAGGTTCCGAGCCCGGCAATCCGCGAGGAACGCTTCAACTGCTTCGCCGACGCTCTTCCGCTTCTTCCCTTCCGCGCCAATCTTGCCGGCGCGGTTCCACTCGAAGATCACGGCTTCCGCCGCTTCCCACGAGCTGAGGTCAAGCGCTTTGCGGATCTCCTGGCCGGCAAGCGATCCCTCGACGGAGATAGGACACTTGCATCGGCGATAATGCCGCGAGGTCTGCCCGCAGGACTTCAAATGTCGCCGGAAAAGGAAAGGGCCATACGCTGACTCCGATTTTCCGTCGAAGCCCACGTACGGCCCACGCTGCTGATGCTCCTGTTCCAAACTATTGGAACGATTCACTTTATGCTGGAGCGGGCAACCGGACTCGAACCGGCGACATCGACCTTGGCAAGGTCGCACTCTACCAACTGAGTTATGCCCGCTTGTTGGGACGGCGAAGGTTAGACAACGCACCTCGCCCAGTCAAGCGCCTCTAACTAGGCACGTTCCACCCGAATTCCATACGCGTGGAGCTTCCGGTAGAGGTTCGAGCGCTCCACGCCGAGGGCGTCCGCGGTGCGGCTGACGTTGCCGGCGAACTCGCGCAGTTTCGAGAGGATGTATTGCTTCTCGAACTCATCGCGCGCCTCCTTCAGCGTCAGGCGCGCATCGACCTCGGCCGGCAGGCTGCCGCGCGTGCCGAGGTGGATCTCCTCCGGCTCCACCGCCTCCCCCTTGGAGAGGATGGCGATGCGCTCGATGACGTTGCGCAGCTCGCGCACGTTCCCCGGCCAGTGATAGGCGCGCAGCTTGGACGTGGCGCCGGCGGAGAGGCGTTTCTTCGGCATCCCCGTCTACGCCGCGAAGCGGCGCAGGAAGTACTCGGCCAGGAGGACCACGTCGTTGCCGCGCGCGCGGA
>JACXTT010011164.1_pt1 | contig 12040 bp, 9 predicted proteins | sample 9270951 | NCBI WGS metagenome assembly JACXTT01 (sample SAMN15532306, study PRJNA645909) | rock metagenome | isolation source: weathered quartz diorite | place: Puerto Rico | collected 2017-06-21 | reverse complement strand
CCCTAGGTGTACGGTGAGGAGGCAAAGGTGGATCACGCGGTGCCGGGCCTCAATGTCAGTCTGACGCCGAACCGCGGGGGCAATAGCCTCGACGCGTTTATCGTCAAGATTCCCGTCTCCACGAGCACTCCATAATGCGGCCCTACGATAGGGGCAGGTGGCAGGCGGTGGCAGTAGGTCGCAGGTACGTCTCTGCCACCTCCTGCCCCCTGCCACCTGCCCGCTGCCGCCTGAATGAAGACGATCCTTGTCGTCGAAGACGAGCCGTCGATTGCGCAAATCGCGGCTGACTATCTGCGCCATGGCGGGTTCGGCGTGATCACCGCGTCGAATGGCGTTGACGCGCTGGCACAGGCGCGCGCGCAGCTTCCCGACCTCATCGTGCTCGACCTTGGGCTCCCGCGCCTCGACGGCCTCGAGGTGGCCCGGACGCTCCGCCGCGAGGGTGATGTCCCAATCATCATGCTCACCGCCAGGATCGATGAGGCCGACCGCCTTGCGGGGCTCGAGCTCGGTGCGGACGATTACGTAACCAAACCATTCAGCCCAAGGGAACTGGTGGCGCGCGTTCGCTCGGTACTGCGTCGCGTGGATGCAACGGGTGGCGGCGGAGACGTCCTCCGCCGTGGAAATCTCGTCATCGACAACGCGCGCATGCACGTCTCGCGTGATGGCACGGCGATCGATCTCACACCGACCGAGTTTCAGCTCCTGGCTGCGCTCGCCCGAAAACCCGGACGGATCCTCACGCGCGCACAACTGCTGGATGCCATTCGCGGCGGCGAGGTCGAGGCGTTCGACCGGGCGATCGACACGCACATCAAGAACATCAGACGGAAGATTGAACCCGATTCGCGCAGGCCGCGCTACATCCTGACGGTGTACGGCATGGGGTACAAGTTCGCTGAATGAGGAACGTACAAAGCCGATCACGTCCTCCGTGGTGGCCCGACAACGAGCCATGGCCTCCACAAGGGGGACCGCACGCCTGGCGCCGTCATCGCGCACGGTTCGCCAGACGGATGGGCGTTCTGTTCGCTGTTTGTCTGGTTCTCATCGCAGTCGGATTGACGACCGTCGTGTCGTGGTTACTTCCATCTGCCGGTGCGACAGTCCCGGTTCGCCCTCCTCGGATTCTCTTCGGGTTGCTCTGGCTGTTCGTGCTCCTCGCGTTGTTCCGCCGACTGATGGGACGGTTCGGCTTCCCTCTCGGAGCGATGGTGGAGGCTGCCGACCGCGTCGCCGCCGGCGACTACAGCACGCGCGCACCCGAGCACGGTCCGCGATGGATGCGCACGCTCGCGCGCGCGTTCAACAGCATGACGTCGAGGCTCGAGGTGCAGGATCGGCAACGGCGCGATCTGATGGCCGACATCGCCCACGAGCTGCGTACACCACTTGCGGTTCTTCAGGGACGCCTCGAAGGGATGCTCGACGGCATCTATCCGCGAGACGAGGGGCAGCTTGCCGCGGTGCTGCAGGAGACGCGAATGCTCGCACGGCTCGTCGAAGACCTGCGCACGCTCGCGCACACCGAGAGCGGGACGCTGACGCTGCAGAAGGAATCAACCGATCTGGCGATTCTGCTGAACGACACGGCGGCATCGTTTGCGGCGGAGGCGGCCGAGCGCAAGATCCGGCTTGAGGTAGAGGCACCGGCGAGCCTGCCGCTTATCGACATCGACCCGGTGCGCATCCGCGAGGTGCTGACCAATCTCATCTCGAACGCATTGCGGCATACGTCCGAGAGCGGCCGTGTGTCCGTCACCGCGTCGGCACAAGGGGAGACTGTCGTCGTGACGGTCAGCGACAACGGGCGGGGCGTACCCGCTGAAGATCTGCCGCGGATTTTCGATCGCTTCTACAAAGGGCACGGCTCCCGCGGCTCTGGGCTCGGTCTGACGATTGCCCGGAACCTCGTCGTCGCACACGGCGGCGAGATTCGCGCAGAGAGTGAGGAAGGAAAGGGAACGACGATGACGATTACCTTGACTCTCCAGCCACAGCTCCCGCGCCAATCGTAATGGCGCGACCGTCGGCGAACATCAGTTTGCCGCTCGTAGCCGTCGGCGTACCGTTGCGCGCAACGTAGCCATCAATGGTCACTTGAGTGCCGACGGGAAAGTCCTCAGGCTTCGTCCCGCGCCTGTACAACGCGTTTGCCGCGGCGGTTTCGAACGCCCAGTTCACGACTTTCCCGTCATCGCCTTTGACGTCGATGTAGATCCAGCCGTGCGGGTTCGACCACCGCACCATCGTGATGGTGCCGGTCAGCTTCACAGGTTTGTTGATGTCGAACTCCGCGGTAAAGGAATGATGCGCGAAGGCCGTCGAGGCCCACCCGAAGACCGCCACGATGGTCACCACGATTCTCGTCAATTGAGGCCCCGCTCCTTCACATCTTTCAGATGCAGCAAATCCTGGTTGTCCTCGAGGCATGCCACCTCGAGCAGCTCGCCTTTGCGATCGCGCTTCAGCGGCATTGCAATCGTCCACGGGCGGGTGAACACCACCGGATCGTTCACCGTCGCCTCGTACTGGATCCGGTCCGCGCTCACCGGCGTAAAGCGCTCGACGACGGTGGCTGCGTGACTGATGACGTCGCCGACTTCGTTCAACCACGTCTTGCCGTTGAGATTCGTCGTCTCGACGACCAGCGTGTCGCCATCCCACCGGCCCAGCGAATCGCCCTGCCAGAGCCGGATCGTATCCGGCAGATGAGGACGTCCGTCCAGGGGGATGATGCGCCACGACATGCGTTCGAGCAGGATCACGACGTAAGTCGGCGTTTGGATGATGTAGAACGGCGACGGCACGTAGAGCGCGCGCGGGACGCCGCCTGGGAAGCAGTGCGCGGTCGGATCGTCATAGCCGCGCGCCGGATTGGTGTACCGATCCTGCTTTTCGGCGCGCGCCCAGGGTTGATAGGGCAGTCCGCCGGTCTTCGGATCGATCAGCACGCCGCGGCCGCCCGGAGTGAATGGCTCGTTGTGCGGCTCGAATCCCCAGTTCGCGCCGCCCGCATCTGCTTCGGTGTAGCCCGAGATATTCGGTTTGCCGTCCACCATCCGCGGGATGGCAGCTCGATCGACGTTGACCGCTGTGCCCGCGCGCGGTTCCATCGGAAACAGCTTCACGCGCGGCGCATCGTTGCGGTACCAGGTTCGGGGGTCCGGCTTGAACTCGCCTCGCGCCTCTTCCAGCTCTGCGCGGCACGGATACTCCAGCGCGCGGTTCATCGCGTTCTTCTGACGCTCGAGCGGCGCGGTGATTGTCCACGGACGCATGAACACGTGTGGATCGTCGATGGTTGCCTCGTAGCGGATGGTGTTGGCGTCGAGCATCGTGTACCGCTCCGTGACGTGGAGCGCATCGCTGTGGTAGTTGCCCTGCGCGTCGAACCAGGTGCGGTCGTTGTGGTTGGTCACGTCGACGACGAACGTGTCGCCGTCCCAGCGGCCGCGTGAGTCGCCCATCCAGAAGGGGAGCGGGGTCGAGGCGGTCGTGCCGTTCGCGTAGATCAATCGGAAGACGTGCTGCCACTCGAAGGTCATCGCGACGGCGTTGGACATCTGGAAGATCTGAAACGGGTAGTCGAGCAACATGATGCGCGGCACGCCTGGCAAGAAACACTGCGCGAGCGGGTCTGCGGTTGCTCGCTGAGCGAGGTTTTGCCGCTGCTTCGCGGCAGCCGCAGGCAAGTAGGGAACCGTGCCGAAACTCGGGATCGCGCCGTGCTTCCAGATGCCCTGCATGTCGGGTCTGCCATCCGCCAAGCGCGGGATCGCCGCTTCGCGCCCCTGCGGCTGCGCGTTCCTTCGCGCGTGAAGCGTCGTCACGGCAAGGATAACCACGAGTAACGTCGTCGCCTGTTTCATCGTCGTATCGATAACTTAACCCAGGTTTCCGCCGCGGAAGCGCTAGAGCTTTGTCAGAGACCCCGACGCGATATCTTGAATGGCGATGGATCGCATTGGCAGCTTCCTGAACGCTGGCGCGTCGCGGGATTGGCTGCCAGTAGCAGGATCAGACCGCTGAAGGAATTGCTCGTGATGTGTTGCGGAGAAGCGCATGTCGGCTTCAAGCCGGCTATTGAGGTCGTAAATATCGAATGATTACCGCGGCGCCGCTTATGGACTGAAGTGTCGTTGGGCGCACGCGGGGCAGATGCCGTGCGAGAACTCCGCGCCCGATCGCAACTCGAGATACGTTTCCAGCGACTCCCACTGGTTATCGGCGTTCTTGATGCTCTTGCACATCGCACACAGCGGCAGCAATCCTTGCAGTTGCTCCATGTGCCGCTCGAGCGCCCGTTCGTGTTCCGCGAGGCGAAACGCCGACAGACCAAGAAGCGTGTAGGTGCTGATGCGAATCAACGTCGTCAGGAGCAGTTGGTCCGTGGTTTCCCCCTGGCTCCAGACCCACGACTCCAGAATGAATCGCTCGAGCGGGAGACCGAGCGCCAGGCACAGGGTAACGATGTGTCCGGAGTACCAAGCGCCCAGGACTACCGGAATCGCGTAAAACACCGGAAAAGGTGCCTGCGGGCCGCCAAGGTAATCGACCACGGTGAGCACGCCGATGAGAAGCACCCACCACCGCTCATCGACACGTCCAAGGGGCAGTATCCACCAGGGTCGGCGGCGTCCGTGGCTCACAAGGATGTGTTATCGGATCTTCAGCGCTCCTTCACCACGCGCGTGCGAACGATCCGAACGATCCGAACGAACCGAACGATCCGAACGGGTTTACGCCGGAACGCCGACACCCGCGGCGCGCGGCGCCGTCACCTTCGCCCGCAAACCAAACGCGATGAATGCGGCGATCACGGCCAGCGCGGCGCTGCCATAGAACGCCGCATCCCAGGTTCCAAACCGTTCGAACAACAGCGGTCCGCCCCATGCGCCGAGAAACGCCGAGACTCCTTTTGCGGTGTAGAGCACCGCGTAGTTCGACGTGGCGTGTTTCGATCCAAAGTAGTCGCCCGTGGTCGCTGGGAACAATGAGTAGATCTGGCCTCCGGTGAGATACACGAGCACGAGGCTGAACGCGAACCAGGCGCCTGACAACTGCCCAAGTTTGAGCACGGCCAGCAGGCAGACCGCGTTGAGGAGAAACGCCACCACCATCGCGTTCTCCCGTCCGGTCTTGTCCGAGGCCCAGCCCCAGAAAATCCGGCTGGTGCCGTTGGCGAGCGGGCTGAACGTCGCGGCCAGTGTTACAGCAGCAGCGCTGAGCCCCCACGACCTCGCAATCGGTCCCAGATTCGCCGTCGCGAGCAGGAAGCCAGTCCCCATCATCACGAACGACGCGTACATCATGTAGAACTGCGGGCGCCTGAGCATCTCCAGCGTGGTGAGCTGTGGCCCCTCGGCCGCGCGTCGAACGGCCACCGGCGCCGGCGCCGCAGTGCTCTGGGCCGGGTGCCGGAGGACCTGCGCGACAAGGACGATCACCAGACCTTGAAAGAGACCGGTGGAGAGGAATGCCGCCTGATAACCGCGATTCGCAATAATCCACGAAATGAACGGGATGAAAAGGCCGGCGCCGCCGCCGAATCCTGCAGCGATGATTCCGGCTGCGAGGCCGCGCCGCTCTCTGAACCACTTCAGCGCCGACCCAATCGATCCGCTGTAGACGAACGCTGCGCCGATGCCCGCTACGCAATACAGCACGTAGAGCATTGGGAGCGACTTCGCGTAACCCATTCCGGCCCATCCAACGCCGCACAGCAGACCCGCGACGCTGATGAACCAGCGCGGGCCGATGCGGTCGACGATCCAACCGTCAAGCGGCTGCACCCACGTCTGAAACAAGATGAACAGCGCGAACGCGTACTGGATGTCCGACAGCTTCCAGCCGGTGCCGCGCTGCAACGGCTGCACGAAGAGCGTCCAGGCATACTGCAGGTTCGCAATCATGATCATCGCAATGAGCGACGCGACGAGCTGAAACCAGCGATTGTGAATGTTCAAGAGGCCTCCTCGTTCGGGGCCTCACTATACAATTGGATTTCTTGGCGGGCAAACAACTCAGGGTGATCCAAACCGGAACACTGCAGCGCCAGCTCGAAGAGCAAATTGCAGGCGAAGTCCGGTTTGATGCCGTCACGCGCGCCCTCTATTCGACCGACGCCAGCGTCTATCAGATTCACCCGCTCGGGGTGGTCATTGCCAAATCGAGAGAGGACATCCTCCGCACGGTCAATTTGGCCCGTGCCCACGGCATCTCCATCACGGCGCGCGGAGGGGGGACATCGCAGGCGGGACAGGCGATCGGCACCGGGCTTCAGATCGACACGTCGAAATACTACAACCGCATCCTCGAGCTGAATGTCGGCGAGCGGTGGGCCATCGTCGAGCCCGGCATCGTGCTGGACGAACTGAACGCACAGCTGAAGTCCCACGGACTTCGCTTCGCTCCGGACATCTCGACGGCGAGCCGCGCCACGATCGGCGGCATGATCAGCAACAACTCGTGCGGGGCGCGTTCGGTGATGTATGGCAAGACCATCGATCACGTGCGCGAGCTGGACGTGATTCTTTCCGACGGATCGCAGGTCCACATGCGGCCGCTCAACCGGGCGGAGCTCGACGCCGCGTGCGAGGGCGACAGCCTCGAAGCCAGATGCTATCGGACCGTGCGCCAGGTCGCGCACGATTGCGCCGAAGAAATCGCGAAGCGCTATCCGAAGGTCGTCCGCCGCGTCGCCGGCTACAACCTCGACGAATTCGTCGACGACTCAAAACCGTTCAATCTCGCGAAGATCATCGTCGGGTCCGAGGGAACGCTGGGAATGATTACGGCGGCGAAGATCAATCTGGTCCCGCTGCCGAAGGAAAAAGCGGTACTGGCCATCGAGTTCGACGAGCTGCTCGACGCGCTCGCGGCAACGCCGGTGATCCTGAAACACAAGCCCTCGGCGATCGAGGTGATGGATGCGTTCATCCTGAACCACGCGCGTGAAAACCCGGCGATGGATCGGATGCGACGCGCCATTCTGCAGACCGACAATCCCGGGGCGCTGTTGAACGTGGAGCTCTACGCCGACCGGGCGGAGGATTTGCCGCCGCGACTCGAGGCGATCGAGCGCGATCTGTCGCCCTTCAAATGCTTATACCGGCGTTTGATGCCGCTGGCGGAGCAGGCGCGCGTCTGGGGTTTCCGCGAGGCCTCGCTCGGCCTGTCGATGGCGATGAAAGGCGATGAAAAGTCGCTCTCGTTCGTCGAGGACACCGCCGTAAAACCCGAAGTCCTTCGCGACTATATCAACGATTTCCTGGCGATGATTCGCCGCAACGGCAGCTCGTCCGGCGTCTACGCGCACGCATCGGTCGGGTGTCTGCACGTGCGGCCGGTCGTCAATATGAAGACCGCGGAAGGTGTCGCGAAGTTCGAGGCGATTGCCACGCAGAGCGCGGACCTCGTCCTGAAGTACGGCGGCGCGCTCTCCGGGGAGCATGGTGACGGCCTCGTGCGCGGCTTCTTCATGGAGAAGATGTTCGGCTCTGCGCTGTATCAGGCGTTCCGGACCGTCAAACACACCTTCGATCCGCAGGGCGTCTTCAATCCGGGCAAGATCGTCGACTGCCCTCCGCTCACGACCAACCTGCGCTACGGCGCCGGCTACAAAACACCAGACCCGCCGACCTACTTCGACTACACGGAATATGGCGGCTTCGGCCGTGCCGTGGAAATGTGCAGTGGCGTCGGCGCCTGCCGCAAGAAACTCGAAGGGACGATGTGCCCGTCGTACATGGCGACGCGCGACGAACGGGACGTGACGCGCGGGCGCGCGAACACGCTGCGGCTCGCGATGACCGGCCGCCTGGCGGAGGCGGGCCTCGACGATGAGGGCGTGCTCGAAACGCTGGACTTATGTCTCGAGTGTCGAGCCTGCAAGGCTGAGTGTCCCGTTGGCGTCGACGTCGCTCGGTTCAAGAGCGAGTTTCTCGCAGCGCACTGGCGGAAGCACGGCATCCCGATGGGCAAGCGCGTGCTTGGCAACGTGCGCGCGCTCTCGAAGGTTGGCAGCCAATTCGCGCCGTTCTCGAACGCCGTCGCCGCGAGCGGCTTCGGCCGGTGGATGAACGAAAAGCTGTTCGGCATCGATCGACGCCGCATTCCGCCTGCATGGGTGAAGGAGACGTTTGAGGCGCGCTTCGCGCGTGAGGCGGGTAAGGCGGGTGGGGCGGGTAAGGCGGGTAGGGTTGTTTTGTTCAACGACACCTTTACGAATTACAACGATCCGGAAATCGGCATCGCCGCGACCGCGGTGCTCGACGCGGCACATATCGATGTCCATCTCGCGCCGCACGATTGCTGCGGGCGACCGCTCATTTCGACCGGGCAACTCGACCAGGCACGCGCGCTCGCGCGCACGAATGCCGAGGCGTTGTTCGACACGGCCTCCCGCGGTGAGAAGGTCCTCTTCCTCGAGCCGAGCTGCCTCTCCGCCGTTCGGGAGGATGCTCCCGCGCTCTTGCGCGGCGAGGAGCAACGCCGCGCACAGGTCGTGGCAGACGCGTGCGTGCTCTTCGAGGACTACCTTGAACGCGAGCTCGCGGAGGGACGAGCCTCGCTCACGTTGAAGGCAGGTCCGGCCACCGTCGTGCTGCACGGGCATTGCCATCAGAAAGCAATGGGTCTGGTGCCGTCTGCCCGGGCGCTGCTGTCGAGAATTCCGTCGTGCACGGTCGTCGAGGTCGATTCGGGATGCTGCGGCATGGCCGGTTCGTTCGGCTATTCGAAGGACCACTACGAGGTCTCGCATCAGATCGGCGATCGCCGCCTGCTGCCGGCCGCCCGCGCGCTGAAAGACGGCGAGCTGCTCGCTGCGGCTGGGACCTCATGCCGCCATCAGGTGGCGCATTTTGCCGGGGTCGAGGCACGACACCCGGCTGTCATCCTTCATTCGTTGATCGAATAGAATCCGCGGCATGGATAACACAGCCCGGCGATCTGCGCTTCCGGCGACGACCAACGTGCTCATCCTGCTCTGCGCGATGTACTTCATTTCCTACATCGTGCGGCAGAACGTCAGCACGGCCATCATTGCGATTCGTCCCGAATTCCACCTGTCGAACACGCAGGCCGGGCTGATCTTCTCGGCATTCGGCTACCCGTATCTGCTGTTCCAGATCATCGGCGGCGTAACAGCCGACCGGTTCGGCCCGCGGCGCACGCTCTTTGTGAGTGGCCTGGTCTGGGCTGGGGCGACGGTGCTGACCAGCTTCGCGTGGGATTTCTACTCGCTCTTCGCCGCTCGCATCCTGATGGGATTTGGTGTCGGCGCCACGCTGCCGACCGCGACGCGTGCGATGCAGTACTGGGTTGAAACGCGGAAGCGCGGCTTCGCGCAGGGAATTACCCACGCCTTTTCGCGTCTGGGCAATGCGCTGACGCCGGCCCTTGTCGTCTGGCTCATGGCGCTGGTGACGTGGCGCGGCTCCTTCGTCGTCATCGGCATCGCGGGATTCGTCTGGGTGGTGGCGTGGTACTGGTACTTCCGCGACGATCCGCACGAGCATCCCGCGATCACGGATGCAGAACTGGCGGTCCTTCCCAGGCGCAGGGAGAAGGGCGCACCGCCGGCGGTGCCGTGGGGACCTCTCATCGCGCGGATGTGGCCGGTAACGCTGACCTACTTCTGTTACGGCTGGTGCCTCTGGCTGTATCTGAGCTTCCTGTTGATTTTCTTCAAAGACAAGTTCTCGCTCAGCACGAACGAGACCGCGTTGTTCGCGACGATCGTCTACACCATCGGCGCCATTGGCAACACGATCGGCGGCGTGTTTTCCGACCGCATCCTCCACAGAAGCAACAACGTCCGTCGCGCTCGCGTCGGCGCGGCCGTCTTCGGATTCGTCGGCGCCCTGATATCGCTGCTGCCGATCCTGCAGGCAAGCGACAAGGTGATTGTGGCCATTTGTCTCTCGGCCGGGTTTTTCTTTGCCGAGATGGTGATCGGTCCGATGTGGGCGATCCCGATGGATATCGCTCCCAAGTATTCCGGCACGGCGTCGGGCCTGATGAACTCCGGCTCTGCACTCGCCGCGATTCTGTCGCCCGTCGTCGCAGGGTGGGTGACGGACGTCACTGGCGATCCGCAGCTGCCGTTCGTCATTGCGATTGGCGTGCTGATGGTGGGCGCGGTGAGCGCCTTCCTGATGCATCCGGAGCGGCAGTTCACCGATGACATCCCTCCGGCCGCACCGATCGGCGCGGCCGCGGCGGCTGCACGCTGACAACTGGTTCGTGGTTGGTGGTTGGTAGTTCGTGGTTGAACTACCAACCGCTAACGACCAACTCCTACGAACCACCAACCACTAACCACCAACCAACCGCCGTGCTACAGTGGCCGCATGACGGTCCACGCCCGCACGGTCCCGGTGCTCGACGAGCGCAAGGTACTTTCGGAATTGCGGTCGCTGCGCTCCCGGCAGCCTGTCGAGTACTCGGCGTTCTATTCCAGCCAGTTGAAGGGCGTCGTCACCGATCCGGCCTTGATGGTCATCCCGTTCGACGACCATATCGTGCACCGCGGACATGGCATCTTCGATACGGCCGCGATCGTAGCCGGAAAGATTTACGACCTCGAAGCGCACCTTGATCGCTTCTTGCTGTCCGCTGAACGATCGAAGCTGCGGCTTCCAGGCTCGCGCGGCGAGATGAGCGACATCATCGTTCAGACGGCGGCGGCAAGCGGCCGGCGCGATGGGTCGATTCGCTACTGGCTCTCGTCAGGACCCGGCAGCCTGGAGCTGACGCCCGCGCGCGGCGCCGAGCCGGGTTTTTTCGTGATGATCTTCGCGGGACTCTCGTATCCCGAGCGGTGGTACACGGAGGGGCTGCGCGTCATGACCACCACCTATCCGATCAAGGCGCCCCTCTACGCCATCACCAAAGCGACGAACTATCTTCCCAACGTGCTGATGCAGATGGAGGCGAAGGAAAAGGGGTTCGACAACGGCGTCTTCATCGACGAGGACGGGAACGTCGGCGAGAGCTCGAACATGAACGTCGCATTCGTCACCAAAGACGGCGTGCTCGTTCACCCGAAATTCGATCATATTCTCTCCGGTTGCACGTCGCTGCGGCTGCTGGAGCTTGCACGAGCGCATCAGGATCGTGCGCGGGTGACCGGCGTCGAGGTCCGCGACATTTCCGTGGCCGAGGCGCGCGCGAGCCGCGAGATGCTGCAGCTTGGCAGCTCGATCAAGATTGCGCCGGTCGTCCAGTGGGATGACCACGTGATCGGCGACGGAAAACCGGGTCCTGTGAGTCGCGCGCTTCTTCAGTTGCTGGACGAAGACATGCGCACCAGCGATCGCCTGATTCCCGTCCCGTATTAGTTGGTGGTTGGTAGTTGGTGGTTGGTAGTTAACGAACCACCGACCACGAACCACGAACCAGCTAGGCGCCCGTCCACTGAGGCTTACGCTTATTGAGGAACGCGTCGACACCTTCCTTGAAGTCGGCGCTCATGTAGCACATTTCAATCAAGTCGGCGTCGCCCTGCTCGGGGTTGCGGGCGTCCATGAGGCGGCGTGTCATCTCCTTCGTCGCACGAATCGTCAGCGGCGCGTTCGCGGCAATCTGCCGTGCCATCTCCGTTACGTCCGACTCGATTGACTCGCGGGAGACGACGCGATTGATCAATCCCATGGCGTGCGCTTCGGGTGCGGGAATCAATCGGCCGGTGAAGATCAATTCCTTCGCGCGTGCCGGACCAATGAGGTTGACGATGCGCGCGAAGGTCCCAGACGAGGCGACATTGCCGAGCGTGCGCGCGATCGGGATGCCGATCGCGGAGTCGGTGGTCGCGATGCTCAAGTCGCACGTCGCGACGATGCCGCAGCCGGCGCCGGTGGCAAACCCCTCGACCTGCGTGATCGTCGGCTTGGTGACGCGCTCCAGCCGGCCGAGCACGACGCTGATCTTCTTCTCGTAGTCGATCGCATCCTTCGGCTCACGGAAGCTCTGGAACTGCGAGATGTCCGTTCCCGATACGAACGCCTTCCCGCCGGCGCCTTTGAGA
>JACXTT010011163.1_pt1 | contig 12040 bp, 12 predicted proteins | sample 9270951 | NCBI WGS metagenome assembly JACXTT01 (sample SAMN15532306, study PRJNA645909) | rock metagenome | isolation source: weathered quartz diorite | place: Puerto Rico | collected 2017-06-21 | reverse complement strand
TACTTTAATTTGGGCGGGGATACTTTTTAACAACAGGGCATCTGTAGTGAGATCGGAAAAGTTTTCATCTACTGTTACTATCTCTACTTCCCAACCATTTTCGGCAAAATAAGGTAAACTCATTCGCACCCGCTGCATATCTGCCGCGTTTACTGGTGGAAAGTAGGGGGAAATGATTAGTAGTTTTTTCAACAGCTTATTCAAGATGTGTTTTTACTAAGTTTAACAGCTTTTCTGATTCCTTTTCCCAATTAAAAATGCCCGCCATTTCTACGGCTTTTTCTGTTGCAGTTTGTAAGGCTATGGTATTATTTAGCCATTGCTCCAATTTGTTTGCATCTGTTGCTGATGGGTTTTGCGGTAACATAAAACCGGGTTTAAATTGCTCGAAGCCTTCAATTTGGCCAGCTGTTTGACTTGCAATAACCGGTAGGCCAGATTGTATATATTGAAAAAATTTATTGGTGATTGTATAATTGCGACTCATGGGGGTGTTAAGTTCCAGAGCAAGGCCGATATCAAAAGTGGCTATTTTGCTGGCCAGTTTATTTTCGTCAACAAGCTCATGAAAATACAGTTGATGCTGTGGCGGGAGAATACCATTTAATAGCTCCCGGTATTGTCGCGCGATATTGCCCAGCAGATGTATTTCTACCTTGTTTTTAAAGTTTTTTGACAAGCTAATAAATTGTTCAAGTCCTCGGCCTGCACCAATAGTTTGCGAAAACCAAAATAACTTTACCGGATTGGAAAATACTTTCGGCTTACTCAGATTAACGGGAGGTTGCGGAAATACATTGTAAACTGCGGTTGGTCTAGGGCAGTTATAAGTTTGAGATAGCTTTGTGGCAAGCACTTTGGAAGTGGTGACGCAAAATACAGCTTTGTTTAAAGCCACAGCTTCTGTTTGGCGAAGTAAATTAATAGGGCGTTCGGCCCGGGCGGTAGGTAACAGGTCTTCAGAATACCAGTCCTCAAGGTCAAATGCCACCTTGTGGCCAGCGTTTATAAGTTTTGTGCCAATAAAAGTTGCAAGCTCCTGATGGCAAATATATAGATCGGCTTTGATGGCCCTGGCTTTTCGATAGTAGCGGACGGAACCATATCCTAACGATAACCAGCTTTCTATTTTAAAACGGCTGTTAACAAGTTTGGAGATTTTGTTTACGAGTTTATCGGTAACGGAGACAATTGTTTTTTTTGATAAATCTGATAGGATATGCAGTTTAATAGCAGGGTAAGGCTTTACAGCAACGAGGTCTTGGTTATAAAGATCCCTGGAAATTATTGCCAGTAAAATACTAACCTCATAACCAGCTACTGCCAGGGTCGTAGCTTCCTTTAATACTCTTGGGTTGCGGCAAAGGTGCGATTGTGTGATGATACAAATGCTGCGTTTAACCGTAGTAGATTGTGTGGTTGGATATGTCAACTGCTTGTGACCTTGGGTTTCAACAGAAAATTCCAATGGTTTGCTTTTGATGTTTTGGCCCTGATGATTTTAAAACACAATGCAGGGCGCCTTAACCAGGTTAACATGTGTCTTAATATTTCTGTAACTGTAGCTTTCTTGAACAAAGTAATGGCATCCACGTGTAAAAACGCGGCATGTAACAACACGGTTTTAAACAGAGGCTGTGTTGTTCTTGCTTTTAGCCACAATATACTGGCCAGTTTATTCCTTTCTTTTAAATCAAGGCCAACAAATACAGAGGACACCAGCAATGCCTGATATATGCTCCAGGTTAAACCGCCAGATCTGTTGGTATCAATTGTTTTGGCAAAATTAACCAGTGGCTCATTTACCAATAAAATAGGATGAGGTATAAGGCGCTCCCTGAAATGCTCGGTAACATCTATCGGAATATCGTTAGGAAGGCACCATTGGATAGCATTGCGGGTTCTCCACATCAGTGCGCTATTGCAAATAATTGCAGGGCCGCATTTATTTTCTTTGGCTTCGGCAAAAAGTTCGGTTTCATTACCGGCAGGGCGTACGGTTTGTTTGGTGTTTGTCCACGATCCATCGGGTTCTTCCTGCCATATTGTTTCGTTTGCAACAGAAACTTCTACCGTTGGGTTGGCTTGCATGTGTTTTATCATGGTACTCAAAAAAAACGACTCCCACCAATTATCGTCCTCAAGCATGGCCGCAAAAGGCTCGTCGCAATGGCTACTACTAAACGCCATGTTAAAACTTGCTGTGCCACCAAGGTTTATAGGGTGGTTTTTGATTATAAATCTGTCGTCTTGTAATGAGTGTACATATGTTGTCGGAAACTGATCTTCCGGGTAATCATTATGTACTTCGCATACCCAGTCTGTAAAATCCTGATTAATAAGGCTTGTTAATGCCCTGGTTAATAGGTGGTTGCGTTTGTAAGTAAACAGGTAAATTCTGCAGATTGCCATCAGGCTTTTTTAAGCAATTTTTTTATTTTTTTTGCGAGCCTCCATCCCAGCAAATTAGTAAGCGCGCGTGTATACCCTCCGGACGGGAAAGGTATTGCAGATCCGCCAAGCTCGGCCACTTTTTGCTCCGCCTTTTTAACCAGTTCGGGATAGTGGGGATAAAAAGTATAAACAAATCGTTGAAAACAATCAGCTGATAATTGCCTTACCTGCAACGAGTCGCTGAAACGCTGCAAGTGGCCGGTTCCTAATTCAATAGAGAGGTATGCAGATTTTGCTCCTTTTAAGGATGTACTTTTAGATACGGAACCTTGTAACCCGCTTCGGTAAAACAGAATAGCTTTTTCTACGTATCTGAGCTGTTTAGCGTGTAGCAGCACTCGTATGTAAAATTCAAAATCGTTGATCAGGGTAAGCTCTTCATTCCATAATCCGGCACTTTCCACAACTACTCTCGGAATTAGAAACATTCCGCCCTGAAGCATGATCTCTGCAGATTGCATGGAGGAGATCAACCAATCGGACGGACTCATGTCCCCGGTGAGCAGGTCGGTGGATAGTTTAAAAGTTTGTAAATCATTATTATAAAATCTGCCCCATTGACCGTAAGCGATATTGTCGCGAAAATTCGCCAGGGCTTTTACCTGATGTTCTAAACAATTGTCAGATAACAGGTCATCAGCATCCATGAATTTGATTAAGATTCCCTCTGACATGGAAAACGCTTTGTTTGACGCGGCGCCAGGGCCCTTATTCGGTTGGTTAAAAACGCGTATCCGTTGGTCTGTAATGGTTTGCAATTGTTGTACTGTATCATCTGTAGATCCGTCGTTTACAATAACAAGCTCCCAGTTTTGGTAGGATTGATTTTGAATAGATTTTACAGTCTCCAGAATATACGGTCCGGCGTTATATGCCGGCATGCATATAGAAATTAAAGGCGTTGTTTCTAAATGAAGACTTTCCATGCTTTGTTAAAATAGCCTTTTTTTGATAAGTCTACATAATGATGTAAAATTCCGTTAAAATGTTCGATAGAATTCTCATCGGGATTAACAATGTACTGATCTGAGGATAATATTAATGAAGGTATTGTGCTAATAAGCATCGCAGATAATGCTTGTTCCAGGTAATAGCTGGTACCTTCCTTTTCTTCCAAAGTACCTATCCATTCTTCCATTGTATTCCATTGGATGCTTGCACTGTTTAAACCTATCGCACCTACATTAAGCAGTGGGGGGATGCCGGCGCCTGTAAGCGTTTCCATCAGTTGCCGGGTGTAGCCATAAGATTCCATACAATCCACCATATGTAAAGGTTGCGTTGGTTTTTTTAGCCATGATGTGATAGCAATGGGAGGAGCAAAAAATAACATGTCAGAATCGAGCACCAATTTCCACCCTTTAATGGGTAAGGAATGAATATCCGTGAGTTTTTTAAGGTGAGGATAAATTTCACGTTTATGCCTCAGTATCGGGTACTTGTCTCGGGGAAGTATTTTTTCCAGATTTTGATTTATAATTGCCTGCGTGATTATTTCGGCCCCGGGCAGTAATCTGTTTATGTGCGCTATCAAAGGCGCGTCGAAGCTGCCATCGTCTACTAAGATAAACTTAAATTGCTCTTTGCATGATTTGCTTAGGGAACGTATACAAAACAATGTTTGGTAAAGATATTTTTTGCCAGTTAAAAAATACAAAGGCAGGCCGTTTGTGTATGAGGTGACAGAAGGAAGGCAAAATGCTGCTTTTTGCATCAGTTTGCGGTTACTGTTCATTTTTCTATAACTCATGTAGCCCCCAAAAAGTTTATACCTTTTAACGTTCGACTTTGGATAACGGTAAAGAATATCGATGAGACGTTGAAATAAATTAGGCAGAATGCTTTTTTGCGTTTGCATTAAAATGTTTTTGGGCGAATGTTCTTCCAGAGGCGATTGCTGGTACTTCAACATAATTATACATCGCCCATGCCAGTCCTGTAACTACCAGGTATACTGTTAAATCAAAAGCAAGGTTTAATAATGGGTTGTTTTGGATTCCTCTGCTTTCAAAAAGAGCCAGCACATACACTCCTACTGGTACATGGATTAAATACACCGAATAGGAATAGCGTCCTAACGAAGCCAAAAACGAAGGTACCGTACGGTAGTAGTTGCCCATAACAATTACGGCAGAAGTAATTACACAAATAAGTTTGTAGTCGAGATGATTTACCGAACTATTTAACAAACCAAACATGTTTATGGCCAACATACAAGCGCACAACCAAACCGAAGGCCTATCTGATATATTAAACAGATAAAAAATACTGGTGCCAAGCCCAAAAGCAGGCCATTGATCAAGAAAAAATAAAGAGCCCGTGTGTTGTGCCGGTGCAAGTGCGGCCAACAAAGAAAAGCCTGTTAACAAATAAATAAGCTTTACCTTGTTGAAAATGAGCATGACGGTAACCGAGCAATAAAAAAGCAGCTCGCATGTTAATGACCAGTATACCCAGTTGATTGTTTTTATGTTATTAAATGGGGCGGTAAATAATGTAATGATACCTAAAACTGATAGTGTATCCTTTGGCAACGTTGTAACAGAATTGACACCGAGATATAATTTTTGGAAGCCAACGGCGCAAAGTACCACTACAAGGCTTACCCAATAGGCCGGAAAAATGCGGAAAAGTCGTCTGCATAAAAAATCTCTAAAATTTGCAGAGTTATAGGCCGATAAAGCGATGCAATAACCACTAACCACAAAAAATATAGCTACACCCAGTGAACCGTATACAGCCAGGTGCCGATACCAGTTTTCCATTGGTGCTATATGCTGATTTAAGTGAAAAAGTACAACCATTAATGCTGCTATAAAACGAAGGGCATCTATAGTGTAGTTATGCTTTTGCATTATTTTTAATTACAGCAAGCCCATCAAATAATCCACAGGATGATTTCCATCTTAAATAACAGGATGGATTTTTCCAGGCTTGCAGGGTTAGCCAGGATTTTATTTTACGCAACGGGACAGACCATTTCGGAATAGGTTTCCAAGGATTTATATGGTGTTTTTCTAAAACTTGTACCCATGATTGGTTCATGTCTTGCATAAGCCGGGCAAGGTAATCAACGCTTGTGCGTTGTTTGGGAATAATATGTTGCAAAATAAGAATGGGATAATAGCCAACCTGCCAGCCTGCCGCTAAAATTTCAAGCACAATATCATTATCGCCCCCAGATGCCAGTGATTTACCCGTACGATCGCCAATTAAGTCGATACCCTGACTGCATTTTTTAATATAATTGTTCAGTGCTAGTTTACGAATTCCCATTCCTGCGCCAATCGGTGCAAAATGTGGATAGTTATTAGTTTGACGGGCGATAAGCACACTGTCCCCCAAGTCTCGTAAGGCAAGGTTTACATAAAACTCTTTAAGCCAAATTGGGGGCGTTGTTTCAAATTGAGGGGCAGATTTACCGCCAATTGCGCCCAGCTTTTCATCGGCTGCAAAAATAACCAGTGTGTTTTTTAAATAGTCGGCATCTAAAATATTGTCATCGTCCACCATCACTATAACGTTGCCTTTAGCTTGGTTAAAGCCCTTTAACCTGGCATAAGTTAATCCTGGTTTTGTTTCTTTTACTATAGTATGATTAGGGTGCCAGTTTAAATTGATATCAACAGGTTGGGTTGAGTTGTTGTCGATGATAATAAGTTCCCAGTTTTCAAAAGGCAGCGTTTGATTTTTTAAGCCGGCGATGGTTTTATTAAGCCTGCCCATATCCGGATTAAAAGTAGGCAATATTACAGATAGCAGATCAGTCATTACGGTAGCTTGTTATTTTGGCAGGTATCCCCATGGCTATTGAGTAGGGGGGTAAATCTTTGGTTACAACAGCGCCCGCGCCAACAACGCAGCCATCGCCAATGGTTACACCTCCTAATATCTTTACGCCTGCGCCTATCCACACATCGTTACCAATTTTAACGGGTAACAAAATATCGCCTTGCGAACGGATTAGTGTATTTTTGCCAGGCACCGTATGATTAGAACTTATTATACAGGTGTGCATGGCAATTAATGTGTTTTCCCCAATTTCCACTCCGCCATGGCCGTAAATACAAACATATTCGCCCAAAAAGGTGTTTTCATGTATGTTGACTGTTCCGCCGTAAGCCTTAATAATTACGCCACGAGATAATTCACATCGTGGCGTAATATTGATAGTTCCTTTTCGCCCATTTAAAAAGCCGCGCGATAAAAATGTTCCCGGTTTTATACTAACTGGCTGCTGGATGCTTATACCCATCAACCTGAAAAACATAGTGTAAAGCGTACTTATTAATTTTGACATACAAATTCGGTTATAAGGCTTTTTAAAAATGAAAGGCCTTGTTCACCATCGTTCTGATTGTTGAAATTAATCCAGGCCACATGATGTTTCAAGCTGCATACTGCCGATAATCTATGAAAACAAGGTTTATACAAAGCATCAAGTGGATATAATTCCAATACATGGGTGCCGTTATTGCACAAATATATGTTACTGAGGCCGGCGCCATGTGGCGCGATAATATGCGTAGCTAATTGCATTTTTTTAATAGTTTCTGCTGCATCCAAATCAACAAGGTCAATATATTCTATTGATGGAAAATGCTTCAGGAGTTCGTTTTCCCAGAAGATATCTCTTGCCGAAGAACCCTTTCTGGTTATCCATATAGCTTTGTTTGTAATTGGTTTAATTGCCGGTTGAATATCAAATAAAGTTTTCAGCGCGGTGATGCTCCATGGGTTTATTTGCTGATCGGAAACCAATCTGCTGGTAAACAGCAGCTGCTTACATTGGTAATGCGCAGTGTTATCAGCCCATATTATTTTTGAGATATCAATATTTGCCCTTTGCAGCCATTTTAATTTCCATGGATTGGCTGGTCCGTTGAGCAGTATTTGATTAACATGGTTAATTATTGGTTGTACAAAATGTAGTTTCACCATAGCTTCAAACAGGAAATGGTAAAAGCCACCATCGGCCCCGTTGGTAAGGCAGGATAGCGTAACACCCTCCAGGTATGTTTTATGCGGAAAGTGTACAACATTAGTTAACGCCGAATGGTTAAGATTGGTTACCCACTCCTTTGCCGATTCGTTTATAAAGCACCTTAATTGGCTATCATATACTAACCCAATGGCACTCCAAACTGTTCCATTTGTAACACTATATAAATAACGGTCTGGTTCTTTAAAAATGCCCACAGATAAAAACCTTGCCTGGTTACCCTTGCCTTTTTGGCCGGCAGTTTGTTGATAAGTGATCAGTGGTAAGTTGTAGTTTATTGGCTGCCCTGCATCTGCTAATAAAACGGTAGTAAGTGTTTCATTACAATCAACAGGCTCCCCCATTGAAGGCAAGTATAAGTCTGCAAAGCTTTTAATGCGATAAGGGTTATTTGTAAAACAAATGATCCATAATCTTTTAAAAAGCCTTATTGCCTTATCCATTATAGTTTTAGTGGTTTGTTGAAGTGAACCTTAACCTGTATATGTAACCGCAATTAAGCCGCTTGTTACGCATTGATATTTTTTTTAAAAGCGATTTTGAGTTGGGTCATCCTCAGGTGAACGCGGAAGCTTGCGGGCAAAATAAAACGCAGTAATGACCAAACCGGATTTGAATTATCAGGAACTTTTAAACCGCATAATTCGCTTAGTTTCAGCGCGGATTTAGCGGCAGCGTATTGCTGCGCCATGATGAGCCTGCTTGCTGCAAATTGCGCCTGCTGGCCTATCACCTTTTGGGTATCCTTACCTGTAAACTGTTGCTGATAAGAAGTAAGCAAACTCAGCCGGTTAAGCCATCCGCTCACCTGGTTACTACTTGCCGAATTTTCATGACGTACGGCTATGGATAGTACTTTTTCAATTACGTAAAACCGGGCGTTGCAGGCCGCCAGTTTAACGTGCAAATCGGCATCTTCCCAAATGCGCAGGGTGGTATTGAAGCCGCCGGTTTTGGTGAATTTTTCTTTTCTGTAAAGCCCGTTTATACCTCCAATGGGGTTACTGATAGTATATTCCAGTGGGGCTTGTTTTATTTTTTCATCTGAATATGTCCAGCTCAGCATAATATTACTTTGGGTACTGTCGTACCAATCAACATTGCATAAAATTACATCATACCTGTTGGTAAGCGCAATCGGGGCTGTTTCCTTTAAATAAGCAGGGTCAAGAAAATCGTCTATATCATGAAAATGAATCCATTCGCCATTTGCATGGGCAGCAAGCACATTTCTGGCAAAGCCGGCTCCGCGGTTAACTTCACCTTCAATTACTGTATAACCTTTTGCACGTAATACGGAAACGGTATTATCGGTACTTGCATCGTCGTAAAACAAGATTTCGTCAAAAGGTTTAATCAATTTGGCGATGTTACTTAAAAAGCCTTCTAAAAATTTTTCTGAATTATAACAAGGTACTAATAAGCTATATAACACCTGACGATTTAGTTATTAAGTATTCGTTTTATTTTTTTAATGGCCTTTATCATAAATGGAGGCTCCCTTCGATCAAGATCAATAAAATAGGGGTGGGCCGGTGGTAAGGTGATTTTTGATGGTATTGATACCTCGTGTTTTTGGGAGCTATTTAGGTTTTGCAGCAACGAAAGCCATTTTTTTAAATTATCATCTGAAGAAAAAGAATCCTGAATTAACTTACGGCAATTGGCAGATAACCTTTTCCAATTATCAGCATCGGCCTTTAAATATTCAAGTTTCGCAAGTAAATCGGTTGGTGTATTTATAAATAAACCTGTTACACCATCTATCACCAGTTCGGGGATACCTGATCCTATGGGTTTGCAAATTGGCACTACCCCGCAGGCCATAGCTTCCATCAAGGCCACAGGGATGCCTTCATAGTCTGACATGAGCACGGTTACGTGGCTATCTAAAAGTACATTTTCTACTTCATCTGAATTTACTCGCCCCGCGAAAAAAATATTCCCCGGATTCTGATGTTCGTCTATTATATTGTTAACAATGTATTCATCGGGGCCAGACCCATAAATGTAAAACTCTGCATCGGGCATGCTGATTGCGCATGTACAAAAGGAAATAACAATATCATCTATTCTTTTTTGCTCCTTAGCTATCCGCCCTATGTAAACAACTTTGAATTTGCTATCAGGTTGTATTATACTTTTTTTAGTTGGAACAGGTGCACCATACGGAATCCTATACAATGTTGAAGTGCCATTAACAGCCTGTGCTTTTTGATATAGCATGGCCGAAACAGCCACTGTGGCACTCAGATTTGTGGCTTGCGGCCCGGCTATAAATCCATTTATAATACCTTCATATTCGCTGTCATCGTTATGAAGTATAGCAACGGTTGCAATGCCTGCCTGTTTAACCCATTTGGAGGCGTGCAGCGCGGGCACCATGTTACCGGGTATAAATATATCTGGCTTTTCGTCTCTTAAATGCCGCAATATCCATTTAATTATTTTTTCAGAATAGTGGGCGGTGGGTATCACTATGCATTTAATTCCTTTGGCGCGTAGTAAGGGTATGGTGGTGCAGTCGGCCTCGGGAGCCCACGTAATAAATATTACGCTTACTTCAACGCCATTTTGTGCCAGTTGTGGCAAAAGCCTTATTAACCAGGTGTTTATCCCGTTAATAATGTTTTTACCGTCGTAAGCGCAAAAAATAACTTTCGTCATTTTTATTTATCCACGGGGTAAGTTGTTAGTACTAAGTTGTACAGTTGTGTTTGTTACTTCTGTTTGCAACCATTCTGGAGGAATAATAGAAGCAGGATATTCTTTTTTTATTTTAAAGCCAAGCCAATATTTAGGGCAAAAAACTTTTTTATGCCCTTTGGGGTTTAAATAAGCGGCCCACCATGAAAATGTGCTTTGCGATAGTATGCATATATCGGCGTTCATCAAAAGCTGAAAATCGGTAATCAAATCTTCGCCGGCAAACAAGGCCCCTTCCATATGCGCAAAAGCCGATTTAACAAAAGCGATATCGTCGCTTACAAAAATAACCTGGTAAGTTGCTACATTGGGTATTTGCGCCAGGCAATCCTGGTAATAGGATGCAGGCAGGGTAAGATCTTGGCTACCCATGTTGTCGGCCCACCAATTATTTAAATTTAAATAATCGCCACGCCGTACGTGCACAGCCAATACCTGTTTGGTCTTGAATATATCGCCATATTTTTTATTGAAACTTTCAATATGTTGCTTTTTTACCTTTATATACCGCGAAATATCGGGAATGGTATCCTTGAAAAAAAAATCTGACTGAAAGTAGCCTTGGTATATCTTATTGTTAGTTAAAGATAAAAACTCTTCTTTATCAAAAAGACCAACACTGGTACTTTGCAGGCTTTTAAAAGCGCTATTTCTTAACTTAAAATAAATTCTGAAGCAGGGGGTTAACCATGAATGGTAACCACTTAATTCAAAATATTCATCTGCTATAAATTTCTCTACTTTTTGGTTCAGGAAAAAAGGTGTTTTTAATTTGAGCGATAATGCTTTAATAAAAGCATATTGAAATAGCTGGTTGCCCAATCGGCACTCAATGGTTACGGCTACCATTGTTTCTTTTTTAAAATGTAAGTACTACTTAAATTAATTTTAGCCATTTATAAAGTTTCATTCTTACCCTGTTTAAAAAAACAATTTTGTTCCAATTGTAAACCGGGCCATGTGCAGTGGTATTGCAAATCAATTCATGGTCGTTATGCCACCTGGTATTCATTGCCGGATCAGATGTTTTGGCATCGGGATGTACATTGGCTACTGATAGAGGCTCTTTGATTAGGCGCCGTTTATGGTTTTTAACCAGTCGTAACCAAAGTTCGTAATCAAGTGAGCAATGAAGCTCTTCCCATAGTGGTTGATGTATATCGGCACTCCAAAAACAAGAGGGTTGCGCCAGCGAAGGAATCCTGGCAAAATAATCTAAAAATGGTAATACCGGGTTTAGCTTTTTAAACACCTGCGCCAAATTGTCAAACTCAAGAGCATAACCGTATATAAAACCGCTTTTGATTTCCCCAAATTTGCGTATAATCTTAAAAAAGGTGTTTTTTAAATAATAATCATCACTGTTTATCCAGGCATAATATAATCCGGATGCGAGGCTAAAGCCCTGGTTTATCGCGTTGCTTTGCCCCGCATCTTTTTTGCTTTGCCAGTAGCTAAGCCAGGGTTTATATTTTTCAATAATAGCCACTGTTTCATCGGTACTGCCGCCATCCATAATAATATATTCAAGGTTAGGATAGTTTTGTAGCAACACTGCTCTTATTGTTTGTTCTATAAAAATCCCCTGGTTGTATGATGGTGTAATAATAGATAGTTTTGGCCACTGTTTGTTTTTATCATAAAGGGCTGCATCTACCTGTTCTGTCCACGGCCAGCCAAGTTTGCTCTCGGGTGGAGTGGGTAGCTCTTTTAAAAGACCTGTACTATTAAAAGCGACGGTTGGAAGAGGCAACAATAACCCTTGCTGTTGGAAATTAGCTTTGTAAACTTCTAAATCGGGAAGGTTTATCATTAAAATTTATAGTATTACTAAGCGATATCGCTGTTAAATCCTTTTATATAATGCTGCCAGGTTTC
>JACXTT010011162.1_pt1 | contig 12040 bp, 8 predicted proteins | sample 9270951 | NCBI WGS metagenome assembly JACXTT01 (sample SAMN15532306, study PRJNA645909) | rock metagenome | isolation source: weathered quartz diorite | place: Puerto Rico | collected 2017-06-21 | reverse complement strand
GACGGCGGCTCGCACCTCAGCGGATTTCGCAGCGCCCTTACGCGCACCATCAACTTTTACGGGCAACAAGCCGGCCTATTCAAAGACGTGAAGGAAAGTTTGACCGGCGACGACGTACGCGAAGGGTTGACTGCTGTGGTCAGCGTGAAGCTGCCGCAACCCCAGTTCGAAGGTCAGACCAAGGGCAAGCTGAACAGCGATATTCAGGGCTTTGTGGTCCAGTTCGTGAATTCGAAACTGGGCGAATACTTCGACAAGAACCCGGCTGTGATGCGCAAGATTGTCGGCAAAGCGATCGACGCCGCACGAGCTCGCGAAGCGGCGCGAAAAGCGCGCGACCTCACCCGGCGCAAAGGTGCGCTCGATTCGGGCGGCCTGCCGGGCAAGCTGGCCGACTGTCAGGAGAAGGATCCGGAGCGCTGCGAACTCTTCCTGGTGGAGGGCGAATCGGCCGGCGGCACTGCCAAGTCAGGCCGCGACCGCCGCTATCAGGCTATCCTTCCGCTCAAGGGAAAGATCCTGAACGTGGAAAAAGCGCGCTACGACAAGATGCTGGGCCACGAGGAAATCCGGTCGATGATTACCGCCATCGGCACCGGCATCGGCCTCACGGATTTCGACGTCACCAAGCTTCGCTACCACAAGATCATCATCATGACCGACGCCGACGTGGACGGCTCGCATATCCGCACGCTGCTGCTCACGTTTTTCTTCCGGCACATGCAGGAGTTGATCAAGCGCGGCAACGTGTTCGTCGCGCAGCCGCCGCTCTATCGGATCAAGAAAGGCAAGAGCGAAAAGTATATCAAGGACGACAAGGAATTCACGCGTGAGATTTTGCGGCGCGCCACCGAAAATCTAGTAGTGGAGACCAAGGGCGGCGTGAAACTGGAAGGCGGGGAACTGCGAAGCTTCCTGATGTCGCTGGATGAGTTCCAGCAGATGTTCCGGCGCGTGGAACGCCGTATGCGCGACGCGCGAGTGGTCGAAGTGCTGGCCAATGTCGAGCACAAGCTCGACACCAAGGCCGATTTTCACGACAAGGGTAACCTGGAACCCGTAGCTGCGGCGCTCAAAGCTGTCAAAGTGGAAGCCAGGCTGGAACACGAGGAAGAGCACGAAGCTTGGAAGGTGATCTATCGCGATCCAACCAACGCGGAGCGAAGCATCGGGGTGGAACTGGTGCTACAGCCCGAGTTCCGGCGGATGCGCACCATCGCGCGGCAGATGGCGAAGTTCAATCAGCCTCCGTTCGCGGTGCTGAAGGAAGGCAAGCCTGAGCCTCAGAAGCACGCGAGCTGGCGCGACTTGCTCGAGAGCGTCAAGAACGAAGGCACGCGCGAAGTTTCCATCCAGCGCTACAAAGGTCTCGGCGAAATGAATGCCGATCAGTTGTGGGCCACTACGATGAACGCAGAAACCCGCACGTTGCTCAAGGTCGACTTGCAGGATCTGGCCGAGACCGAAGGGATCTTTTCGACGCTGATGGGCGAGGACGTCGAGAGCCGCCGCAAGTTCATCGAAGAGAACGCGCTGGACGTGCGGAACCTGGACGTATAAGCTAGTCCGGACCTACCGCAAAGCCTCGGTCGGATCGATGCGCGTCGCCCGGCGAGCGGGTAAGTAACTTGCTGCCAATGCAACTGCGGTGAATGCCAGGGAGCTGGCGACGAATGTGACCGGATCGGTGGCGCTGGTCTGATACAGCAGGCTCGACATGAGGCGCGTTACGGCGACGGCGCCGATCAAGCCGATTCCGATGCCGGCCAGCGTCAGCCCCAGCCCATGGCCGACTACCCGTCTCAGAACGTCGCGCCGGTCCGCGCCCAATGCCATGCGAATCCCGAGCTCCTGCGTGCGTTGCGCCACTGAATACGCGATGACGCCGTAAATCCCGACCACTGCGAGAATGAATGCTGTCGCCGAAAACACGACCAGCAGCAGCATTGTGAAACGAGGCTGCGCGCTCGCGGATCCGATCAGTTCATCCATGGTCTGCACGTCGGTCACCGGTTGATCTTTGTCGGCGGTCGCAACCGCTCGTCGCAAGGCTGGAATCAAGCTGTGCGGATCGCCGGACGTACGCACGCTCAGGTTAAGCCAACGCCAAGGCAACTGTGGAAACGGCAGCATCACCTCTGGGTTGGCCTCGTTGGCCAGGCTCCAATTCCGCACATCTCCAAACACTCCGACGACCTCGACCGGCTGCGGCCGCTGACCCAGCAAAACATGTTTGCCGATTGGATTGTCGTTCGGCCAGAAGCGCCGCACCAGAGCCTGGTTGACGATGGCGACGCCCGGTGCCTGCGCATCATCGTGTTCGTTGAAGCCTCGCCCGCGCAGCAGAGGCACTCTGAGAGCCTTGGAATAATCCGGGCTGATGGTCTGGATATTGAGAATCGGGCGCTGTCCGAGCGGAACCATGGGTTGCCCCTCCGGCAGAGCCGGCGATAGCCGCGACGTATTGAGTGGCAGCGCTGAGCAGACGGCAGCGCTCTCAACGCCCGGCAACACCTGTGCGTGTTTGAGCACCTCGTTGTAGAAAGCGATCATCTGCTGCGGCGTCGCATACCTGGTGCGAGGCAGGGCGATCCGCATGGTCAGCACGTGCGCCGGATCGAATCCCAAGCTGACGGTCTGAAGATGAGCGAAGCTTCGAATCAGCAGACCCGAGCCCACCAGCAGCACCATGGAAAGCGCCACTTGCGCAACCACCAGCAGGTTGCGGGCGTAGTTGCGCCGGCGGCTACCGGTGGTTCCGCGTCCTTCATCGCGCAAGACCGCGTTCAGATCCGGTTTGGATAGCTGAAGCGCGGGCGCGAGTCCGAACACCAGGCCGCTGGCAAGCGAAATCACGGCCGTGAAAGCCAGGACCACGATGTCGACGCGCACCTCCGCAACAGCTGGCAGAGTTCCAGCGGTCAAGATCGACAGAATGTGCGTGCCCCACAAACTCAGCACAATGCCCGCCATACCGCTGCACACTGCCAGCAGCAGGCTTTCGGTGATCAACTGGCGGATCAGCGCTCCACGGCTCGCTCCCAATGCGGCCCGCACCGCGATTTCTTTCTTGCGGCCGAGCGCTCGCGACAATAGCAGGCTGGCCACGTTCGCGCACGCAATCAGCAGCACCAATCCAACGGCGCCGAGCAGAATGAGCAACGCCGGACGTATGTTGACCACCATTTGGCTTTGCAGATCCCGGGCTACAAATGTCTGCCGCGGATCCGAGTCGGGCCGGCCGGGATTGTCGAGCCGGTAGCGCTGATCGAGGATACTCAATTCGGCTTGCGCTTGATCGCGAGTGATTCCGGGCCGCAGGCGCGCGACGGCCGTCAAGAAGCCAGCGCCGTTTTGCACCTGCTGGGGCGTTATGATGTTTAGCTCGAACACCCGCGGAGCCCAAACGTCGATGCTGGGCCCGAGTAGTGAGAAAGTGAATGTCTCGGGCAGCACGCCGACGACCGTGTAGTCACGGGCATCCAGCACGATGTTCTGGCCGATCGCGTCGCGCGCCCCGCCAAACCGTCGCATCCACAAAGAGTGGCTGATGATGACCACCTGTTTAGCTCCGGGCAGGTCTTCACTCTCGAGAAGTGTGCGGCCGAGAACCGGGCGCACTCGCAACACGTCGAAAAAGTTCCAGGACACTCGCGCCGAGAGCACCTGCTCCGCTTCATTCCGCCCGCTCAGGTTGAAGGTCTCATTTGCGAACGCGGCGACGCCATCGAAAGAGCGGTCGTGGTCCACCAGCGTCCGGAAGCGCGCATAGGACATCGACTGCAATTGCCCGCGCTGATCGTTCGATGCCATCGCGACCACAGCCAGATGCTCCGGATCGCCGTAAGGCAGCGGCCGCAACAGCAGCGAGTTTGCGACTGTGAAAATAGCCGTATTGGCGCCGATGCCGAGCGCCAAAGTGAGAATCGCCGCGGCTGTGAAGCCGGGGCTCTTTGCGAGCATGCGAAACCCGTAACGAATATCAATCCACATAAATCCGTTTTACGCGGGCGTGAATCCCGCATAAGACACTATAAGAGATTGTTCCGGCGGTGCGCGCGATCTGCTGCGCGTCGATCGATAAATCGCCTTCCGATCCAAGCAGGGTCACCGGATCACCGACGGCGACTGGCGGGCAGAAAGTGACATCGATAGTCGTAAGATCCATCGACACGGCGCCGATGATCGGCGCGAATTGACCCTTGACAATCACCCGGCCTTTGTTCGATAAACGATGCGGAATTCCGTCTGCATAACCGGCCGCCAGCACAGCAATGCGGGTGGCCTGCGCCGCGCGAAACATGCCGCCGTACCCGATGAGCGCGCCGGCCGGAAGATCCTTCACGGCGAGCACGGCGGTCTTCCACGTCAGCGCCGGTTTCACGTCGAGCAGCCGAGACGGCGCTACACCTTTCGCGACCGGAGAAACATATCCATAAATGGCATGTCCCGGCCGCACCATGTGCTGCCACGCGTCGCGCCTGCCGTAAGCTACGGGTGTGCTGCTCGCCAAATGCAAAAACGGCGGATTTACGCCTGCGCGCGCCAGCTCGGAGCAAATCTTTTCGAACACACGCAGTTGTTCCACGGTTTGCGTGCTGGCGTAGTTCGCCGCTGATGCGAAATGAGTCATCAATCCTTCGAGCAGGGCGTGTTTGGCGGAGCGGATCGCATCCAGAATCTCGGCCGCGGGCGCGAGTGTTCCAAGCCGCCCCATGCCGCTGTCGATCTTCAGATGATAGGCGCTGGTGATTCCGCGGCCGGCAGCCAGTCGATCCCATTCGCGGATGTCGCTGAGTGAATGAATCACCGGTGTGAGTTCATAGTCGAGCAAGCCGGCGCGTTCGACGGGGAGAAAATCAGCCATCACCAGAATCCGCGCCGTGATGCCGCGCTCGCGCAGGATCACGCCTTCTTCGACATTGCTAACCGCGAGCCAGCGCGCGCCCGCAGCCGTCAGCGCTCGGGAGACTTCGACAGCCCCGTGGCGATAGGCGTCGGCCTTCACCACCGGCATCACCTCCACCGCCGGGCCGACCACGTCGCGCACCGCCTGAAAATTAGAAGCAATCTGCTTGAGAGAGATCTCCACCCAGGATCGATACGCGAACGGTCCCATTACTACATGGTATGACCGCTAAACTGGATGGAGCCATCTCGTCATGAGCATCGATCGTTTCGATGTGCCGTTTTCCGAGCCGGCCGTACGCGATCTTCGCGAACGTCTCGCCAGAACCCGCTGGCCCGATCAGATCGCGGGCTCAGGCTGGGATTACGGTTTCCATCTCGATTACCTCCGAGAGCTGTGCAACTACTGGAAAGACGAGTTCGACTGGAAGGCGCAGATCGCCCGCTTCTCCCGTTTCCATCATTACTGTTGCACTGTGGATGGCGTGCGCATTCACTTCATCCATCAACGCGGGCGAGGTCCGTCGCCGATTCCGCTGGTGATCACGCATGGCTGGCCCGGATCATTTCTCGAGATGCTGAAGCTTCTGCCCCTGCTGCACGATTCGTTCGATGTGGTCGTGCCGTCGTTGCCTGGCTTCGGATTTTCCGACCGGCCGAAAGAACGCGGCATGAACTGCTTCCGGATCGCCGGTCTGTGGGCCGGGCTCATGTCCGAGCTGGGATACGATCGCTTCGCCGTCCAAGGCGGGGATTTCGGCGCCAACGTCTCGGCGATTCTGGGCCTGCGGCACACCAGGCGCGTGATGGGCGTGCACCTCAACTACGTTCCTGGTTCGTACCGGCCTTTTCTCGAGCCGGGAGCCGTGCCGTCCCCAGTCGAGCAGGCATTTCTCGCGGACGCCGATCGCTGGTACACCGATTGGGGCGCATACTCTCACGCGCAGCGCAATGAGCCGCTCACCGTTGCTTATGGTCTGAATGATTCGCCGGCCGCGCTGGCCGCCTGGATCATCGCCAAATTTCGCGATTGGGCCGACTGCGATGGCGATGTCGAGCGCCGATTCACCAAGGACGAGCTGCTCACCAACGTCACACTGTACTGGATGACAGAGACCATTCATTCCTCGTGCCGCCTGTACTACGAGACAAAGCAGGCGCCGTCCCATTTCCAGCGCGGCGAATTCGTACCAATTCCATGTGCGATCGCTCGCTTCCCGAAAGAAGCCCCGTTTCCACCGCGCGAATGGATCGAGCGCGGCTACAACATCCAACGCTGGACCGATATGCCGCGAGGCGGCCACTTCGCCGCGGCCGAAGAACCGGAGTTGCTGGCTGACGACATCCGAGCGTTCTTTTGCAGCTTACATTCATGAACCGGTGGCTGCGCCGGATTCATGCAAACAAACGGGCACGCGTAGCAGTTTCAGCAGCGGCCTGAACCTGTTCGCGTTCACCAACTGGTGCCCGATGATGGTTGCGGATTGGAAGAGATTCTCTATCCGATCGCGCGGCATCGGCCGGTGCAAGAAGAAGCCCTGGTTGATATCGCAACCCATGGATTGCAGCAGAGTTAGTTGTTCCTGCGTCTCGACGCCCTCGGCCACCACTTGCAGTGCCAGGTTGTGCGCCAGGCCGATGATTCCGCGAACCAGTGTTGTGCTAGCGCTTCCCTCTACGGTTAGATCCTTGATGAACGAGCGATCGATCTTCACGCAGTCTACTGGAAGCGTGCTGAGGTGGCTCAGAGAGGAATAGCCGGTACCGAAATCATCAATGGCAAAGCGTACTCCCAAATGCCGCAGCGACTCAATCTGTTCCAGAGCACGGTCGATGTTGTTCATGAGAGCCGTTTCGGTGATCTCGAGCTCAAGCTTTGCGGCTGGGAACTGATGCAGCCTCAGAACCCGCTCCACCATGGACGAAAACCGTTCTTCAATGATCTGCACCGCGGAAACATCCAGATCGCCACACAACCGATGTACCGGAGAGATGTGATCCCCATACCTTGCTCATCGCCGGTACTAAGGAAGTCTTAGGGCCTAAGGCAGGAGCCGGAGCAGGAGAGTTTCGTATTGATCGGTAACCGCATCCCAGCTATAGCGTTCGGCGACACGTGCCGTGGCGCGGCGTGACCACTCGGCGCGTTCGGCTTCCGGCATCGCAAGCACAGATTCGAGCTTCTGCGGAAGCTCATCGGCGGCGAACGGAATTCCCGCGCCGCCGGCCACTTCAGCATTTTCGGGAGTGTTCAAATACAACACCAGCGCGCCGCGGCCCATGGCTTCGATCAAAGCCGGATGCGTACCGCCGACCTCGGTCGCGTGAATGTAGGCGAAACAATGCGACAGCAGTTCGTGATACTGGCGTCCGTAAATCGCGCCCGGCATGACGATGCGCGGATCGCCCGTGTCCCTGACGCGTTGAATGTATTCTTGCGCGTAAGGCGCGTCGCCGATGAGCGCCAGCCTCCGCGGAGTCGCGACTCTTTCGAAAGCCTCGCGCACAAGTAGCGCGTTATTCTCCGGCTCCATGCGGCTGACGTACAGGAAATATCCGCCGCGCTTGAGCGCGAGCTGGGACAAAATCCCGGCACTTGCGACCTTTCCCGTCTCGGCGCCGTATGGAATAAATTCGGTGTGCTTGCCGTAGCGCAGCATGTAGTACTCTGCAATTTTTCGCGCGTCCGTTACTACGGCAGTCGGGCAAAAAGTTGCGAGCCACTCGGACACCAGGTACCAGGTCTTGGCGGCTCGATTCCATTTCCGGCGCTTACGCTCCAATCCATCGACGTTCAGAGCGGCGGGTATTCCGGACAGCCGCGGCCAGAACGTGAAGATCGCATTCGCGGCGTTACAGTACAACGCGGCATCGCACCGGCGAAAGATCAGATGAATCGTGGAAAAAAACGTATGGACGATGGTGTCGAAATATTTGTGCCGCCAGGTGGGTAGGTAAACGAGGGAAACGCCGCGATACGTCGCCTCGGAATGGCGCTCGCGGCAATAGACAGTTACCTGATGGCCACGCGCTGCAAGCCGCGTGGAGAGCTCCTCAGCAAAGGTCTCAAATCCGCCGTATCGGGCAGGAATCCCGCGCGTTCCGAGAATCGCGATGCTCGCCGTTTTGAGACTCCTCGACTCCGGCTTCTGGATTCTTCCTAGCCTCTTGCGGCCTTCGAGCGAGCGAGTGCGCGCGACGTTTGGGCCGGGTTACTTACCGGCTTATAGCGGAACCAGCTCGCCATGTAGTCGTCATTGACACGCTTCCGGCGCATGATCTCGCGACGCTTCGCCATCACACGCTTCCAATTCCGCGTCACATACCAGAACGCTTTGAGCGAGGTCTGCTCTCGAAGCAGGCAGCAGCCGACAACGACCATGTCGCGCGCTGTAATGGACAACCAGTTGCGCTTGTAAAGATCCCCGGTCATGTTCTTCAGCCGCATCAGAAACCGGTTCTTCACCGAGTGCATATTGATGACCGAGGGCAGCGCCCGCCGATTCCCAGGCAGCACTTTGCGCACATGATAGCCGCGAGCATGCGGCGTGTAGATGCACTTCCATCCCATCAATTGCGCCCGCCAGGCGACATCGGCGTCTTCGCGATAGACGAAGAAATCGGGATCGAAGAATTCCTCGCCGATCGCAATGTCGTCGATCATTTGGCGCCGATAGAGCGCCGCGGCCGCCGTTGCGCCGAATACGTACTCGTGATTCAGATAGTGGCCATTGTCCACTTCCTGGCTGCCGCGATCCAAATGACGGAGCATGGGAGTGAAGTATATGCCGGTAGAATCCACCAGCGGTGTGTCCGGAAGATCGAAGCTCGCGAGAATCGTCAACAGCTTTCCACAGACGGTTCCGATCCTCGAATCGAATTGCCCGGCGTCGACCAATGCCTGGATGAAATTCGGGAGCAGCAAGACGTCCGGATTGAGCGTCAGCACCCAATCCCCGTTGCTCGCGCGAATGGCTTGATTCTGCGCCGCCGCGAACCCGATATTCTCGTCGTTGTAGATGATCTGGCAGCGGTCCTCGAACTGTTCCAGAATATCCACAGTTCCGTCCGAAGAGGCGTTGTCGATGACCACGATTTCCTTGTTGTCGTAACGTTGCGCCAAAACAGATTCAAGGCATCGCTTAATAAACCGTCCACTGTTGTAAGTGACGATGGTGACTGAAACCCTATCGTTATAGGACATGTATGTGGGTTGTAGATCTACTCTTTATTTTGAACAACAGTCCTCACCCTACCGCCTTGCTGTAACTGCTCAAACACTTCAAATCCCCTACGCGTCCCAAAATCACGCTGAGTCCCGCAACCTTTGCAATCTTCGCGTAGACTCTGATCGGCCCTACAGTGCGCCAGCGAAACATCTTGATGACGGCTCTTACAATGGAACCCAGCACCACAGCCGCGCTCACTCCCCGGTATGCGTACGGCCGAAAGTGCTTGGAGGCGTACTTTAGAAGGCTAGCATACCAGTAAAGCTCACGGCATCCCGTCTGCACGTGAGCAAGACTGTGGCCACCACTGTGACGCGCGACAGCTTCCGGCACATACTGAGTTTTCAATCCCAGATCGCGCGCGCGCTTGCAAAAATCCACATCTTCGAACCAAAGTGGATGGAACTGTGCGTCAAAACCCCCCATCCGGAGCCACAATTCGCGCCGGAACATGAGAAAGGCACCCGCAGGTTGCTCGGCTTCCGCCGGTTTGGAGAGGTCGACGTCCATGCAACGATAGCGCCGGTTCACAGGATTCCCCGGCAGCACGTGATTGATTCCCAGAACCTCGAAAGCCAGCGTCATCGGAGTCGGAAAGCGGCGCAGCGTGAAACCGGATTGGACCACGCCCGCTTCATCCACCAACTTTCCACCCGCCAGCCCGACGCCCTCTCGCGAGCAGGCCTCGGCCAGCGGAGCTATGGTGGATTTTAGCTCGGCATCGGGATTCAGCAGCAGAATCAGCTCCGTCTCGAGCGCCGCTACGCCCTGATTCACCGCGGCCGCGAAGCCTCGATTGGCGGAATTTGTAAACAGCTTCACACCCGCATTTTGTCTTACTAAGTCGCAGGTATTGTCCCGCGAGGCGTTGTCGACCACCACAACGGGCAGGCCCGCGCAAGAATCCAGACAGCGTTCAATCACGGACGCCGAGTTGTAAGTGACCACCACTACTCCGGTCTGCTGCATGCCCGGTTCACGTTAGTGCAAAATACAGTCTCCAGTAGAGATCGAAACCTGTCAACCTTTGCAACTCGCGAATCTCCCGTTCACTGCGCTCCACGATAGCCGGAAGGTTGGCCGGGGATTTTCCTCGGGTCGCATGGAAGCGCCGCATGCCATCCAGCTTGCCGCGAACATAAGCGAGAGCGGCTCCATGGCGTAGCGCGGTTAAACCCCATAGACCCTGGGCGACGAAGACCGGCCAACCATAGCGTAAGACCCATTTCCGGGGATAGTGTTTCGCGACCAGCAGAAGTTGGTTACGTGAGATCTTGCGGACCGTGTCCGGATGCCACCGGCCGAGCGTAGCGCTGCCCTGATGATAAGCAATCGCTTCCGGTACGTAGACCCCTGCAAGACCTGCAGTCGCGCAGCGGATGCCGAAGTCGATATCTTCCAGATAAGACTCGAAGTTTTCATCGAGTAATCCCACTTGCTGGAATAATTCCGCGCGAAACAAGGCTGCGGTAAACGGGGCGAAGCAAATATCGCGCGGCTGATTCCAGAGCGATGAGTCGGGACGTCCGTGACCGCATCTCCAAGCACACGCGCCCCGGCAAATCGCATCGAAGGCTCCGTCCAGTCGATCACGTTTGCGCGCGTCTAGGAGTTTGCCTGTGGCGAACCAGGCCTGGGCTTGTTCCGCGGCGTCGATCAGCGTCTCAAGCCAGCCTGGCTCCGGAGCGACATCGTTGTTCATCACCGCGATCCAGCCCGCACCCGCTTCTTGAAGTCCAAGATTCACGGCGTGACTGAAGCCGGTGTTCTGCTCCAATTCAATGACTTCTGCGCCCAAGCTCCTGACGCGCGTCACCGAATCGTCAGTGCTGCCGTTGTCCACGACAATGACTCGATCTATCGGACGCGTCTGCCGGCCGAGGCGACTTAGTAAATCTACCAGGAGGGTCGACCCATTCCAGTTGGGAATAACGATCGATATCATGTTCCGGCCCGTCCGGTAAATCGCTTTCGTAGTAGAAACCAAAGGTTGTACAGTCCATCGCGCCATGGGTTCAGTTTGATTTCGCCCAGCCGTGATGAGTAGAGGATTGATATCTCGGCGAACCGGATCCGTGAGCTCTTCAGGGCTTCGATCTTGATTTCTTCAGAAAACGACATGCCGTCGGACTCCAGCCGCATGTCCTTCAGAATGGCGCGGCGGAAGACCCACATGCCCGATTGCGAGTCGCGTACCCAGCGGAAGTACAGTATCGACATTGCCAGCGAGAGAACCCAGTTCCCAAACTTGTGTTTGAAGCTCATCGCCTGGCGATCGCGCACCGGAAAGCGTGAGGCGTTCAGAAAATCGATGTCCAAGTGCAGGAAGGCCTCCAGCAGATAGGAAATGGCATCGGGCGGATAGCTGTGATCACCGTCGAGCGTCACGATCAAGTCGCCGGTCGCCGAAGCGAAACCGCGCTTGTAACTTCTGCCATAGCCGCGGACCGGTTCCCGAATCACTTCGGCGCCGAAGGATCGCGCGACATCGGTGGTGCGATCGGTCGAGCCGTTGTCGACAACGATCACCTGGTCGACGAAATCCGGCATGCGTTTGAGAACACGCTCGATTCCTTGTTCTTCATTGAGACACGGGATGATCACCGTAATACGTTCCGATTTATACACAGTCGGGCGCAGCGCCGGAAGTGCCGCGGGCGCTGGTACCATGTTCTCATGAAGTGGTTTTGTGGCCTTGCACTTTTCGCGGCGACGCTGATGCCAGCCGGCGTCAACCCGCAGCTCAAGCAGGTGACCGCGGTTTACATTCTTTCGATGACCGGCGGCATGGACCAGTTTCTCGCCAATCGACTCACTGCGTCCGGTATTTTTCAGGTGGTCGTCGACCCGAAAAATGCCGATGCAGTCATCACCGATCGCCTGGGCGAGCCGTTCGAGACGAA
>JACXTT010011161.1_pt1 | contig 12040 bp, 6 predicted proteins | sample 9270951 | NCBI WGS metagenome assembly JACXTT01 (sample SAMN15532306, study PRJNA645909) | rock metagenome | isolation source: weathered quartz diorite | place: Puerto Rico | collected 2017-06-21 | reverse complement strand
GAAGTTCGTATTCGTGATGTTGGTCGACGTGGCCGTGTAGGTACCGTAGCTGCGGTCGTGGTAGCGCGCCAGGTAGCGCACTTCGATCGCCACGGTGCCGGCAGCGACGCTCTGCGGCACCCACTTGAGCGAGATGACGTTGCCGCTGATGGAGTCGACGACGCCCGCGACGGCATGGCTCGTGTAGCTGCTCGGAGAGCCCCCAGGATACGCGTACTGCTGCGGCGTGAAGGAGTAGCCGCTCTGGAAATAGACGATGTCGCCAACGTTGACCGTTCCCGCCGCAAAGGTGCCAGTCCACGTGGCGGTTCCGGTCGACGACGAGGGTGTGGAAAGCGTGCCCGTGTTGGAGACGCCCCCGACCGGGATGACCTTTGCCTTGCTGGTTCCGACCACGCGCAACCAGTTGCCTTCGATGACGTAGTCGGGCGACGCGAGCGGCTGCCGGCGAATCTTCCCCGGCATCGACGCATCGTACGTTTCGCGCAGCAATGCGAGGCCGTTGGGCATCGTACCGTCGCGCAGCTGCACGTTGTCGAAACGGACCGTGGTGAGATCCTCGAAGGCGATCGGGAACGTCACGCCGCTGTCGTTCTGGTTGGGGAACGTGCAATCGACAAACGTCACAGGCGCGTTGTTGAAGAACACCACCGGCTGGAGCCCGCCAGCCGCCATGCTGCACGCGGTGAACACGACCGGCGCGAAGTTGAAGAGGTGGAAGTCGATCTGGAGACCGGTGCGCGTCCAGAACGTGAAGGTGCAGCCGTTGAAGCACGCGCCGAGGTTCGAGGCCGGGTTGTACCCTGGGCCTAGGTAACCGAGCGACAGCGTGCTCTCGCAGTAGAGGCCATCGACGTGCATCGTCTGGTAGCCGAGGTCGACGTTGAAGATGTACTTGGTGAGGCTCACGCTGCAGTTGTGCATCCGCGCCGACGAGCCGTAGTGCGTGCTGTTTCCGAACGTGCGCGTGGAGAAGAAGAACTGCTGACCGCTCGCGGCAACGTTCTCGATCACCAGATTGCGCGCCTGCTGTTGGCAAGTCGCGATCGCCACGCGGTTGTAGTTGAACCCGCACTCCTTGATGTAGATGTTCTCCGCCTGCTGCGTCGCACCGGTCGGCGAAATCACCACGCCCGCGACGAACATCGTGCAGGCGCAGCCTTGGATCGACACGCCGCTCGACGGCGTGGCGCTCGTTCCGCCGCCCGTGTACATGTTCGGACCGTTGTAGCCGTTCTCGTCGGCCGAGCCGTTTTGGCCCGGGTAGCCACCGTCCGACGGTGCCGCCTTGTCCCAGGGATCGATCGCGATCGCAGCGTATGGCGAGGACACGCTGTTCCGGCACGTGCTGAATACGAAGTTCGAGTCGTTGAGGAGTGCATCGGCGCTCGGCAGCGTCATCGAGAGGTCGTTCGTCCCGGCAAACGTCAGATTCACGATCGACACCCCGAGCGCCGCCTGGATGCAGAACACAGGGACCTGATGGTGCGTCGACAGGAGCACCGGCCACAACCCGCCGGCGCCGCCGCCCTGCCGCTGTTCGCCGTACAGCTCGAGGGACACGTAGGTGTAGCTGCCTCCAGGATACAGCGGTACATCCAAGGGCCGAGGCGCATCCGGCGGCAGCCCCGGCCCGCCGTGCGTGGCATCCGGCGTCGTGGCTGTCGAGCAGCAGATCTTGATCGACTTCTTGACCAGGTAGCGCGCTACGCCGGCCGTGTTGGCGATCGCGGCGGGGAAAAACACGCGCGGCGTCGCGAGCGGCGTGGTCGCGGTGGACCCCTGCGCGCGCGACAGGGCGTGGTTGACCGCCGCTTGGATGGCATCGCTGTCGTCGGTGACCCCGTCGCCCTTCGCCCCGAAGTCGACGACCGACACGCCTTCGATGGCGTGCTTCGCCTCGTCGATCGTGTAGAGGATGTTCGGTGGGGACGCGTTGTCGGTGACGTCGTACCGGTAGTAGCCGTCGGCGTAAACGTAGCCAGGGTTGCTGTTGATGACCGGACGGCCGTTGGCGTCGAGGTCGATGACGTTCTTGCCCAGCCCGTTCCACATGTAGTTGGTGGGCGGGTTGCCCGTAGCCGACCCCTTGTCGCCCACCGTCCAGACCGCCTGCGCGACGTAGACCGTGCCGCCGCTGGTGTACGTCCCGGTCAGGCTGGAGCCGTTGAGCGTGAACGTCGTCGGCGTGGCGCCGGTGATCGTCCACTCGCCGTTGACGTTCGGGACGGTCCCAGTACCCGCGACGCCGAGGATCAGCACGACGGCACCCGTCGCAAGTCCGTGGTTCGAGCCCGTGGTGATCGTCACCAGACCGCCGCCACCGATGGTGAGGTTCGAAACGGACAGCGTTCCCACCGCGTGAGCGCGGATGTGGCCGCTGGCGTTCACCGTGGTGCCGTCGGCCTTCTTGATGGACCCGCCGCTCGGCCACACGTTCAACACGTCGACGAGCCGAGCGCGCCTCTGCCAGACCAATGGATAGGTGAGCGGCATGTACTCCTCCTCCGCCGAACCGAGCCGCGGAATCCTTTCCTCGGCACGACAGCAGCTCTTTCTCTTGATGGACCAACGAGGTGCTCGGCCGATCTGTTTCATTCAACGACGGCGAGCACGATCGGGACGCCGTGATATGTTCTTCAAGGTGAAGGTGCTGCGGCTGTTTTCACGGTGCCTCATGACGAGCCTCGTCGCAGGCGCGCTGACGGCGTGCGGCCCGAGCGAGCGGCCGAGCGCCTCCGTTCTGTTGGAGCGTTTCTGGCCAACCCACCGCGCGTCCCTGGGCCGCGCAGAGGGCGAATTGGCCTCCAGGGTCGGAACGCTGAATGTCCAACTCCCGGCTCGGCTCGATGAACCCGTCGTGGTCACCGCCGACCGGGGCGATGAATGGCACGTGCGCGAGCGTGGCTGCGGTGCGTTTGAAGGCACGATAGACGACGCGCGGACCTACACCTGCGCGTGGGGCAGCGCTGTTTGGTCCCCCACCGCCGCCGGGGTTGAGGAATGGCTTGTCCTGCCGGACGGCGCAATCCTTCGAGATACTCGGCCCGAATGGGAGGTCGAGGGTGGACGCCTCGTGCAGCACGGTCGGTCGATCGACGTCTACGACGATGCCGACCTCCCGCGTGCGACGCTCTCCCCGCTGGTTGCTTTCGACTCTACAGGCCGAAGCATTGGCGTTCGATTGCGCGCGCAGGGAAGCAAGATCACCCTTGGCTTGGACGAGCGCGTCGATGGCCCAGTGCTCGTCGATCCGTCCTGGGTGCAGGCCGGCGCCATGGGGGTTGGACGCGGCGCGTTCTCGCTTACCGAGCTTGCGGACGGGCGGGTCCTGGCGACCGGGGGAATTACCGCGAACTCCGGACCCGGAGGTTCGCCGACCGCCGAAACGTGGGATCCGGCCACCCACACCTGGTCCGCGGTGGCGCCAATGTCGATCGGCCGCACGTTTCACACCGGCAACCTACTCCTGGACAAGCGCGTCCTTGTGGTCGCTGGCGACGGGCTCGGAACCGTTTCAGACGCGGAGACCTACGATCCGACCACCGATAAGTGGTCATCCGCCGGGAAGCTCGGTGAGCGGTTTCGACACGCGACCATTTCGATGCCCAACGGCACGGTGGTGGTCTTCGGTGGCTCCTCATATGCTCCCGATTACCCTGAGCGCTACGACCCCGTGACCAACGGCTGGTCCCAGGGAGCGCCTCTCCCCTCGTCCGCATGGCCCTACAATCAAGGCTTCGCATGCCTTCTCCCAAATGGCCGGGCGTTTACCTTCGGAAATCCTCCAGCAGGGGCGGGACTCTACGATCCCAAGAACGACACCTGGACGTTGCCCGCGGCGCCAGCGACATCCCCCTACGCGGTTTCACTCGCCACCCTGGGCAGCGGGCACATCCTCGTCGCAGGCGGGGACGTCGGCTTCAACAAGACGGTCACCGCCGCGCAAGTCTATGACCCCGTGGCCGACAAGTGGACGCAGGTGGCGCCGCTGGCGACACCGCGCGAGTACTACACCGCCGCGTCCCTCCCCGACGGCAAGGCCATCGTCGTGGGCGGCTGCCACGACGGCATTCAACTCTCCTCGACCGAGATCTACGACGAGGTCGCCAACAAGTGGACGGCCGGCCCGCCGCTCCTCGACAACTACTGCGGCCATCAGATGGTGAACCTCGGCACGAAGCTGCTCGTCGTCGATGGCAACGCGCCTGCGGAGCTCCTCAGCGTCGTCCCCGATCAGCCGCTCGGCGGCAAATGCGGCAACGCCAACGATTGCGTAAGCGCCTTCTGCGTCGACGGCGTGTGCTGCGACCAGAAGTGCAGCGGCGACAGCCAATGCGAGGTCTGCAGCGCAGCGAAGGGCGCGACGAAGGATGGCACCTGCACGAAGCTCGACAACACCAAGTGCGACGCCAAGAACCTTTGCACGAGCGGCGATCACTGCGTGACGGGCAAGTGCACCGCCGGCGCGCCGAAGCAGCTCGACTGCCCGAACATGGGCCCCTGCTATGAGCAGGCCGCGTGCGATCCGAAGACCGGCGCGTGCGCCTCGGCCGCGATGAAGGCGGACGGCGCGAGCTGCGACGACGGCGACAAGTGCACCCAGACCGATCAGTGCGCGGCGGGCGCCTGCGTCGGGTCGAATCCGCTACCGTGCAATTCGCCGCCGGAGTGCCGGCTCGCCGGCGCCTGCGTGCCTACGCTCGGCACGTGCGGCTACGCCAACGCCGCCGACGGCACGCCGTGCTCCGGCGGAACGTGCCGGAACGGCGCCTGCGACCGACCGCAAGCGGCCGCCGCAGCATCGTCAGGCGGCGGCGATCAGCCGGCCGCGCAAGCTGGATGCAGCTGCCGGATCGCGCCGTTGTCGCGTGACGACGGCACCGCGGTCATCGTGCTGCTCGGCCTCGGCTACGCAGCGCGCCGATCCAGCCGGCGATCGCCGCGAAGCCGGCTCGCCCATTCCGCGTGCTCATGAAATATATTCTTAATATCCTACGCTTAGCGGAGAGAGTGGGATTCGAACCCACGGTACCTTTCGGTACACACGATTTCCAGTCGTGCACCTTCGGCCACTCGGTCATCTCTCCCGAGAGACGGCCGTAGATACGCGATGCGCGCCGGATCGGCAAGCCCGCGCGTCAGGCCTGCTTGCTGTCGAGCTGCTCCCAGACGCGCGCGTCGACGAAGATGCGCACCAGCTCGCCGTCGACGTGGCCCTGCTGCACTTCCATGTTCAAGATGTCGAGCGCGCGCTCGCGCGGCATGGCCTTCTTGTAGGGGCGGTCCGAAGCGGTGAGCGCGTCGTAGATGTCGCTCACCGTCATGATCTTCGATTGCAACGGAATTTCCGAGCCGCGCAGCCGGTTGGGGTAGCCCGTGCCGTCGAGCCGCTCGTGGTGCGCGCCGGCGATCTGCGCCACGCGCCGAAACTTGCGCCCCCACGGGATGGTCGACAAGAACTGGTGCGTGTGCACCACGTGGCTGCGGATCTCGTCGAACTCTTTCGGCGTGAGCGAGCCGCGCGGCACGCTCAGCGACTGCACGTCGCGCGCCGACAAGAGCGGCTTGTGCTCGCCGTCGTGGTCGCAAAACGTCTGCCGGCCGAGCGCCTCGATGGCCGCGAAGTCGCCGCCCGACAGCACCTTGGGCTCGTTGGCCTCGCGCACCACCTCGTGCGCGGCGCGCAGCGCAGCCAGGCGCGTCTCGAGCTCGGCGTCGAGCGCCGCCAGCTCTTCGGCGTGTCCGCCCCGTTCGGTGGTTTGCATCTTGCGCCGCAGGATCTCCACCTCCAGCGAGCGCATCGCCAGCGCGAAGCGCGCGCTCACCAGCTCGAGCTCGTGCGGGTAGAGCTTCTTGGCCTTGACCAGCACCTGCTCGCGCACGCCGATCTTTCCAAAATCATGAAGCAGCGACGCGTACTCGAGCTCGCGCCGATCGTCCGCGCCCCAATACACCGCCTGATAAGGGCCCGTTTCGGTGCGCTCGACCGCGTCCGCGAGCCCGAGCGTCATGCTGGCGACGCGGATCGAATGGCCGCTGGTGGTCGGATCGCGCTGCTCGATGGCCTCCACGCTGGCGCGCACGAAGCCCTCCAGCATGCGCTCGTTGTCGGCCGCCAGGAACGCGTTCTCCAGCGCTACGCCGGCGAGCGAGGCGAGCGTGGTCAACAGGCCCTCGCTGCGCGTGTCGAACGGGATGACCTGATCGAGCTCGCCCTTGAAGTCGATGAGCTTCGCTTGCCGGTCGCGCTTGCGGTTGATGAGCTGCAACACGCCGATGACGTCGCCCATGCGCGAGAGCAGCGGCGTGCACAGCATCGATTTGGTGCGATAGCCGATGGTCGCGTCGAACGAGCGATCGACGGTGTAGGGCGAGCCGGGCGGCAAATCGTACACGTCGGCGATGTTGAGCGTGGTGCGGTAGAGCGCCACGTAGCCGGACACGCTGCGCTCGCTGATCGGCACCACGAACTCGCTCGAATCGAACGACAGCGAGTCGTTCTGGGTCAGCTTGAAGCGCAGCGTGCGGCGGCTGATGTTGGGGTCGTCGCCTTCGACCACGTACACGCTGCCCGCGTCGGCGTTGGTGATGAACCGCGCCTTCTCGAGAATGAGCGCGAGCAGCTTGTCGATCTCGCGCTCGGTGGTGATCGCGCGCGCGATCTCGACGAATTCGCCGATCTCGGTGCGGTAGCGGTTGACCCATTCGCCGCGGCGCTCGGCGCGCTGGCGCGCGAACAACAGCTCGAACGAATTGTGGATGGCGACGAACAGCTCGTCGCTGCTGGGATGCGCGGGCAGCGCCGCGGTCAGCCCGCGGTGCAGCGCTTCTTCGAGGCCACGCGCGGACGGCGCGCCGACCAACAACAGCGCCGCGCGCGCCTCGCCGAACGCGGTGGCGAACGGGGCGAGCAGGTCGCGGCCCCGGTTCCGGGTCACGCCGTCGTCAGCTCGCGCTGACGACGCGTCCCAAGCGCGCGCCGGCGCGATCAGCACCACGTTGCCGCCGTCATCGCGCACCGACAGCAACAGCGGATGCGGCTGGGCGACGCGTTTGCCCGCGAGCCGGCCATCGGCGCGCAGCTGCGCCGCCAGCGCGCCGAGCGGTGCCAAATCCGCCAGCGCCCGCGCCGATTCGCGCGCCGGCATGTTCATGGCTCTTCTCCGCGCGCGCGCCGGCGCTCCTCGAGGCGCGCGGCGAGCTCGGCGTCGCGCTTCTCGTAAGCGACCACGATCCGTTGCACGAGCGGATGGCGCACCACGTCGACCTCGCTGAACTGGCAGAACGCGATGCCGTCGATGCCGCGCAGCAGGTTGCGCGCCTCCGCCAGACCGCTCTTCTGCCCCGAGGGCAAGTCCACCTGGGTGATGTCGCCGGTCACCACGCAACGCGAATGGAACCCGAGCCGCGTCAAGAACATGCGCATCTGCTCGCTGGTGGCGTTCTGCGCCTCGTCGAGGATCACGAAGCAATCGTTAAGGGTTCTACCGCGCATGAACGCCAGCGGGGCCACTTCGATTTGGCCGCGCTTGAGGAGGCCGTCGGTCTTGTCGGCGTCCATCATGTCGTCGAGCGCGTCGTAGAGCGGCCGCAGGTAGGGGTTCACCTTCTCTTCGAGATCGCCCGGCAGGAAGCCGAGCCGCTCGCCGGCCTCGACCGCGGGGCGCGTGAGGATGATGCGGCGAATCGTCTTCGACAGCAGCGCCGTGACCGCGACCGCCATCGCCAGGTAGGTCTTGCCGGTGCCCGCTGGCCCGATGCCGAACGTCAAATCGTGCGTTCGCATCGCGTGCACGTAGCTCTTCTGCGCCAAGCCGCGCGCCTTGATCGGCCGCCCGCGCGCGTTGAGCAGCACCACCTCGGCATAGATGTCGCGCAGGTGGAGGTTCTCGTCCTGGCTGAGCGCGTGCAGCGCGCGCAGGTGATCCTGCCCCTCGAGTCGCACGCCCTCGGAGAACAGCTCGCTCATCTGCACGATGAAGCGCTCCGCCAGCGCGACCTTCTGCGGGTCGCCGCCGATGCGCAGCACGTTCCCGCGCGAGCCGAGCTCGATGCCGAGGTGCTTCTGCAGCGATTTGAGGTGGCTGTTGCCGGGCCCGGTGAGCGACAAGAGGGCGTTCGAATCGGCGAGCTCGACCTCGGTGGTGGCGTTGGAATTGTTCTCGGCCATGGTGTGCGTGCCCGACACGTGGCGGGCGGCGGCGTCTTTCCTTTCTTGACCGCGCTGGTTACGGGTGCGACGGTCGGCCACCCCTTTTCCGGATGATAAACTCATGAGGAGCTGCGCGTCGCGCTTAACGATCTTGGCCTGGTGGCTCGTGTCGAGCGGGGCCTGGGCTCAAGAAGCCACGGAGCCAGCCGCGCCGAAGCCCGAAGAGCCGCCGGTAGTCGGCCTGCCGCCGGTGCCGCCCGCGCCGCCGGTGGTGTTCCCGTCGCAGGCCGCCGAGCATGGGGAGGTGCCGCTCGCCGGCATTCACGGCGGGCACGTGTTCGTGCGCGATCCCCACGACATCGTTCGAATCTATCCCTCGGCGTGGCTGCGTAGCGACTTTTATTATGCGCCGGCCGCGCCCGATCTGCCAGCGCCGGCCGGCGAAAGCGCCGCGCCGAGCACGTTCGGGCCGAGCTTCGTGGTGCGGCGCGTGTTGTTCGACGTCAGCGGCGAGCTGTTCTCGCGCATCGCCTTCACGGTCGGCGTCGAGCTCGGCGGCGCGCGCATCGGCAACACCAATTTCGCCGGGTCCAACGACAAGACGCCGCGCTTCGCGATGGCCACGGCCCACGACGGCAAGCTCGGCCTGAGCGACGTCACGCTGAGCTACCGCTTGCGGCGGTGGCTCAATTTCACCGCCGGCCAGCAGCTCTTGCCGTTCTCGATGTCGAACCGCACGCGCGAGGCGTCGTTGGCGCTGCTCGAGCGGCCGCTCGCCATCCGCGGGTTCGTGGTGCCCTGGGACCGCGACCTCGGCCTCACCGCCTGGGGCGAGGCCGGCCCGCACGAGACGCTGCACTACGAGCTCGGCGTGTTCGGCGGCGGCGGCTACGAGCACCCGTTCACCACCAAGAGCGCGGACTTCGCGGGGCGCATCTATTCGCGCCCGCTGTCGACGCTCGGCAAGAGCGCCATCCTCGCCAAGACGCAGATCGGCTTCTCGGGGCGCGTGGGCTGGCGCGATCAGAGCAACATTTCCTTCGACTACCCGACCGTGGCGACCAACCAAGGCTGGGTGTTGTGGCAGCCGGGCTACGAGGACGCCACGAACCGCGTGATTCACGTGCTGCCCTCCGGCTTGCAGCGCGCGCTGGGCGGCGAGCTGCGCGTGCCGATCGATCTGCCGCACGGCCTCGGGCTCGACGTGCAGGCCGAGGCCTACTACCTCGAGAACAACACGCGCGACGCCGTGGACGGCTTTCAGAACAGCACGCGCGAGCACCTCGGGCGCGTGCGCGGCTACGGCTGGTACGCGCAGCTGTCGTTTTGGGCGCTCGGCCAGGCGTTCGCCAACGGCGAGCCCGGCAACGCGCTGCCCGAGCACATGGAGCTGCGCCACCCCGAGCCGATCAAGCGCGGCCTCGAGCTGATCGCGGTCGCGTCGGGGGTGAGCGCCAGCTACCAGAGCGCCAACCGCAGCTCGCCCGACCCGGCCGATCCCGCCAACATCGCCATGCAGCAGGGCAACATCAACGTCTACCAGGTGGGCGGCGGAGCGCAGTATTGGTTCGGAACCAACCTGCGCGGCGGCATCCACTACATGGCGTACCTCGCGCCCAACAGCGGCGACAAAGCGCTCAACTACGTGGTGCTGCCGAGCAACCTACCCGACAAAGACGGCAACCAGACCGACAAGCACGTGCACCACGAGCTGGCCATCCGCCTGGCCGCCGGGTTCTGAGCCATGAAGGCCGAGCGCAGCAAGGCGCTGTTCGAGCGCGCCCAGAAGGTCATCCCCGCCGGCGTCAACAGCCCGGTGCGAGCGTTTCGCGCGGTCGGGGGCGAGCCGCCGTTCATCGCCCGCGCCAAAGGCGCGCGCCTGTGGGACGCCGACGGCAACGAGTACGTCGATTACGTCGCCAGCTGGGGCCCGGCGATCCTCGGGCACGCGCATCCCGACGTCATCGCCGCCGTGACGCGCGCCGCCGAGGGCGGCCTGTCGTTCGGCGCGCCGACCGAGCTCGAGGTGCGCTTCGCGGAGCTCGTCACGAAAATGGTGCCGAGCATCGAGATGCTGCGCTGCGTGTCGAGCGGCACCGAGGCGACCATGAGCGCGATTCGCGTGGCGCGCGGCTTCACCGGCCGCGAGCTGTGCGTCAAGTTCGAGGGCTGTTACCACGGACACGCCGATCATCTGCTCGTCAAGGCGGGCAGCGGCCTGGCGACGTTCGGCGAGCCGGACTCGGCGGGCGTACCCGCCGGAATCGCGCGCACCACCCTCACGCTGCCGTTCAACGACGCCGGCGCGCTCGCCACGGCGTTCGCCGAGCGCGGCAAAGACATCGCCGCGGTGATCGTCGAGCCGGTGGTCGGCAACATGGGCTGCGTGCCGCCGGTCGACGGCTTTTTGGCGGCCATCATCGACCTCTGCAAGCAGCACGGCGCGGTGTCGATTTTCGACGAAGTGATGACCGGCTTTCGGCTCGGGCCGGCCGGCGCGCAGGGCCGTTATGGGCTAACCCCCGACATGACCGCGCTCGGGAAAATCGCCGGTGGCGGCATGCCGCTCGCCGTGTACGGCGGGCGACGCGACATCATGAGCAAGATCGCGCCGCTCGGCCCAGTGTACCAAGCCGGCACGCTGAGCGGCAATCCGGTCGCGGTGAGCGCCGGAATTGCCACACTCGAGCGCCTGGACGCCGCGCTCTACGACCAGCTCGAGGCGCTCGGCGCGCGCCTCGAAGCGGGCCTGCGCGCGGCGGCGGCCAAGGCCGGCGCCGCGATGTGCGTGCAGCGCGTCGGCTCGATGATCACGCCCTTCTTCACGCGTGGCCCGGTACACAACTTCAGCGACGCCGCGACCCAGGACAAGGCGCGCTTCGTGAAGTATCACCGCGGCCTGCTCGATCGCGGCATCTATTGGCCAGCGTCGATGTACGAAGCGGCGTTCCTCGGCGCGGCGCACACCGAAGCCGACGTCGATCGCACCGTCGCCGCCGCCGCCGAAGCGCTGCGCTAAAGCGCCCCGGCGGCACGTGCCGTGCACAGCGGGGAACATGACCCTCCCCTCCGGCTTCTGGGAGTTTCCCGAGGAGATCATCGCGCCGACGGGCGCCGACGATCCGCTCGAGCCACCGCTCTACGCCACCCAATACCAAGACCCCCAGTACCGCGGGGTCAACGTGCCGCCCGGCCAGATGCCCACCGCGCCCGACACGCCCATCGGCGCCGTGCGCCAGCTCATCGACGATCCGTCGCTCGGCAGCTATTACTTGCCCACGCCCTGGGACATCGAGCGCGGCGTCGGTTTTCGCGAAACCATCGCGCGGCGCGAGCCCCATGCGGTGAGCGGCGTGGCGCGCGTGCGCACGCGGCTCGGGCGCGTCAGTTGATCGTGAACACGACCGTGAAGGCGCTCGCGTCGAGGCCGGTGCCGGCGAGCCGCTCGTGTGCCGACCGCACCGCCCGGAGCCCGGAGCCGAGCTTGCCGAACGGCAGCCCGTTTTCGGCGTGCACGTGCACCGCCAGAGGCGCATCGGACGTGATCGACCGCCGCAGCAGGATGTCCACGACCGCCGCCGCGAGCTTCTCTTGCACCGGCGGCGCGTACTGGGGGATGCCGTAGTGCCCCGCGGTGCCGACGTCGATCGACGTCTCGCGGACCACCGTGAAGCCGCGCTTCTCGACCACGGCGATGGTGTCGCCTCGCAGCGACACGCTCACGTCCGCGAGCTGCGGTACGCTGCCAGGCGCCCCGGGGATGAGCGCTTCCGCCGCCACGAATCCACCTGCGGTCTCGATCATCGCGTGCGGATAGCCGGCGAACGCCGCGGTCTGGAAGGCCGCCTTGAAGACCATCGCCTTGGTGTCGGGCTCCGCGGCGAT
>JACXTT010011160.1_pt1 | contig 12041 bp, 9 predicted proteins | sample 9270951 | NCBI WGS metagenome assembly JACXTT01 (sample SAMN15532306, study PRJNA645909) | rock metagenome | isolation source: weathered quartz diorite | place: Puerto Rico | collected 2017-06-21 | reverse complement strand
TTTTCCCGGAGGCTCGTCAGAGCATTTTTGGAACGTACTGCATTTTTGTTGAGGCGCCTTCCAGCAATATGAAGTCGAGCTTTTCCCAACTCACACCCTTATCCGCCAGGCGCGCGATCAGTTCATTCGTCTTGGTGGCAGTCTGGTCCAGCAAATGCTTGGTCATTGCTTCGAACTCGGCGCGCGTCACCTCAACATTGTGAGGGATGCCCTTGTAATTGCAATTAATGGACACTTTGCCGTTAGCGTCATAGTGGCTGAGCGTTTCCTTCGCTTTTTGGCACTCCAGCAGCAACAATTCAAAGGTACTGACATCCTCCAAGGGGTTCTGCCCATGGGCCTGGGCGAACTGTTGGGCGACATGCTCCGCCAAGGCCTTGTCCCAATCGACACCGCCCAGCTCACGATCGCCATCTTTGCCGAGGATGGCAAAATCAAGCGGCTTTGACGGGTCGTCATTTTCATGGCGAACACTCATGACGGTAACATCAAATGTGCCACCGCCGAGGTCGTAAACCATTACGGTCTTGCCTGCCAACGATTCTTTCTTGGTCTGGGCAAAATCAATGGCTGCGGCGATCGGCTCCGAGAGCAGCACAAGAACCTTCAGGCCGGCAATATCGGCAGCCCTTTGCGTCGCAGTCCGCTCTGGCGCCTCAAAATAGGCTGGCACGGTGATAACAGCTGCTGTTACCGTCTCACCTCCCAGGTTCGCTTCTGCGTCCCGCTTTAGCTTTTTTAGAATGGCACCAGAGATTTCCTCCGGCGTGTAGTTCTTGCCGTCAATTTCGAACTTGAAATCCGTTCCCATGTATCGTTTGATCTTGCGCACGCCGCGAAGCGGATTGGTGGCAAAGCTATACACGGCCGATTCGCCGACGATGGCATTGTTGAGGTCCCCATCCTGGAAAAACACGACGCTCGGAGTGGTTTGCCTGCCCTCGGCATTGCTCCACACTTCGACTCGGTGATCTTCCATCGAGGCGATCACACTGTAGGTGGTGCCGAGATCGATACCGATTTGAGCCATGGGCTGTATCTCCAAGTATGGGACCTGAGACTCGAAAGCGAGTGGACGCACTCGCACTTAATCTTCCGTCGCGGCTGCTTTAGCCGGTTCGGGTGCCTGGACGAGCGCTGCATCATATTTCCATGTCTTTACACGCGCTGGCCGAACCAACGTAGGAACCAAGACACCGGTGCGTTCGTTTTGCCCGAAATACAAAAAACCGTGCTGCAAAGTCGCCGCTACGCGTTCATGCTTTTCTTGCTCAGCAGTGGCGATTGTGTCCATGACATGATGAAAGCGACGATCGAAGCTCTCATTAACCTGTGGATTGAGAATTTGAATGCCGAACATGTCCAGGGTCTCCCGGAATTGCTTCGAAAGGATGTCCAGGCATTTCGTGAAGCCAGCGGCATCTGCCGGAGGGGACTCGGTCCAGGTCACAACAAGGTCGTGCAGCGATGCCAACCGTGTGACCATCGGCTTGATGAGCTGGAACTGGAAGGTCGATTTTGACGCGTCAAGCTTTTCCAGCAGAGCGTCACGCGTACGGTTATCGTCGTCTCGCACCTCGGCATTCTGCGCAAGCCGGTCAGCAGCTGCTTGCATTGCCTGAACATGCGCACGCATCAGCACTTCGAGAGCTTGGAGTCGTTCCAACAGCGATTCGGCGGGCGCCAGTGGTGTCACTTCCGCAGTCGATGCGGCCGCTTCTTCAGGTGCGCCGATGACTACCGGAGTCGTAGCGGGTGTCCCGTTGTCGGGCACCGTCATCTCAGCAATATCTTGGTTGTCGGGCATGAGAATAGCCTCTAAACTCGTGCAAGAATATCCATCACTGCTGCGCCCAGGCCTTTACCTTGGTTGTCGACGGGAATGTTACTCGCCAGGTCGCCAATTTCACTCAAGAACGCATGATCGGCCCCTGCGCCAATTGGAATCGTGCCGAGAATTATCCGTAGCGCCTTCAAGGTTTGCACGGTTTGGCGCGTCATTTCCTTGCTATTTGGTTCGCCATCAGTGATGATGATCGCCACCCGTTTGCCAGCGGTGTTCTCTAGGATGTTGCGAATGCATTCCATCCCAGCCTCCATAGGCGTGCCGCCGCCCGCTTGCAGCTGTTCGATTACCCCTTCAAATGCTTGTGCCGAAGTAGTCGGGGAAACCAAGGTTGCGGCCGGATAGATCGATGCCGGCCCCCCGAAGCTCACGACACCCACAGCCCAGCCCATGCCGGCAAACTTGCTGCCAGTTTCTAGCACAGCCTGGCGTGCTTCAAAAATCTTGCTTCCAGACATGCTGCCAGAACAGTCAACCGCTAGAACCACGGTTGCAGGGCCTGCGTTCGCCGGCATTTCGCGAATCTCTGGTTCGCGGTATTCTGTTTTCTCGCTCTCCAAGGACTTCCCCGATAGCACGTCAATGGCGGTAACATTCGGTACCTTTATGCCCGTCACTTCAAACCGCACTCGAATAGGTGCATTGTTGCTACGCCGCGGCGCGCCAAAGAAGCGGTAGTTGGCCCATTGGTCCTGTATGTTTCCGTGCGAGTCGAGTTCAATCACTGGGACCTGAAACTCGGTCTGCCCAGCCGATAAGGCATATTCCTTTTCACCGGTAGCCGGCAGATCGCTGTTCTCCGGGATGATCGCGTCGCTGACGATAGCCGGCGGAGATAACGTGGGATCAATTACGCGGGTGCCGAGGGCGTGGGGATTACGACGCTGAATTACGATTCGCGATTGGCTGGCGCCTCGGCCGGTGACCAACGTAATTCGGCCGGAGGCCGCGTTTTGCTTGCCGCGCGCATAGCCGTTTGCGACCATCGCCGCGCCGCGCGCCACGGCTTCGTCAGGATTTCTCGGTTTGAGCGGAGTCTTGCCGGTAAGTTGTGCAATAGCCGTTTCGAAGCTCGGGAGTCGGGAAGACCCACCGACGATCAAGACATGATTTATTTTCTCGATGGTTAGCTTCGCGTCCGATATCGCTTGTAAGGTGATGGTCTGCGCCTCCTGGATGCGGCAAGCGCATTGGGCTTCAAGTTCGGGTCGCGTGATTTTCAGTTCGATGGTCTGATTATTCTGGCTCCAAGGAATCTGTGTTTCTGTCTGCGAGGACAATCGGCATTTCGCTTTCTCACACTCATCATAAAGTCGTTGCCAGAGAAACAGGTCCTCACGTGGACTTGCGCCGAGTTGTTCTTGAATGCGCGCCGCGCAGAGTTCGACCAAGTCGCTGGTCCAGTCATGTCCGCCGAGAATTTTGGAGCCACGCGTTTTTTCTGCCTTCAAGACCCCACCTTCATAGAGCAGGATCGTCGCGTCATAGGTGCCTCCACCGAGATCGCAAACGAGCACCCTCTCGCCGTCCTTGAGGTTGCTTACGCCGAAGTGGATGGCCGCTGCCTCCGGCTCGTCTAGCGGATCCTCGACGTGAATGCCGGCCAGATCGCCGGCCTTCTGCGTCATTGAACGTTGTGTGGCGTTGAAATAGGCTGGTACGGTGACTACCGCTCGCTTGATAGGTTTCTGAAGATGGTCCTGGGCATCTGTGACGAGCTTGCGCAGGATCTCGGCCGAGATCTCTTCAGGTGTCCAGCGGTCCTGAAAGAGATAGCTCTCTCCCATTTGCCGCTTGATCCACTGGGCCACGTCATTAGGACGAGCGATAGCTTGATTTAAGGCCGACCGGCCTACAACGAACTTGCCGTTGTCCACCAACACCACCGACGGCGTGATGTTCTCGCCTTCCCTGTTCGGGATGACTTCCACGCGCCCGGTATCGTCTACCCAGGCGATCGCGGAAAAGGTCGTGCCTAGATCGATGCCGACAACGATATCGCTCATGGGCCGTACTCCGCGCATCAAGATCTTGTGTTGTCAGGTATTTTGGTCAACGCAACTTCAAAATCAACCAGAACTTGCCTAAATCTGAGAAATTCTCAGATTCCGGTCGCCCCGCTCTGAAGGAGTTCGTGGACCAAAGGCGAAGCTGGCAGGCGCTCATGGATGACCTCAATGGGTCCCACCGTTTGCACTTGGAAAATGAGTCTTGCCAGGATTTCGCGATCAAGATTCGCACCCGCAACCAGACCGTCGACCAGCGCTTGCTCCACGTTCAGATGGTCGATGTCATGGCTGTGCAAACCAACTGGGTGTGTCCACAGCATCGTAAGCCACTGCTGTATGGATCGCTCGCGAGCGTGAAAGGTGTCGACCCAGCTATCGAGGTCTACAAGAATCGCATCAAATTCCGGCCCCGGCGCGCCCTCCTTCGGGAACCAGCTATCGATTGTGATCCCCAGTTCGAGGGCTATTTCCTTGGCCACCTCAATGTTCACTTCATCGACGGACAGGTAAGCAACTCGCATGGCTCTCTCCTGCTGTTGAAGGACAAGGGAACATCTCCCACAAGAGCACATACGTCCGTGAGCAGTTTTTTTTGAGAATTGCGGATAATTTCCACAAAATGCCGATGAGTGTTGCTTGCGGACCGTCGCGATGTTAATTGGATGTTCGTGAAACACCAGGCCCGACCGAAATTCGGTCGGGCCTCTTAATCTTACCCGGTCCTTCGGTTCATTCGCTTCCGTGCGCTCACTTGCCGCCGTCGGCCGGTTTCTGCTCATCCGGCTTGGGCTTCGGCTTGTGCTGTCCGCCACCGTTTGCCATGGCTGACCCCTTTCAAAAAATCGGACGCCTAACAAATCGGCCGCCGAGCCTACGCAGCTTGGCGCCAATGCAGACAAATGTCTGCATCGCTAACATTGTATCGTCCGGTCGATGTGAAGACAATAGTCTGTAATACAAAAGTCTGTAGACTCTCCGTCGCTGCGTTCTTCATTACCATGGTCGGTTACCAACGGAGCGATCATGGCAACTTTGCAGCAACGGTTCGGTCGCGTCATTCGACAACGGCGCGAAGACGCCGGCTTGAGCCAGGAGAAATTGGCAGAGCTGGCTGGGTTGCATCGGACGTACATTAGCCTGCTCGAACGGGGAAAAAGAATGCCGTCGATCGAGGTTGTTCGCGTCCTTGCCAGCAGTCTGAAGACCACAATGACGTCGATCATCCGCGAGCTTGAGGGGACTTGAGAAGCTGGGCCGTTCGCGAGCAATAGTTTCTGAGGCAGTCCCGCGACGCGGCAAGAAAAATCAGTTCCAAGACCACAAAGCCGGCATCGATCCAGCCAACGGAAATGCCACCAACCCTGATCCGGTAACAGACATACGCGATCCCCACGGCAACTAGACTGTTGGCATATGCCTGATAGTGTTCGTAATGGATACGGATCAGGAGGCTGAACGCTTCGAAATTGGGGCCCAACCTCGCGAAGTCGCGGTGGGGAATCGGCAACCCGGTCCATGCGTGCAGTCGATCGACCGTTGCCCAGCGAATCGCGCTCACCGTCATTCCGGCTGCCAATGACGCAAGCGTGAGATAGAGGAAGCCGCCGATTGTCGGAGCATCGGACGGCGTTGCCGCCAGCCAAGCGCGTATTACTGGGGAAAATTGGCTGGCACCCAGGATGACGGTCGCTCCCGGAAGAAGATAGGCGATGAGGGGGCCGAAGTTATCGTTGGAGATGCTCTGCAATGGCCAGCAGAATAGCAGAGAATTGACTCATTTACATGCCCGCCAGGACATGGCATCGATTGCCGTCCGGCCGACGAGGTGGGCTTCTTCCGTTGTGATCGGCGACGGCGTATCCCGAATACTCCTGCAGTTCGCTGTTGGATACAATTACTGAGACACCATGCTCGGCCCCACCATCTCGCGCCTTCCAAATACTGGAGGCGATTTCGGATGTGAGGCGTCGAGCTAACTTCGAGTGAATTAGCCCATGAACTTGGTCAAGTCGAAAAACCGCGTAGCCGATCACGGGGAGGTCTTTACCCCGGCGTGGCTGGTCGAGGCCATGCTCGATCTGGTGAAGGACGAGACCGAGCGCATCGACTCTCGCTTCCTGGAGCCGGCGTGCGGGAGCGGCAACTTCCTCGTCCCGGTCCTAAAGCGCAAGCTCGCCGCCGTAGAGGTCAAATACGGAAAGTCCGAATTCGAGCGGCGGCACTTTGCCTTGCTCGGGCTGATGTGCATCTACGGAATCGAGCTGCTGCCTGACAACATCGCCGAGTGCCGTGCGAATCTGCTGGAAATCTTCGCCGACTACCTGAATCTCGATGTGTCCGACGAACTCTATCATGCGGCGTCTTACGTGCTGTCGCAGAACCTCGTGCACGGCGACGCGCTGAGAATGCGCACCCACGACGACCAGGCAATCACGTTTGCCGAGTGGGGATATCTGGGCAAGGGGAAGTTCCAGCGGCGCGACTTCCGCCTGGCCACACTTACGCAAGCTTCGACCCTCACGGTCCAAGGCTCGCTCTTCGGCAGCTTGGGCAGACGAGAGATTGCCAAGCAGGGTTCGCTGTTCGCCCACCTGGGCAAGCACGAGATCTTCACGCCGGAAAGAACGTACCGGCCGATGACGACGAGGGAACTGGCTGCCGGGGGCCAGGACCCGCAAGAGACCGCGGCAGACCGCAAGCCAATTCAGAAAAACCTGTTCGAGTAGCTCAGAGGGATCATGAAACCGGAGGAATGTCCGTATGAGCGCTCAGGCTAGCTTTACGCTACGCGGCCGCAATCCCGATGTGTTGTCGTGCATCGCGAACCTCTCCAACGACGAGGTGTTCACGCCACCAGAGTTCGCTAACCGGATGCTGGACACGCTGGCGGAAGCGTGGGCACGGGGCAACGGCGGCGCGAACATCTGGGCGGACAAGACTGTGCGGTTCCTCGATCCGTGCACCAAGACGGGCGTGTTCTTACGTGAAATCACAAGTCGCCTCGTCAAGGGACTGGCGGACCAGATTCCCGACCTCGACGAGCGAGTCGATCACATCGTGACCAAGCAGGTATTCGGCATCGCCATCACGCATCTCACCAGTCTGCTTGCGCGGCGAAGCGTGTATTGCTCGAAGCACGCCAAGGGCAAACACTCCATCGCCAAGTCGTTTGCCACCGATGACGGCAACATTTGGTTCAAACGCTTGGAACACACTTGGAAGGGCGACAATTGTAGCTATTGCGCCGCCAGTAAAAGTACGTTCGATCGAGCCGAAGGCCTCGAAACGCACGCCTATGCGTTCATCCACACTGACGACATCAAAACTCGCTTGGCCGAGTTGTTTGGAGGAAACATGCAATTCGACGTGATCATTGGCAACCCGCCGTATCAACTCGACGACGGCGGCTTCGGAAAGAGCGCAGCACCTATTTATCATCACTTCGTCGAGCAGGCAAAGGCGCTGGAACCGCGCTATCTCTCGATGGTCATTCCTTCACGGTGGTTCGCGGGTGGCAAGGGGTTGGACGAGTTCCGACAGTCGATGCTTGCAGACCATCGTGTGCGTTCCATTGACGACTTTCTCTGCGCGGCCGACGTTTTTCCAGGGGTAGGTCTCAAGGGCGGCGTTTGCTTCTTCCTCTGGGATCGGGAGAATCCCGGGCCATGCCTCGTCGCCACTCATTTGAAGGACGAGGTTCCGTCGACGGCGACACGCCCGCTTCTTGAAGCGGGCCTGGATATTTTCATTCGCTTCAATGAAGGCCTGTCGATCCTCAAGAAGGTCGTAGCTGTCGAGACGAGGCAATCCGATTCGCTGTCGCTGCCTAAGAAAAAGCGTTTCGACCGAATGGTTAGTTCCAGAAAGCCCTTCGGGCTGGATACGTTGTTCAAAGGCAAGGTCGCCAAGCGCGCCGGTGACGTGACGGTATATCAGAACGGCGGCACGGGATACATTGCCAGAAACACAATTTCGACGGGTGCTGACCTGATTGATAAATGGAAGCTCTACACGGGCTACGCTGCCCCAGGTACCGGCAACAAAGACACGTACCCTCACAGGATCATTAGCACGCCGTTCGTCGGGGAGCCCGGCACCATCTGTTCAGAGACCTATCTCTGCATTGGCCCGTTCGGATCCAAGAGTCACGCCGCAAGTGTATTGTCCTATCTTTCCTGTCGACTGACTCGTCTCCTGATTCTTCTACACAAGCCATCTCAACACACAACGCGAAAGGTCTATTCCTTTGTGCCAATGCAGAAGTGGACGAGGAAATGGACGGACGAGGATCTCTACGCGAAATACGGCCTCTCCGACAGTGAGATCGCCTTCATCGAGAAGATAGTCCGACCGATGGATCTCAGCGGAGACGGAGACGCCCCAGATGAATAAGCCCACCATTGACGAAATCCTTGCGCCAAAGCCGGAAGTCCGGCCCCGCATTTACGCCTATTCGATAGCTGATGAAGCGCACAAGGGCCAGCTAAAAGTAGGCCAAACCGTGCGCGACGTGAAGCAGCGCATCGCCGAGCAGCTCAAGACCGCGGCCATCAAGAACTACACCATCGAACTCGACGAATCCGCCGAGCGCGACGACGGCACTATCTTTACCGACCACGAAGTGCGCGCCGCGCTCGTCAAAAAGAAATTCGAGAACACCGAGTTGGAATGGATGCGTTGCTCGATTGAAGACTTGAAGACCGTCCTCACCGAGCTGCGTACCGGCAAGGCCTTCACTGGCACGCATCACGAGACGTTCGCGATGCGCCGCGAGCAGGCCGATGCGGTGAAAGCGACTCACGCTTATTTCCATTCGCGATGGGCAGAAGACATGCACGCCGTGCCTCGCTTCCTTTGGAACGCGAAGATGCGCTTCGGCAAGACCTTCACCACCTATCAACTCGCCAAGAAGCTGGGCGCCAAGCGCGTGCTCGTGGTGACCTTCAAGCCGGCCGTCGAAGACGCCTGGCAGACAGACCTTGAATGCCATGTGGACTTTGATGGATGGCAATATCTGTCGAAATCCTCGGGCCGCGACCCGACGCAGATTTCTCGCACGAAACCAGTCGTGTACTTTGGCTCCTTTCAGGATCTGCTCGGCCGCGACGAGGCGGGGAACATCAAGCCGAATAATAAGTGGCTTCACAAGGAGAAGTGGGACCTCGTCGTCTTCGACGAATACCATTTTGGCGCATGGCGCGAGTCGGCCAAGGAGCTGTTCGAAGGGGAGGAAGAGGCGATCTCACGAGCGGAAGCCAGGCTCGACGATCCGAATCGCCTGAATAACAGAGTCGCCGAGTTGAATGAGCCTTTGCAGAACGAGGCGGATTTTCTGCCGATCACAACCAAAGCGTACCTCTACCTCTCGGGCACGCCGTTCCGGGCGTTGGCCACGGGTGAGTTCATCGAGGAGCAGATCTTCAACTGGACGTACACCGACGAACAACGCGCCAAGAAAACGTTCGCAGAGAAGAACCCGAACAAACGGAACCCTTATGGCGCGCTGCCGCAGATGCGGCTACTCACGTACCAGATGCCGGACGAACTGCTATCCATCGCAAGCGCCGGGGAGTTTAACGAATTTGATCTCAACGCGTTCTTCGAGGCGTCAGGCACGGGCATCAGGGCAGAGTTCAAACACAAGAGCGACGTGCAAAAGTGGTTGGATATTGTCCGCGGCGGGTATATGCCGAAGGAGGTCGAGTATCTGAAAACGGGCACGCGGCCGCCTTTTCCGTACTCAGATGTGCGGCTCTTGCCCTACCTGCAGCACTCGTTCTGGTTCCTCCCGAACGTCGCGGCCTGCCACGCGATGGCAAACCTGCTCGCAGAAAAGCACAACACGTTTTGGCGCGACTACGACGTCGTCGTCGCCGCTGGCGCTTCGGCGGGTATCGGCCTGGAAGCTTTGCCGCCCGTGCGCAAGGCCATCGGAAGCGGATTCGAGACCAAGACCATCACGCTCTCGTGCGGCAAGCTCACCACCGGCGTCACGGTCTCGCAGTGGTCATCCATCTTGATGTTGCGCAACCTCAAATCGCCGGAAACCTACTTTCAGTCCGCATTTCGCGTGCAGTCGCCGTGGTCCATCAAGAACCCCAACGGCGACAACCCCAACGAGGAGGAGATCGTCAAGCCCATCTGCTTCGTGTTCGACTTCGCGCCGACACGTGCGCTGCGCCAGCTCTCCGAGTACGCGATTGGCCTGTCGCCCAACGAACCGAACCCGGAGAACGCGGTCAGAGACCTCGTGTCATTCCTACCCGTGCTCGCCTATGACGGCGCGAACATGACGCAGATTGACGCGGGCGGCATTCTCGACATCGCGATGGCGGGCACCTCGGCCACGCTACTGGCACGCAAGTGGGAGAGCGCGCTGCTCGTGAACGTGGACAACGATACGCTGCGCCGCATCCTGGACAACCCCGACGCGTTGGCCGCCGTTGAGAGCATCGAGGGCTGGAGGGCGCTAGGCGACAACATCATCGAGACAATCATCAACCAGAGCGAGAAAATCAAAGAGCTCAAGAACAAGGCCATGAAGAAAGGACTGACGGCCAAAGAGGAGAAGGAGCTTAGCGAGGAGGAAAAGGAGTACAAATCCAAGCGCAAACTTATCCAGGAGAAGCTGATCAAGTTCGCGACGCGCATCCCCGCATTCATGTACCTGACCGACCTCCGGGAGAACACCCTACAGGATGTCATCACCAAGCTGGAACCGGACCTTTTCATCGCCGTAACCGGCCTGACAGTGAAGAACTTCCATCTACTTGTGCGCCTCAAGGTGTTCAACACCGAGCAGATGAACCAGGCAGTGTTCGCTTTCCGTCGCTACGAAGACGCCTCCCTGCGCTACACGGGCATCGACAGTCATGAGGGGCTGAGCCAAATTGGGCTTTACGATACCGTGGTAGCGAAGGAATGAAGCGTGGTCAGCGTGCGCGTTCGACGTGAGGCCCCGATTTCTATTCCGAACGCCGGGAATAGGATTGGGTATAGCCGCTTTCGATTGAGTCCGACCCGTGCTAGGATTGGCGTTGTGCAGCCCCAATCTACGTCGGCAAGGCGGAGTTCACTTCCGAAATCGGCATATGCCGGCCTTGATTTCATCAAAGCCGCGTTCTGCCCGCTCGAATTCACCGCGATGAAGCTCGGCCGACATCCCGAATTCAAACAGTTGCGGAAAGATGGCGCTCTCGCGAACCTCGAAGTTAGCACGCCGCTTCGTTACCCGCGGCAATTCCCGTTCACCAATCCGCACGGACATCGCAAGACCGGCACACAGATTATCACTGCTCCATTCGGCCTGGCGCCCAAGGACTTCGACGTGTTCCTTGGTCTCTACACGTACTTGCGGCGCCTTCCCGAATTGCCGAAGGATGGCCGCACGCATTTGACCGTTGATTTCATCGCGCGGACGCTGGGGCTGTCGGCCACGTGTCAGAACGATTACCTGCGCATCCGCAGTCGAATCTTTCGTTTCTCGTTCGTGAAGTATACCAACACGGCATTCTGGAACTCAGACACCAAGACGTACGACATCGTGAACTTCGGATTCTTCAACATCGCGGCCCTTTCGCGCGTTACGGATTCGCGCCGGCCGGTTACGTTCGAGTGGGATCCGTCGTTCCTGCGGCTCGTCAGGCGCAGCGCCTACCTTGCCTTCGACTACCAACTCTACCGCACCCTATCTCCCACTCTGCGGCGGCTGTATTTGATTGCAAACCGCGACGGATGGAACCAGCGCGACAGCAGCGTCTTCGTCGCCAACAACTTCGCCGTCCATCAGATCGGTTACAGCGATAGCCCCGATCGCAGCCGTGATCGAATGCACAAGCTCCGCAAACTTCTTGTTGACGCCGACGACATGGGGCTCATTCGGCCGTGTACGTCGTGGGGAAGTTACATGAGGGCGGCCAGCAAAGGACCGTTGAAGGATCAACTGCTCCTTCGATGGAGTCGCGGGCCGAACCTTCGCAAGAAGGAAGATCGTCCCGCGCCCGTCTCGGTTGACGACTTCGCCGACGACGCGCTGTTCGCCCAGGTCAAGGAGCTTCGTGATGAGCGTGGACAACCACTCAACGCGAGAAACTACAGCCGCTTGCTCGGAAAATTCGGCAAGGAAAAAATCCAGAAGCACGTCCTCGTGGTGCTTGCACAGAAGGAACACCATGCTGGGAGTTTCC
>JACXTT010011159.1_pt1 | contig 12041 bp, 7 predicted proteins | sample 9270951 | NCBI WGS metagenome assembly JACXTT01 (sample SAMN15532306, study PRJNA645909) | rock metagenome | isolation source: weathered quartz diorite | place: Puerto Rico | collected 2017-06-21 | reverse complement strand
CCCGTGGCTGATGGAGAAGGCCTACGTCGACATCGCCCAGGCCCTGCACGGGGGCGACCTGGTGTGCATTTTCCCGGAAGGTAAATTGACCACCGACGGCGAGATCAATGCCTTCCGTGGCGGGATCGCCAAGATCGTCGAGCGCTCGCGCGTGCCGGTGATTCCGATGGCGCTGCGCGGCCTGTGGGGCAGCGTGTTTACGCGCGACCCGCACAACCTGTTCGACCGCGTGCTGGCGCGCGGGCCCCGTTCGCAGCTGGCGCTGGCGGTGGGCGCGCCGGTGGCGCCCGAACTGGCCACGCCCGAACTGCTGCAGGAGCGGGTCAGCGATCTGCGGGGAGCCTGGCGCTAAGGGCGGCGGGGCAGATTTGGCGCAGCGACTGTAAAATCCTTTATGATTGCAGGAAGCAATCCGCTTGCGCCGTACATACGCTTCGTATGCAGGCTTCTATACCGTGATCCCATGAGCCGTACCATGAGCTGGTTCCCGACCCCGGCGCGATGAAGATCCGCTCCTACCTTGCCCTCATGGTCGGCGCCATCCTGGTGCCGGTGATTGCTTTCTCCGCCATCGCGCTCAACCTGCTCTTGAAGGCCGAGCGGGATGCGGCCTTGAAGGGCGTGCGCGAGATGGCCCGCATTTCGCTCGTGTCGATCGACCGCGAATTGACCAACACCCAAAGCGCGCTGCGCATGCTGTCCATTTCCAGCCACCTGTCGAAAGGGGAGTTCGACGAGTTTTACAAGAAGGCCAAGTACGCCGACCAGTTTGGCGACACCGTCACCGCCCTGCTGGACGAGCAGGGCGCGCTGGTACTCACCACCTCCATGCCCTACGGCGCGCCGCTGCCGCCCACCACCGCATCGGAGCGTGTCACGCGCGTGCTCGACTCGGGTCAGTGGCAGGTATCGAACCTGGTGCGGGTGGCCGTCACCCACCAGAACATGGTGCTGGTGGATGTACCGGTGACGACCGCCAGCGGGCGCCGCTACGTGCTCTCGCAGGGCTACAACATCGACCACTTCAACCGCGTGCTGCGCCAGGTGAACGCGCCGCCCAGCTGGCTGGCGGGGGTCTACGACCGCAACGGCCTGACCATCGCCAAGACCGATGGCGATGGCGGCGGCAGCAACAGCGGCAGCGCCAGGCCGGTGCTGCGCAACGCCATCCTCAACAAAACGGTGGGTGTGATCCGCAATGCCAGCGACCAGGACGTGCGGCTGTACACGGTGCTGGAGCGCTCCGCGTTGTCCGGCTGGACGGTGGCGGTGGGGGTACCGGAAGCGGAAATCGAAGCGGTGGCGCGGCGCGCGCTCACCTTGTCCCTGCTTGGCCTGTTCGCGGCGCTGGTGTGCGCCGGCGCCACCGCATGGCTGTTCGCCCGCCGCATCTCGATGTCGATCCGCGCCGCGGCCCGCTCGGCCAAGGCGCTGGAACGGGGCGACGAGCCGGGACCGGCCAATCAGTCGGGCGTGGTGGAAGTCGATGCGCTGCAGGGTGCCATCGTCGCCGCCGGCGCCGTCATCAACCGCGAGAAGGCGCAGCGGCAGGCGGCCGAGGACGAGCGCGCGCGCCTGTTCGCCAGCGAGCACGAAGCGCGCACCATGGCCGAGCGGCAGAACCGCGCCAAGGACGAATTCCTGGCGATGCTGGGCCACGAGCTGCGCAACCCGCTGGCGGCCATCGTCAACGCCACCCAGGTCTTGAGGATCGGCGGCGGCGGGCCCAGCGCCGGCGGCGGCGCGGCTGCCAAAGCGTCCACCATCATCGCGCGCCAGAGCGGCCACCTGACCCGCATCGTCGACGACCTGCTCGACGTGGGCCGGGTCCATTCCGGCAAAATCCTGCTGACGCGCCGGCCCCTGCGCCTCGACCTGCTGGTCGCTGCGCATGCCGACGGCGTCAGCGCGGGCCGCGGCGCCGGCCATCGCTTCGAGGTGCAGGTCGCGCCCGTCTGGGTCGACGCCGACCCCACGCGCATCGAGCAGGTGGTGGCCAACCTGGTCGACAACGCCATCAAGTACACGCCCGTTGGCGGGCGCATCGCTCTGTCGGTGGGATTGTCGGCGGACGGGCAGGAAGCCGTGCTGGCGGTGGCCGACAGCGGCATGGGCATCGCGGCCGACTTGATGCCGAACGTGTTCGAACTGTTCGTGCAAGGCGAGCGCGCGCTCGACCGCGCGCAGGGCGGCATGGGCGTCGGCCTGGCGCTGGTGCGCCAGCTGGCGGTGATGCATGGCGGGCGGGTGTCGGTGCAAAGCGCTGGCGCCGGCCAGGGCAGCCGTTTCGAAGTGCGCCTGCCGGCCATCGCGGCCCCCCAGGAAGCGCCGCCAGCGCCCGCCGGCCCTGCTACCGTGAGCGAGGCGGACAAGCCGCGCATCCTGCTCATCGAGGACAACGACGACGGCCGCGAGATGATGGCGATGATGCTGGAGGCCCAGGGCTACACGGTGCTGCCGGCCGCCGACGGCCCGCAAGGCCTGGCCGTGGCAGCCGCCCAGCTGCCCGCCATCGCCCTGATCGACATCGGCCTGCCCGGCATCGACGGCTACGAAGTGGCGCGCCGCCTGCGCGCCGATCCCGCCACCGCCGTCATCCGGCTGGTCGCCCTGACCGGCTACGGCCTGGAGACGGACCGCCAGCACGCGCTCGCCGCCGGCTTCGACAGCCACCTGGTCAAGCCGGTCGACCTGCAACGCTTGCTGGAAGTGCTGGAACACGCGGGATTCGCCATCGCGCTGTGACGGGTTTTTCGGGCCATTGCGGATGACCCGCACCGTAGTGAAATTTAGGGGTGCAAATCTGGCAAACCATCTGCTATAATTTGGCCCTCGTCGGGGCGTAGCGCAGCCTGGTAGCGTACTTGCATGGGGTGCAAGGGGTCGAGTGTTCGAATCACTCCGTCCCGACCATTAATTCCGAGAAGCCTCTTCTCAAAAAAAATCCTCAATGAAAAAGCCATCCTTCGGGTTGGCTTTTTTATTACTCGCGTCCGTCGCCAGTGACCGTAACAGCAGGTTACTAATAGGCATCCGTGTATATTGTTTATTTGTAATTCCCGGTAGCATCGTGCGCACAACCGGGAGGTACGATGCTGACGTTTCTGCGCTTGCTTTTTGCGAGGCACGATTGGGAGTACGGGCGGGACGAGCGCCGCTGCAAAGTCTGCGGACGGGTCGACCTTGCTGAGGAATATGACGATCCGCACGGACCGTCCATGATCTGGGCGCCGTTGCAGCCCGGCGTCAAGGCGCTCCATCTTGACCGGAAGCGGTAGCGGCTTCGATTACCATGCGTTACAGCGGCGATCGAATAATGCGGCCGTATCGTCTGGACTCGGCCGGCATGCTGTCGGAGCCGCCCTCATTGCTCTCGTCGAATGCGCCATTGACTGCGCGCGGGTGATGATGGCGCTTACCCTCAATAAAAAAGCCGACCCCAAGTCAGCTTTTCTATTCTTCAAAGCCCTCACTGCGCCTTGGCCGCTTCCTCGATCAAGCGCGCCACTTCGGCCGGATGCGATGTCATCACCACGTGCGAGGCGCCCTTGATGGCCACCGTGTGCCGCGAGTGGGCGCGCTCGGCCATGAACGCGAGGGCTGCTTCCGGGATGTTCTTGTCGGCGCTGCCGTACACGAAGTACGAGGGAACCGTTTTCCAGGCAGCTTCGCCGGAGGCTTCGTTCAGGGCCGCTTCCGTGATGGGGCGCTGGCCGATGGCCATCAGGCGGGCCTTGGCGGTGGGGACGTCGGCGGCGAATTGATCGGCGAATTTGTCCTGGCGGATGTACAGATCCTTGCCGCCGTCGGGCAGGGCGACCGGGGCGGCCAGGGTGGGGCCGAGGGTGCTGCCGGGGAATTTGCCGGACAGTTGGACGGCCGTCTCGCCGGTTTCGGGTGCGAACGCGGCCACGTACACCAGGCTGCGCACGTTGGGGTTGCCGACGGCCGCGGCGGTGATCACGGAGCCGCCGTAGGAGTGGCCGACCAGCACGACGGGACCTTGCACGGATTTGACGATGGCCGACACGGCGGCGGCGTCGCCTTTGACGGAGCGCAGCGGATTGGCAGCGCCGATCACGGTGTAGCCGTCAGCCTGCAGCCGCGCCGAGACACCATCCCAGCTGGCCGAATCCGCAAAGGCGCCGTGGACCAGAATCACGGTGGGTTTGGCGGCCGGCGCGGCGGCGGATTCGGGAGCTTGGGCGGCAGAGGCGGCGGATACGGCGGCGGCAAGGGCGAGGGCGGCGATCGATTTCATGGGGAGCCTTTCAAATGGGTTGGTGGGTGCGCCGTGATGAGGCGCGGTGCGTTAGGCACAGAGCGCATTGTACACAACTAATTATCGCGATACTTAAAGCTGGCTGAAATAGTTTGATGGCGCCGCTTCAGGCTGGTGGACCGCGGCGGTGGCAGCGGCAAATAAAAACGCCCGGCAAGCCGGGCGTCGATTCAAACGGACAACAGAACAATCAGGCGCGCTTGCGCCGTGCCATCGCCAGCATGCCCATCAGGCCCAGCCCCAGCAAAGCCATGCTGCCCGGCTCAGGCACGACGCGGGTGATGCCTTCGATCACGTCGTTCTGGCAGGTCTCGCCCCAATGCATGGCAAACGAGGTCCAGTTCATCATCTCGGTGCCGCTGATATCGATCTGGAAGGTGACCAGGCCGTTGGCAACGTTCAGGGTGCCGTTGGTGCCCATATCCGTCACGGTGCTCGAACCCGTATTGACGGTGTCGGCTTGGCCATTACGGTAGGTCAAGCCGGTCAGGTTCGAGTTCTGGCCTTTCATCACCGTGTCGGAGCTGTTGATGTTGTCGCCGTTGATACCTGCCGTCGTGCTGGTTGGCGTTTTCAACTGGTACAGCGAGACCGTGGCGTTGCTGATGGCGCCGGTAGTAAAGCGGGCCGTGTCGATACCCAGGCCATACTTCCACAGCGTGCCCGTGGTGCTCATCTGATCGCTGGCGTAGCGGTCCGCTGCCGTGCCGGCCGGATTCCACGCGTTCGACAGGAACAGGTCGCCGTAGCCGATCTTGATCGAGGTGCCGTTATAGCTTGTCGTGTTGGCGGTGAATACCGTGTTGATCACGATTTTCAGAACATTGTTCACGCGGGTGATGGTGGCGCCCGTGATGTCATAGGCGCTGCCGCCGATACTGTCAGTGGTACCGGAGCTGGCGCCATTGTAGCCATCGGTGATGGTGCCGGCGTGCGCACTCCCGACCGCCAGGACAGCCAGGGCTGCGGCGGCAAAACGTTGTAATTTACTCATTCAGGCACCCTTTGGGATTGTTATATGGTCTTTATAGCAAAATACATGCCACAAATAAACAAATATTTATAATCAGGAGCTTACCGGAACCTTTCCTGTTTTGGACAACTCGGGTGTAAAAATTTCCGACAGTACACAACAGCGTTGGCATTATTACTATGAGAAGTGCCCCGAAAAACTTATTGCAGGGCAACTTTTTCTGTGCCACCATGGCGGCCAGCCGCGGATTTGGCGCCAACACAGAAAGGCTTGCTATGTTGTATTTGGATCACAAACAGTTGCGCAGGACGGTGCTTGGCGCCGCGCTGGCAGGGGTGTGCCTGTTGTCGGCGTGCAGCCCCGAGACACGCGAAGCGCAAATTGCCAAGGTCCAGGCCTACCAGAAAAAAGGCGACCTCAACGCGGCAGTGATTGTTCTGAAGACATCATTGGAGGCCTCGCCCAAGGATGGCGAATTCCGACTGTTGTTGGCGCGCGTCTATCTGGACCAGGGCGACCCTGTCAGCGCTGAAAAAGAAATCCGCCTGGCCATCGCCGCCGAGCAGCCGATCGAACAGACCTTGCCCGTGCTGGGCCGCGCGCTCAACCTGCAGGGCCAGTTTCAAAAGACGCTGGACGAAACCCAGCGCAACGTCGGCTCGCGCGATCCGCTGTTGTTGTGCCTGCGGGGCGATGCCTATCTGGCGCTGAACCGGGCAGAGGACGCCCGCACCTTGTATCAGTCGGCGCTGGAAGTCAAAGCCAACGACGTCAATGCGCTGATCGGCATGGGCCGCCTGTCCTTCATTGCCGGCGACCTGGCCGCCGCCGAGCGCTATTCCAGCGCCGCGATTGCGGCCCAGGGCGACAGCACGGACGCGCTGATGTTCCGCGGCGACCTGCTGCGCGCGGAAAACAAGACGGCCGAGGCGCTGGCCGCTTACGGCAAGGTATTGACGATCAACCCTTTCCATCGCACCGCCAACGTCGAGCGCGCCTATCTCGACATCGGCATCGGCGATTATCCGAACGCCGCGAAGGAATTGACGGCAGCGCGCAAGATCGCGCCGGGCAGCCTGCTGGTGGCCTACAGCCAGGCCCTGCTGGATTTCTCGATGGGCAAGAACGTCGAAGCCCAGGACGCCATCCGTACCGTGCTGCGGGTGGCGCCCGAGCACATGCCCAGCCTGCTTTTGGCGGGTGCCGCCGCGCTCAACCTGGGTTCGTTGCACCAGGCCGAGCATCACCTGCGCCACTACCTGGAAAAGCATCCCGACAATGTCTACGCACGCAAGATGCTGGCGCAGTCGCTGTTGAAACGGGGCGATTCGCCGGCGGCCCTGGCGGTGCTGGCGCCGGCCCTGGAAAAGGGGCCCAAGGACGTGCAACTGCTGGCACTGGCGGGTGAGTCCTATATGCAGGCAGCCAATTTTGACCAGGCCGGCCAGTATTTCGAACGGGCCAGCGCGCTCGATCCGAAAGCAGCCAACCTGCGCATGTCGCTGGCCATGAGTAAGCTCGGCAAGGGCAATGCCAGCCAGGCCATCGACGATCTGCAAATGGCGACCCAGCTCGACAGCAAGTCGCCCAAGGCGGGCATCGCCCTGGTCCGCACGGAACTCAATCTCGGCAATTTCACGGCGGCGCTGGATGCGGCCCTGAACCTGGAAAAAAACCAGCCGGACAACCCGGTGGTGCTGGAACTGAAGGGCCAGGCGTATGCCGGCCAGAACGACATGGCAAAGGCCCGGGCCGCCTTCGACCAGGCCTTGAAGGCGCGCGCCGACTTCTTCCCCGCCGTGGCCGACCTGGTGCAATTGGACCTGCGTGACAAGCAGACTGAACAGGCAGCGGCGCGGGTCAAGCGTTTTCTCGCTGCCAATCCGAACAGCGTCGATGCCATGACGGCGCTGGCAAACATGGCCGCCAGCGCGGGCCGCCAGCAGGAGGCGACCGACTGGCTGAGCAAAGCGGTGGCGGTCGATCCCACTGCCATCAATCCATCCGTCAACCTGATCAGCCAGTATTTGAAACTGCAGCAAACCCAGAAAGCGCTCGACATTGCCTTGCAGCTGAAGGTAAGCCATCCGGACGACCCCGATCTGCTCGACCTGATGGGCAAGGCCCAGCTGGCGAATAAGGACCTGGACGGCGCCCTCGATTCCTACCGGAAGCTGACGGTGGCCTTGCCCCGTTCGGCCCAGGCGCAGATGCAATACGGCGCCTTGCTGATGGTATTGAAGAAGGACAGCGCAGCCGAGGAGGTGTTCAAGTCGGCCCTGTCGATCCAGCCCGATTTCCCCGCTGCCCAGCTGGCCCTGATCGAGTTATACGTGCGCAAGGGCTGGAACGACCTGGCTTTGCAGCAGGCGACCCGCATCATCCGCGCCCACCCGGAATCGGCGGCGGGCTACCAGCTCAGCGCCGACATCCTCAAGGCCGATGGCAAGCTGGCCGAGGCCATGCCGATGTTTGAAAAGTCGCTGGCCATCGCCCGGCACAGCGAAGCGCTGATCAAACTGTCGGATGCCTTGCGCGCCGGCGGCAAGAACGAGGAAGCGGCCCGCCGCGTGGCGGCCTGGCTGCAGCAGCATCCCAAGGACGAGCGGGTGGAAATGTACCGCGCCCAATGCGCCCTCGACGACAAGCAGTACGCCGCTGCCTCCAGCCAGTTCGAGTCCATCCTGGCGCGCAATCCGAACAACGCCGTGGCCTACAACAATCTGGCGATGAGCTACCACTACGCGGGCGACAGGCGCGCCGTGGCGGCGGCCGACAAGGCCTATGCGCTGGCGGGCGAAGAGCCGATGGTGCTCGATACGCTCGGCTGGATCCTGATCGAAGAGGGCAATGTGGCACGCGGCCTGCCCCTGCTGCTGCGCGCCAGCAGCCTGGCGCCCCAGGCCCACGATATCCGCCTGCACGTGGCCCAGGGCTTGATCAAGTCGGGCGACCGTCCAGCTGCCCGCAAGGAACTGGAAGCCATCACCAAGCCGGAGATCCGGTTTGCGCAGGCGGACGAAGCGCGCGCCCTGCTCAAACAGCTGCGCTGAGCGATCAGGGGGCGGCAATCACGGGGCGGGAATCACTTCGAGCACGATCTTGCCCACGTGCGAGCTGGACTCCATCAGCGCGTGCGCGGCGGCCGCATCGGCCAGCGGAAAGGTTTTATAGATCACGGGCTTGATCTTGCCCGCATCGAGCAGGGGCCAGACGTGTTCGCGCAGCCGCGCGGCAATGGCGGCTTTAAAAGCGACCGGACGGGGCCGCAAAGTCGAGCCCGTCAAAGTCAGGCGGCGCAACAGAATCTGTCCCAGCGGCACGGTGGCCTTGCCACCGCCCAGCAGGGCAATGAAGACCAGGCGGCCGTCGTCGGCCAGGCAGGCGATTTCACGGGGCACGTAATCGCCGCCCACCATGTCGAGGATTACGTCGACGCCGCGGCCATTGGTGGCTGTTTTGACCACTTCCACGAAATCTTCCGTTTTGTAATTGATGGCGCGGTCGGCGCCCAGGTCCTCGCAGGCGCGGCATTTTTCGTCCGAGCCGGCGGTGGCGTAGACCGTGTGGCCCATGGCCTTGGCCAACTGGATCGCGGTTACGCCGATGCCGGAAGAGCCGCCCTGGACCATGAAGGTTTCGCCGGGCGCGAGCAGGCCGCGGTCGAACACATTGCTCCACACGGTAAAAAACGTTTCCGGCAGGGAGGCCGCTTCCAGCAAGCTCATGCCGGCCGGCACGGGCAGGCAGAGCTTGGCGTCGGCCACGCAATATTCAGCGTAGCCGCCGCCCTGCACCAGGGCGCACACCCAGTCGCCTGGCGCCAAGGGCACATTGGCCAAATCTCCGCTGACGACTTCGCCCGCGATTTCCAGGCCGGGCAGGTCGGAAGCGCCCTTCGGCACGGGATAGTTGCCGCTGCGCTGCAAGACGTCGGGCCGGTTGATGCCGGCCGCGTGGACCTTGATCAATACCTGCCCGGGGCCGGGCACGGGCATGGGCCGTTCACAGACTTGCAAGACTTCCGGCCCACCGGGCTGGGTGATTTCAATGGCGCGCATGCTGACTCCTCGTTTCGCTGATCGATTATTCAATAAGCCCACAGCATACAAGCACTGGCAAAAAGCCGTGGTCCCGGCGTGAAAAAGCGTGGCAAAAAGAACCAGATTGCTTGCCGCTCTCCCAAGTCCCGCCAGCTTCTGGCTATTCTTGACCGTGGTCAATGAGGCGGCAGGGGCCGCGTCGATATGATGGCCTTCGCCGTTGGTGTTACGGCAAAACGCCCACGCCGCATCGGGCCGCACTTTGTCGGGCATAATTAAAAGTAGAGAGACTTTCATCGGAGAGTAGTGCCATGAGCAAAGCATTGGACGGCGTTCGCATTCTCGACTTCACGCATGTGCAGTCGGGCCCCACTTGTACCCAGTTGCTGGCCTGGTTCGGCGCGGACGTGATCAAGGTGGAAAGAGCAGGGGAGGGCGATGCCACCCGCGGACAGCTGCGCGACATTCCCGGCGTGGACAGCCTGTACTTCACCATGCTGAACCACAACAAGCGTTCCATCACCCTGGACACCAAGAAACCCCTGGGCAAGGAAGTGCTGGAGACCCTGATCAAGGATTGCGACGTGCTGGTGGAAAACTTCGCTCCCGGGGCCCTGGACCGCATGGGTTTTAGCTGGGAGCGCATCCAGGAACTCAATCCGAAAATGATTGTCGCATCGGTCAAGGGCTTCGGTCCCGGCCCCTACGAGCATTGCAAGGTGTATGAAAACGTGGCCCAGTGCGCGGGCGGTTCGGCTGCCACCACGGGTTTCGATGACGGCCCGCCGATGGTGACGGGCGCCCAGATCGGCGATAGCGGCAGCGGCTTGCACCTGGCGCTGGGCATCGTCACGGCGCTCTACCAGCGTACCCAGACGGGCCGCGGCCAGAAGGTGCTGACCTCGATGCAGGATGCCGTGCTGAACCTGTGCCGCGTGAAACTGCGCGACCAGCAGCGCCTCGAGCGCACCGGCGTGATGGAAGAATACCCGCAGTATCCGAACGGGTCCTTCGGTGACTCCGTGCCCCGTGCCGGTAACGCCTCCGGCGGCGGCCAGCCTGGCTGGATTTTAAAATGCAAGGGCTGGGAAACGGATCCCAACGCCTATATTTATTTTGTCGCGCAGGCGCCGGCGTGGGCCGCGATCTGCCGCGTGATCGGCAAGGAAGAGTGGATCTCCCACCCCGACTACGCCACGCCCCGCGCCCGCCTGCCACGGCTGATGGAGATTTTCGCCACCGTCGAGGAATGGACCAAGACCATGACCAAGTTCCAGGCCATGGATGCCATGAACCAGTTCGACATTCCTTGCGGCCCCATCCTGTCAATGAAGGAAATTGCCGAAGAGCCGTCCCTGCGCCAGACCGGCACCATCGTCGAAGTCGATCACCCCGAGCGGGGCAAGTACCTGACCGTCGGCAATCCGATCAAGTTGTCGGACAGCCCCACCGAGGTGGAGCGTTCGCCCCTGCTGGGCGAGCACACGGAGCAGGTGTTGGCACAGCTGGGTTACAGCAGCGAAGAGATCGCCAACCTGCGGGCGGAGCACGTGATTTGATGCGCGGCGTGAACCGCTGCTGACGCGCTCGTGTGGCGCTGGTGCGGATTGAAGAACAGTAAGATGTTGAAATAATAGGCAGTTAATTGCAGCAAAGCAGTGAACCGGGCAACCGGTTGATACCGAGAGTGATACAGGGCGCGCCGCCAGGCCGCCCGGTGTTTTAATGGAGACGACGCCAACGAGTGTCGTCCGTATCGGGCCTCACGGCCCTGAGACAGGACTTACAGCATGAACCAGATGATCATCCCCATCAAAGTCGAAGGCGCGAGCCGCCAGCGCAAGCGCGAAGCACCCAAGGGCCGCCGGGTCGAACCGGCTGCGCTGGAAGAAGTGCGCACCCTGCTGGGCAACAGCTCGCGCGCGGCCGACATGCTGATCGAACATTTACACAAGATCCAGGACGCCTTCAACTGCCTGTCGCAGCGCCACCTCGCCGCGCTGGCCGCCGAGATGAAGCTGGCGCAGACGGAAGTCTACGAGGTGGCCTCCTTCTACCACCACTTCGACATCGTGCGCGATGGCGGCGATGCGCCTGCCAACCTGACGGTGCGCGTGTGCGACGGCCTGTCCTGCGAAATGGCCGGCGCCAAGGACCTGCTGGCCAAGCTCCCGTCGATCCTGGGCCAGGAAGTGCGCGTCATCGCCGCCCCCTGCATCGGCCGCTGCGAACAGGCCCCTGCCGCCGTGGTCGGCCAGAACCCCGTGCCCAATGCAACCGTCGAGGAAGTCACCGCCAAGGTCAACGCCCACGCCCGCAAGCACGTTCCTGAAGCCTATACCGACTACGCCGCCTACGTCGCCGACGGTGGTTATGCGCTGCTGAAAGAGTGCGTCGGCGGCGCGCGCGATGTCGAATCCGTGATCCAGACCATGGAGGCCTCGGGCCTGCGCGGCCTCGGTGGTGCGGGTTTCCCGGCGGGGCGCAAATGGCGCATCGTCGGCAAGGAAGCCGGTCCCCGCCTGATGGCGATCAATATCGACGAAGGCGAGCCGGGCACCTTCAAGGACCGCACCTATCTCGAGCGCGATCCGCACCGCTTCCTGGAAGGCGCCATGATCGCCGCCTGGGCGGTTGGCATCGAAACGATTTATATCTATTTGCGCGACGAGTACCACGGTTGCCGCGCCGTGCTGGAAGCGGAACTGGACAAGCTGCGCGCCAATCCGCCGAGCGCGTATGC
>JACXTT010011158.1_pt1 | contig 12042 bp, 8 predicted proteins | sample 9270951 | NCBI WGS metagenome assembly JACXTT01 (sample SAMN15532306, study PRJNA645909) | rock metagenome | isolation source: weathered quartz diorite | place: Puerto Rico | collected 2017-06-21 | reverse complement strand
GGATCGCTTTGGTCCAGTACGCTTTGGCGACGGTGGCGGCTTCGATTAGTGCTCGTCCTGCTGCCAGTTGCGCAGTCCACGCCGACGCAAACGTACAGCCGGTGCCGTGGGTGTTTTCCATTTTCACTTTGTCGCCGCCGAGCTGCACCATCTCGTTGCCGTCAAATACAACATCCACGGCGCGGTCCATATGGCCGCCCTTGATGATCACCGCGCGCGCGCCCAGTTCAAAAATCTTCCGCGCTGCGGCTTCCATCGCGGCGACATCTTTGATTTCCATCCCGCTCAAGATTTCCGCTTCCGCAACGTTCGGCGTAATCACATTGGCGCGTTTCAGTAGTTCCGTCGCGATGTACTTGATGCCGCCGGCATCCAGCAATTCCGTCCCGCTGGAGGATTTCATCACCGGGTCCAGCACCACATGGGCAAACTTGTGGGCGTCCAGAAATTCTCCGATGACCACCGCGTTGCCGCGATTGCCTAGCATGCCGATCTTGACTGCCGCAATTTCGCAATCTTTGGCCAGCACGTCCAATTGTTCGCGCAACTCCGCGCTCGGTGTGTTGTGCACGGCTTCCACACCCTGGGTGTTCTGCACGGTCACCGAAGTGATTGCCGCGACGCCATAGCAGCCGTAAGCCGCGAATGTCTTAAGATCAGCGCCGAGTCCTGCCCCGCAGCTCGGATCAAATCCTGCGATCGTCAACAGAATTGGCGGCGCTGCCGCTGGATGCTCGTTGGTGGTCATTGCTCGACTACTTTTTCTCCGTCTGCGACGAAAATTGCCGGTTACGTCCCAGGTCAACGGCTGGAACGTACCGGCAATTCAAAATCTACGCGCTGATTTTTCTTTACGCAAGAAAAATTTCGGACGCAAGCGGTTTGCAGCGATGCAGATTAGATGTCGGCTGAGTTTCGTCCTTGATGATTAAGGGAACAGGCCGCGGACAAGCGTGGCTTCGGCAACGCGGCCAACGGCCAGAATCATGGCGCCGGCGCGCGGCGGCACATGGTGCTTGCGCATGGTCTCTACCATTTCGTTGAACCCGCGCACCATGATCTTCTGCAGGCGCAGATTCACTTCATCGGAATCCCACAGCAGGCCTTCCTGATTCTGCACCCACTCGAAGTAGCTGACCGTGACGCCGCCGGCGTTGGCCAGAATGTCCGGCAGCACAGTGATGCCGCGGCGGGCCAGGATTTCGTCGGCGTGCGGAGTCGTCGGCCCGTTTGCGGCCTCGGCCACGATGCGGGCCTTCACCGCTTCTGCGTTGTTCAATGTGATCTGGTTTTCCAGCGCCGCCGGAACCAGAATGTCGCACTTCATGGTCAACAAATCATCGTTGGAGATGCGCGAAGCGCCCGGCATCCCCACTACGGTGCCGGAACGCTCCTTGTAACGCAGCGCCTTGATCGGATCAATGCCGCGCGGATTGGTGACGCCGCCGCGGGTATCGCTCAAAGCCACAACCTTCGCTTTCCTCTCGAACAGCAGCCGCGCGGCTGTTGCGCCTGCGTTGCCAAATCCCTGAATCGCCACGCTTGCGCCGCGCAGTGGAATCTTTTTCAGCTTGCAGGCCTCTTCAACGACGTAAACCAGGCCGCGCGCCGTCGCTTCCGATCGGCCGAGCGACCCGCCAATCGAAATCGGCTTGCCCGTCACCACGCCTGGCACCGTGTGCCCCTGCATCATGGAGTAGGTATCCATGATCCAGGCCATGGTCTGCGCATCGGTGTACACATCCGGCGCCGGAATATCCTGATCCGGGCCGATCAGCGGAAGAATTTCGCTGGCGAACCGCCGGGTCATGCGCTCGAGTTCGGGCTTGGACATCCGTTTCGGATCGCAGATGATGCCGCCCTTGGCTCCGCCAAAAGGCACGTTCACGACCGCGGTCTTCCAGGTCATCCATGCCGCGAGTGCCTTCACTTCGTCCAGCGTGACGTTCGGATGGTAGCGAACCCCGCCCTTGCCCGGCCCGCGCGAAATGTTGTGCTGCACGCGATATCCGGTCATCACCCGCAGCTGGCCGTTGTCCATCTTGGTTGGCAAGGAAACTTCTAGCACGCGCTTGGGCGAACGCAGCACTTGCCGCAGTCCGGGATCGAGCTTCAGAAACTCCGCCGCCATGTCGAACTGAATCTGCGCGATGCGGAACGGATTCAGGTCTTCGCGCGGCGCAATCCGCGGAACAAGGGGTGGCACAGCTGGCTTTATGACCGTGGCCATCGGCGTCGGTCCTTTCGTCTGCTCGGTGGATTCAAAGATTCAGCAAGAGTTCAGCTGTCTTGCACTTCTGTTTCGGGCCCGACCGCAAAACCGGCATCTCCAAAACGTGAGCTTAAGCACTGGCGCGCTCGGCCAGCGAGCTTGCAAACTTAGCGCGGCATTCCGGTGAGCAAAAATAGTGCGTCTCGCCGTTGGCCGTAACCGGCAGCGCCAACTCTTCGGCAATATGCATCCCGCAAATCGGATCCTTCAACAGCCGTTTGCCGCTGGTCGCCGTTTCCGTTTCGCGTGCACCATTCGTATTTGCGGTCGGAGCCTGTTGCCCCGAGCCGCTGATTGCTCGACCCAGCAGCTTGACCACCCATGACAAGATCAAAACCCAAAACAAGAACCGGAAAATGCGACCCAGAAAACTCATGATTCCTGAAGCACCTGCAGGCGCCTCCCCCTCGAAGCCCAGAATGGTATACCACTCTATATATAAGACTTAGCCAGCCGAGTCTATGCAAGGGGAAAAGGGCCCGTCAAACGAAATTCTGTGATTTCAATAGGTTGCGCGAGTAGAAGCTATGGGTCCGGGGGATGGCCATAGGAGGCTATGTTTGGCAATAAGATGCGTAGAATCAATCATTTAGAAGAAAGCTGAGCTTATGGAAGAACAGATTCTCTTAGCCAGCGCGTTCGGCCAGGCAGAGCAGGCAAAGCTGCTCAAACAGGAGGTTGGCGGCTAGGAGGGAGGTAATCTCGGCGCTGTCGTAGGGCGGCGAGACTTCAACGAGGTCGCAGCCCACAAAGTTCAGTCCAGCGAACGAACGGACCACAGTGAGAATCTGGTGGCTGGACAGGCCGCCGACCTGAGGCGTGCCGGTACCCGGCGCAAACGCAGGATCCACCACGTCAATGTCCAGGCTGAGGTAAGTCTCACGCCCGCGGAAGCCCTCGAGCGCCTTGTAAATGGCGTTCATGCCGCGATCGTGACACGCTTCGGCAGTAATCATTTTGATTTTGTGTTGGCGCGCGTAGTCCATGTCGGCAGCGCCGTAGAGTTGGCCGCGAAGGCCAATCTGCAAAATGTGCGGTTCATCGAGCAGGCCTTCTTCGATCGCCCGCCGCACCGGCGTTCCATGCGAATACTTCATCCCCCAGTATTGGTCCCAAGTATCGGAGTGGGCGTCGAGCTGAATCAGACCGACCTGGCCGTGTTTGCGGTGTATGGCACGCAGGATCGGCAGAAGAATCGAATGGTCGCCGCCGACGCAGAGTGGAATCGCTCCGTGGTCGAGTACTGTTTTCAATCCCACTTCGATTCTGTGAAACGTGTCTTCAATCGAGAGCGGGTTGACGGGAAGATCGCCGTAGTCTGCGACCCGCAGCAGGTCAAAAGGGCTGACATCCAGCACCGGATGGTACGGGCGAATGATTGCCGACTGTTGCCGCACATGGCGCGGGCCGAAACGCGGGCCGGGACGGTAACTCGTTCCGCCATCGAACGGAACGCCAATCAATGCAACGTCGAGGCGCTCCGCGTCAGGGATATGCGGTAGGCGCATGAACGTCGGCACGCCGGCAAAACGCGGATTTTCCAGCGCGTTGATCGGCTGCGGATGCGGCTCAGCTAGGTTTTTGGCAGATGCTTTCGGTCCGCGCTTTCCGGGCATGAGCAAGACTCCGCGGCGTCAGCTTGCGGCTGGAATGCGATCGATTCCCATGTATGGTCGCAAAGCCTCGGGCACAACGACCGAGCCATCCGCCTGCTGGTAGTTTTCCACCACGGCGATCCAGGTTCGTCCGACCGCAAGACCAGAACCGTTCAGCGTGTGTACAAATTCGCTTTTCCCGCCAGCCTTCGGCTTAAAACGGATGCCTGCGCGCCGCGCCTGAAAGGCCTCGCAGTTGGAACACGACGAAATCTCGCGAAACTCCTTGCTGGAAGGCAGCCACACCTCGATGTCATATGTTTTCGCGGAGGCAAATCCCATGTCGCCGGAACACAACAGAACGGTGCGATAGTGCAGCCCCAGTTTTTGCAAAATTGCTTCAGCGTTGCGCACCAGGGCCTCATGCTCTTCGTAGCTCTTGTCCGGATGAGTGAATTTGAAGAGCTCCACCTTCTGGAACTGATGCTGCCGCAGAATCCCGCGGGTGTCTTTTCCAGCCGCGCCGGCTTCGGAGCGAAAACAGGCAGTCCAAGCGGTCACATGGATCGGCAGCCGGTCCTCCGGCAGCGTTTCGTCGCGATGCAAATTGTGCAATTCAACCTCACTGGTGGGAGTCAGCCAAAAATCGCTGTTCTCAATTTTGAAGAGGTCCGCGGCAAATTTCGGCAATTGGCCGGCACTCATAAGAGAAGCGGTGTTTACTAGGAAGGGCGGCAAAACTTCCGTGTAGCCGTGTTCCAGCGTATGCACATCGAGAAAAAAGTTTGCCAGTGCCCGTTCCAATCGCGCGCCCCAGCTTTTGTAAATCGCAAACCGGGCCCCGGTTACTTTGGTCGCGGCTGGCAAATCCAAAATGGCGGCGCGTTCACCGACTTCCCAGTGTGGCCTGGGCTCAAAATCAAAGCGTGGCGGTGTGCCCCAGCGACGCACCTCAACGTTGTCCTCCGGGCCTGTGCCCGTCGGGACGCTGGAGTGTGGCACATTAGGAATGATCAGTAACAGTTCCTGCTGTCTTGCATCCAGTCCCGCGATCCGTTGGTCACACCTCTTGATCTGCTCGGAAACGAGCTTCATCTCCGCGATCAGGGCGTCGGCGTTCTGTTTTTCTTTTTTCAGCCGTGCTATCTCATCGCTGGCCTTGTTGCGCTGCGCCTTGCGCTGCTCGTTGGCGGTGATCAGCTCGCGCCGCTCTTTGTCCAGCGCTTTGAAGCCATCCAGGTCCAGCGTAGTGTTCCGGCGTTTGGCCATGTCGGCAAAGACGTCCAGATGGTCTCGGAAATAGCTCAAATCGTGCATAGCTGTGCTTGCTCGCTCCAAATTCCAAGGAATCGCTGATGGAACAGAATACAGCATCCGCGTCTTGCGATGCAGCAGAGGCAAAGACGGACCAGAGTCATTCGACAGCTTTCGATACTTCCGGGTAATCGGAGTATGTTTACGGTAGATTGACTGAACGATTGCCGAACGAAACTGCCCGGCTGACTCGATGGTCAGGGCGGCGCACCAGCGGCTAGGCACGAGGGATCGCGGGCAAGTACTTTTCCTCCAGGATGCGTCGGTGATGCAATTCGTGGCCCGCGATGATGAAAGCCAGCGCGCGCACTGTCACTTCGTTCTTGTTGGCGACGCCGCGGCGTGACCAGGCCTCGCTGGTAAACCCCTGGTAGAGCGCAAGAGTAGCACTGCGCACTTGGTCGTACTCGTCGCTGAGTTCGGCCAGAGACCGATCGTTGAAGCCGCCGTTCTTCACGTAACCGTCCTGCTCGAAGCCTTCGATCGGCGTCTGATCACCGCGCGCGATGCGCAGCGCCCGATAAGCGAAAATCCGCTCGCTATCGGTAAGATGACCGACGACTTCCTTCACCGTCCACTTGTCCTGCGCATAGCGAAAATTTCCTTCGCGTTCGCTGCGCGCGCTGAGTAGTTGCAGCATCAGCATCCTCTGGGCTTCCATGGCTCCTACGGCATCTGCTCCCGCCACCAGAGCAATGTATTTCTCGTAGTACGCTGCGTATTCTGTTGGCTGCGGACGCAGGAGGGGAACGTGTTTCTCAGGCATGGGCGCCATTATAACGCCGCAGCCATCGAGCGTGCAGAAATCTAGTGGAGCCAAGGTTAGCCTAACTGCCGCGTGACGATGGCTCGACGCTCGTTTGCATCTTTACCGTAAATCGTTATAACTATGAAGCTTCGCTATCCATGAATTCGACAAAAAAGCCATTGGCCCGCCTTGCGTTTCAAGGCGAACACGGGGCATTCAGCGAAGCTGCCGCGATCCAGCTACTCGGGGAAAATATCGTCACCGTTCCACGCGCAACATTCGATTCAGCGTTTGCAGCCATCCCGGAAGGCGCGGCGGATGCCTTGCTGGCTCCCATTGAAAACTCGCTGGCAGGCTCGGTGCTGCGAGTGTACGACTTGCTGCTCGAAAGCAATCTTGGCATTGTGGCCGAAACGATCCTGGCCATTGAGCACCACCTGATCGGATGCCCGGGTGCAACTCTGCACGGTTTGCGCTCCGTTTCTTCTCATCCGATGGCACTGGCGCAATGCGAAAGGTTTTTTCTGGCGCATCCGGAGTTGAAGCGCGTTCCCGCGGAAGATACTGCAGGCAGCGTGCGCGACGTGCTGGCTTCCGGCGAAAAGACTGCCGCAGGCATCGCTGGCCGCCAAGCCGCAAAACGCTACGGCGGCACCATCCTTGCCGAATCCATCCAGGACAACTCGGAAAATTTCACGCGGTTCGTCTTATTGGTTCCGACCGGGAATCCGCTTCCCGTTACTCCCAACACAGCCTTCGCGATGTCTCCTGCACTCACAGAGCTGATGGTCGAACTGTTCGTCCGCCGCCACGCGCACCCGTCGTCTACCCTGAAAATGTCCATCGCCTTGCGCCTGGCACACAAACCGGGCGCCTTGCTCGCCGCGTTGGAGCCGTTCGCCCGCCACGGCATCAACCTGATGAAAATCGAAAGCCGGCCGATTCACGGCACGCCCTGGGTGTACCAATTTTTTCTGGATGTGGAAACCAATGAGCCGGAAAAACTCCAGGCCGCGTTGGAAGCGGTGCGTTCCGCGACCAGCTTTCTGCGCATCCTTGGCACGTATCCTCCCGCACAATCGCGGGCTTCGGTGTAAGAAAGCGACAGGTAAGAAAGCAGTCTTTGACTCCGTCTGTGCTGCACGGATAAGATTCACTCCCGGCCATGATTGGCGAAACGCTCGGACAATACAAAATCATCGAGAAGCTCGGTGGTGGTGGCATGGGTGTGGTGTACAAGGCCCAGGACACCAAGCTGGGGCGTTTCGTTGCGCTGAAGTTTCTACCGGATGAAGTCGCGAAAAGCCCGCAAGCTCTTGAGCGGTTCCAGCGCGAAGCGCGCGCAGCGTCGGCGTTGAACCACCCCAACATCTGCACGATCCACGACATCCAGGAGCAGGCAGGCCGCGCCTTCATCGTCATGGAATTCATGGAAGGTGAGACGCTGAAGCACCTCATCGGCCGGCAGCGCTTCGAGTTGGAGCGCCTGCTGGAAATCGGCATTGACATTGCCGACGGCCTGGACGCCGCTCACAGCAAGGGCATCGTTCATCGTGATATCAAGCCGGCGAATATCTTCATCACCGAGCGCGGCCACGCAAAGATCCTGGACTTCGGTTTGGCCAAACAGACGCTCGCCGACATGAGCATGGAAGGCGAAACCGGCGTTACCAACGCGGGCCAGACTGAAACCCATTTGACCAGCCCGGGCAGCGCCGTTGGCACTGTTTCCTACATGTCTCCGGAACAGGCGCTCGGCAAGCAGCTTGATGCGCGAAGCGATCTTTTTTCCACTGGCGCTGTGCTCTATGAGATGGCGACGGGAGTTTTGCCGTTCAAGGGCGACACTTCCGCGGCGATTTTCGATTCCATCCTGCATAAGGTGCCGGCTGCGCCGGTTCGCTTCAACGATGACCTCCCGGATGAGCTCGAAAGGATAATCAACAAGGCGCTGGAGAAGGACCGCGACCTGCGCTACCAGCATGCTTCTGACTTGCGGGCGGACCTGAAGCGGCTGAAGCGCGAAACTACTTCCAGCCGCTCGATGGCGCAGGCCGCGATGGTGGACGATGCGCCGGAAAAGCCATCTGCTGGCAAGAAGAGCTCGAGCGGCCGCAACCGCATCGCCTCGCCGGAAACGGCGCGTCAAGCTCCCTCGCACCGGGCGCCAACCGAAACGCCGCGACGCAACAAGGGTCTGTGGATCGGGGCGACTGCCGGCGTCGTCGCCGCGCTGACATCTGGCATCTGGTATTGGAGTACCCACGCCTCCGCAAAACTCACGGAAAAAGACACCGTGGTTCTCGGCGACTTCACGAACACCACCGGCGATGCAGTTTTTGACGACACGCTCCGCCAGGGGCTGGAAGTCCAACTGGAACAGTCGCCCTTCCTAAGCCTGCTTTCCGATGAGCGAATCCAGCAAACGCTGAAACTGATGGAGCAATCGCCCAGCAGCCGGCTCACCCCGGAAATCGCGCGTGAAGTCTGCCAGCGCACCGCCAGCACTGCCGCGCTCAACGGCTCGATTGCGCTCATCGGCAGCCAGTACACCGTCATCCTCAAGGCGGTGAACTGCGCGAATGGCGAAACGCTGGCCAGCGCGCAGGGGCAAGCCAACGACAAGAGTCACGTGCTCGATGCGCTGGCCAAGGTCGGCTCGGATATTCGCAGCAAATTGGGCGAGTCCCTAGCTACCGTCACAAAATACGACACGCCGGTCGAGCAAGCCTCGACATCCTCCCTGGAGGCGCTGCAAGCCTACAGCCTGGGCCGAAAAATGACGGGCGCAAACGATTTTGCCGCGTCGATTGCTCCGCTACAACGCGCCATCAAGCTCGACCCGAATTTCGCCATGGCCTATGCCGGCATCGCAACCGCCTATAACAACATCGGCGAACCGGGTACGGCGCTAGAATACGCAAGGAAGGCTTACGAACTGCGCGACCGAGCCAGCGAACGCGAAAAACTTTACATCGACTCGCATTACTACCAATTCGTCAGAGGAGATCTGGAGCAGGCGGCCACCGCTTATGAGTCGTGGATTCGCAACTACCCTCGGGACGAAATTCCGTATACCAACCTGGGCTCCATTGATGGACTGGTGGGACGTTACGACAAATCTCTGGCGGAAGGCCAGGCTGCGTTTCGCCTGAATCCCAGCGGCTTGAACTATTCCAATATGGTAACCGCTTACGTCTGCCTTGGCAGGCTGGAGGAAGCGCAGGCCACCGTGGACGAAGCGCAAGCCAAGAAACTGGATTCGCCGTTTCTGCGCGCGGCCATGTATCAGCTGGCATTCTTGAAAAAGGATTCCGCTGCAATGGCCCAGGACGTTGCGTGGGCATCCGGGAAATCCGGCATCGAAGACGCCTTGCTGGCGATGGAAGCCGAGACGGTTGCGTATGCGGGACAACTGCGCAAGGCAGAAGAGCTCACCAGGCAAGCAGTCGCGTCCGCGGTGCGGGCCGATGAAAAAGAGACCGCCGCATCCTATGAAGCGCAGGCCGGAGTCCGCCAGGCGCTATTTGGAAATATGAACCTGGCTAAACAGCACGCCAACACGGCATTGGCCATGACCGACGGCCGCGACGTCCAATACGTGGCGGGGCTCGCGCTGGCCATGGATGGCGACTCGAGTCGCGTGCAATCCATCGTTAACGACCTCGTCAAGCGTTTCCCGACTGACACGCTGGCCAAGGTTCTGTATGCACCGACTCTGCGCGCCCAATTGGCGATGCAGCGCCACGATTACACCAGCGCTCTATCCGAGTTGCAGGCGGTCGTCCCTTACGAAACAGGCCAGGCGGCTGGCAGCAACATCGTGTCGGTTGCGCTGGGTCCCGTGTATATCCGCGCGACTGCATTTCTCGCAGCAAAACAGGGTTCTCAGGCCGTTACAGAATTGCAGAAAATTCAGGATCGTCGCGGCGTGGTAATCAACGGCCCGATTGGAGTGCTGGCCCATCTCGCTCTTGCCCGTGCCTATGTGCTCGCCGGAGATAGCGCCAAAGCAAAAATCGCCTATCAGGATTTTCTGGCGCAGTGGAAAGACGCCGACCCTGACCTTCCAGTTCTTAAGGAAGCCAAAGCCGAATACGCGGCTCTGCGCTGAAGTCTCAACCGAAACAAAAGGCCGGCGAAAAGTCCACCGGCCCGTTTGCTTAACACTAACGGCGAGATAAGCTCGCCGCTGCCCTCAGCAGTAGCTGCACTCTGGATCCGCCATTCCGCCGGTCATGCCGTCCTTCATGCGCTTCAGGCGGCGGCTCAACCGCTCGGCCATTTGATGGCGCGCACGCCACAAGCGTGCCTTCAGGGTGTTCTCGGTGACTCCGAGTTTCTTGGCGGCTTCGCCGGTTGAATAACCCTCCACTTCGCGCAGCACAAAGGCCGTGCGGAGCAAGGGCGAGAGCTCGTCCAGATTCTGGTTGATCATTTCGCGCAACTCGGTTCCCGCGTACACCTGCTCCGGATTCGGAGCGTCGGCGGCGAACCGCTCGCTGGCCGGGAGCTCATCTTCCCGCGGAGCTTCGTCCAGCGAAACCGCCGGACGCGACTTCGTACTGCGCCGCCGCATTAACGCCGCGTTGATTACGATACGCGTCAGCCAGGTTGAGAACTGGGAGCGCCCTTCGAAGCGTTTCAAATTGCGGTAAGCGGATAGCAGCCCGTCTTGCAGAGCGTCTTCCGCATCTTCCGCGTTCCCGAGCACGCGCAGAGCCGTCTGGAACAGCGGACGCTGGTAGCGCCGGAACAGTGTCTCCACCGCCTGCGCGTCCCCGCGTTGGCCTGCGCGGATCAGCTTGGTTTCGTTCAGCTGCGTTGTCACTGCAACCTGAGTTGCCATTGTCCCCCCCTGAATCAAGAAACTCTCTTGCCGTGCGTTTTATTCCGTTAGTGGACCGGTGCGTTCACTCCCTTGGGCGGCCGCCGCAAAATCATCAGCACAGGAATTACGACGAAGAAAACCACGCCCAGCATGTGAAAGTCGTCGATGAACGACAACATCACCGCTTGCCGCTGCACGGTACCGTAGATCACTGCGGTCGCTTGCGCCGCTGCGTCGTGCACGCTGGTACCCGCCGCGATCAGCTTCAGCTGCGTTCCGGAAAGCAGGTTGTGATAAGCGCTGCTGAGCGCGTTCACATGCTCCATCAGCTGCGCCTGGTGAAACTGCGTGCGCCGCTCGAGCAGCGTCGTCACTGTCGCAATTCCCACGCTGGCCCCGATGTTGCGCGCCAGATTGATAATGCCGGTGCCCATGTTCGTCCGCTCTTTCGGCACGAATGCGAACGCCGAAACGTTGATCGGAATGAACAGAAACGCCAGACCGAAGCTCTGCATCATGCGCGCCAGCACTACGTGCCGGTAATCCACTTGAAGCGTCCATCCGGCCATGACGAACAGCGACAGCGCGGAAACCGTGCAGCCGAAGGCGATCAGGTATTTGCTGTTCACCCTGGACACCAGAAAACCAACCACCGGCATCATCACCATGATCACCGCGCCGCCCGGCGAAAGTGCCAGCCCGGCCAGCTCCGCCGTGTAACCCATCAGCTCCTGCAGGAACTGCGGAATCAGCACGGTGCTGGCGTACAGCACGAAGCCCAAGAAAAACATGGCGATCGTCGCCACGGCAAAGTTGCGGTCTTTCAACATGCGCAAATCCACTACGGGGTGATCCTGACCAAGCTCCCAAATAATTGCAGCGAGAAGGCCGACCACCATCAATACGAAGAACACCTGAATGAATCCGCTGGATAGCCAGTCTTCCCGCTGGCCTTTATCCAGGATAATCTGCATGCTGCCCAGGCCCAGGCTGATCAAGCCGATTCCGATGTAGTCCACACGGAAGCCTTCGCTGACCCTGGCGCGCTTCATGTGCGGCGGATCGCTCACCAGCAGCGACGTCAGGACCAGCGACAGGATGCCAACCGGAATGTTGATGTAGAAAATCCAGCGCCAGGAAAAATTGTCAGTGATCCAGCCGCCCAGCCACGGCCCGATCGTCGGCGCCACAACCACCGCGATGCCGTACACTGCGAAGGCCATGCCGCGCTTCTCCAGCGGGAAGGTGTCGTTTAGAATTGCCTGTTCGCTGGGCTGCAATC
>JACXTT010011157.1_pt1 | contig 12042 bp, 15 predicted proteins | sample 9270951 | NCBI WGS metagenome assembly JACXTT01 (sample SAMN15532306, study PRJNA645909) | rock metagenome | isolation source: weathered quartz diorite | place: Puerto Rico | collected 2017-06-21 | reverse complement strand
CGTACCCCAGTACGCGTCTGCTTCCGCTTGGTACGACGTCACGATCCGATCGATATCAGTGTCAGCAACTGTGTAGCTCTTGGTGACGGTACCGAACCCGGTCTCAGTCACGCTCATTGCGATAGTACCCATATGATCCTCACTTTTTCTTGTGGCCACTAGCGAAGTTAAAGACCGCTGTCCGCTTGGGCGTGGATATACAGACGACGATTAGTAGCTGTCGTCGCGTCCGTTACTTCAATCGCAAAACCATCTGCCGACTTGGCAGCATCCGGGTCTACCGTCGCAGTAAAATCAGCAGAATTAGCCACGTCGCGCCAGTTAGCGTTAGCCGCGCTTGGATTATATGTAGTAATGGTGGGCGCCGCAATCATGGGACTAGCAAACCGCCAATAGTAGCAGTCGATACCAGTCGCTAAGGCAAAGTCTACAATGTCAACTAGAGCACCAGCAACACCGCCGTTTTGCGCAGGAGCAGTGGCGTAAGGGAACGTCTTTTGGTAATGCCTCTTCATCTCCATCAAGACGTGATTGAACGGTAACCGCTCGTACTGCGTATTGACGATCCCAAACTCCAACTGCACGTCGTCAAGGTCTACGAAGTCGTTCGCACCAGCGGTGCCCGTTGGCGAAAAGGTGAACTGTACCTCGCCCTGTGTGACGTTGGTAGCAACTGTCGTGGTGGTAGAGTTACGCGTAGTTGTGATGGTGCCACTGCTTACCGCGAGATTTACGGTCCCAGAGATCGGATTAGTCTCACCGGTGAAACCAGCACCGCGCTTACCTTGTGTCCCAGTACCAAAGTAGACATTATACGTTAATGTTCCACTCGTCGGTGACCAATTTGCCCCGGTAGATGCAAGAAACTGCAAGGCAAGAGTTTCACCGCGAAGCTGTATGCATTCGTCCGTTGTAAGTGGATAGCCAAGTGTTACCGCGGCGGTACCGGTCTGGCCACTGTTGCGTTGAACACGGCATGCTTTACGAGACCGGTTATGAAGCGCCGCCTGTGCTGCCACCGTGAACGCCTCGTTGGCGCCCGTTGTAATGTACCACCGGTCCGCGGTGTAAGCAGTAGTCGAAGCAGCGACGGCAAACGACGAGCTGTCACCAGCGCCGCGTTGCCACACATCGAAGCTACCATTAAGCAGGATATTGCGAAATGTCGCGCCGGTAATGCCGAGCCACGAGGTGCCGTCTGAGTATACCAAACCGGAATTGAGCCCGCCACCAGTGGCTGTGCGGCCAAGGTTAGGAATATTTTTCGCGTCAGTGATGAAGTTAAACGACCCTGAACCTGCGGTACTGGCCGAAGGTAAACCCGCAACAGTGAAGCTGGCAAGCTTGGCTGAACCACTAAATGTGGTCTTCTGCGCACTGTCCCACCGCATCGCTTCAGTAAGCGTACCGGCAGAATTAGCGGTTAAAACCAGTACGCGCCCTGGAACAATACCAGCGGAAACAGCAGCGTCAACCTCGCCACGAACTTGAGAGCTATCTTGAAAGTTGGTACCGTCTGATCCTTCGTTATTGACCGCGCCAAGCTGATCGCCTGAAACAACAGCGGTTTGGTTTCCCAATGTCGCATTACGCGACATAGCTAAAAACAAAGTCGCTGGCGAAGTAGCATTTGCCCCGGGATATGAACCTATTACAGCAGAATTATTGTTTCCGGTAGAACCGCGCATCACCTGAAATTTTGGAGTGACGGCCCCGTTTTGGGTTGTTCTCAAAACTTGAGCAGAAGCTTGCGCAACAATAACCCCAGCAGAAGGAGCAATAGTTATGATAGGCGTTAAGGTATTTTGAGACGAGCCAGCGCCACCAGCGGGAGTAACCTGAACATAAATGAAACCGCCACTAGCTGATCCAGTGCTCTTAGAACCGTTTATGGTGAGATTAGCGCCTGCGGTATTGCTTGTTCCGGTTGCCACACTTTGTGTTTGGATCGTTTGCGCTACCGGCGCGGCGGCGTCAGCTTGCCCCAACTGCAGAGTAGCCGCAGCGCTGCGCGTAAGCCATGTATCACTGTTCCAATCGAGCTGACCGGTAGACGTCAGATCGAGCCCCGTCAACCCAGAAATAGACGGCGACGATCCTCCCAACGAAACCGTCGTCGTGCCATAGGTTATCGTCGAGTTCACCAACCTGACGTTGGGAATACGCAACGGCAACATTTTCTGGTTGGGGTTTTGGAACACCTAGAAGTCTCCAACGTCCAACACGCTGACAGTGATCAACTTGGCGGCGGTCACAGTGGTAAGAGCAGAGACCGTAAGTGTGTCGCCACTCTGCAAGAGCAGATATGGGTTCCCATCGCTATCAACTGGAATACCCGGCATCTGCGTAGCATTAATAAGGTTCACAGACGGCACCGTGCCCGAGTTGCCGGCACCGATTGGCACCGCAACAGTGCCCAGTGGATATGACGTACCACCATTGGTAATGGACACCTGCACATCACGCGCGGAGGTGTCAGTTGACTGCGCAATAAGACCAGTCACCTTCGAACCGTTTGCACCGGCTGTGTAAACAGTCTTCTGGGCTTGCGCATCAGCGTTCGCGATCTGCACACGCCCGTTCTTCGGAGTCTGGGCGGTGACGACAGAATTAGGGGTGACAGCCATTAGAATATGCCTCCTGGGCAGACTTCAGCGGTTTCACATGACATTGCGAGAATGAACATCGAGTTAGCGGCCGTCGGTCCGGTTGGGCCGGTGTTCCCAGTGTTTCCTGTTGGGCCTGTGGGACCAGTGTTTCCTGTCGGTCCAGTTGGGCCAGTGTTTCCGGTCGGTCCGGTATTTCCTGTTGGCCCAGTAGGGCCTGTGTTCCCAGTCGGCCCTGTGGGGCCAGTGTTTCCTGTTGGGCCAGTATTACCGGTCGGTCCAGTTCCAAGCGGCCCAGTATTACCGGTATTACCAGTGTTCCCGGTGGGGCCGGTTGGCCCCGTGTTACCGGTCGGCCCGGTATTCCCCGTTGGCCCCGTCCCAAGCGGCCCAGTGAACCCTGTCGGCCCCGTTACGCCAGTCGGCCCGGTCGGGCCGCCGAACGTCGTCACACCCGCGGGGCCAGTAGGCCCAGCGATGCGTAGCGGGAACACCGGGATCGGAGGGTTCGGTGTCCTACTCGGCTGCGGAATGAGAATACGAGTGACGGGCATTAGCTAGGTCCGATCGTCATCCCGGTACTGAATTGAAAGATACCATACTGAAGCACGTCAGTCTGGCCGGTGACGTTATCAACCATAAGGAGGTCGTAAACATACGTGTACGGCACGCTGGGCAGCGCCGCGCGAAGCGCGATATCAGTTACGTTCATGGTGATGATCCGGTTCACCGCATCGGTGACTAGGATCGTGCCGCCGCCGGTACTGAACGTCACGAGCACCGGTGTAGAAACGCTGTCATTGACCTTGATACTGCAGTAGAACGACTTGTTTGTGAGTGTCCAGGTCTGATCCTCGGGATCACCATACTGGAAACTGTCATCCCACCAACTGTTCGATGCTACCCCTATATCAACCCGTGTATAAGGACGAGGTGCGAGGTCCACAGTTAGAACTCCCTGAAGTTGCTGCCGACCGAGATGCCACCCTTCTGGGTGCGCGTTCGGAACGCCTGTGGGAACCGCCACGCGTTCGATCCGAAGAGGTTATTTCGGAGGGCGTTTGTGCGGGCCATGTTCACACCTTGACGGAACGACTGGTAGTTTAGCGTCGCCATTTTCGCGTCGGTGTACGGCTTATCTTTCTGCTGTTGCATGAGACCGAGTACACCACGCAAAAGGTACGGCAGGTACGTCTGCACAATATGATATGGCACTTCGGGGAGAGCCGATACTGTAACCGGAGTATCAACGTTCTTGATCACAGCTGCCCACACCGAGGTCACCATGCTCGGAGGATAAGCAAGTCGCATGATCGGTGGCTCGGGCATATCAGCCGGGATCGGCACGTAATTAGCGTCCGCGACGCCGAGCAACCGAATGATCTTCCCAACCGGATCGATATCGAAAAAGTCCTGTGCACCGCCGGCGACCAACTGGTAGAGAAGGACACTCGGCAAGATATTGCCAGGTATCACTTCCTTCCAAATGCTGCTATCGTTGAAAAACTCATGGAACATGTCAAACATCGCCATGCGCACGGCGGCGTCGCTCGCGCCGACAAGCTGCGCACGGACCCGCGAGTACAAGTACCGCACGTTGTCTTCGAACGGTCCTGTCGGTCCTGTCGGCGCCGTTGCACCGGTCACACCGAAGAACGCTGGCCCGGTTACCGCGCCAGTTACCCCTAGGAAACTAACCCCAGTTGTGCCGGTCGGACCGGTCCATGCCTGCCAATATTGCGGGTTCTGCATTATGCCCTCGGCGGCGTCTTGCCCTTGGTCGGATCAGCGGCAGATAACATGTTGACGAACGTCCGCATGAAACCGGTAGCCCGCTCATCCTGAATGTCTTCCTGGTCGCGCGCGAATGCGTGTGCAACGATCCCGTAGACGAGCGCCTGGCGGAACTGCTGCTCGATCGGCACAAACTCGTTCCACGTCGGATTATCGTCATCGTCGCTGTCTTGGTCGCCAGCCACGTTTGACACCCCGCTAAGGGCGTCGTCCCAGTCGTACTGAGGGATGTTGTCGAGATAGTCGATCAACAGGTCGGGCCGCAGCCGACGAACCTCCAGCAGCGTGAGGTTCAGCGCATTGACTAGGCTGGTCGTGTCGTAGCGATACCCTGGCACCTGATCCTGTAGGAGGGTGCGCACGTCATCCAGGTACGATCCAACAGTTAAAAAGCCCAGACTGTCCACGTGAATGCTCCATAAGAAAGCCCCCCGTTATCACACGGGGGGCTTAGCGTCTTGTTAAGGAGCGCCCCTTGGGACGCCCCGCCTAGCCCTTACGAGCCGGGCGTCACGTACGCCTGACACAGCGCCTTGCCGTCCACAACCTGGTAGCCGTAAACTTGCAGGCCGCGCAGAATTTGGCCGAAGGTCAGCTCAGACCGGAGGGTCTCAACCTTGCTGATCTGGCTCGCGAACGTGAGACCGTGCGCATGGCCGGCATAGACCGGCCACTCACCCGATTGGAAGTTCGCGCTGTCAGTGCTGTTGTTCGGCAGCAAGTTGCTGATATAGATCGTGAACCGATCCACCATACCGAGCCGTCCGTTGCGCAGCATCGTGACGCTGTCGCCAGACAGGTATGCCTGACGAAGTTCAGACTGCTTGATCATACGACCAGCCCACGCCGGCATGACGACCCAGCGGCCGACTTCCGGAATGTTCTGCTCGTCAAGGACCTGACCTTGGCGCATGAGCACGTCGAGAAGCTCGACTTCGCCAGCGGTGGGGTCGCGTGCCACAACAGAGAGCGGGTTGCCAGTCACGCCAAGGTTGACGTTGCCGGTGATAACTCCCGCCGTAGTACCGCGGTTAGCCGCAGCCATCTGGCTCACGATACCGTCCAGGACGTCCTGGTCAACGGCGATCTTGAGCTGCTGCGCGGCGTCGTCGGACCAGATCGACAAGATATTCAAGTCGGACTGGACCTCCATCACGTCGTCGAGGATCAGCGAGAAGAACTTGCCGTTCCCGATGTACAACTCAACAGTGCCACCAGACGGACGATCGAGCGGGAGCAGCTCGTCGGCCGAATAGTTGCGGATCGTGATGGTGGGCTTCGTGCGGATTTTCACACGGTCGCCCTTGTTCTTAATTTCGCCTTCGTAGTCAGTGTTGCTGATCGCAGCAAGCACCGTGGAGGCGTAGAACTTCTCAACCAGCTTCCCGGACCAGATTTCCGGAATGAAGCCAGTAGCTTGCAGCGTGTTAGCTACGCCGCCAGTGGGGTAGATGGTTGTGCCACCTGCCGGTGCAATAGGAAATGCACCACTCGGGATACCCATGGAACGGACCCTTTCGTGCGGGGTCCGTTACCGTGGCGGTAATCCGAACCCCTGGTTTAGAGGACGCGGCCTGCGTTTTGGCATTCGAAGATGAATGCCTCGTCGTTGAGGCGATCCTGTTCTCGCCCGACGTACTTCCCAGCACGAACATTGGCGTAGAACTGCGTGATCTGACCGCGCGTGATATAGCGGGGTTCGTTGGCGGGCGAATTTGGCGAAGTTGCCACCGCCGGCCTAGCGTGCCCAGGGGCTGCGAGCGTTTGAAGCTCTACTGCTGGGTTCCGAGGCGCGGCACCAGGCGGCGGCTCAGTATTCAGCAGAAACTCAGTTGACCCTGTAGCTTCTTCCTCCTTGAGGAAGCCCTGGAAGAACGCGACCACTCTGGCGGCATCGGCGGCCCGGAACGCGTCATCCAACAATTGCTGACGTAACCTACCTGCGTAAATATCCCGTGAACGCAGCCAAGTCTTGAACCGCGGACTGCCATTGATCGTCGCCCAATTCGGCACCTTGTCATCCAGCATCGAGTAAATATTCGACCCAGCTTGTCGCGACATTTGGGCCGAAAGCCGCCTATTTTCAGCCTCTAACTGAGCAATGCGTGGCTGTGCAACGTCAGTAGCGACCCGGCCAACAACAGCAAGAAAGTCCTCGCCATAATCCGCAAGGTCCTTGGGTGTGACATTTTGTTGTACCACAGGTGCCACAGAGGTTACCGCTCGCGGCTGTTGAACAGCCACTAGCTCAGCGCCCATCTCGGACAAGGTGGTCTGAAGGCCCTTGATCGTGTCTTGTGACTGGTTGAACCGGCCCTCCATCGACTTCGCATGCTGTATCCACTTGTCAGCGGTCCAGCTGGCGCGGGGATCACCGGGATCAGGGGTCGCGGCGGCGGCCAAAGCCGAGGTTACGGGGGTTGTACTAGCAACCGTTGCCAGATGGGCATCAGGCTGCGGGCTGGAATAAGCAGCCTGATGCAAGGCTGCGGCTTTATCCGCGGCGGCCTTGACACTCGGGGGGACGGGAATGTTGGGATCGACGGGGGGAAGGGGCATACCCTTCGCATCCACCGTCACTTCGACGGGTGCTACCATTGTACTCTCCTAATTCGGCCGCGGCGTTATGGCGCGGGCGATCTAGGAAGCGGTACGTCGTCTAGGTTATGAAATAGTTGACAGAGGGCGCGGCAGTCTTGCGCGCGGCCTTTCATGGTCATGATCTCCTCGGCGGGGGCCTCGCACACGGCTTCGACAGTCTCGGCCGTATACTCTTTGAACCGCAGAAGGAAATCGTTCCACTCCATAGGAGCAGCGTTGCGGAGGCGCCGACAGTCATTTTTCCAGCCGGCGAAGTCCATTACACCATTCCCTGATCCTGCCCCGTCATAGTATCAGGTGGGGCACCTCCTAGAGGTGAAGCGCCCATCGGAGGCGGCGGTGGTGTCGGGAGCGCCGGTGTCTTGGCGTAGTTATTCATGCTCGGCGCACCTGCCATGAGCGGACCAGGCTTCGGCTGCGGGAACGGCCGAGCGCCCTTGCCTCTATGCACATCGATCTGACCGCCTTTATGGATCGGCGTCAAATGCTTCTTAAATGGCCCCATCATGTTTCACCTGTTAACCCGGTCTGGCCGAAGTTGGACTTCTGTCCCTCGGAAAAGCCAAGCGGGTTTTCGGCCCCGGATAGACCCTTAGCGTAGTCCCGCCTGGTAGGAGATACGTGCGGGAACGACGTCGGAGGCCGGACGCTGCGCTGAACGCGCACGCCACCACCGACCGGTTCACGCGGCTTCGAGACGCCTGTGCCCCGAGGAATTGAGACCCCGAACGCCACTACCGTGCGCTCGTAATACCAGCTCGGGCCGGGACACTCGGATTATACCCAAACATCTTGCCGGACCCACCCATAGCGAACTTATCGCCAGGGCCACCGTCTTGGTCGTTACCAGTGTCGTGAGCAGTGCCTGCAGGCTTCTGCGCATCAGCAGCCTGCTCGCCAAACATGGGGGTATCCCCACCCTCGGCGAAAGTCGTGTCTTTCCCACCGACCGCGTTACCTTCGGCCTTCCCCTTTGGGAGACTATAGCCGGCGCCGCCGGACTTGGAACCGCTACCGCTGTGGACGTTATCGCCCTCACCGTAGCCGCCTTCACCACCCTTGCCGGGCTTGGAACTCTTCATAGTAAACTCCTGTGCACGAGGGGTTTGAAACCCATCAGTGCACAGGTACGCCGGGAACGTTAGCTATTCCTGAACGGGGTCATCCCGACGCACAATGAACAGCCACTCATAAGGCTGAACCTTGTGACCGAGGCCACCTTCGATCTTTCTTACCGCTGCCACGTATCCAGAAGGAACTGCGCGCCAGAGCGCCGACAAGTCCTGGGGGCCAGCGCCAAGGTCCTCGATTACGTAATACCCCCATGGGGCGAGAAACGGTAGAAGAGCTTTAAGCGAGGCAACCTGATGCTCGCGGTTGTGCGACCCGTCATCCACGATCAGGTCAAACGGCGGCTTATCCTTCAACTTCTCCATGACCGCGTACAGGTGCGCAGGGTTGTTCTGATCCGCACCGTAACACTTGATCCGATCCTCGTCGTGGACAAGACACCGTTCATCGCTGTCGATACCGACAATATCTGCATTCGGGAAGTATTCCTTCCACATCCGGAGAGAACTACCGGCGTTAATACCGATCTCAAATACGTGCCTCACTTCGTTGCGGCGCTCACCGAACAACGAGTGGTATACCTGAGTATAGGCATGGCAAGTATCGCTGTCGCCGCCACCGTAGCGGTAGTGGGCGCCACCTTTGTCGGTTTCGTACTTCTTAGCGAGTTCACAAAGTAAGGTCATCGTGTGTTCCTTTCTTGATCCGTAACAAAGATAACATAGCTCTCCATCACCTATAAAAGCGTGCCCTCCGGGATTACCTATAGGTCCAATAGGTCCAGTCATCACATCATCCTTTCTGACCAGGTCTTGGGAAGCTTCGGTGAATTATTGATCTCGATCGGCAAATGATACCGAAACGGACGCCCCATCGGGGCAATAGCGCGCATCGCATTTGCCATTTCGCGAAGGCCATCTTCTAAGGATGTCTTCGTCTCATAATTTAACATCCTCCGAGCCTTATCCGATGAACACAGCGCGGTGAAAACTTCCTGCGGGCCCCCTGGAACATAAAATGGCATGAAATGCGTGCCCATGACGTGGTGTATTACCGATACAAGTTCATTAATCGTCACTGGCTCCTCGTCTGGACCAATATTGATAACCTCGCCAACTACATCATCCTGGGTGCCCATCTTAACGAGACAGTCGAGACAGTCACCAATGAACGAGAAGCAGCGCTTCTGATTGCCATCGCCGTAAATGATAGGAGGCTTCCTCTGCAGGAGACGGTTCATTATAATACTGGCGACATTGCGATATGGATCGTCGAACTTCTGGCGCGGTCCAATAATATTATGAGGAACAGCGATTACCAATTCAATGCCGTGAACCTTCCCAAGGTTCCGGAGCAACTGCTCCGCTGTAAGTTTCGCAATACCGTAAGGGTCCTGTGGGTAGCAGGACTGCGTCTCCCGATATGGCGTAACTATTGAGCCATAACGCGCCATAGAACTGCAATGAACGATACGCTTTACACGAGCCATGATAGCCGCTGAAAAGACCGCGGTGGACGCCCCCACAATACTCTCTACTACGAGGTGCGGCGAGAACACACTAAGCCCTTCGTAAGCGAGTGCAGCACAATGGTAAACAAGGTCTACACCCTCCATGATATGGTCTTCTGTTGAAAGGCTTTGGCACCGAAGTTTGTAAAATTTGACGCCTTTTGGAATATTCTCCTGAGAACCGCCAACCATGTTATCAATTCCGATAACCTCGTGCCCACGTGCGAGCATTGCATCTGCGATATGACTACCGAGAAACCCGGCCACGCCGGTCACCAACACGCGCATGATTACGCTCCCGGAAAGTTGTCAAACTGAGTGACGTCGTATTCCGCCTGATACCACCGGAACGGTAGTTCGGGGTGCTTCTGCTCCACCAACGCCCAGATTGGCAAGTCGAGCGGCACAGTGTTAAGGTTGGCGATCCACCGACACAACTCGGAGCGGTATGCCTCGTCGATCGCGGGAAGGAACTTCGTCGGCCAAATGTGCGTGGACCCACAGAACCGCCACACGTTACCGGTTGGATACACCGTCTGACGTTCGGTGATCCCCGGAAACGGGATATCGTCAAGCTTGTCCAACGCGGCTATCTTACGCAGGAACCGCGTAATGGCTTCCTCGGTCACCGGCTTGTTGTTCCAATGGCCCTGTTTCAGGATGGCGAGATCGAGCCACACCCACACGTCAACCTGCGGAAAGTCTTCAGCAGCGTGACGCGCAAACGTCGTACGGTTATGTTGCACGATATGTGACATGACGTTGATCTCTGGCGTATCATACCGATCGGCTGGAACAGGATTAGCCGGAGGAAGCCCGGTACAAATATCCATCGCCCAGCATGCGGGTAACGTAGCCGTAAACCGCGCTAACGTCACACCTTCTGCATCCTCAACAGCGGCTTGGAGACGATCCCCATAGTCACGATACTGCTTCTCAGTGAGATGCTTCACCGGCAGGGGGACATACGCCGTGACAACTCCGACTTTCATGGCGCATTCCTAAACATAGACATGTCATGATCCGCGGCGTACCACACAATTGGAAGATGCCCCATATTTTCCACCCGCGCAAGGGTATTCACCTCCCACTCGACGTTTTTGGTTGTGCTAATTTGCCGCAGTGCTGCTGCCATACAGAACTTCACAAACGGATTTATTAGAGACCGAGGCACAGCGATCAAACCACCGCAGAACCGCCAGCACGGAATATCTGGCCTGATCTCGTCACGTCGTGGCCAACAGCCCGGCATCGTAATAACGCCGAAGTCCTGCGCGTGATCGAGGTATTTCAAAACATCCTGAATATTGTAGTCCTTCAAATGACCTATTCCGTAATCGACCCACGCGTACACATCGGCGGGGTTGTCACTATTCGCGTCTTCTTGGGCAGCATGAGCTAACCAGACAAACTTATTATGCTGCACGCAGTGATAAGCAAGTGTGTTCTTGTCCGGGTTATCCGCCACAGAGTGCGTGATACCCGGAACACTTTTGAGAATATTAGCGAGCCAAGTTTGCTCAACCTTGGTGTCCTTATCATCAAAGGCGAACACTTCGTGCGTTGGCGTAAGGCCATCGATCAATTGCTGCCCAAGCGCACGATAATCGGTCGCGCCGCGTGGATGGTTCGGTATTTCGCAGTACCCGGTAACTACTTTTACGCATGCCATATCATACCTCTCACTTCCTCCGTGGATACAGAGCACAACCAAGCTTCTCGGTCGAGCACACCAAAGGATATGATAAACCGATCACGCGTAAAAGTCAAAGCGAGCCCTGCCGCAAACTCGATCTGTTTGTCGAAGAACACGAACGGACGGGACACTTTGCGAAGGGCGAACGTATCATCGAACCACACGAAGCGGTGCCAATAGTAGCGCTTCCCGTTGGTCGGGTCCGGCCGCGCCTCATGGATGATCGCCACGTAGCCACCTTCCCACGGGAGCACCTGCCCGCCACCAGAGAATGCACCGACGTCGATGTCAGGTTCGGTTCTATGTTCTAAAGCACCGTCCAAAGTCATAACTGTTCCAACCGTATACATCCACCTAGGTTTACCGTAACGAGCAAGGAGCGGCATCCAGTTTTTTTCGTGGCGCTTCTCAACAAATGTTGGATTAATTTTATGACAATCCGTCATCTCCCCTGTATGCGGATTTATTTTCATGACGAACTGTTCTCGCCATGCCTCTTGGTTTTGTTCTAGCATACAGCCAGTTGCCAATAACTCGTAGGATGGAACATACGACGGATAAAGTCGAAGGTCTTCTACGTCAAGAACACCTGTAAATACCGGTTCAGGAAGTCCAGTAGGGCGTTGCAGCTCAACAACTTTCTCCACGTTCCACTGGGCGTCGAAGTTCACGAACCAGTTCGTCGTCCGGATCGCATCGAACCCATTGTAGTCATACGTCCCATCGGACCGGATGCGATAGCTCACGGTACGAACGATCCCAAC